>ERZ795061.5649-NODE-5649-length-10192-cov-6.344283_pt1 | contig 10192 bp, 8 predicted proteins | sample MGYA00375145_ERZ795061 | MGnify/ENA primary metagenome ERZ795061 (study PRJEB30190, sample SAMN05720144) | anaerobic digester metagenome | isolation source: active sludge of municipal wastewater-treating anaerobic digesters | place: USA | collected 2014-12-22 ... | reverse complement strand
AGCGCGCTGCCCGTGTGCGCGACGTCCGTTACGACCTCGTCATGGACGTCACCGCCGCCGATTCGGCGACTGGGCGCGTGGCGGTGCGTTTCCACCTGCGTCGCCCTGCCGAGGTCATCCTCGACTTCCGCGGCACGTTGCACGGGCGCGTGCGCGCCAACGGACGGGCCCTCCCCGCCGTGACGCACACCGGCGCCCACATCCGGGTTCCGGCCAGCGCCCTGCACGCGGGGAACAATCGCCTCGATTTCGACTTCGCTACCCCAATTGCGGCTGCCGGCGCCAGCATCATCCGCGTCAAGGACCCGGCGGACTCGGCCACGTATCTCTACACGCTCCTCGTCCCCTCCGACGCGAGCCTCCTCTTTCCCTGCTTCGACCAGCCCGATCTCAAGGCCCGGGTCACCCTCACGCTCACCACCCCGTTCGGCTGGAAGGCCGTGGCGAACGGGACGCGGCTCCGCAGCGCCTCGACCTCGCGCGGCGTCGTGACGACGTTCCGCGAGACCGAACCGATCAGCACCTACCTGATCGCCTTCGCCGCTGGCCCGTGGGAGGAGCTGCAGGCCAAGGGGAGCCGCAAGCCGATCTCGCTCTTCGTCCGGAAGTCGCGCTTGGCCGACGTCGACGCCGATTCGATCATCCTCGCGAACGATCGCGCGGCGAGCTGGCTCGAGGACTACTTCGGGACCCGCTTTCCCTTCCAGAAGCTCGACCTCGTGCTCGCCCCGGCCTTCCCCTTCGGCGGGATGGAACATCCGGGGGCCGTCTTCTACAGCGAGGAGCGATTCGTCTTCCGCGAACGCCCCACGCTCCCGCAGCGGCTGGGGCGCACCGCCACCATCTACCACGAAATCGCGCACCAGTGGTTCGGCGATCTCGTGACGATGCAGTGGTTCGACGACCTCTGGCTCAAGGAGGGCTTCGCGACGTACATGGCGGCCAAGATGCAGGACGCGATCGACCCGTCGTCGGAGGCGTGGAAGACGTTCTACCTGCGCAACAAGCCCGCGGCGTACGCCGTCGACGCCACCGACGGGACTACCCCCGTCTGGCAGCGCCTCTCCAACCTCGATCAGGCCAAGAGCAACTACGGACCGATCGTCTACAACAAGGCGCCCGGGATCCTCAAGCAGCTCAACTTCCTCGTCGGCGACGAGGCATTCCGCGACGGATTGCAGCTGTTCATCCGGCGGCATTCGTACGCCAACCCCACGTGGCGCGATCTTCTGGACGCCATCAGCGTCCCCGCCAAGCGACCGCTGAGGACTTGGGGGGACGATTTCATCCTGCGCCCGGGGCTCCCCGTGCTCGAGCAGAAGCTCGAGGTCCGTGACGGCAAGATCGCCCGCTTCGCGATCGTGCAGCGACCGGCACGTGCGCTCTCCGGCGCGAGGCCGTGGCCCATGCGCCTCGAACTGCTCGTGCTCGCAGAGCGCGGGGAACCGCAACGGATCCCGCTGACCCTCACGCGCGATACGACCGTGGTGGAGGAGCTGACCGGGCGTCCGGCCCCCGAGCTCGTCTTCGCCAACTCGCGCGACTACGCGTACGCCCTCACCCTCCTCGACCCACGCAGTGCCAGTGCCCTCGAGCGGGACATCGGAAGCGTGCGCGATCCGTTCCTGCGTGCGATGCTCTGGGGGGCCATGTGGGACCTGGTGCGCGAGGCGTTGGTGGCGCCGGAGCGCTTCATGCGCATGGCGCTGCGCGAGCTCCCGCGCGAGCGCGACGAGCAGATCGTGAGCGGGATCGTCGGGCGCCTCTCGCGCGCGACCAGTGCCTACCTCTCCCCGGTCTCGCGCGACGCCTTCCTCCCCGATGTAGAGCGCACCTTGCTGGCCGGGGCCAACCGTGCGGAATCGCCGTATGGCATTCGCAAGGCGCACTTCGATGCATGGGTGCGGGTGGCGTCGACCGGTTCCACGATGGACCAGATGGTCACGATGCTCGACAGCGCGAGCGTGGCCGGCGAACCGCTTCGCCCGCCGACCCGCTGGGCGATGATCACCCGCCTGATGGCGGTAGGGCATCCCGCCTCCGACTCGTTGCTCGCCCTGGAGCGAGCGCGCGACCGATCGGCCGAGGGGGTGCGTCGCGCCTTCGTGGCCGGCGCCGCGCGCCCGAACGCAGCGACCAAACGGGACTACTTCGAGCGCTACTTCGCTGACTCGACGCTCAACGAGGATTGGGCGACCGCGTCGCTGGAGGGCTTCAACGCGCTGGAGTCGCAGTCGCTCTCCCTGCCGTACCTCACCCCGGCGCTCGACTCGCTCCCGTGGATTCAGCGAAACCGCCGCATCTTCTACGTGGGCGCCTGGATTGGCTCGTTTGTCGAGGGACAGTCGAGCGACACGGCGCTCGCGACGGTGCGCGCCTTCTTGGAGAAGCGCCAGGAACTCCCGCTCGACCTTCGCCTCAAAGTCCTGCAGTCGGTCGACGAGCTCGAACGAACCGTTCGAATTCGCCGCACCTTCGGAATCGCCGCGCCAAGCGCGTCACCCGATCACTGAACGAGGCCACGATGACACCGCTCCAGCTGTCGATCACGCTCCCCGGTTGGGCGGACGAGCTGGAGCGGGTGGGGGAGGTCCGTGCCGACCCCACCTCACGCATGGCGCTCGCGGTGGAAGCGTCGCGTCGTAACGTCGAGATGGGGACTGGCGGTCCGTTCGGGGCCGTCCTGTTCGGCGCCGCCACGGGACGCCTCCTGGCGCTCGGCGTCAACGCCGTGGTCCGGCTCCGCAACCCGGTTCTGCACGCCGAGACGATGGCGGTCATGCGCGCCTGCGCGCGCTACGAGACCTTCACGCTGGCGCACGGCATCGGAACGGACGAGCCGGTCGACCTCTACTCGTCGTGTGAACCGTGTGCGATGTGCCTGGGGGCGTTGCTCTGGAGCGGTGTGCGTCGCGTCGTATTTGCCGCGCGTCGTGACGACGCCGAACGACTCGGCTTCGATGAGGGGCCAGTCTTCCCGGAGACCTTCGCGTACCTGCGCCGACGCGGCGTCGTCGTGGAGCAGGGGCCGCTTCGATCTGAGGCGCGCGACGTGATGGCCCACTATCACTCGGCAGGCGGCCCCATCTACAACGGCTGAAAGGTGCGGCGCGGTGGCGAGGCACCGGCGCCACAATGATCGCCAATTCCTCGCCGAATCGCTTCCGTCGCGAACGAAACTGAGGCGCCGGCGCATCGATTCTCCTTGGCGTTCCGTCCCGCCGGTATTGCGTGATGCACGACACATTGCGGGATGCCGCGAGGCGGGAGCGAAGCGCGGTTGGCGCCGCGCGAGAGGTGCACCTCGTAAAGCGTTGATAGTGAAAGTCTTGTGACGCCGTTCCTCGCGTGCGTTGATACCTGTGTGTTGGTGACCGGCACGACGTCTGCTCAGTTTCTGTTACGAAGCCTTGTGCTATCACCCGAGGAGGCGAATTATTGCCTCCCAACTCATCCCGGTGGTTGGAGCCTATGCTCGCTCCGCTCAGCCCGCTCGACGCCTATCGCTTCGACCTCGACCGGCAACACCGCCGGTCCGAGTTCGGGAATGCCGATACCGTGTGGCTTCTCCTGGCGCACTGTCTCGGTCGCATCAGCAAGGTCGGTGATGCCGTGCGAGACCAGTTGGCGCTTCAGTCGGCTAACGCGCTTCGCGATCTGGCCGAGTCGGCGCCGGACGGCGACGCTCACGAAGGGGCGCACATCAACGACCTGCGGATGATGATCGCCGGACTGTCGGCGATTGAAACGCGCGCTGGCGCCGATGCGGTCTCTCGCGCCTGCCGCGGATTCGCGGCGCGCATGGCTGAGTCGGGGGCGCTCTCGGTGGCCTACTCGGTCATCGGCTTTGCGCGAACGGTCGCGGCGGATGCCTCGGACCGCGAGCGCGGGCTGCTCGTGGCCGATCAGGCGCGCATCGCGCGTCAGCTGGGTGAGTTGGACAGTGCCGACGAGCTGTACCGTACCGCGAGCGCCATTGGCGAGCGGTCGACCGACGCCGAGCTGCTTTCTCGCGCCTCGCTTGGACGCGGGGTCATCGCCCGCGTGCGCGGCAATTACCCGCGTGCACGCGCGTTCTTCCAGCATGGCCTCAACCTGGCAACGAGCGCTCACGCGACCGAGCTGGAGTTCTTCGCGCATCAGGGTCTGACGATCGTCACCTGTGTGACCGGTGACTCTGACGCGTCGATCACCCACGGGTGGGAAGCGTTCCGTCTCGCAATGGGCGACCGGACGCGCGAGGCCGAAACGCTGACGAACCTCGCCCAGCTGTGCCTCGAGTATGGCTATCCGCGCGCGGCGCTACGCGGCTTCGTGGCCGCGCTGACGCGCACGGACCTCCTCCGCATCCGCCTCTCGGCGCTGGGTGGAGCCGCCCTGGCGGCCGGACGACTCGAGGAGCGCGCACTACTCGCTCGAGTTCGGAGCGATCTCGAGCAGACCCTCGAGGGGTCGTCGCTTCCGTACGAGAACGCGCAGTCGCTGTACCACCTGTCCGCCGCGTATCTCGCCCTGGGTGATGACGTGACGGCGGAGCGTTTCCGGCAGGACGTGCAGAAGATCGCGACGGCCCGTGGCTATCACGAGCTGCAGCATCAGGTTGAGCGTGCCGAACTCGCCCGGGCCGCCCGAGTGGCGGCCCAGCGCGAGCTTGGACACACTTCGCGAGGAGTTGTGACTACGTTGGAGGCCTTCGAACCTGAAGCCGAGGCACTCGCCTTCGCGACTACACGTGCGGATTGACGAAGTCGACGTGCGGATTCACGAAGTCAACGTGCGGGTTCACGAAGTCGGGGTTCACGCACTGAGCTGACTTCGCGTCGCAACGAGCCGCACCCTCGGGACCCATTGGCGAGGAGGAGCAGGCGGCCAGGCTGGCGGCGACGACGAGGTAGGCGGCGAAACGGGTTGCGCGGTTCATACGATGGCCTCTGGGCGAAGTGGTGGGTGGGGGAAGTCTGTCACGTCTTCTCGTTCGACACCGACATCGTATGGGGAGTCCCCATACACGGTGTAACCTCCAGGTCAGAATCACCGCATGATCGTTGCGGCGCTCGTCTGGGATCCTGCGTCCCAGGCTCGACTGCGGTACGCGCTAAGCGGACAGGCGACCGTCCGATTTTGCGAGCGGCAGTCCGAGGTCATCGCCCTCGTCGAGAACAACCTCGCCGGGGTGGCGGTCGTCGACATGCGTGACCGCGATGGCCAGTCGACGCTTCCGATGGTGCGTCACGTCCGCGAGTCGTTTCCCAGCGTGCCGGTGCTGCTGTACTTCGCGATCTCGCCCGATACCTCACGCGATGTGCTGGCCTTCGCACGGGCCGGGGTGAACGACCTGGTGCTGCGGGACGTCGATGACCTGCGTTACTCGCTGCGCACCGCGCTCTCGTCGGCAGCCGATCACTGCTCGGCACGCGCGATCCTCGCGGAGCTGGAGCCGCTGCTCCCCGCGAGCGTCCTGCCCATGGTGCGGTACTGCCTCGAGAACGGTCGACGATCCATGACCGTGGAGCAGGTCGCCGATGCGCTGAACGTGCACCGCAAGACGTTGGTTGATCGATTAAGCGCCTCTCACCTTCCCACGCCGAGTGCGTTGATCGCCTGGTGCCGGTTGATCATCTCGGCGCGACTGTTGGAGGACCCGGGGCGCTCGGTGGAGCAGGTGGCGCTCCTCCTCGATTTCCCGTCCGGGACGTCGATGCGGAACATGATGAAGCGTTACACGGGGTTGCGTCCCGGTGAGATCCGGGAGAACGGCGGAGTGCGCTGTGTGATGCACGCGCTCAAGCGCGAACTGACGGTGGTCTCTGGGGGCCCAGGCGGGGGCAACCGGGCTGCGAGCTGAGGCGAGGCGCCGAGCGGTCGGTGGGGCAGGCGGCTCAACGGCGACGTCAGGGCTCAGGACGAAGCGGGTGCGGGCGAGCGACGGCGAGGAGCGGGCCGTCCAGCAACTCGAGCACGACGGTCTCCCCCGCGAGGAGCGAGGTGAAGAGCGCCGACGAGACGAAATGATGGGTGTGCCCGGCTGCGCCCCCGCCTTTCTCGCACTGGCAGGCCATGACCTCCAGCGTCACCTCGCCACGCTGCACGTCGACCTCGACCGGCAGCGTGACGCCAAAGACGGCAAGCCGGCGCGCGGTGTCGCCGGTGATTTCGAGCCGACCATCTCGCGGCGTCTTCCGCGAGACCTCACGAACCTCGAGCAGCATCGCGACCTCGGGCGCGCGCGAGGCGGCGTGGACGCCGCCGGGATGCGCGCTGCAAAGAGTTTGGGGGAGACCCGTGCAGGCACGTGACGGGTGGCACGTCCGCGCCAGTCATGGCACGCGCTTGCCGCCCTGGATGACGACGCGCACGTCGCGCATCACGGTCATGTCGGTGAGGGGATTGCCGCGCACGAGGATGATGTCGGCGAAGCGCCCGGGGGCGAGGACCCCGATGTCCTGCTCGCGCTTGAGGAAGCGCGCCGGCCAGAGCGTGGCCGACTGTATCGTCTCCATGGGCGAGACGCCGAACTCCACGAACTTCACCATCTCGCGCCAGGTGGCGTCGTTGTGGAACATCGCCGGGATGCCGGCATCGGTCCCGATCATGAGGCGCACCCCCGTCTCCCGCAACTGGCGGAACTTGGTGGGGAGGATCGGGAGGCGCGACGGGAAGAGCGCGTAGTACGGCAGCTGCGGGATCTGCGACAGCGACCGTCGGATCTCGGCGCCCATGTCGTTAGGCATGAAGGCCCGCCACGACGGATCGTCGAGGCGTTCCGGGAAGACGGTCCCGGCCTCGTACAGCGTGAAGAGCGGCGAGACGGTCGGGGTCCAGTACAGCGAGGAGTTGCGCTCCCGCATCTGCTGCAGCACGTCGTCGGGGTACCCCGGCGCGGTGCCGAGCCCGGTGTGCTCGAAGTTGTCGACGCCGTGCTTGAGGCCGACGCGGATCTCGGCCATGCGGTGCGCGTGTGCCACCACCGGCTTGCCGTTCTTGTGCGCCGTCGCGACCACGGCGGCGACCTCGGCGTCGGTCATCTGGTCCTGGTCGATCAGCTTCACCACGTCCACGCCGGCGTCGATGATGCGCTGCACCTTCTGGCGCGCGTCGTCTGCGCCCGTCACCCCCCAGCGGAACGCCTCCTCGTACGGCTCGTACGCCGCGTGCTGGATGAACGGGCCCGAGACGAAGAGGCGCGGGCCGGGAATCTCACCAGCTGCAATCCGGCGCTTCACCGTGAGAATGTCGTCGAGCCGGGCCCCGAGGTCGCGGGCCGACGTCACACCGGCCGAGAGCAGCTGGCGGGCGGCGATCGGCATGACGACCGAGGCGTCCTTCGTGCCGTACAGGTCATCCCATCGCTTGTAGTCGCCGTGCCCCACGATGTGCAGGTGCACGTGCATGTCGATGAGCCCGGGCATCACGGTGTGCCCGTTGGCGTCGATCACCGGCGTCCCCGGCGGGATCGTCACCTCGCCTTCGCGTCCGACGGCGAGGATGCGCTCGCCGGCGACGAGAATGACGCCGTTCTCGAGCACGGGCCCGCCGTATCCGTCGATGATGCGCCCACCGACGACGGCGAGCGTGGGACGAGCGCCCGTTGCGACGCGAGCCTGCGCCTGCGCCGCGGCCACCGGGAGGAAGGCGGCGAGTGTGCACGCGAGAATCGCGCGGCACAGCAGGTCGCGCGCGACACCTGTCGCGCGCACGAGGGGAGGGGAGACGTGGGGGCGCGGAAGCGGCATCGGATCAGGTGGGGTGGGGAGCGACGGCGCCCGGAATGCGCGCCTGACGAAAGCGTTCGAGGATGGCGGCGACGGATTCGATGGCTTCGACTCCGGCGACGCTACGACCGGCCTGCCAGTAGTCGCGGGACGCATCGCCGCGCGCGTTGGACTGCTTGAGCGACAGGATGCTCCGCGCGGCGTAGAGGGTGCGCATCCACTTCTTGGTCCGTCGCCCGCGCAGCATGAAGCGCGCGAGCGGACCGGCGCGCAGGCCGATGCGCTGGATGTAGGGGGTGTTGATCACCGCGACCGGCACGCCGGTCAGCCGCTCGGTGAGGACGATGTCCCGCTCCTCGGCCTCGACGATGGCCTGCTTGTAGCGCGCGTGCGCGGTACACTCGGCGGTGGCGATGAAGCGCGTCCCCATCTGCACGCCGACGTAGCCCGCGGCGAGGGCGCGTACGTAGTCGTCGACGTCGCCCACGCCACCCGCACAGACGAGCGGGAGGCCAAAGGGGGCAAGCTCGTCGTACAGCGCTTCCATCGTGCGCGACCCGGCATGCCCGCCCGCGCGCGCGTTCACGCCGATGAGGCCATCACACCCGGCATCGGCGCCCTTCTGCGCCCACTTGGCCTCGGTCACATCGTGGTACACGATGCCGCCGGCGGCGTGCACGCGGTCGCACACCCATCGGGGGTTCCCCAGCGACGTCACGAAGAAGCGCACGCCTTCTTCGAGCGCGATCTCGACCCAGCGTACCATGCGTTCGTGGTAGGTGCGGGCGCTGGACTCGATGAGGGCGTTCATCCCGACGGGGCGTCCGCCGGCCAGTCGGTGCATGAGGCGCACCCCCTCGCGGTACTCGTGCCCGTGCACGTAGGTGAGCGAGATGGGTTGGTAGATGCCTAACGCTCCCCCCGCGGAGACGGCTGCGACGAGCTCCGGGTTGGAGCAGGGGTACATCGCTCCGCACAGGATCGGGAGCGCGATGCCGGCGTGCCGGGTGAGGGCGGTCTCCATCAAGTGGCGGGTCGGATGCCTATCGGGTGGGTGGGGCGCGCCACGCGGCGTGCCCGGAACGGAGTGCTGCACAACGTATCGCCGCGAGTGCCCGATGACGAGACGTGGCCGGGTCACAGGTGGCGCAGGAAGCGCTCGGGGTTCGCCAGGAAATCGCGGGTCAGCGACACGTGCTCCAACTCCTCGTAGGGTACCGGCTGCACGGGCGTGGCATCGAACGAGTAGATCGTCGCACCGGGGAAGGCCAGTAGGATCGGCGAGTGCGTGGCAATGATGAACTGCGACGACTGCGCGACCATGTCCGTGAGCATGGCCATGAAGGCCAGCTGGCTCTGGGGTGAGAGGGGGGCCTCGGGCTCGTCGAGCAGGTACAGGCCGTTGGGGGCGAAGCGCGACTGGAACAGCTTGAGAAAGCTCTGCCCGTGCGAATTGGCGTCGAGATCCACGCCGTAGCGCGCTTCCATGTCGCGCAACGAGGCGGCAATCGGGCCGAGGCGAAGGGCGCGGGCGTGGTCGGAGCGGTCGCGATATTCCTCGTCGATGGCGGCCTGCTCCACCAGGAAGGCGGCGCGCATGCGCGCGATGGTCCTGGTGAAGCCGAAGAAGTCCTCCGCCCGGAGGAAGAACCCGCGCCGCGCGCGCGCGGCGCGCCAGATGAGGGTGATCGCCGCGGCCAGCGAGCGTTGCGCGGCCAGCGTTTCGTCAGCGTCGACACGCAGTTCGCTTCCCACCGAGGGGAGCCCCGACGCCGCGGCGATCGCCTCGAGCAACGTCGACTTCCCCGAGCCGTTCTCACCGACGAAAAAGGTGACCGCCGACGGGAAGGCGAGCTCGCCGAGCGACCGGATGGTGGGGACCGAGTAGGGAAAGACCTCCGATTGGAGCTCGGACGGCGGGCGAAGTCGGAGCGATCGCAGTGGCAGCATTGTGAGCGCTCGCGTCGTATAGGGGCGGACGGTACTGGCGCCACTCGGCGCCCGGCCGGAGTTTAGCGCCTGAATCATCACGTCCGGAGTCCTCACCATGCGAACGTCTGTCCGCGTAGTCCTCGCCCTGGGTGCCGTGGGAGTCGCCGTCCCGGCGGCCTGGGCCCAAGGGAGCCCGCGCGCCTTCACTCCCGCCGACTGGTACAAGGTCACGACCTTGTCCTCACCCGCGGTGTCACCCGATGGCAAGCGCGTCGCCTTCACGGTGACGACGGTGCGCGAAAGCGAGAATCGTCGACACAGCGAAGTGTGGGTCGTGTCGACGGCGGGAGGCGAGGCCCAGCGCTTCACCGCGCCGGGGTACGAATCGTCCAACCCGCGCTGGTCGCCCGACGGGTCGTGGCTGCTCTTCGCCTCGCAGCGTCCCGGCGGCGGACGCGGACGCTCGTGGGGGCTGCGCATGGACGAGCCGGGGGGCGAGATCGGAAGAGCACACGTCGAACTCCAGTCACTCTCTTCCATCTCGTATG
>ERZ795061.5638-NODE-5638-length-10206-cov-6.260762_pt1 | contig 10206 bp, 4 predicted proteins | sample MGYA00375145_ERZ795061 | MGnify/ENA primary metagenome ERZ795061 (study PRJEB30190, sample SAMN05720144) | anaerobic digester metagenome | isolation source: active sludge of municipal wastewater-treating anaerobic digesters | place: USA | collected 2014-12-22 ... | reverse complement strand
CGCTTTTCGCGCAACCGATCAGCGTCTTCCAGACTTAATTCAGCCGGGCTTCCCGGTGTTTGGCTCTCGGGAATAATGCGATCTCTGGGGGGTAATTCAAATTGCTCGGCAGATGCTCGCGGCAAGCTCTTGAATTGATATAAATAAAATGCTTCGACTTTCTCGCGTGCCCAGTCCGTTTTTTTAAGGAATTTCACGCTGGAATCAATGCTTGGATTGTTGTTAAAACAATTGATATTTAAATAGGAAAATAAAATATCAAAGCCGTAGTAATTGACTATTTCAGTGATTACTTGTTTTAAACCAATGCCGTGCAAAGGGTTGTTATTATAATTTATATTATTTTCCATAGGATTTTCCGAGCTGGTGCCAAATTAATCATTATACCTGTCGCGGCTTGGCAATCTGCTCAGTTGGTCTTTGGCAACAGTCTCACCGCTGCGCTTCAGGCAGGTGGGAAGCAGGTGGAAAAAGGGCGGCCAGCACTTCTTCAGTAGCGAGCGGCTTTTTGGACTGTTCGGTTAGCCAGATAAAGCGCTCGCCGGGGGCGTCGACCGTGGCTGCCTGGGCGGCGGGTAGTTCGGTGTTTTCGTTGGTGAGGACAACGACGCGGCCAAGTCCCGGGGTTCTGGCCAGAATGCCGAGTTCGTGCAGGCAGCCGGCGTTTTTTTCCTTGAAATTGCGCAGGTCCATCAGCACCACATCGCTCAACCCAACCAGCCGGTCCAGCGCTTGCTGCCAGGTGGTGTCGTGGCAATAGCACTCGTTGACGCGGTGGCGTCCTTCGACATCGGGCAGCAGTTCGAAGTGGGCAATATGCTGCGCCAGATCGGCGGGGCTGCGGATGAAGCGTTCGCCGAGTCGGCCGTCGATGAAGGTGAAAATGTCATCGGCGTCGACGGTTCGATCGACCAGATCGGTGCCGGCGATCAGTACGGTATTGCCGGTCAGGCGCCAGCGTTCAATCACCCGGTCGAACAGGTTCTGGACATTGGCGTCTTGCTGAAAGACTCGCAAAATCAGCAGCGTTGGGGGCCGGCTAGAGTTGACTGAACTGGCCGTACTGGCGCCGCGCTGCATGAGTTTGCCACCGAGCGGAATCCACAGTAGCGGCGCGAAGCAGATGAGGGCGCCCCAGCCGAGATCGCCCATCGCGCCGAGTGCCGGACCGGTCAGGGCGATGATCCAGACTGCGGTGAACAGGTAAAACAGTTCGGAAATCTGTCGTTGCCGGTAGGCCTGCGCCAACCAGCGGCCCAGCGCCCGAGCCGGCCACCAGGCGAACAGCCAGGGGAGCAGCGCAAAGCTGGCGAATGCGGCGGTGGCGCCGAGCCAGCTGGCCAGCCAATGAACGAACGGGCTGTTGGCTGCGATCAGCGCTGCGAGAATATCCAGACCCAATTGCGAGGAGGCGCTGAACACCACGAAAATGGGGGCCAGCCAGGGGCCCACGGCGCGGGTGGCGCCGCCGAGGCAGAGTGCAGTGACGACCACCAGCGGCAGCGTGATATCGGCCAGCATCCACTGCAAAATTTGCGGGAAGGTGACGACCTCCGTGGTTCGCCAACTGAGCAGGAATACCGATAGCCAGAACCAGCCGAACATGGCGCTGATAAAACGCAGGCGGGTCCAGCGATTGATCACGGCGATGACTGGCAGCACCGGCCAGGCGTAAGCAGCGCCGAGGGCGGCGACGCTTTTTAGCGTGATCGGTCCATCGGCCAGCGTTTGCATGATCAGCGTTCGCGTCAGTGCGATGACGAGGGTGAGCGCGACAAAGGAGATGATGAGCCGGCGGTAGGCGCGGCGGTTGTCATCGAGCGTCAGCGGCGCTGGCGAGGTGGTGGTGCGGGGCGGGAAATTAAGTGCGCTGCCGGCAGTTGCGCCGATGGAAGCAAGGGCAGGCTCCTGGGTCACAGAAGCAATGCCTGATCCTGCGGTCAACCCGGTATTTAACGGAGTTTTCATCAGGCGCTGCATGCTCGCCCGGTAGCGGTAGGCGATGACCCTGGCGCCGATCACCGCCAGTAGGGTGGCGATGACCAGTACCGTCAGGATCTTGCCCGATTCCATGCCTCAGGCCGTCGCTTGCAGGCCGGAAACATAGACCAGCCGGCCGCTGGTGTCGGGTACGTAACTCAGGCATTGGCGGCGGTTTGGGCCTTGGCCGGGGGCTTTCAGCGAAATGTGCACCCAGCCGGAATTCGGCCCTTGGCGCGGGTCGTAGCATTCGCAAATGATCTGGTCGAAATCGGCCAGATGGTCACGCGCCCAGCTTGCCAGTGTCAGCGTTGCCATGCCGACAATCTCGATATCGCAGGCCTCGCCCCGGGCGTGCTGGCTGGTGCTGAGCCAAGTGGTCGGCTTGTTTTTCAGCACCCGTTCAAGCGCCTGGCTACGGTAAACGCTATTTGGCGTAAAGGAGCCGAAGGTGTCGCGAATCGGTTGCAGCACATGGCGGGCGAGGTGGATGGCGGCGCGCAGATGTTGTTCGCTGGTGAAATCGTTGTCGATGGCACGGCGGCTGGCTAGGTCGGATTTGGTCAGCTCATAGACGCGGAAGTTGGGCGCAATCAAGGCGCGTGGGTTGAGTTCCTTGAAGCTGATTTTGTCGAGCGGGGTGGCCGTCAGGTCAGGTGCTTCCGACAGGTTGGGTGCCGCCCTTGCGCCGGGGTCCAAAACCGCTGCTCGCGCGGTGGCTGCTTTTGGGGCGTCCGGCAGCGGGTCGGTGGGTGGCGTGGTGACCGTCGGCGCGCGTTTGCGGCGGATTAGACCCTTGGGTTTTGGCGTCTTGGGGGCTCGCGGGCTCATTGCAGGCTCTCCTTCAGTTGTTCAAGGATGCGAATTGTCACCTTGTCGCGGGGTGACCAAAGATCGAGCAGGAAGGCGATGTTTTCGCACAGCGACGAGATCTCGCGCGGGCTGGCGGCGCGGCCGATGGCGTCGCGGTAGGCCGCCAGAATGGGTGCTGCCGCTTCGCCGGGGGAGGCTGCGGCGCGTTGGCGCGGGGTGATCGTGCCTTGCGCCAGCAGGCGCGTCAGTTCGAGGTCGGCGAGGCTGGCCGCATCCCAGAAATTCGGGTCTTCGGTATTGCTGCGGACTTTTTCCCGGTAAAGCGTATCCAGTTCTTGTGCCAGGCCGGCCAGCGGGTCGGCGCTACCTGGTCCATCATCGCTATCGTCGCGCTGCCCGGCCAGCAGGCCGGCGGCCACCCAGTTGGTGAAAGAGTAGGCGTCGGCTTGGCGGTCGAAGGACAGGCGGTAGTGGTGGGCCATGTTGACCAGGGCCTCCAGTTGCCGCGGCGGCTCCTCAAGCTGGGCCAGACGCTTGTAGGCGCTGCCGAGCAGATTGAGGCGTTCGACCGTGGGGGCGCGCCGGCACAGGGTGTCGAGGTCGAGAATGGCTGATTCGATACTGGCCACGCCGTTGAGCCGGACATCCTCACGCTTGGCTTTCGGTAGGTGCCGGGCTTTCTGCCAGCGTTCAGCGGCGAGACGGACGCGGAAGTTGGCGTATTGCTCCAGGGCGCGCATCGAGCACTCGCCTTTTTCGGCGGTGAGGGCTTTGCCCAGCCATTCGATGGCCTTTTCCCAATCGCGGATTTCGCCCCAGGCCAGCCCGAGCGCGGCGCAGATGTCGGCCCGTTGCAACCATTTTCCGGCCTGGTTTTCTGGAATGCGGGCGATGCGGCGGGTGATGCGCTCGCCGCCATCTTCACTGCCGCCCGCCCGGAAATCGGCGGCCAGGTTTTCCAGTTCGGCAACCAGCTCATGCGGGGTGCTGAAATCCGGCCAGACCCGTTGTGCGGCACTACCGTCACGATGGAAGCGGAAATCCGGGTCGCCGTAGCACTGGTAAGCGCCCCAGGTGTTCACGTCCGGGCAGCGGGTCCAGACATCTTCGCGGGCAACCCGGACCGCTTCGCCGAAGGCTTCGCCAGACAGCATGGCCTGGTAGAAGGAGGCGGCGAAGGTTTGCCCGGCGCGGTCGTCCACCGCCCAACCGGCGGCGATGACGGCACGCACGCCCATGCGGACGAATTCTTCACCGAGGTTGGCGGCGAGGCCAAGCCGGTCAAGCTCGCGCTCCCCATCAACCCGGCCGAGATGGCAGCAGTTGATGAAGACCAATTCGGGGACAAAACGCATCTGGGCGATGTCGCCCGGCGTCAGGAAACTGTCGGCGCCGATCACCATGCCGGAAATCGGTTTTTCGCCCTTTTTGGCGGTTGACCGCAGGAATTGATGCACGCCGTGTCCGGCCAGATGGAGGATGCGCCAGCTGTCCTTGTGGATCGCTTCCATGATCGGCGTTGTCGTCTGATCGATGCAGTCGAGCACCTCATAACCCGCGTTGGCCAGTTGTTCGGCAACTTGCCGCGCTTCTTCACGTGCCCCCGGTAGATCGGAAAAATCAGCCGCGCAGGCGAGGTCGGGATTGCCAATGACCAGCGCGGTATTGCCCATGCCATGCACCGGCTGCTGGCGGAATTCGGTGGTGCGGAATTGACGGATGAAACCAGCGGCGACGGCAGGCGGGCGCTCGCCATTGGACCAGCGGTTTTCCAGCAATTCCCACGGGTAAGGCGCGGTCTGGCGATCGACCATCACCACCATGTTGCCTTGCTGCGGCGCCAGTTCGCGCAGGCGCAGCGGCAGCAGCATTTCAAACAAAGTCTTGGCCGCTGAAGAGTTTTGCCCGGTGTCGCGGCTGGCGATCTGGATGAAACTTTGCGCCAGCGCGAGTTGGCCGGTGGCCAGCGTTTCTTCGGCGCGCGCCCGGTCAGTCGGGAAAATGAAGCGCAGGCGACCGTCTTCTTCAAGGATTTCAAGGCGCTGATACCACTCGGGCGCCTCCCCGAAGCGCACCCGTCGGCGGCCGCCTTGCCCGGTTTCAACCGATTTGGCCGGCCAGCGAATGGCGTTGCTCAGGGCATCATTTTGCAATACTCGGCCCAGCGCATCGGCGGCGGCAATGGCGACATCTTCATAGAGTTCGAGGAACTCCATGCGGTCGATTAAAACCCGGTTGTCGAGTCCCTGTTCGGCCAGCCGGCGATTGGTGCAGACGGCGGCGCGCAGGATGGCTTCGAGGGAGTCGCCAATCGGCAGGCCGCCAGCGCCGGTCCCGACCAGCAGGCAGGTGACGGCGGCGGAGCGGGGGCGGCCGAAATCGCCGAAGCGTTTGTCCGGCCAGTGCGCGACTTCAAGCGCAAAGCTGAGCAGCGCTGAGCGCATCGAGTCTTCGAGCAAGCCGGGGCTGAGACCGCCGACCTGGCCGAGACCGACGACAATGGCGCCGGCCGGCTTGGCGGTGGCCGAATCGTTGAGAAAAACCGTGCTGCTGCCGAGTTGACCGGGGTAAATGCCGAGATCGAGCCGGCGGGTGAGCGCGCCGCCCAGTTGCTTGTCGAGCACCGCTTCGGCACTGACCACGGTGTCGCCGCGATAGTGGCCGACGACCAAGGGGTAGCGGGCATAGGCCAGGTTGCCGTGGCGGATGCCGACCTCGATGATCGGCACGGCGGCAGTGGCTTTGTCCTCAATGATCGGCGCCGTGCCGGAGAAGCCGAAGCCGCCGATGTCGGTGGGGGCGGGGATGCCATCCACCGGTGGCGTTGCCGGCAAGACGAAGCGTTCCTCGCCCGCTGCAGCACGCGCCCGGGCCGGCGGCGTGGCCGGGAGGAGCCCGGTTTGGCCGTTGACCAGAATGTCGAGGTAACCGGGGAAGGCTTTGGGCTGGGCGCACAGTGCGTCGTGGGCGGTGTTTTCGACATACCAGGTGGGCACGCCGGGCAGGCGGCCGGATTGCCAGCTCACCGTGCCGTCGCCTTCGCGGGTGGCGATGAATTCGAGGCGCTTGAGATCGGGGCGCCACCAGGCGTCAGCCGAACTTAATTGGTAGTCGATCACGGTGGCCGGCTGGCAACCGGCCACATAGGCCATGAAGCGTGGGTCGGGTTGCGCTGCCCGGATCAGTTTCCAGGTGGTGGCGGCTTCCTGCAACGCGGCCTGGTCGGCAGTCTGCCAGCGCGCGCCGAGTTCCTTTTTCAGCTTTTGCCAGCGGCTGGTTTCGGCGAAATCCGGATCATCCGGGGCGAAGGGTAAAAGTTCGAGCAGCCCGGGGTAGTTGGCCACCAGCCCGATGATCTGGTCGGTGCTTTGGGTGATATCGAGTAATGAGAGCTTGGATTGCGTCGGGTTGAAACCGGTCAACCAGCGCACGGCTTCATAGGAGCCGAGGTTGGGTGTACCAAGCATGAGGAAACGGCTACCCGGCAGGCGAATGATGCGCTGCCAGAGGGCCGTACCGGCGCCGCCGTCGGCGATCATCGAGCGCACCACCAGACCGCCCATCGAGTGGGCGACCAGACGCAGCGGTTGACCGCTGCGCTCGGCTTGGGTGACCAGCGGTTCGAGCGTTTGCGCCAGACGGGCCGCGGCCTGGCGTACCGAGTAGCGCCAGTCGTAAGGGAAGAGTTCAACCTGATGGCTGCGCGCCAGGAATTCGACCAGCGGCCCGTAGAATTGATCGATCAGCCCCACCGGCGTAATGCCGTCGCGCCCCGCCGCCAGCCGCTTCAGGCCGCCTTTGAGCAAGGCCCAGTAGTCGAGCCAGACGGTGTCGTCGCCGACCCGCAACTGGCTGCCCATCGTGCCGGGCAGCACCACGACGATGGGCCGTGGCTTGATGCCGCTGCGGCTGCGTGCGACGGCGTCGCGGCAGCGCTGCGTAGGGTCGGGGGCGTTGGCAAAGGCGGTGGCGATAGGCTGGAACCCGGCGTTGTCGCCGTCTTCACGGCTCAGGCCGTCCTTCAGCCAGCGGACGCTTTGTTCGTTGGTGAAATAACGGAAATGATTGACCTTCGGCCCCTCGTCCCGGCGCAGGCGGCCGGCGTTGGCGAGGCGGGGCAGGCCGCCGCTCATCGAGCCGGTATCTACCACCAGGTCGTGTTCATTGCGGTAGAACCAGTCGGTGGCGATAACCTTCAGGGTATTCCACAGGCCGTCGCCGGCCTCAATGTCGCCCGCGATCACCGACAAATCGGCGCTGCTGACCAGTTCCGGTGTGCCGTTCAGGAGACGGGTGAGCGCCGAGCCGGGCATCATCGCTTCGACGCCGGGCAGGGTGCGCGGGTCGGTGCGCTCCTTGACCACCGCCAGCAGGAAATCGAGCCCATCGCCAAACAGGCCGTTGCCGGTGGCGGCGTCGACCAGATAATCGAGCACCGAGAGCCAGCGATCGAGCCGTCCGGAGGCCAGCGTCGTGCCGCGGGCCGGGCAGGCGACACGGACAAAGCGCGAGACACGCAGTTTTTTTGTGCCAAGCAGTTCGACCAGATCATTCAGGCGTTTGCGGTCGTCCTGGTAGGCTGCGTTGTGGGCAATGACTTCATCGTCGGTGAGCGGCGAAAGGCCGAGTTGCGGGGCAATGCTGCGGTCAACCGCAAAAAATGCCTGAATTTTGTCCTCGGTCAAAACCTCGGCCAGATTGGCGCAGCCGGACAACGCAATGAGCTCCCCGACCAGGCCGCCGCGCGAATGGCTGACCAGATGCACCTCGGCCCGCTCGGGCAGGCGCTCGATCAAATCAATTGCATTGGCGAGCGGGCTTTCGCTCAGCGAGCGATGTTCCAGACCAAACACCCGCTTGCCGTAAATCGGCGCCAGCGTCTGCCGTAGCCGGCCGCCTTCGGTATTGGCCGGATCCCACAGCTTGCCAAAACTGCCCTCGGTACTCGATGCCGTGCCGTGCAGGAAAATCAGGATCGGGCCTTGATCGGCCGGAATTGCCTCGCTTTTAGGCACCGGCGTCAGATGAAACTTGCCGGCCATGTCGAGGCGATAAAGGCCGGGCGGATGATCCCCCAATATTTTCTGCTCGAAAACGATGCCGAGTTTGCGGGCGGATTTCTCCACCAGATTAATTCCGAAGAACTCCAGGACCCGGATGCCCAGCCCGACAATGCCGCGTTCGCCGCCCCGATCGTCACTCACTACCCGGCGTGGCGCCAGTCGAGAAAACTCCCAGGCACCGCCGGCATCCCTTGACGGCAGCGCGCCGTATTCATGGGTCAGGTCATCGACCCGCGACCAAAGGACGAAACCATTGTCCAGTTCAACCCGGACCACGCTGTCGCCGGCCACCTCGATTTCATCGCTGGCGCCGTCGCGGGCAGCGCCGGGAACCATGCGGTAAAGTGGAGTGGGCGCGCCGGCCTTGCGGCTGCGAGCGTTGCCCAGGCTATCGCCCAAGCTGTCGTCCAGGGTGCCGCGAATCTTGTAGAGATGCTGTGCCATGGGAGGCTCCTCGGTGGGGTTGGGGCGCCGGGGGCGCGCCGGTCAGGCGAAAACCTTGCCTTTGCGTGCCGTGTCGCTGCCGACAATTTGCGGCGACTGCGGATAGCTCGCCGAGGGCAGGTATTTGATGATGGCTTTGTGCCAGTCGGCGTAAGTGCCGTCGGCCTTGAGCGCCTTCAGGGCTTTCAGCGCGTAGTAGGTGAAAGCGCCGTTGTAGCGGCCGTTGATCCGGGCGTCGTAGCTGTAGTTGTTGGGGCCTTCCTTGCAGCCGGCAAGCAGCAAATCACCGAGCATGCGTGAATAGGCGGCGAGCAAGGGCGAGCCGCCCAGCGGTGAAACCACGGTGGCCGCCAGTTTGCCGGCACGATTCTTCGGCAGCAGTTTTTCGGGTAGCCAATTGCCCATCGGCATGAAGCGCGGCCGGGTGTCGACATCCGCTTCCGCCTTGGCCGCACGGGTAACGGTGCCGGAGTGGCAACTGTCGGCAATCAGCACGATACGCACACCGGATTTGCGCGTAGCAAAGAGGCCCTTGATTTCGTCGTCGGTCAGGGCCTGGCCGTTGGTTTGCAGATCGTACGGGCAAAGTGCCTCGTCAAGCCCGTCGGCTTCGTCGCCATCGGTATCCGGCTGGTAGGTGCCGTGGCCGGAAAAAGTGATGACCAGACTGTCATTCTTGGACGCCTTGCCGATCAGGTTGCTCATTGCCTGCATCATTGCCGCCTTGGTTGCCTCGGCATCGAGCAGCTTGGTGACGGCATAGCCGCGTTCGCTCAGGGCACCCGCCCAGTCGTTGGCGTCGTTGACGCAGCCCTGCAGATCCATGTGAGTGCCGGGGTAATTGTTGATGCCGATACAAAGTGCTTTCTTGGCCATGGTATGTCTCCTTGATTGCGTCGATGCGGGTTCAACTGCTGCGGGTAAGTCTCCGAGTACCTGTTTTGTGGTGGTCAGTACGGGTGCTACTTTTGCCAGATTGCCTGGCTGGGTTGTCATTTGAGCGTGCCCAGCCAGCGGGGCGTGCCGCCGCTAGCTGGGTTGTCTGGCTCATCCTGATGCGGCCGTTTTGCACAATGGAATTTCTCCCCTGAAGCTAACAAGCGTTCATATGACTATGACAAATTCTAGCAACTGTGATGCAGTTATTTGCAACTATTTTTGGGTTTGTGGTAAGGGCCGTTGTGCTGGATTTGTCCAGATTTTGTTTGCTCTGGACGTTCAGGCCGGCGGGGAGGGCGTTTTGACGGCGGCGAAATATTTTGCGTTTCGTTTCACGCGAGCGCTGCAGATTTCCTGAGTTGCCGAAGCTCAGAAACGAAAAAGCCGCCTTTCGGCGGCTCTGCTGCGACCACAGAAACAACGGCTGGCCCTAGGGCCAACGCTAAAAAAACGCTTATTTGACGATCTGGTTCAACTCGCCCTTGGCGTAACGCTCGGCCATCTTTTCCAGTGGGATAACCTTGATCTTGCTCGCCTGGCCGGTACAGCCAAAAGCTTCGTAACGGGCCAGACAGATTTTCTTGGCGGCTTCGCGGGCCGGCTTCAGGTAGTCGCGCGGGTCGAACTTGTCCGGATGTTCGGCCAGATAACGGCGAATGGCGCCGGTCATGGCCAGACGGATGTCGGTGTCGATATTGATCTTGCGCACGCCGTGGGCGATGCCCTTGACGATTTCCTCAACCGGCACGCCGTAGGTTTCTTTCATGTCGCCGCCAAATTCGCGGATTTCGGCGAGCAGTTCCTGCGGCACGCTGGACGAACCATGCATCACCAGATGGGTGTTCGGGATGCGGGCGTGGATTTCCTTGATGCGGTCGATGGCGAGGATGTCGCCGGTCGGCTTCTTGGTGAACTTGTAGGCGCCGTGGCTGGTGCCGATGGCGATGGCCAGCGCGTCGCAGTTGGT
>ERZ795061.5616-NODE-5616-length-10240-cov-7.687776_pt1 | contig 10240 bp, 6 predicted proteins | sample MGYA00375145_ERZ795061 | MGnify/ENA primary metagenome ERZ795061 (study PRJEB30190, sample SAMN05720144) | anaerobic digester metagenome | isolation source: active sludge of municipal wastewater-treating anaerobic digesters | place: USA | collected 2014-12-22 ... | reverse complement strand
CTCGACTTCAAGCAGAGCCTGTTCGAGCCGGCCGGCTACGCGACGCGCGTGGCCGCCGGCGGCGAGGAGGCGCTCGGCATCATGCGCGCCGGCACCGTCGACCTGGTCGTCTCGGACGTCGTCATGCCGCGCGGCGACGGTTTCGCGCTGCTCGCCCAGGTGCGCTCCGATCCCGCGCTGCGGGCCACGCCCTTCCTCTTCCTGACCTCGACGGCGCGCGACTCGGGCACGCGCCAGCGGGCGCTGGACGCGGGCGCCGACGGCTACCTGCTGCGCCCGATCGACCCGGCCACGCTGCTCGCTGCGATCCGCCGGGCGCTGGCGCACCGACGTCCGGGATAATCGCGGGTTTGCCGCGTGGCGGCGATTCCTCCGAGACCCCCCATGGCCCAGTACGTCTACACCATGAACCGCGTCGGCAAGATCGTGCCGCCGAAGCGGCAGATCCTGAGGGACATCAGCCTGTCCTTCTTTCCCGGCGCGAAGATCGGCGTGCTCGGCCTGAACGGCTCGGGCAAGTCGACGCTGCTGAAGATCATGGCCGGCATCGACCACGACATCGAGGGCGAAGCCGTGCCGATGCCCGGCATCAAGATCGGCTACCTGCCGCAGGAGCCGCAGCTCGACCCCGACCAGACCGTGCGCCACGCGGTCGAGCAGGGCATCGGCGGCGTGCTGCAGGCCAAGGCGCGGCTGGACGAGGTCTACGCCGAATATGCCGAGCCCGACGCCGACTTCGACAAGCTCGCGGCCGAGCAGGCCGAGCTCGAGGCGATCATCGCCGCCGCCGGCAGCGAGAACACCGACCTCCAGCTCGAGATCGCCGCCGACGCGCTGCGCCTGCCGCCCTGGGACGCGACCATCGGCAACCTCTCCGGCGGCGAGAAGCGCCGTGTCGCGCTGTGCCGGCTGCTGCTGAGCAAGCCCGACATGCTGCTGCTCGACGAGCCGACCAACCACCTGGACGCCGAGTCGGTGGAATGGCTGGAGGTCTTCCTGAAGCGCTTCCCGGGCACCGTCGTGGCCATCACCCACGACCGCTACTTCCTGGACAACGCCGCCGAGTGGATCCTCGAGCTCGACCGCGGCCGCGGCATTCCGTACCAGGGCAACTACAGCACCTGGCTCGAGCAGAAGGAGAAGCGGCTCGAGCTCGAGCAGAAGACCGAGGACGCCCGCACCCGCGCGATGAAGCAGGAGCTCGAGTGGGTGCGCAAGAACCCGAAGGGACGCCAGGCCAAGAGCAAGGCGCGCCTGGCGCGCTTCGAGGAGCTCAGCGACGTCGAGTACCAGAAGCGCAACGAGACGAACGAGATCTTCATCCCCGTGGCCGACCGCCTGGGCCACGAGGTCATCGAGTTCGAGCACGTCACCAAGAGCTTCGGCGACCGGGTGCTCATCGACGACCTGAGCTTCAAGGTGCCGGCCGGCGCGATCGTCGGCATCATCGGCCCGAACGGCGCCGGCAAGTCGACGCTGTTCCGCATGATCGCCGGCAAGGAGCAGCCGGATTCGGGCAACGTGAAGATCGGCCCGACCGTGAAGATGGCCTTCGTCGACCAGAGCCGCGAGTCGCTCGAGTCGGGCAACACGGTCTGGCAGGACGTCTCCGGCGGCCTCGACAACATCATCGTCGGCAAGTTCGTGATGCCCTCGCGGGCGTACATCGGGCGCTTCAACTTCAAGGGCAACGACCAGCAGAAGCTCGTCGGCAGCCTGTCCGGCGGCGAGCGCGGCCGCCTGCACCTGGCCAAGACGCTGGCGCAGGGCGGCAACGTGCTGATGCTCGACGAACCGTCGAACGACCTCGACGTCGAGACGCTGCGCGCGCTGGAAGACGCGCTGCTCGAGTTCGCCGGCACGATCATGGTCATCAGCCACGACCGGTGGTTCCTCGACCGCATCGCCACGCACATCCTGGCCTGCGAGGGCGACTCCAAGTGGGTCTTCTTCGACGGCAACTACCAGGAGTACGAGGCCGACAAGAAGAAGCGACTGGGCGAGGAGGGCGCGCGCCCGCACCGCCTGCGCTTCAAGGCGCTGAAGTAAGTCACACCCGCGGACGCCCTCGAACGCGGGGGCGGCCCCGTGGTCGAGGGTGGGCGGGACGCCCAGCGTGGGCCGGTGCGCGGCGAGAATGGACCCCAATCGTTGAGACGGGTGTCCGGACACGGCGCCCGCACAAGAGCAGAACGCCATCGTGAGTGACGCCGTCCCGTCCCTGTCGACCGAGTTGCGCGGCCTCGAGCCGCTGCGGCCTGCCGAGCGCATCGTGCTGCGGGCCTGCCTCGGCGGCCAGATCGCCAAGGTCAGCTACCGCCGCCCGGCCGCGGCCACCGCCGACGTGACGGTGCGCGCCGAGTTCCTCGCGCGGCTGGCGCGTGGCGGCGTGGGTTTCCGCCTGGTGTCGCGCCGCATCGAGATCCTCGGCGCCTGGATCACCGGCCGCTTGAACCTCGTCGACGCCTCGGTGCCGATGAGCCTGTGGATGTACCGCTGCGTGTTCGACACCACGCCACTGCTCGACGGGGCGCGCATCGTCGGCAGCGTCGGCCTGCCGGACTGCCAGCTGCCCGGGCTGCGGGCCGAGTCGTGCACGATCGCCGGCGACCTGTCGATCGGACCCGGCTGCGAGATCGCAGGCGACGTGCGCCTGTCGCGCACCGAGATCGGCCGCAACCTGGTGTGCGACCGGCTGACGCTGCGCGGCCCGGGCCCCACGCCCGGCTCTGAGCTCGCGCCCGCGCCCGCGAGGCTGCGCCGCCCGCTGGTCGCCGATGGCCTGCGCACCGGCGGCGACGTGGTCTTCGGGCACGGGCTGGTCGTCGACGGTGAACTGCGCCTGGTCGGCGCCCGCGTCGGCGGCGACCTGCGCTTCGGCCGGACCTGCATCGGCGCGAGCCCCGGCGACGGCGGCGTGCGCGGCACGGCGCTCAACCTCGACCGCATCCGCATCGGCGGCAGCGCCCGGCTCGACGCCGGGCTCGTGGTCGCCGGCACGGTTCGGCTGCAGGGCGCGCGCATCGAGGGCGACCTCGACGTCTCCGGCGCCCTGTTCGACAAGGTCGGCGATGCGTCCTGGGGCGACGCGGCGGTGCTGCTGCTCGAGCGGGCGCGCATCGGCGGCCAGCTCGCGCTGAGGGGCCTGCGTTCGCCGCTGCGCGGCGCGTCGCTGGCCGACGCACGGGTCGGCGCGCTGCTCGACGATGCGTCGACCTGGGGCGACCGGCTGGTGCTGGACGGCTTCTTCTACGCCCGGCTGGCGCCGGGGGCACCCACCGATGCCGAGTTCCGTGCCGACTGGCTGCGCCGGCAGGTCGGCGCGCACCTCGGGCGCGACTTCCGCCACGGGCCATGGCGCCACGCGATCCGCGTGCTGCGCCACCAGGGCCGCGAGCTCAGCGCGCGCCGGCTCGCGATCCACCGCGAGGAGCACCTGCGCCGCATCGGCCAGGTCGGCGCCGGGCGGCCGGCGTGGTCGCGCGCGCTGGCGCTGGCCGTGCACCGGGTCTACGGGGCCGTGGCCGGTTACGGCCACCGGCCGCAGCGGCTGGTGGCGCTGACGGTGGCGTTGTGGCTGGCCTGCGGCGTGGCCTACCTCGGGGCCGCCGAGCAGGGGGCGATGGCGCCGGTCGGCCACGCCTGCGCGCCGGAGTGCGTGCCGGGCGCGGTCACGGCGACGGCCTTCCGCCCCTTCGTCTATTCGCTCGACCAGATGGTCCCGGGCGTCGACCTGCACGAGGCGAGCGCCTGGACGCCGGTGACGACCGGGCGCTGGGCCGGCCTGGCGCGCCTGCTGGCCTGGCTCGAGCCGCTGCTCGGCGCCGCCGCGCTCGCGACGCTGCTCGCGTCCTGGAGCGGCCTGACCGACCGCGACCGCCGCCGCTGACGCGCCCGAACCGCGCGAGCGACGCCGGGCGCGTGAGTTCCGTCGGATCTGCAGGGACTCTCCCGCTCCCGGCCGACGCGGGTGCGCTGCAGAATGGCCGGACCCGCGCACGGCCCGAGCCCTGCAGCCGCGCCGGCAACCCATCGACCACGCACCATGATCCTGTTTCGCACCGCGCTGGCCGGATGGCCGCTCCCGGCGACCGCGCTGGCCCTGCTCGCGGGCTGTGCCACGGTCCCGCCCGGGCCGGCGCCCGGCGCAACCCCTGCCGTGGCGGCCGCGCCCGCCGCCGCACCCTGGGCCGCGGGAATGCCCGCCCCGGCGGCGGCCTCGGGTGTGCCGGCGGCGCGGCCCGAGCCCGGCGCGCCACGCCCCTTCGACGAGGTGGTCAAGGGCGCGACGCGCCAGGCGGGATTCGTGCCGCTGTGGCGCAAGGACGAGAAGCTCTGGCTCGAGATCGCTCCGGAGCGGCTCGACCAGCCCTTCATGCTGTCGGTGAACATCTCGCACTCGGTCGGCGAGCGGGGCCTGTACGGCAGCCAGATGGGCCCGGCCTGGACGGTGAGCTTCCGCAAGATCGGCAGCGGCCAGATCCAGCTCGTGGCGCTGAACACCGATTACGTGGCCGACAACGCGCCGATGAAGGCGGCACTCGAGCAGTCGTTCTCGAACAGCCTGCTGGCCTCGGCGGCGATCGCGAGCGCGCCGCAGGCGCAGACCAAGGCGGTCCTGATCGACGCCTCGTTCCTGCTGTCCGACCTGCCGGGCTACTCGACCGCGCTCGAGCGGGCCTACCGCCTGCCCTATGGCCTGGACCGGGGCAATTCCTACTTCGAGAAGACCCGCGCGTCCGACGACCAGACCTCGCTGAACGCCCGGCTGCACTTCGCGACCGGGCGCATCCCGGCGCCGCCGCTGATGGCCGGGCCGGTGGCGAGCCCGCCGCCGCCGTCGACCACGCCCGACCCGCGCAGCCTGTTCATCGGCTTCGTCTACAACTTCACCAAGCTGCCCGACGTGCCGATGGCGCCGCGCCGGGCCGATCCGCGCCTGGGCCACTTCACCGACGTGATCACCAACCTGGGCACCGACCTCCAGACGAACCCGCGCGAGCACGTCGTCAACCGCTGGCGGCTCGAGAAGGCCGACCCGGCGGCCGCCGTCGCCGCACCGAAGCAGCCGATCGTCTACTGGATCGACAAGAACGTGCCTCAGGTCTACCGCAAGGCGGTGGAGGCCGGCATCCTCGAGTGGAACAAGGCGTTCGAGAAGATCGGCCTGCGCAACGCGATCGTCGTCCGGCAGCAGCCCGACGACGCCGATTTCGACACGCTCGACGCCCGCCATGCCACGGTGCGCTGGTTCACCGGCAAGGACGTCGGCTTCGCGCGCGGCCCGAGCATGAGCGACCCGCGCAGCGGCGAGATCCTCGACGCCGACATCGCGATGAGCGACGTCTTCGGCCGCAGCGCGCGGCGCTTCATCGTCGAGGAAGCCGGCCGCCCGTCGTTCGCCGAGCCCTACGCGATGCCCTGGGGCCGGGGCGGCCGCGCCGAGCTGTGCACCTATGCGCACGACGCCGCCTTCGAGATGGATTTCGCGCTCGACCTGCTCGTGGCGCGCGGCGAGATCGCGCCCGACAGCCCCGAGGCCGAGGCCTTCGCCCAGGCGGTGGTGCGCGACACGGTGATGCACGAGATCGGCCACACGCTGGGGCTGAAGCACAACTTCAAGGCCTCCACCGTGGTCAGCCGGTCGCAGCTGCAGGACCCCGATTTCACCGGCCGGCGGGGCATCTCGGGCTCGGTGATGGACTACAACGGCGTCAACATCGCCACCGCCGCCGAGCGCCAGGGCGCGTTCGTCCAGTCCACGCTCGGGCCCTACGACTACTGGGCGATCGACTATGCCTACCGGCCGATCGCGCCGGCCGACGAGAAGACCGAACTCGCGACGATCGCGGCGCGCAGCACCGAGCCGGCGCTGGCCTACGGCGACGACGCCGATGCCGGCGGCAGCAACGCCATCGACCCGCTGGTGAACGCGTTCGACCTCGGCGACGACCCGCTGGCGTTCTACCGCAAGCGGCTGACGCTGTCGCGCGAGCTCTGGCAGCGGGCGCAGGAGCGCGCACCGCAGGCCGGCGAGGACCCGCTGCGCCAGCGCCGCCTGGTGATCGTCGCCTTCCGGCGGCTGGCGGGCGTGCCCGACACGGTCGCGAAGTACATCGGCGGCATGTACGCGCTGCGCGACCTGCCGGGCACGACCGGCCGGCCGGCGTACGTGCCGGTCGAGCCGGCGCGCCAGCGCGAGGCGCTGCAGTTCCTGACCACGGGCTTGTTCAGCACCGACAGCTTCCGCTTCAAGCCGGAGTTCCTGGCCAGCCTGGGGCCGGACTACAACGAGTGGGAGCGTGGCGGCCCGGTGAACGTGTCCTCGGCGGTGCTGCAGATCCAGACCTCGGCGCTCGACCGGCTGATGAGCCCGGGCACCGCCGCGCGCCTGCTCGACCTGCCGATGTTCGTGCCGGAGCGCGAGCGCGCCGACGTCATCTCGCTGGCCGAGGTCTACCGCACGCTGCAGGCCGCGGTCTGGAGCGAGCTCCGGTCCGGCAGCGAGATCGACCGCCTGCGCCGCGACCTGCAGCGCGAGCACCTGAAGCGACTGCAGGCGCTGCTGCTGCGCGGCGCGCCGGGGCTGCCGGCGGACGCGTTGAGCCTCGTCCGCCTGTACGCCACCGAGCTGCAGGCCGACCTGCGGCGCGCCGCCGGCCGGCCGACGGCGGCGCGGTCGATCGAGACCCGCGCCCACCTGCAGGACAGCCTGGGCACGCTCACCGAGGCGTTGCGCGCGTCGATGCTGCGCAGCTGACGGGCGCGGCGCGTCGGCTCACCGGCAGGCCTGCGGCGCCGTCGCCGGCGCACGCGCGGCGCAGGGCCCGGGCATCGACTCGGCCCAGGCCGAGGCAATGGCCAGCGTGCCCCCGGCCAGCAGGGCCAGCGCCAGCGTGGCGATGAACAGTCGGTCGATCACGGTCGGCTCCTCTGGAGAAGAAAAAACGCCCGAGGCCCGGAGTTCGGTGGGCCCCGGGCGTGTGACCCGGTGGGACGGCCCGGCGCATCGGCGCGCCGGGCCGGGCGGGAGGTCAGCCGCGCGGCTGCACGGCCTTGCCGGTGACCACCACGCGATCGAGCTGGACGACGGCCGGCGCCGGCGTGGCGGCGACCTGCGCGGCGTCCTTGCGCGGGGCCGGGGTGGCGGCCATCAGGATCGTGGTGGTGGCGACGACGGCGAAGACGGCGGCTTGGGCGGACAGGCGGCTGGTGATCATGGTGGGCTCCTCGGGGCGGTGTTCGTTGCGATGGAGCGAACTCTAGGAGCGCCCCCCGCCCGCCGCGAGGACCGTGCGACGGACTGCACCGGCGCGCGGATGAACTGCACGGCGCACGGATGGACCGCGGCCTGCCTGGCCGGACCTCAGGCGGGCAGCGGCTCGGTGCGCGCGATCAGCCAGTCGCGGGCCGCGCCGTCGACCCGGGGCGCCAGGCGCTCGCGCACCGTCGCGTGGTAGGCGTCCAGCCAGGCCCGCTCGTCGGCACGCAGCAGGCCGAGCTCGAGGCAGCGGGTATCGATCGGGCAGAGTGTCAGCGTCTCGAACTCGAGGAACTCGCCGAATTCCGGCGACGACACCGCCGACGGCACGTTCAGCACCAGGTTCTCGATGCGGATGCCCCAGCGCCCGGCCCGGTAGAGCCCGGGCTCGATGCTCGTGACCATGCCGGGCTCCATCGCGTGCGTGGGCTCCGGCACGGTGCGCGAGATGCTCTGCGGCCCCTCGTGCACGTTCAGGAAGTAGCCCACGCCGTGGCCGGTGCCGTGGCCATAGTCCAGGCCGGCCTCCCACAGCGGCGCGCGGGCCAGGGCGTCGATCATCGGCGAGGGCGTGCCGCGCGGGAAGCGTGCGCGGCTGAGCGCCATCGTGCCCTTCAGCACGAGCGTGCAGTCGCGGCGCTGCGCGTCGCTGACGCGGCCGATCGGCCAGACGCGCGTGATGTCGGTCGTGCCGCCGAGGTATTGCGCACCGCTGTCGATCAGCAGCAGGCCGTCGCCCTCGATCACGGCGTGCGACTCGGGCGTCGCGCGGTAGTGTGGCATCGCGCCGTTGGCGTTGAAGCCGGCGATGGTCGGGAAGCTCAGGCCGACGAAGCCCGGCTGCTTCGCGCGGGCGGCCGACAGGCGCTCGTCGACCGTCAGCTCGGTGAGGCGCTCGCGGCCCAGCGCCTGTTCGAACCCGGCGTAGAACTCGCACATCGCCGCGCCGTCGCAGACCATCGCCTCGCGGATGAAGCCGGCCTCGGCCTCGCTCTTGCGGCTCTTGAGCAGCGTGCTCGGGTTGATCGCCTCGACGACCCGGGCGCGCGCGTGGCTGCGCAGGCCGTGCGTCACGCGCTTCGGGTCGAGCAGCAGCGTGGCGTTCTCCGGCAGCGCACGCAGCGCGGCCGGCGCGGCGTCGTAGGCCGCGAGCGCAACGCCGTCGGCCGCGAGCGTGGCGCGCAGCGCGTCGCCCACCTTGCCCTCGCCGACGAACAGCGTGGCGCGTTCGCGGTCGATCAGCGCGTGCGCCAGGAAGACCGGGTTGTAGGCCACGTCGGAGCCGCGCAGGTTGAAGATCCAGGCGACGTCGTCGACGGTCGAGACGAAGTGGTGGCTCGCGCCGTGCCGCGCCATCGCCTCGCGCACGCTCGCCAGCTTGGCCGCACGCGCCAGCGGTGCCTGCGGCGCGAGGTGTTCGTAGACCGGCGCATCGGGCAGGCCGGGCCGGCCGGGCCAGGCCTCGGCGAAGACGTCGACGCCGGTGTCCAGCGCGATGCCGCGCGCGCCCAGCACCGCGCGCAGCTGGGCCTCGGCGGCCAGGCCCAGCACGGTGCCGTCGACGCCGACGGTGCGCCCGGGCGCGACGTGGGTGGCGAGCCAGTCGAGGTGGTGCGTGGCGGCGCCGGTGGGGATCTTCACCAGCTCGATGCCGCTGCCGGCGAGCTGCGCCTCGGCCTGCACCCAGTAGCGGCTGTCGGCGAACAGCGCCGCGCGGTCGCGCGTGACCACCAGCGTCGCCATCGAGCCGGTGAAGCCCGACAGCCACTGCCGGCCCTGCCAGCGTTCGGGCAGGTATTCCGACAGGTGCGGGTCGCTCGAAGGCACCAGCACCGCGGCCAGGCCGTGGGCCTGCAGCGCGGTGCGCACGCGTTCGAGGCGGTCGTGGAGGGGGGAGGTGCGGGTGTCCATGGTGCCGATGATAGGCAGCGGCACGAAGCCCTGCGCGTGCTCAGGCCGGTGTGTCGGCCGGCGCTGCGGCGCCCGTCACGCCGCGATCGGCCGGCTCGCCGCGCAGGCGCTGGCGCACCAGCTGGATGTGGCTGCGCAGCGCGTAGAGCTCGTCGGCATAGCTCAGCGGCACCGGGATGCGCTCGGCGCGCGCGTCGAGCACGTCGAGTTCGGCCAGCAGCTCGTCGGCGCCGCGCTGGCCGACGGCGTCCTCGATGCCGCGCAGCTGCGCGTACCAGCGGAAGATGCGCGAGCGCACGCGGAACTCGTACAGCGGCGGCACCACCTTCGACAGCGGGATCAGGATCGCCACCAGCGACAGCAGCACCAGCCACATGCGGTCGGCCAGGTTGGCGATCCAGAACGGCAGGTAGCGCTGCAGGAAGGGCGGGCCGTTGCGGTAGAAGCGCTCGGCCTCCTTGGCCAGCGGCCACTCGGTGTTGGCGGTGCTCGGGAAGTCGCCCTTGCGCTGGAACCAGCCGGCGTCGCCGTGGATCGTGCGCGCCGCCTGCACGAACAGCTGGATCAGCGCCGGGTGCGTGCCTTCACGCGCCACGAGCGAGGCGGTCGGCGCGATCAGCCGGACGTTGCGCGGCGGCAGGTCGCGCGCCAGGTCGACCACGCCGCGCGGCAGCAGCACCGGGCTGATGAACGTGAAGCGCCGCGAATAGGCCTCGGCCTGCACGAAGTCGTACAGCCGGATGCCCGGCGTCTGCAGCAGCATCTGCACCAGCGGGGCCTCGGGCGCCGAGGCGAACACCAGCGCGTCGATCTCGCCGTCCAGCAGCTTCACGACGGCCGGCGTCGACGGCTCCTGCAGCAGCGTCAGCGCGGCGGCGTCGATGCGGTTCGCCTCGAGGATCTTGCGCACCAGGTTCGGCACGCCGCTGCCCGGCGCGCCGATGTTCAGCCGCCACCCGGGCAGCTGCGACAGCGACTCGAGCACCGGCTTGCGGCGCAGGCGCTGCGCCGAGTCCTCGCGGTAGAACAGCCACACCGGCTCGTGGAACAGGCTGCCCAGCGACACCA
>ERZ795061.5611-NODE-5611-length-10244-cov-4.270390_pt1 | contig 10244 bp, 9 predicted proteins | sample MGYA00375145_ERZ795061 | MGnify/ENA primary metagenome ERZ795061 (study PRJEB30190, sample SAMN05720144) | anaerobic digester metagenome | isolation source: active sludge of municipal wastewater-treating anaerobic digesters | place: USA | collected 2014-12-22 ... | reverse complement strand
CGAACCCCGCCCAGTCTGCTGATACATCACAGAAAACAGAAGTTACCTGCCTCGTCGCCGCAGCTAGTTCAAGGCCGTGGACTTCGGGTTACGCGGAATATGGTTTTCCGTCCTATTTTTATTATCCATATCGACGGAGCGGCGGGATCGGTGTTGTTTTGCACGGCGGGGGACATCGCGGTGGGCATCATGGCGGCGGTCATCGCCGCCACTAATATTTGGGAATAGGAGTTGCGGCATGAAGATTAGCACCGAAGTGCTCATCACCGCCAGCTTGAGTAAGGTATGGGGAGCACTCGTCGATTTTCCGCGCTATCGCAGCTGGCATCCGCTCGTCGAAATCGAAGGAACTGCCAAAGAAGGCGCGGACGTCGAATATTACTATCGCAGTAATTCGGAAGCGCCGAGCGGCATGAGCATGACCGCCAGAATCACAAAGCTTGAACCGGTGCGAGAAATGGTCCTGGAATTCGGTGTACGCGGCTTCGCTAACATCGAAGAGCGGTATCTTTTGCTGCGCGAAGGTACGCATGTGCGGCTTGTTCATTCAGCAAATCTCAAAGGTTTGCTCCCGTTCATTGGCGCGCGCCTGTTCCGAAAGCGGCTCATCGAAAAATTCCAGCTCCCGATCGATAGGCTTTCGCATCATTTAGCGTCGAAAAAGCAATTGCCCCGGTCTGCACGGAAATCATGAACCCTGAGCTACAACGTCACTACTCATATGCTTGGGCGGCGTTATTTGCTGCCTGGATCGTTGCGCTTGCGGCCAGCCTGGGTGCCCTTTTCATTGGCGAGATCATGGGTCAATATCCGTGCGAGTTGTGCTGGTTTCAGAGAGTTTTTATGTTTTCGCTGGCAATCATACTCGGTATTGCGGCCTTCAGGTCTGATCGCGGTGTGACCCCATATGCCCTCACACTCGCAGGCGCAGGATGGGTCGTTTCCTTCTATCACGCTTTGCTATATTTTGGCTTTGCACCCGAAAAAATCCAGCCATGCGGTTCAGGGCCTTCCTGTTCGGACAGCGCGATGACGCTTTTTGGCAGCGTCCCAATCCCGCTTCTTTCGCTCTCCGCCTTTACAGCCATCACCTTTTTCCTCGCCCTCGTATTTCGGAGAACTCGATCATGAATAGACGTTTTGGAGTTATACTAACTGGCTTGCTGGCCATTGGCGCGTTTACCGCCGGGGCAGCCATTTACGGCCGTACATATGCCGAAGAACCTGCTGCCAAGGTTGCGACTGTGCAAGCGGATGTATTTGTTCGCGCTCACTCGCCGATCATCGGACCCAAGACAGCGCCGGTGACGATTGTAGAATTTTTCGATCCGTCCTGCGAGGCTTGCCGTGCCTTTTATCCGGGAGTTAAACAGATACTGGCCGCCTATCCCAATGATGTCCGTCTCGTGCTTCGCTATCTGCCACTACATCAAGGTTCAGCGGAAGCGATCGGCATTCTGGAAGCCGCTCGCGCACAGGGCGTTCTGGAGCCGGTGATGTCCGCACTCCTTGAAGCGCAGCCTGCGTGGCATGACGGTAACATGGCTAGCGCTTGGGTGGCCGCAGAGGCAGCCGGGCTTGACGTTGAAAAGGCCAAGGCGATGCCCATGACCGGTGCTAAAGCCATCATGGAAGCCGATATGGTCGATGCTAACAGCCTCGCGGTGAAGGGAACGCCAAGCTTTTTCGTAAACAGGAAGCCCCTTGCCGAGTTCGGTCCCGAACAACTTTACGCGCAGGTTCGCGCCGAGGTCGAAGCTCTACGAAGCGCAACGCAACAGTGAAGACCGAGGTTGGCAGGGCAGACAAGGCGCGTCTCGACCGGTTCTCTGCGATGGCTATTGGCGAAGCTCACGCTCTTTGACCAAGAACACCGGTGGTGATCATTGATTGTTACCGTTAGCTCCAACCCTATTATCGAGACATCCGGTGGGCGAATTTTGTTTTCGGCCGAAATAGCATTTGCCCTCGTTTTAGCTACCGGATAAGGACGGAAATATATGCGGTGGTTGATGACTCTTGTTCTTGGTATAGCGCTTGTCGCCGGGATGTCTCACGCCCCGGCAATGGCGCATCCCGACGAAGCACATGCTCATTCGTCGGGTGAAATTTCGACCGCTGAATCCGCGTCGGAAAATGATCACGAAGACAGCCAGCCATTACCGGGCAATGCCGAAAGCAATGCTCACACCCATCTGCCACCGGCCCTCGCAACGATTCATGACAGTCTTTTCGGAAACGCGTTTGCTTCCAAGAAGCAATTTCTGTTCGTGAAGACCGACGTTCTGACCTCTTTCAGTCAGGCGCCACCCACCGAACCACCCTCCGCCTGAACCGCGCCATTAGGGCGGGCCTCGCGCCCGGCCCTTGAATGCGTCCACGGTTCAGGAGTTTTAATATGTTTCCCAAATTGCGCACCGCCTTGCTGGCGGCGGCGCTGGCCTGTCCGGCTACGGCTACGTTCGCGGAGCCGATCACGCTGGATGATGCCATTGCCAAGGCGGTTGAGGCCGCGCCTTCGATCCGCGCCAACGAGGCGGCGATCGCCGCTGCGCGTGCCGGTCGTGTCCAAGCGGGCGTTCGGCCCAATCCTACGGTAACCGTCGAAGGCGAGAACTTCGTCGGCAGTGGACCCTATAATGTCTTCGGCCAAGCCGAGATAACGGGAACCTATAGCCAAACCATCGAACGCGGTGGCAAGCGCGATGCACGATTGGCTTTTGCTGACCGTGACATCGGTGTTGCCGAGGCATCGTCGCGCGTAGGTCGGCTCGAACTTGTTAGCGCTGTGCAGCGTGCGTTTCTCGATGTCGTAATCGCTGGCTATGTCGTCGAGATCGCGGAAACACGATTGGGTGTCGAAATCGAGATGCAGCGGGAGGCGCTGCGCCGTGTGCGCGGATATAAAGATCCGCTATTTGTTGAAACCAGCGCGTCGGCGCGGGTTACGCAGGCGCAGCTTAATCTTACCGAAGCGCGGGCGCGGCATGTTGCGGCGCGTAACGGCCTTGCTGCCTATTGGGGTGGAAGCGGCATGGACATCGAAACCGAGGGCGAAGTGCTGTCGGGAATCCCGGCGGCGCGGCAACTGGCAGAGGCCGATGTCGCGCTTGCGCAGGCCGAGGCTGAACGCGCTTCGGCGGCGGTAACGCTCGAACAGACGCGCGTTCGCCAGGATTATACCCTGAGTGGCGGCGCACGCTTTTTGCGCGGCACCAACGATGTTGCGCTGGTTGCTGGCGTCACAATCCCATTGGGACGCTTTGACCGCAATCAAGGAAATATCGCGAGGGCACAGGCCGAAAAATTGCGGATCGAGCTGACCGCAGAGGCACAAAGACTCGACCGGCTTCGCCGCCTTGCCAGCCTTGGGGCAGAAGCGGACGCCGCCCGCGCGCGCGCCGATGCCATCGTCGTTGAGGTCTATCCGCAGACCACCAAGGCACTCCGGCAGGTGCGCGAAGGCTATGCGCGCGGTGGCTTCACCTTCCGCGACATGCAAGGTGCCGCCGATGCCATCATCCAAGCGCAGGCCGAATGGCTCAATGCCGTGACGCGCTACCGTGACCTTCAAACTGAAATAGACCGGCTGACCGGGCGCTTTGACGCCGCAGCTGACAAGGGGATCAATCCATGAAACAGTATCTGCACATTCGCATGGCTGCGGCCTTGTTGTTCATCGTCCCGCTTGTTGCCTGCGGCGGCGAGGCTGAAAAACCGGCTGAAGGTGAAGGCACGTTCGCATCCGAATATGAAAAAGGGCCGCACAACGGTCGGATGTTGCGCGACGGCGATTTCGCGATTGAAGTCACTATTTTCGAAGATGGCCAACCGCCGCAATACCGGATGTATCCAACGCGCGGCAATAAGCCGATCGATCCTTCAACCGTCAATCTGGCGGTAACGCTGACGCGGCTGGGCGGTCAGATCGACCGTTTTGCATTCAAGGCCGAAAAGGACTTTCTGGCAGGCGATGGCGTGGTGACGGAACCGCACAGTTTTGATGTACAGGTCGTCGCGACCGAGAACGGCAAGCGCCATGTCTGGAAGTTTGCAAACCCCGAAGGTCGCACCAAAATCCCTGCTGCTACCGCAAAAGAAGGCGGCATAGAGATTGAAACCGTTGGTCCCGTCACCATTAGCGAAACGCGCGAGGTGCAAGGGATCGTGCAACTGGCAACGACGGCAAGGTCCGAAGTGCGCGGCCAGTTTCCCGGACGCGTGGTCCAGGTCACAAAGGCGGTCGGGGACTATGTCCGCAAAGGCCAGTTACTGGCGCGCATCGAGTCGAGCGAGTCGCTGCAAACCTATCCGGTTTATGCGCCGGTTAGCGGTGTGATCGCCGAACGAACGGCAAATGTCGGCAATGTCACATTCGACCAGCCGCTTTATGTCATTACTGACCCAGGACAGACGACGGTGGTGTTCAACGTCTTTCCACGCGATCTTTCAACGATCCGGCCTGGGCAAAAGGTCGTTATCGAAACTATTGATGGGCAGCCGGTCGCAGAAGCCACGCTGGGCGGCTATCTGCCCGAAGGCAATGCAGCGGCAGGAACCGCATTGATGCGCGCATCGCTGCCGAACCGGGACGGCAAATGGCGACCCGGTATGGCATTGCAGGGCCGCGTCACCGTGAGTGCATTCACTGTGCCGCTTGCAGTTCGCACCGAGGCTTTGCAGCGGTTCCGCGACTTTACTGTGGTCTTCGCAAATTTCGGCGACGATTACGAGGTGCGGATGCTCGAGCTGGGCCGAAAGACGCCCGAATGGACCGAAGTGTTTTCCGGTATCAAGCCCGGTACGCGCTATGCTGCCAAGGGAGCCTTTCTCATTCGCGCCGACATTGAAAAGTCGGGCGCGAGCCACGACCATTGATCGGAAAACAGAATATGCTCGCTCGTATTATCGGATTTTCAATCCGCCAGCGCTGGCTGGTGCTTGGCATCGTCGCCTTGCTCATAGCGCTTGGCGTGTGGAGTGCCACCCGCCTGCCAATCGACGCTGTACCCGACATCACCAATGTGCAGGTGCAGATAAACACCGAGGCTGAAGGATTCTCGCCGCTCGAAGCCGAGCAGAGGATCACTTACCCAATTGAAACCGCAATCGCGGGCGTGCCGAAGCTGAGCTACACCCGCTCGGTTTCGCGATACGGATTGAGCCAGGTTACCGTTATCTTCGAGGACGGCACCGATCTTTATTTTGCGCGTCAGCTCGTCAACGAGCGTTTGCAGGCCGCCAAATCGCAATTGCCACCGGGCATCGAACCGCAAATGGGGCCGACAGCCACCGGGCTTGGCGAGATTTTCATGTATTCGGTTATGGCGAAATCAGGCACGAGCAAGCCCGACGGTTCCGCATGGACGCCGACCGATTTGCGCACGCTTCACGATTGGGTCGTGCGTCCGCAGATGCGCAATGTCCCCGGCGTCGCCGAGGTCAATACGGTCGGCGGTTACACCAAACAATATCATGTGACACCGAACCCGGCGCAGCTGGCTACGCTCAAGCTGTCGCTCACCGATGTCGTCAACGCGCTTGAGGCGAACAACGCTAACGCTGGCGCCGGCTATGTCGAACGGGCCGGCGAACAGGTTTTGATCCGGCTGCCTGGCAGAGCTGAAAACGAAACCGACTTGTCGCAGATTGTCATTGCCAAGCGCGGCGGCATTCCCATCCGCATCGGCGACATTGCAGAAGTGGTTATCGGGTCCGAACTCAGGACCGGTGCGGCGACCGAGAACGGTAAGGAAATTGTCCTCGGCACGATCTTCATGCTGACCGGAAGCAACCCACGAATCGTTGCGCAGGCAGCTGCCGAACGGCTGGAAGCGGTCAATAAATCACTGCCGTCAGGTGTTGTCGCGCAGCCGCTTTATGACCGCACCGAGCTGGTCGAGCGGACGATTAGCACGGTCGAAAAGAACCTCGCCGAAGGCGCATTGCTGGTCATTGTTATCCTGTTCCTACTTCTAGGCAATGTCCGGGCGGCATTGATCACGGCGGCAGTTATCCCTGTGGCAATGTTGATGACGCTCACGGGCATGGCAGCGGGGCGCGTGTCGGCGAATTTGATGAGCCTTGGCGCACTTGATTTCGGACTGATCGTCGACGGCGCGGTGATTATCGTTGAAAACTGCCTGCGCCGCTTGGGCGAAGCTCAGCACCGCATGGGACGCCTTCTCGACCGTGACGAACGGTTCGGTCTGGTTGCCTCGGCAAGCAGCGAAGTCATTCGTCCGTCAATTTTCGGGGTAATCATCATCACGGTTGTCTATCTGCCGATATTTGCCCTGTCCGGGATCGAGGGCAAAACCTTCCATCCCATGGCGATTACGGTGATGCTGGCGTTGACCGCAGCGATGATCCTCTCGCTTACCTTCGTGCCCGCGGCGATTGCTATGTTTGTGACCGGCAAGGTTGAGGAGAAGGACAACCGCGTGATGGCATGGTCGCGCGCGCGCTATGCCAGCATATTGGATCGCACCTATATGCGCGGGAAGTTGCTGATTGGCTTGGCGCTCGGACTGGTTGCGATCAGCGCTTATGGCGCAACGCGGCTGGGGTCAGAGTTTATCCCCAATCTCGATGAAGGCGACATTGCCATGCACGCATTGCGTATTCCGGGCACCAGCCTGGGGCAAGCCGTGCAAATGCAGGAAGTGCTTGAAAAACGCATTAGCAAATTCCCTGAAGTCGAGCGGGTTTTTGCCAAGATCGGAACGGCGGATGTTGCCACTGATCCGGTGCCGCCTTCGGTCGCCGATAACTTCATCATGCTGAAAGACCGCAAGGACTGGCCCGATCCGCGCAAACCGCGAACACAGCTCGTTGCGGAACTGAACGCGGCGGTGCAGCAGATTCCGGGCAACAATTATGAGTTCACGCAGCCGGTGCAGATGCGGCTAAATGAGTTGATTGCGGGCGTTCGCGCCGACGTCGCGGTCAAGCTGTTCGGCGAGGATCTTGACGAATTACTGGCCTCTGGCGATGAAATCGAAAAAATCGTCTCGTCGATTCCGGGCGCTGAAGATGTCAAATTGGAACAGGTCACAGGCCTGCCAGTACTTTCGGTAACACCTCGAAGGGCGATGCTGGCACGATATGGCATCAATATCAGCGATGTTCAGGATGCGGTTTCGACTGCAACCGGCGGGCGTAATGCGGGTGAAGTGTTCGAGGGTGACCGCCGTTTTGCAGTCGTCGTCCGATTGCCAGAGGAGGCGCGCACCAATCTCGATCTGCTCGGCAGTCTTCCCATACCGCGCACCGGTGACGGGGGCACCGAATTTGTGCCGTTGTCCGAAATTGCCGACATCGAACTGTCGGTCGGTCCCAACCAGATCAGCCGCGAGAACGGCAAACGCCGGGCCGTTATTACCGCCAACGTCCGCGGGCGCGACCTAGGCTCATTCATTACCGAATTGCGATCCAAGGTCGAAAGCGATGTCGCGCTACCGGAGGGCTATTATGTCCAATATGGCGGCACGTTCGAGCAACTCCAGTCGGCAGCGACGCGGCTTCAGATTGTCGTTCCACTGGCGTTGGTTCTGATCTTCGGATTGCTGTTCATGCTGTTCGGATCGACGCGTGATGCCGCAATTGTGTTCTCGGGCGTGCCGCTGGCACTGACCGGCGGTGTGGCTGCTCTGGCGCTGCGAGATATTCCGATGTCGATTTCGGCAGGCATCGGATTCATAGCTCTGTCGGGCGTCGCCGTTCTCAACGGTGTGGTCATGCTGTCATTCATCAAGGACTTGCGAGAACGCGGCATGGCGCTCGATGAGGCTATCCGCGAAGGCGCGCTGACCCGGTTGCGACCTGTGCTGATGACCGCCTTGGTCGCCTCGCTTGGCTTTGTGCCAATGGCACTCAACGTGGGTGCCGGTTCGGAAGTTCAGCGTCCATTGGCGACCGTCGTGATCGGGGGCATCATTTCCTCGACTATCCTGACGCTGATCGTGCTGCCCGCGCTCTACCGGCTGATCCATGGCCGGGAAGAGCGCCCCGCTGACGACATAACAACCAACCCATCGCTCCGTCTGGCGCAAGGAACCGCATGATGAATTTAATGTCCGGCAAGAAAGCTTATCACCCAATGGTCTGGGTCCTTCTGACCATATTGCTGTTCCTCGCAACGGGCATTGCCGATGCTTATGCCCACGGCGTTGCCGAGGGTGATCAGGGCTATGTGCAGGAGGTCAGCGGTGTGCAATTCACGCCCTTCATGTATCTGGGCGCGAAGCATATGGTGACTGGATACGACCATCTGCTGTTTCTGTTCGGCGTCATCTTCTTCCTTTACCGGATGAAGGACATTGGCCTGTACGTAACACTCTTCGCCGTCGGCCACTCGACTACGATGCTGTTCGGCGTGCTCACCGGGATCAGCGCTAACGCCTACATCATCGACGCGATCATCGGCCTGTCTGTAGTCTACAAGGCGCTCGATAATCTTGGAGCCTACCGCCGCTGGTTCGGTGTGCAGCCCAATACAAAGGTCGCAACTCTGGTCTTCGGTCTCTTCCACGGCTTCGGGCTGGCAACCAAGATCCAGGAATTCGAGATGTCGAAAGACGGCTTGCTGCCCAATCTCATCGCCTTCAACATCGGGGTCGAGATCGGCCAGTTGCTGGCCTTGTTTGCCATCCTGATCCTCATGGGCTTTTGGCGCAAAACCCAAGGTTTTGCGCGTTATGCCTTCGCCGCCAACGTCCTGCTAATGACAGCAGGGTTTGTTCTGGTCGGCTATCAACTCACCGGCCTAGCCATCGCTTAAGGAGAACTTTTCATGTTCAATTCACAATTGCCAAACATGTCCGACCTGCCGACATCGCGCCAGCTTATAGGTTCTACTCTTGTCGCCATCGCAGGCGCAGCTACGATTCTGGTCACGGTCGTCCTGCCGTCTGAATATGGCATCGACCCGACCGGTGCAGGACGCGCCTTCGGCCTCACTGAAATGGGCGAGATCACGGTTCAATTGGCGCAGGAGGCAGCAGCCGACCGGGTCAGCGAACCCAGTAAGGCTTCCGATGAAGCCGTTGCCAGCGGGGCGCCGACTGTAGGCCAGGAAAATGCTCCTGCCCAAGCCGATGCCCAGTCACCTAATACCGCAGGCCGCAGCGACCAGACAGAGGTTGTTTTGAAACCGGGGCAGGGCGCCGAAGTCAAGGTCGCTGCTGCCAAAGGTGTGCGTATAGGCTATAACTGGTCGGTGCGCGGCGGCGTTGTCAATTATGACACCCATGCCGATGCGCCTGGCATAGATTATCATGCTTACGGCAAAGGCAAGCAGTCCGGTGGTGAAAACGGTACACTTGTTGCCGCATTTGACGGAAAGCATGGTTGGTTCTGGCGCAACCGCACAGAAAATAGCGTGACCATCGTCCTGAAAACTAGCGGTGCTTACACCGATATCAAGCGCGTCGGTTGAGTTAACGAACAATGTTGAAGATACTCGCCAATCGAACCTACCGGAACCTGCTCGCAGCGCAAGTAATAGCGCTTGTCGGAACCGGGTTGGCGACGGTCGCACTGGGCCTGCTGGCCTATGACATAGCGGGTGCGGATGCAGGCGCAGTCCTTGGCACGGCCCTGGCAATCAAGATGATCGCCTATATCGGTATCGGTCCCATTGTCGGAGCCTATGCCGATCGCCTGCCGCGCCGCGCGTTTCTGGTGGCGATGGATATGATCCGCGCTGGGGTTGCCCTGCTGCTGCCCTTCGTCGATCAAATCTGGCAGGTCTATGTGCTGATCTTCGCTCTACAATCCGCCTCTGCTGCTTTCACCCCGACTTTTCAGGCGACCATCCCCGATGTGCTTTCAGACGAGGCGGAATATACGCGCGCGCTGTCGCTTTCTCGGCTCGCTTATGATCTCGAAAGCCTGCTCAGCCCTATGCTGGCAGCGGCGTTGCTCAGTGTGATCAGCTTCCACTGGCTATTCGGCGGCACCGCAATCGGCTTTGTCGGCTCGGCACTAATGGTGCTGTCGGTAACGCTGCCACGGTCGCCCGCCAAACCTCGCGAGGGCGGCATTTACGCGCGCACCACACGCGGGATGCGTATCTACCTCAAAACCCCTCGCTTGCGCGGGTTGCTCGCGGTCAATCTCGCAGCCGCGGCGGCGAGTGCGATGGTCATCGTCAACACCGTCGTGATCGTACGTGACACGTTCGGCTTAGGGCAACGCGAAGTGGCTCTGTCGCTCGCGGCCTATGGCGGCGGCTCGATGCT
>ERZ795061.5604-NODE-5604-length-10253-cov-5.895666_pt1 | contig 10253 bp, 8 predicted proteins | sample MGYA00375145_ERZ795061 | MGnify/ENA primary metagenome ERZ795061 (study PRJEB30190, sample SAMN05720144) | anaerobic digester metagenome | isolation source: active sludge of municipal wastewater-treating anaerobic digesters | place: USA | collected 2014-12-22 ... | reverse complement strand
GATGCCGCAACGCCTTCAGAGCGTCATCTGAAAATATCCCGGACAGTAGTGCGCGTAGGCGGGGATCCAGCACCTTGATTCTCATGGGTTCCCGCCTGCGCGGGAACGACGTTTAACTGAACGGTATTGCCATTCTCACCCCCCATTTTTGGTGGGCTCTTCGCTACCAGTCAGCGCCGGCAAACGGCATCATCGGATGACCGCGCAATATTTTTTCCATGAAAATCATGCCGGCCCCCGCTTCACCCAGACGGCCCTCCCGAAAAATACCGGCAAAAACCTCGTCGGCACTGGCTTCTTCCACCAGCACGAGAAGCACATCCTTTTCATCGAAATACAGTTGCCCCGCACGCACTCGACGACTGCCCATCCCGCGCGCATGGTGATGAGAAATCGACAACACGCCCGGCACCTCGGCGAACATCTCGACCAGACGTTGCCCCTCCCCGGCACGAACAATCACCGTCAGCAGCTTTTTCTCGATACCGCGACCGATGTGGGCAAGAACACTCATTTTTTCGTGTCGAAATGCAGGCCGAAACGCGCCGCAATTTCATGCGGGACGTAAGTCGCCATTTTGTCGATCTGCGACATCCACAAGATGCCCATCCCCGGCGTATCGAGCTTGGCACAAACGAAAATGCGCTCAAAAATCAGGTCAGCCTGATCCGCTGGCGCAACGATGTAAATCACTTCTTTTTCGGTATTCACAGTCAGCCCGAGGATACCCAGGCGCTTTTGCCGCACGCCGGTACCGTGGGCGTGAAAGATGGTTGCGCCCTGCGCGCCGGCCTCCTGCGCTGCCTGCACCACCAGATCGGCGCTGCCGCGCTGGACGATGGCGGTAATCAGCACCGAGTCGGTGAGGACGATCATTTCGCTCTGGCTCACGCTTTTATTTCCTTCAAATTTCGCCGGGTCTGCCAGTCGATCCACAAACCGGAAACCAGAACACTGATAATCGGCCCAACCGAACAGGCCGCCAGAATACCAAAGCCTTCCACCGCCCCCACTGCCTCGCCCAGGCCAACGCCAAGCGCCAGCAGGAGCGGTACGGTTATCGGCCCGGTCGTTACGCCGGCGCTATCCCAGGCCAGGTTCACCAGTTCCTCGCGCGAAAAAACCGTCAGCAGCAGCGCCAGCAAATAGGCCCCGACGAGAATGGCGGCCAGCGACCAGGCAAATAAAATTTTGGCGACGCCGATTGCCGCGCCCACCCCAACACCCACAGCGACCGAGCGAATCAGCAGGCGCTTTTTGAAAGCGCCGTCGCTCAGATTCTCGACCGTGATCCCCATCGCATTGAGTGCCGGCTCGGCCACCGTTGCCCCGTAGCCAATACAAAAGGCAAAAACCATTGTCATGATCAGGCCCAGCACCCGAGGATAAAGCGGTGCTTCGCCGGTCAGCCGATGCGGCGAGAACGCCCATGGCACATTGCCGCCCGCCTGATTCCCCAATTCAACGAGGCCGGCAGTCAGGCCAAGATTGAAGATCAGCATGCCGATCAATGCGGTCGACACGCCATAAATAAAAACATCGCGGCGCTTCATCTTGTAATGCAGGACAAAGCGCTGGACCACAAAAAGCAATAAAACCAGCGGCACGATGGCGCGCAACGCCGAAATCAACTCCACGCCCGGCGTTTGCGCGTACCACGGGGCAATGGCGGGCAAAACCTCGGCGACCGGCAAAATCCCCTGTTGGTCAAGATAAATCGCGACACACAAGACGCAGGCCACCGGCAAAAGCGAAGCCAAAGTCACGATGCCGAAGCCGGAAAGCGGATTATTGCCGCGCCCGGCAGAAGCGGCGATACCGATCCCGACGGCCAGCACCAGCGGCACGGTCACCGGCCCGGTCGTGATGGCGCCGCAATCCCAGGCCAGTCCAAGGACATGGACGAGGGCTGGCTGACTGGCCGCATACAAGGTCAGGCCCAGGCAAGGCGGGACGATCAGCATGACCAGCACCTTGAGGCGCCAGGCGAACATCAGCCGTAGCAGACCCAGTAGCACGGCCAGACCAACGCCGCCCGCCACCGCCAGGACCAGCCACCGGACATACGGCCCCAGCAACGCCTTGAGCAAGCCGGCACGCTCGGCCGAAACCGACGCCCCCGCCGCCTGCAGAACGCCGATGGCCGGCTCGGCAAAGGTGGCCGCGACGCCGAGCAAGGCGCCGAAAGAAAGCAACGTTGCCGTGCCACAGCGCTGCGGCATCAGGAAGCCAATGTTTTCGGCAAAGGGCATCAGGCCGCGATTGATGCCTTCCATAAACAGCATCAAGCCCAGCATCACGGCACAGATGCCGAGCGCAATCACCTCCGCCTCATCCGGGGAGGCACGTAGCGCCAATGCCTGAAAGCCAACCAGCATCAGCGCCAGCGGGATTACCGCCCGCACTTGATCCATAAACCGCACCGAAACATAGGGGGTCAGCAGACGATGGACATCGACCAGACGCAGGCGCTGCCTGACAACCGGCGCGGCGCGCTCCATCGCGACAATCTCGTTGTAACTGATTTGCCGATGGTGTCGGCGGATGGCCCCGAGAAACTGGCCGTAACGTAATGATTTTTGCTTCATAAATGCGGTTGACCGTAGCTAATGCCCATTCTCCCATACACGACCCCGCCAGAAGCGCAGTAAGATCGTTGAAACACGCGGCATCAGGGGGACTCAATGCAGAGTTTTTTCAAAAAGTTGTACATGACCGGGGATTTCTGGGGCGGCATTGCCGCCATGCTGGTCGCGCTCCCCGCCGCCATCGCTTTCGGTGTCACCATTTATTCCGCCGTCGCCCCGAGCCATGCCGCGCTGGGCGCACTGGCCGGCATTGTCGGCGCCACCGTGATCGGTCTGATTGCCTCAACGCTCGGTGGCACCGACCGCCTGATCAGCGCCCCCTGCGCCCCGGCAGCTGCCGTGCTCTCAGCCTTCGCGATCGAACTGGTGCATCAGGGCGTGCCGGATGGCAACATCATTCTGCTGCTCTTGATGCTTGGCATTCTGGCCGGCGGCTTTCAGGTGCTGTTCGGTTTCGTCGGCATTGGCCGGCTGATCAAATACATTCCCTACCCGGTGGTCAGCGGCTACCTGACCGGCGTCGGCCTGATCATCATCGGCAGCCAGATCAGCAAACTGGTCGGCAGCGCCAGCGGCACAACCTGGTATCAAAGCCTGATGTCGCCTTTGCTGTGGGACTGGCGCGCCGTCGCGGTCGGCGCAACCACCATCGTCGTCATGCTGCTCGGCCCCAGCCTTACCCGCAAAATTCCCGGCACCATTCTCGGCATCGCCGCCGGGCTAGCCACTTATTTCGGCCTGGCCAGCCAAGACCCCAGCTTGCTGCAAATGAGCAATAACCCGCTGATCATCGGCCCGCTTGGTGCCAGCAGCGAAGGCTACTTTGCCTCGATTACCGGACGCTGGAACGAAATTGGTGATCTTCGCCTGTCGCAAGTGGCGGCGCTGATGGGCAGCGCCCTGACCCTGGCCGTTTTACTCTCGATCGACACCCTGAAAACCTGCGTCGTGCTCGACCAGATAACGCGCTCGCAACACGACCCGAACCGCGAACTGATCGCCCAGGGCATTGCCAATGTCGCCTCGTCGTCAGTCGGCGGCGTGCCCGGCGCCGGCACCATGGGCGCGACCCTGGTCAATCTTTCAAGCGGCGCCACCACCCGCGCTTCCGGGCTGGTCGAAGGCATCTCGGCACTGGTCTTCGCATTACTGCTGAGCAGTTTCATCGCCTGGATTCCCGTCTCGGCGCTGGCCGGCATTCTGATCGTCGTCGGCCTGCGCATGATCGACCGCGAACCCATGCGCTTCATCCAGTCCTCGGCCACCGTTTTCGATTTCGGCGTGGTCGTCGCCGTCATCGTCGTCGCCCTCACTGTCGGCCTGATCGCGGCCTCCGGTGTTGGGGTGGCGATGGCCATCATCCTCTTTCTGCGCGAGCAGATTGGCGGCTCGGTTGTGCGCCACAAGTTCTACGTAAACCAGATGTCGTCAAACTGGCACCGCCCCGAATCCGAAACCCACATCCTGGAGAGCAAAGGCGATCAGGCGGTCATTTTCGAACTGCAGGGCAGCCTCTTCTTCGGCACCACACAACAACTGCTGGGACTGCTTTCCCCTGAAATAAAGACACGCAATTTCATCATTCTGGATATGAAGCGAGTGCAGTCCATCGATGTCACCGCCGCCCATTTGCTCTGCCAGGTGCGGGATGAACTGGCCGAGCGCAAGGCGCTTCTGCTGCTCTCCAACCTGCGCGAAAACCTGCCCAACGGCACCAACCTGCGCGAATTTCTGGAACACACTGGCGTCACCGAAAACAGCGAAACCGTCCGCCTTTTTGCCGAACTGGACAACGCCATCGAATGGGTGGAAGACCGCCTGCTGGGCGAAGAAGAACGTGCCCTGCCGGAACCGGAAACTGCGCTCGAACTGGCCGAAATGGAGCTCTTCAAAAATCGCAAGGACGAGACACTGGCCGATCTGGAAGCCGGGCTGGAAAAGCGCACGTACGCGGCTGGCGAAGCTGTTTATTCACGCGGCGAATCCGGCGACGCGATCTATCTGATCCGCCGCGGTTCGGTCAAAATATTCGCCCCGCTCGGCGCCGGCCGCGTCCGCCACATCGCCACCTTCGGGCGCGGTGACTTCTTCGGCGGCCTCGCCTTCCTTGATCGTCGGCCTCATGACAACGACGCCATCACTGCTACTGAAACCGAGTTTTACGTCCTCTCGCTAGATCAATTCAACAAACTGGCCGAAGAGCATAAAAGGCTAGCATTTACCCTTCTCAGGGAAATAGCTCGCTCCCTGGCACTGCGTTTGCGCCATGCGGATACGGAGATTGCGATGCTGCACGAGTATTAAGTCAATTCAATTGCCTGACTTGTCGCAGCAAAATTCAGGACACGGCGGCGAATAGACTTCGCCCGTTAAAATACTCCGATGACGCTCCAACGAATATCCAAAAGCCTGGTTACCCGACTGATCCTGTTCGGTGTACTTCTAGTCGTTTCCGGCGCATTGGCGCGCTATCTGGTACTCGCCAAATTTCTGCGGGACGATCTGGTGCAAGTCGTTTCGGCTCAGCAAACGGCACTGGCTGATGCAGTCGCTGACGATATTGAACACAAACTGCTGAATCGCTCAAACACGCTTAAACGCCTGGGAAAAACCTTTCCTCCCGATTTGCTCGAACAGCCTGAAGCCCTTGAAGCATGGCTGGCAGAGCGACACCAGATCCATCCTGTTTTCTCGCTGGGTCTGCTGGTTGCAGATACGCAGGGCAAGATTATTGTCGACTTCCCGCCGATCGCCGGCCGAAAAGGCGCCTCGATTCTTCAGAATCCTGGCTTTACTGATGCCCTTGCAGGAAAAGGCACTATCGGCAAGCCGCAACTCGGCGCATTCTCCCAGAGGCCCGTATTACCGATGGGCGTGCCGCTGAAAGGTGCCGATGGCACCATTCGGGCGGTACTGATTGGCATCAGCGCGTTAGATTCACCCGACTTTCTGGAGCGAATATTCCAGGGGCGCATTGGCGAAACAGGGGGATTTCTACTGATCTCGCCGAGCGACCATATTTTCGTTGCAGCGGGCGACCCGAGTCTTGTCCTGCAGCCGACGCCCGCTGGAGGCATCGACCTTTTGCATGACTGCGCCATGCGTGGTTTCCGTGGCAATGGCATCACAACGAATATAAAGGGTGTTGAGGAACTGGCCGCTATTGCTCAGGTGCCAAGTACCGGCTGGTTTGTCGTGGCCCACATGCCGACGGCCGAAGCCTTTGAAGCAGTCAAACGGGCTCAGGCCAGGATCATTGAGTATGGCGCTTATGCGGCGATTGGGGTCTGCATCGTCATCTGGTTTGGTTTCAGATACCTGCTTCGCCCGCTTTTTCAGGCCGCCAATTTGGCGGAACGGATGACGCATGGGGAGATTCCGCTCAAACCAATACCGGTCGTTCGCGATGACGAAGTCGGGCACCTCACCGAGGCGTTCAATCGTTTGCTGGAAAAACTGTCGATTAACCAGGCAGAGCTTGAACGGATGGCTCACCACGATGCTTTGACCGGCTTGCCGAATCGCCGGTTGCTGGCAGATCGAATGCAGCAGGCTCTGGCAAGGGCCAAGCGCAATCATTCCCGGGTCGCGATCCTGTTTCTCGATCTGGATGGCTTCAAGCCGATTAACGATCAGCTTGGGCATGAATATGGCGATATAGCCCTGGTTGAAGTTGCCCGCCGTCTTACGGAAGTGGTTCGCGAAAGTGACACCCTTGCCCGGGTCGGTGGCGACGAATTCGTTTATATGTTCGCCGACCTTGCCGACGATGCTGAAGATGGCGTGGCCCATATCGCCCAAAAGTGCATCACGGCAGTATCGAAACCCATCGAGCTGAAAAACACCCCATGTTCGATCGGCGTCTCGATTGGCATTGCCATCGGCAACGGCACTTGCGATGCTGATCAGCTACTGATTACGGCCGACATGGCCATGTACGAGGCAAAAAATAATGGCCGCGGCGGTTACGCCTTTGCAACGGACCGGACGCGTTCCGCAACTTAGCTGCGTTAAGGCTTCAGCGTTCTACAACGGCAAATCAATCTCGACCAGCAAGCCGCCACTGCCCTTGTTTTTTGCCTGAATTTTGCCGTTGACCGCAGCAATCACCCGCTGGGCAATGGCCAGGCCCAGACCGTAGCCCCCCGCCGTATTCTGGGCATCACCACGGAAAAATGGCTTGAAAATGTTCTCCAGCTGGCTATCCGGCACGCCGGGTCCGTCATCGCCAATGCTGATCTTGAAGTGCTCGCCGTCAACGCGCCCCGCGGCAATATAGATTGCGCCGCCAGCCGCTGAAAAACGTAGGGCGTTGCGCACCACGTTTTCGACGGCACGGTGCAGCAACTCGGGGTTGGCCCTGATTTCGGCCATTTCGCCCGGCGCATAAACAATATCGATCTGCTGCGCGGCCCCTTCAAAACGCGCATCTTCAACAATGCCAGCCAGCAATTCGCCCATGTCGACATTTTCCAGGGCGCCGGTAACGCCCGCTTCCAGCCGGGAAAGCGTCAGCAATTCACCGACCAGCAAATTCATCCGCTCACCTTCGCGCTCAATGCGCTGCAGGGAATCGGCCATCCGCGCCGGCTGCTGGCGGGCCAAGCCAATCGCCGCCTGCAATCGGGCCAGCGGCGAACGCATTTCATGCGAGACATCGTGCAGCAGGCGCTTTTGCCCGGCCATCAACACCTGCAAGTGTTCCGTCATGCGATCAAAATCATGGCCGAGATCAGCCAGTTCATCGCGTCGACCACCCATGCTTGGGCTGACCCGAACCTCAAGATCGCCCTTGGCGGCTGCGTCAAAAGCCTGGCGTAGATGGCGAATCGGCTTGGCGATGTACCAGGCGAGGCCAGCGGCGCAAAGCAAGCTGGCGAGCAGCCCCGCCAACATTGGCAGAAGCGGCAGACGGGGGCCGCCCGGTGGCCATCCGCCGGGTGGTGGTGGGCGCGGATATTCGTGCGGTTCACCGCGTTCAAATGGCGGTGGGGGGCGATCTCTGAAGGCCGGCCCGAAGACCTCCGGAGGCAGTTTTTCCCCGTTCGCCATGCGCTCTTGAAACTGCTGCCGCTCGACCCAGAACAGGGCGCCCGTCCCGAGCACGGCGGCCATCTGGCCGAGCCAGATGAAGACAAAAAATTTCCAGAACAATCGCCCCACTTTAAGCCCGGATCAACTGATAGCCCTGCCGATAAACCGTCTGAATGCAGGAGCGGCCATCGGGCAGCGTGCCCAGTTTGTGGCGAATGCTCGACAGATGCACGTCAATGCTCCGGTCAAAACGTGCCAGCGCCCGACCCAGCGCCTGTTCCGAGAGGTCGCTCTTGCTGACCGGGCGGCCGGCATGGCGGGCGAGCATTTCGACCAGATTGAATTCCGTGCTGGTCAGATCAACTGCCATCCCCGACCACTCGACAAGGCGCAACTCCGGGCGCACGCACAAATCACCAACGACGATGGGCGCGTTACTCGGCTCCGCTGTTGCGGCCGAACGGCGCAGAATTGCGCGCAAACGGGCCGCTAGTTCGCGCGGCTGGCAAGGCTTGGGCACGTAATCGTCGGCGCCCAGTTCAAGACCGACAATGCGATCCATGTCGTCGCCCTTGGCCGTCAGCATCAAAACCGGCATCGTGCTTACCGCCCGAATACGCCGCAGAACCTCGACACCGGAGAGACGCGGCATCATTACGTCGAGCACGACAATCGCAAAATCCCCGCTTAAAGCGGCTTCAACACCGCTCGCGCCATCGTGACGCGTTGTCACCTGAAAACCGTCCTGCGCTAGGTAGGCAGCCAGCATTTCGGCCAATTCAACGTCGTCATCGACCAGCAAAACTGCCGTCATTTTTTATCCATCAACATGATTTCCCTGTTGAATCATAGCCAAAGCAGCATTCAGGCGGCGCCGTATTTACAGACTTTTACCTTGCAGCGAGCACCTGAAATCAAATGACGTTTGGCAAAAAATTGCTCAACAACCGCCTTCTTAACAAAGCTTTACCTTGATTAACCCAAAGTAGCCATCGATAAACCTGCATTCAGGCCAATAATTTGCCCACGAGATTCACTGGGCCCGTGACCACACGTTTCCTCATTTCCAATCAAGGAGCACATCATGCTGAGCAGCATCAATCAAGCATCACAAATGGCGAGCCAGTTATTCTCGCGGCTGGACACCAAGAGCCAGGGCTTTATCGAAAAAAGCGATCTGGCATCGGCCTTCAGTCAGATTTCGGCCAAAGCCGAGGCAAGCACCAGCAGCGTCGATGATGTGTTCACCGCGCTCGATGGCAACAGTGATGGCAAGGTGACGAAAGACGAATTTGCCAGCGTCCTCGCCCAACTTCAGGAACAAATGGACAGCCAGCGGATGCAGGGCGGCGGCGGAGCGCACCCCGCCGGTGGCATGCCGCCCCCGCCGCCACCCGGCGACGATGCCGGCTTTACCAAAGACGAACTGACCAGCCAGATCGAATCCGCGGACAGCAGCGATACGCAGCGCACCGAGCTGCTCAACAAAATTGTTGAAAACTTCGAAGCCGCCGATAGCGATGGCGATGGTAAGGTCAGTTTCAAGGAGGCGATGGCCTACGACGAATCGACCAAAACGGCGACGACTGATTCAAGCAGTACGTCAGGCAGCACCTCAAACACCACGACAGCCGCCAGCAACAACGACGATCAGATCATGTTCAAGATCATGCAACTGATGCACGCCTACAGCAGCGGCCAGGATCAGGAACAGTCCGGCCTCGCTTCGCTGCTCTCCGTTTCTGCCTGATCGCCAGCCGCAGGAAAGCGCAATACGTTCTTCGGCCAGGCTGACTTTTGCCAGTCTGACTGAATTTCCAGGACGGGCTCGAACAAAGCCAGCCGGACTTTCAGATAACCTGATCAATTGGCTGAAATCCGGAATCTAGCCTTCAGCCTTGGCTGTTTGCCAACAATAAGCCGGAGTTCCGGGCTCGCTTTCGCTCAGGGGTTCGTCCATTTCAGAGCGATCGATGTAACAAAATTAGCCCGACCTTGTTACCGCCGAATGACAAACAATTTTTAAATTCGATTAAATTTCAGCAGCCTTCTCGTTTGGAACCGTGCTCAAAACAAAGCGGGGTTTTCACGAAAACCTAAAGAAAATTCTCAATAATTTCGAGCTTCATACTAAATATAACAATAGGGTTCTGAAAATAATGCAGGACCTGAGCAAGACAAATGAAGACAAAAAAATGAAAAAAAGCATGAGAAATATGTCGGACGTGTCGTGCGCTGGAACAAGAGGATTACCGTTTCCCTCTGCGACTCTGCTCTCATCTGAGCACCAAGCAGGATTGGGTAACAGCTTTGGCAAGGTTGAGCAGATCAAAACAGCGCGTGTATCCAAGTAAAACTGGCGGGTTTCCGGCAAAGCAATAGTTGTCGAACTGCCGACTGTTGCCCCGGCTGGAAGACCGCCAATTTTTTAGCTACCGACTCACACGCCCTGACTGGCGTCACGTAGCCAGCCGGCAATTTCGTCCTTACTCGGCATCCGCCCCGCCACCTTGACTTCCTCATTAACCACCAAAGCCGGCGTCGTCATGATCGGGTAGGCCATGATCTTGTCCATTTCCGTGACGTGCTCGAAGCTGGCTTCCAGGCCGAGTTCGGCGACGGCTTCGCGGG
>ERZ795061.5602-NODE-5602-length-10255-cov-5.782255_pt1 | contig 10255 bp, 10 predicted proteins | sample MGYA00375145_ERZ795061 | MGnify/ENA primary metagenome ERZ795061 (study PRJEB30190, sample SAMN05720144) | anaerobic digester metagenome | isolation source: active sludge of municipal wastewater-treating anaerobic digesters | place: USA | collected 2014-12-22 ... | reverse complement strand
CCAAACTCTTCCCGCAACTGGATCCGCTTCACTTTCCGGATATGATCGATCATCTGGTGGTAGGCCACTGTAAAAAGATAGGACTTGCTTTTTGCCGAATCCACATCATCCCGGTTACGCCACATTTTTTCAAAAGCGGTTTGTACCACATCCCGCGCATCCTCCTCATGCCTGAGATTCTTCAGGATGAAGCGGTACACATTATCAGCGTACTGGGTTACACATTCATTATATTCTTTCTCGGTCATAAACAGCCTGGTGTGTGGTAAAGGTAATAATCATTGGTGCTGTACAGATAGTACGTTTCAAGGGAAGTATTGTTACAGCCGGGCATAAAAAAATCCGGATCTGGGACCCGGATTTGTATATAAGTAATTTATTATCAATTAATTAATCGGAGATACGAGGATGAACTGGCGGGAGAGGTTTTCCAGCATCAGGTCATCAGATGTGTTATTCCCCGGCTCGGAACAGGCTGTTTTTTCTAAACAGGGTGCTGGAGCGGGTGCTGGTGTTTCAACCGGACGCGTGGGAATGCTTAAAATCAGGACAGTAGATAATAATAAAAGGGCAAAAGGTATAAAGGAAAACCTTGAATTCCGTTGCATGGTGATGGTTTTTGAGTAGGACGAAGGTAAACCCGGGTATGTTACAGGTTTGTCAATTTTTTTCAGTTTGTCATTTTATATTATATGGACCAACCCTTTGTGAGCAGTGGTTATAACGGACTAATTTGCTGTATACCCTTACTGTTTACTGACAACCGGTATCTTTTCAGTTCTTTTTGTTCATCATTTATCTTCTCCACCACGATATTGATGTAATACAATTTTTCGCCATAAATCACGTCAAATCCATGCTCAGGATCCGGACAAAAAAGCGGAAAATCGGCATTATCCATATTCCTCATCAGTTGAAGCAGGTTGAGCCGGATAATTGAATTAATTCCGGAAATGGAGTAATCACTGGTGGTATCCAGTTTTTCCCGGTTGATATACATGCGGGTCCTGAACAGTAACACTTTTTCTTTATTGGTCGGATTGTTCTGCTCAAAAAATTCTGCATTGTTCCGGCATTTAGTAATGGAATCGGGTACTTTATTGATGGAGATAAAGTCATACTCTCTTTGGCCCAGCCGATATCTTTCCGGTTTATATTCATGGAGATTTTGTGGTCATAATACCTGGATCCCATTTTATGGGCAAAATAATACCGGGCAAAATCTTTGATCCGGTCTTTAAGCATATAGCTCACTACCAGGGCTACAAACAAGGGCATGGTATAATTGCCAAATTTCTGTTGTACCGAAAACGCGATCACCGTAGCAAAGACCATGGAAATTCCAGCGGCCAGGCTATAGAGAAGCTGCTCGGTTACCACCCCGTCTTTACGTTTATCGATATTCAGAAATAAATGGCTTTCCGCATATTTCTTCAACATACCCAGCCGGTATACCAGCTCATTGTTGGCGTCCCTGTTTTCTTTTCCGGCAATGGGAAATTTCTTTTCTTTCTTATAGTTGATTTCTTTGTTTACAAATTCTGTTAAGTCCGCTTTGTACTGTTTAAAAATCCGGGCATCTCTTTTGTCGAGTCCCTGCATCAGCCGGAATGCATGGTATTCAATCGTATTGCTCATAAACTCATCCCCGAACCGGAAATAATCCATTAGCTTTTTATCAATGGTGGGGACATTGATAATACGGTACAGATCCCTGTATTTGCCGGTGATCACCTGGTTGAAATGCTGAAAATTATATGCCAGGTAATCCAGATCTGCTTCAGGAGCCTGGAGTATATGGGCAATTTCTTCCCGCAGGGAACTTTTGAGAATGGAAAGAAACATTTTTATCTGGTACTCGAAATCGGCGATATGGGTCCGTGTCCGCTGTGAAGCCAGGTTGTTAAAGGATTTCTCCAGGAAGATAAATGCCGAATGGTCACCTTCGGCCAGGTCACGGAGTATATATACCGGGGTGATCAGGCGGATATTCGATTTCATATCCCGGTAAAAATCATCTTTACTGTAGGTAAAGCGATTGATGTCAAGACTATTGGGGATATACATCCAGAAATTAAGCGAGAAAAAGTTGTGTTTCTGTTTTTTTCGGGCCACAAAGCCAACCTTTATCTCTGCCGAATTTTTATCGTGAATTTTTACAATTTCATCAATCATTTGAGCAGGTTACTTGAATTAGAAAAATACCCCGTTACTGGTATAACCCAGCCAGCGGAGTACGGTTTCGCCCCATATTATGATCATAAACCAGCTGATCACCATCATCGTGAATCCGAATTTAAAAGAGTCGCTCATACTATATTGATTCGTGGTATAGAGCAGCGCGGATGGTTTACTGTTAAATGGTAATACATACACATGTTCAATTAGCAAAGCCACCGGAAAAGCAAGACTCATTACCGGGTAGCCAAATTTCTGGGCAATGCCAATAGCCATCGGAACAAAGATCAGGGCCCGCATGGTCTTCGACTGAAAAAAGATAGCACTGAAAAGCATCAGAAAAGTCAGCCCCAGGTAGAGAACCCAGAAAGGAGTGGCTTTTGAAATACCAAAATAGCCAAATAAAGCATCTACCAGGGTTGCCGGCAGATCAGTGGCTTCCAGTCCTGCACCCAGCGTGTAGGCACCGGCAGAAAATAACATCAGGTGCCAGGGTATATCCACGTCATTCCACTTCACCACACCGACCCGGGGTAGCAAAGCCACTACGGCACCAAGAAAAGCGACGGCTGTTTGGGAAATTCCGTGTTGTTTATCGGTAGCCCATAAAGCCAGTACGGTGATGAAAATGAAGATCGACTTGTATTCGTTCACGGTCATTTTGCCCAGCTTCAGATACTCCTCTTTCAGGCGTTGCATTCCGCCTTCGATCTGGGGCCGCTGTTCTTCTTTTTTCATCGGGAATATAACCCTCGTACCCACCACCCAGCCAATCAGAATAAGGATAATACATAGCGGGAAAGCGGCGATAAACCAGTCCTGGAAACCAAAAAGTGACTGGCCCAACGCACCGGCAATTAATGATCCGGCGAGCAGGTTGGCCCCGGAGCCGGTAATAAATCCGCTGGCGCCGATATTGATCTGGAAAAGATTTTCCAGTACAATGCTCCTTCCGAAATTATTCCGATGATCGGCCGTAGCCCCATAGATGGCGGCGATGACCATGAAAATTGGCAGCAGAATGGTGGCTTTGGCGGTAGTGGCGGAGATGAACACCGACAAAACAATATTAATGACAATAAAGCTGAAGAAAATCCAGGTAGCGTTTTTCCCGAATTTCAATACAAACCATAAGGCAAAACGCTTGGCGGCTTTAGTGGTTACAAGCATACTGGCCAGGATAAAAGAAAGGATATTCAGCCACATCACCGGATGCCCGAGCTGGGCATAGGCCAGGTTCTCTGTGGTTACGCCGGTCAGCACCATGGCAATGACTACAATCAGGGACGTTAAATAATTGGGGATGGCTTCAGTGATCCATAATATAATGGAGGCCACAAAAATGCCCAGCATCGCATAATTAATCCGTGAAAAATTCTCAGCACCAATCTCTTTCAGCCGTTTGAGACTGTCATCCCGCAACACTTCAGTTTTGATCTGGTTCAGGAAGGAAATGTCAACAAAGTAATAAATGAGAATAAAACTGAGTATCGCCAGTGGCCCTCCCAGCCATTCCATCCATTTCTCTACGCCCTTCTTCTCCATCTTTTTCAGCTTCTCTACCCGGTAATTATTCATATCCAGCGGGTCAAAGGCTTCGGGGTTGTATCGGGGATCTGTTGTATTCATGTGGAGCAGGTTATGCAGTAATGTCCGTTATATCTTTAGTTTTACCTTGAATAATTTTGAACTCTGGTCGCAACCGATCCAGGCGGTTTGGTTGGCGCGATCAATCACCAGGGCTTCGGCTTTCGGCACAAAATCAATTTCCTGAGAGGCTAACACGTTTCCGTTCAGTGTGCAATGAAAAAGTAATTGCTGCTGACTGTCGCAGATCCATAAACTGTTATCACTGGCGTCAAAAAAAATATCCGACAGGTAGCTGGCAAAATCAACCAATATTCGTTGGACTTCCGCCTGGCTTGCCAGCGCATATTTGATCAGCAGGGTAGGAGATTCCTGGTTCACGATATACAGTGTATCCTGGCCGTATGCCAGACCTTCAATTCCTTTATTGCTCACTCCGCCCGGAATATTAATATGGGTCACCAGGTTCAGCGAGGACTGATTGGGTGTTAGCCCATATAAATTCATTGAAGATTCATCAGCGACAAACAACCGGTTATTTACCGCATCCAGGGTGATGGCTTCGAAATCATATTGACCCGTAACCGATAGCTGGCGGATGGTTGAACCGTCCGTATTTATTTCATAAATACTTCCCTGGTCACTGATGGCATAGAAACTGGATTTAGTGGCTGAAAAACAAAGACCGGAGAAACCGGATATTCCGGTATTGTATTCCTCATATTCTTTATCCTGAGGTCCATTACCCCTGTTGTCTTTCCGGCAGCCGGAAACCAGTAATATACTTACCGCTCCTGATATCCATATGGCGCTGTTCCATTTCATAGTGACAGTTGAATAAAGCAGCCGGCCGGTCTTTTCCGGAATGACCGGCCGCTTTATGGATTACCTGAAACAATTACCATTTTGTAAATGGATTTTTCATGAGCATCGAGTTATAATACTTCACATCACCGGTCACTTCTTCACCCAGCCAGGCTGGCTTTTCAAAATGATCATTCTCGGCCTGTAATTCCACTTCCGCCACCACCAGTCCCTGGTTTTCACCATAAAACTCATCTACTTCGAATGTGTGATGGCCGGCTTTTACTTCATAGCGGGTTTTGTCGATCACCCCGGGTTCACAGATATTCAGCAATTCTTCCACTTCACTTACGGGGATCTCTTTTTCCCATTCATACCTGGATGCGCCGGAGTCATTTCCTTTTCCCTTGATCGTAATAAACCCTGCTTTTCCCTTGATCCGTACCCTTACTGTTCTTTCCGGCACTGATGAAAGATAACCCTGGGTGATGCGGGTCTCTTTGGCCGCTTCAGTTTTAAATGCGTCGGAGGTAACAAGGAATTTTTTTTCTATTTCCTGAGCCATAGTAGTATTTTTTTTAGTTAGCTAATGGTTGACTGATCATGCCGGTTACACGTTTGATGGCCTGGAGATAATTGATATTCTCCACCCCGTCCAGACCGATATCGGCCACCGTTTTTTTGATGTCTTCCACTTCAGTTGATTCCGAGTTAATGGTCACGACTTTAGCCCCGTTGATCAGTACATTCCCCACTTCACAAATGGTGTTATTTACCATATAGCCAAAGCGTTGTTTATGTACCCTTACCGCCTGCAGATCGGGGTGAGCATTGATCATGCCGATAAATTCATCATAACTGTAGGTTTCTTTATCCAGCACCGGTGCGGTTACCTGAAAAGCCGGAAACACTTCTTTCAAAAGTACTTCTGCCGCTATCGGGAAACTGCCTTTCATCAGCGGATTCCATTGCTCCATCCCGTCTACCGTCTGCACAAAAGTTTTTATATCCATTTTGCCATCCCGGATCTTGGTATTGTTAATGTCATTCTTCCGGGACAGAATATAGATCTCATCACTCTGACGTTCCCATACTTTTTCAGGTACCGGCATAGATAACCGGGCCATTCGTTGTGCCGCCTTTTCAAAATCCTGTCCGAAAGAACGGAATTCAAACCGGGGTTTGGAGATTTCTCCAATCTTTAATTCTTCTTTACTCATTGTAGGCTTTTTTATTTTTAAATCAATACAGTAAAAGGCTCCGGGGAATTCCCCGGAGCGGATTTGTTTATAAAGCCGGGATATCACCAGTGGATGCGCCATTCACTTTCCCCGGAGTTTGCAGGGCCAACTTCCAGGTACCTGTGGCATTGGGAACACGGCTGTATGAGTCGGTTGCGGGAATGGCGGAAATAGTAACACCCCAGGGGGCTGCGCCTCTCGTAAATAAACTCACTGAAGTGCCATCAGGTTTTACCAGTTCCAGTGATAAGGTTTGTTTGGCAGACATACCATCGCCAACTGTGCCAATGATGAGGGCAGCAGGATCAGCCGTTGCGGTGTATCCGCTGCATTTGATGATGCCATAGCCATTTGCCGGTAAAATAGTCGCGGCGGGTACTGACCATGGTGTGCCGTCGGGATTTTTCAGGGAGACAGTGTTTTTAAGAATGACCATGCCGGAAATATTAACCGGAGCGGCTGAGTTATTGAAGAGTTCTACAAACTTGGTATTCCCGTCAATTTCGTTCAGTACAATAGCGGCATAATTCGGAGGAATGGCTCCAACCTTGTAGGTTTTTTCTGCAGAACTGTTTTCAATTCCACCGGTAGTTTTTGCCCCTACATATAAAACGATGGTGGTTTGGTCAACCTGCTTGGGGATACTGCCGGAATACGAATTGCTGGCTCCGGCCACCATGGGTACAGATAGGGCCGTACCGCCATTTACTTTATAGAATAGGGTTACCGCTTCAATTCCTTTTACAGAAGTAACAGTGGCGGTGACGTTTACCACATCGTCAGGAGTTACCGTCGACGGGGTGAAGGCCACATTGCTGATCGTGGCCGGTCCATTATATATTTCATCCTTTACGCAGGAAGAAGCGAATAAAGCCAGTCCGATCAGGCTGCTTATAAAATAGGTAAGTTTCATATAAGTTGTTTTACAGGATTATTAAAAGTTGATTTCAAAACGCACCCCCATCATTCCATAATCTTCACCGGCTGTTCCATTCGCATCGGCTACTTTGGTGGGATCTTTGGTCAATGCACCTGCGAGATCATATCCGACGAATAATTTCTTTTTTCCACTGGCATAACGGTCATGATTGACATAACTGTAATTGATCTGGAAGCGCACATTCTTTGCGGCATAAATATTAACACCGGCTGTATAAGCTTCAGCAGCACCACCAAAAAGAGCGGGGTCGTTCATATCAATATTGTCATAGCGGAAGGCCAGTTCCATATCTCCCCATTTTTTACCCCGGTATGGCTGACTGAATTCGGCTTCTGTATGGTTGTAAAACTGGCGGCCTCCGAATAAAAGACAGGCAGCCTGGGCGTAGAATCCATTAAAATTCAGGGTGGAGAGATTGTTATTCCGGATTACTTTACTTCTGATATACTCGCTCTGGAAACCAAACCCTTTAAAATAGCCGGCTATTTCAATATTGTTGAGTACGCTGTGATTTACATTCGGAATAATATCAGTATCCAGGTATTTTTTTCGGTTGATACTGCTCAACGAGCGGGTGCTGTATCTTAATCCGCCGTATTCGGCGGCCTCTACACTGGTTTTGGGCTGACGGTAAGAAGCGGCATAAGCCAGGTGTCCGCCAAAATCTTTGTCGGCTTTGGTCGGTTGCAGGGCAAATTTACCGGTGAAGGATACGCCTTCATCACGGCCATAATCCTTATTGTTATCTTCTACAAAAGTTCTCATTTCCGCATCTTCCACTTCCTGGAAGAATACACCACCGGCTGCCAGAAAATGGGTGCCGCTATAGGAAGTTTCCCAACCCACATGGCGGGAAGGAGTGAACGCAGTCACCACCATCGCCCTTTCCAGAAAATTGAGGTAACGGGAGGAAGAAGTCTGGGACATCGAGAAACGCTCTTTGAAATTACCCACCCTGGTGGCCAGACCGTTTCTGAAATCATACTGAATGTAGGCATCATTCAGTTCGAGTATCCCGTTGGAAAAATCAAGATCGATTTCCCCATACCAGTTCTTGGTCAGATTGGTCTTGGCCGCAAACCGGGCCCGGCGAATCGATACGCCATTACCGATCGGGTTCATCGTTTTATTGGAGAATATCTGACCATCTACCTGCACCCTGATATCAAACCAAAGCCGGTAGTCCTGGTCTTTTGATTCAAAAACTAAAATGCCGTTTCTGTTCTCCACATCCAGCGGAGAACGGCTGACCAGCCTGCCGTATTGGTTAAACCGGTCCTGCCTGCTGGTGTCCTGGGCAATTGCCATATGCATGGATAAAAGCACTGCCACGATAATCAATATTCGTTTCATGGTATCTGTTTTAGGTGTTAAATTGTTTTTATGAATTGTGTCAGATTTATTTCTTTTTTCAGGTCAAATTTTTTTCTTAAACGGTACCTGGCTATTTCAACACTTTTAGTTGAAATATTCAGGAGCGGGGCAATTTCTTTACTGGAGAAACCAACCCGTAACAGTAAAGCGAGTTTACGTTCCTGGGCAGACAGGTGGGGTGATAGCTCCGTGAGCCGGGAAGGGAATTCGTCATTTACATGCTCAGCCTGCTGGTAGATCTGTTCAATTTCATCGGTAAAGCTCATCTTCTGTTTTACGGACCGGATTACTTCACGGATCTGACTGTTCTTTTTTTGCGGATCAGATTCCCTGCAACATTCTTCAAGCGCCGCACAGGTGAGTTCAAGAAACTGGCGCTGGTCCGCAATATTCAGCGCATAATTAACCAGTTCTTTACGTTTTTCTTCCAGCCGGTTATGCAGTGAGCTGTTTTCCACCTGCACTTGTTTTATTTCTATTTCAGACAGCGATTTTTGCAGTTCGGCGTATTGCAATTGTTCATTCAGCCTTGTATTGTATTCCCTTGCTGCCGTTTTACTCCGGTAATGACGGAAGTACAGGTAGGCGGTTATGCCCATTACGGCCAACGCAATAGCTGTAACGGAGATCAGTACGGTATTAACCGGCAGATTGATTACGGTGGTGGTTGGGCCGGCAGCCGGGGAAGTAACCACAGTCAGTTGTTTATGGGTGATATCAATTTTGAAAACATTATTTACAAAAAAGAGACTGATGAAGGTCAGCAAGCCGGCCAGTACAGGCGTCATCAACCAGCCCAGCATGATCGTGCCCAGCATTTTGAACCGTATTTCCTGAATGCCTTTAATGGCTCCAATACCAATCAGTGCTCCAACGATTACCTGGGTGCTGGAAACCGGCACCAGTGGAATAGCCGGAAGGCCGATCCGGACAAAAAGATCAGATAACGCAGTTGAGGAAAAGATGAATAACACGAGGGCCTGTGACAATACCACTACGATGGCGGTCTCCGGCGTCATCTCCAGTAATCCATGGCCAACAGTATTAATTACTTTTTTACTATACGTGAGAATCCCTGCCGCAATCGAAAGGCCTCCCAGCAGGAACAGCACATGGGTGTTTGTAAAGGTGAATGGGCCTGCATTAATATGGAAGGAAGTGGAATTCACAAATACCCCCATTACATTGGAAACATTATTGGCTCCCAGGCTGAATGCGGCAAAGGCCCCCACAATCAGCAGCCCGTTCCGGATATGACTATCCAGAATAAGCACATGCGTTTTCGTCCTTCTCATATAATACCGCATCAGCAGGTATAAAAGCCCGGAGAAGATGGCTCCCAGTAAGGGACCCGTAAACCAGGAAACGGCGATTACAGTCAGTACTTTATAATCCACCGGATTGGAAGTATAAAAGCACCAGCCGATGATGGCACCAACAATCGCCTGGCTGGTGGACACAGGTAGCTTATAATAGGTCATCCAGGTCACAACAATGGCGGAACACAGGGCAACCGTAAATGCACCACCCATGGCATCGATAGAGCCCAGGCTGGAGAGTGTTTCAGTGGCACCTGTACCTTGCAGTACGGCGCCAAGAATGACGAACAGGCTCGCGATGATGGCTGCTTTCCTGAACTTGATCATCCGGGAGCCAACCGCTGTTCCAAATACATTGGCCGCATCATTGGCGCCCAGAGACCAGCCCAGGAATAATCCGCTTGTTATAAATAAAAGGAACAGCATGCCATTACATTATTCGCTTGATCGCCATAATCGCCAACAGGTCAGCCACTTTTTCAGCAGTATCCGATATGTTCTCTATGTGCAGGGTGAAATAACGCAGGTGAAATTTTTCACTCAGTTTCAGGGAGGGCATTTCACGGAATATCTTTCTTCTCACCACATCCGCATACACATCCGTTTCCTTTTCAAAAAAGAATACCCGGTGAATTTTTTCGTTGACCGTAGACGGCTCATTGAAATAGGACTTGGCCGCCGGTATAACTGATTCAGCCGCAGAAACGGAGATCTGGGTCAGTTTTACAAAATCCTGAACCAGTTCCTGCGGAACCATGGGGATCTCCACGTCAAATTGAAACAGGTTTTTTTTGGAAAGGTCAATGAGGTTG
>ERZ795061.5593-NODE-5593-length-10263-cov-5.568770_pt1 | contig 10263 bp, 7 predicted proteins | sample MGYA00375145_ERZ795061 | MGnify/ENA primary metagenome ERZ795061 (study PRJEB30190, sample SAMN05720144) | anaerobic digester metagenome | isolation source: active sludge of municipal wastewater-treating anaerobic digesters | place: USA | collected 2014-12-22 ... | reverse complement strand
ACCAGGCAAAGCTGGCCGCCCGTATGCAACTGCTCCCATACGCCTAAACGGAAGGATGTACAGGGCAATTCTTTCATTCCTTCACTTTCAGCCCTCGGATAGCGGATGAACACCGGCCCTTCCGCCTGATGAGCGAAACGCACCATATGCTGCAGCTCCTCTATGCTGCGGGGATACAGCAGAGTCAAACCCGGCACATGGCGCAGGAAAGCAGTGCCGAACACGCCGTGATGCGTTGGCCCGTCATCTCCTACCAGGCCTGCCCTGTCCAGGCAGAATATCACCGGCAGTTTCTGAATGGCCACGTCATGTACCACCTGGTCGTACGCCCGTTGCATGAAAGAAGAATAGATGTTACAGAAAACTTTCATTCCCTGCGTAGCCATGCCGGCACTCACGGTTACGGCATGCTGTTCGGCAATGCCCACATCAAAGGCCCGGTCGGGCATTTTTTCCATCATGTATTTTAAAGAAGAACCGCTTGGCATAGCAGGTGTAATGCCGAATATCTTTTTATTCTTTTCTGCCAGTTCAATAATGGTATGCCCAAATACATCCTGGTACTTGGGTGGCTGCGGAATATCGAATGTTTTCTTTTGTATCTCACCGGTCACTTTATCAAACAGCCCGGGTGCATGCCACTTGGTTTGGTCTTTCTCCGCCAGTTCGTATCCTTTTCCTTTCACGGTTTTAATATGCAGGATCTTAGGGCCAGGTATGTCTCTCAGGTCTTTTAAGGTATCCACCAGCTTGGTGATGTTGTGCCCGTCAATCGGTCCAAAGTAACGCAACTTAAGTGCCTCAAATAAATTACTGCTCATGCTCACCATTCCTTTCAGGCTTGCTTCCAGCTTGCTGGCCATACCACGACTGAAATTTTTTCCAACGGGCAATTTGCCCAGTGCTTTCCATACGTTATCACGCAGGTCGTTGTACGTATGTGAAGTGGTGATATCGGTAAGGTATTCTTTCAATGCACCCACATTGGGATCAATGCTCATGCAGTTGTCATTCAAAATAATAAGCACATTGCTTTTTTCAATACCGGCGTGGTTCATCGCTTCAAATGCAAGCCCGGCTGTCATAGCGCCGTCGCCGATCACTGCCACATGCTGGCGATCATTCTCTCCTTTATAATGAGAAGCCATGGCCATACCCAGCGCTGCAGAAATGGAAGTAGAAGAGTGACCAACGCCAAATGTATCGTATTCACTTTCGCTTCGTTTGGGGAAACCGCTTAGTCCTTTGTATTTTCTGTTGGTGGGAAAATTATCCCGGCGGCCGGTAAGTATTTTATGCCCGTATGCCTGGTGGCCTACGTCCCAAACCAGTTGATCGTAAGGGGTATTGAAAACATAGTGTAAGGCAACGCTCAGTTCCACCACTCCCAGGCTGGCGCCAAAATGCCCGCCATACACACTCACTACGTCAATAATGTACTGGCGTAATTCGTCACATACCTGGTGCAGTTGTTCCCTGCTCAGTTTTTTCAGATCGTCGGGACTATCGATCTTACTTAAAAGTTTGCCGGCTTTAATTTCCATGTTGGTTTTTTGCGGGGTAAAGGTACATTTTTTACGTAGTTGGGCCTAAGTTATTAAACGATTTTTTAATAACGATAGTACACAGATTTTGTTCATTTTTCCATTAACTTCAAAGGAAAAAGCTTGCAATTCCCTGTTTATATAGAGATCGGGACATTTAAACTACTTGCTCATGTCTTATTAGAGCCTTTAGGTATGTTTATTGGCTTTCGTTACTTTCTCTTGCTGAGAAAAAGAAAAGGTGATCTCATACCAAATCATCAAAGAATCTGGATCATAATAGGAGCAATTTTCGGGGCGTTACTTGGCTCAAGACTGGTCGGTGGCTTAGAAAATCCAGCAGAACTTTTTACTTCTAAAAATCTCCTTTTTTATTTCTACCAACATAAAACAGTAGTTGGCGGTTTTTTAGGGGGGCTTTTTGGTGTTGAGTTTGTTAAAAAGCTGATTAAAGAAAAACAGAGCAGTGGAGACCTGTTTACTTATCCAATATTACTTGCATTAATTGTTGGCAGAGTTGGCTGCTTTAGTATGGGGGTTTTTGAAGAAACTTATGGCATACCTACAGAATTCATTACAGGCATGGACCTGGGCGATGGTATTCACCGACACCCTGTTACTTTATACGAAATTTTCTTTTTGCTGGTGCTCTGGATAAGTATGGTACAATTGGAAAAAAAATATTCTTTTGCCGAAGGTGGGCGTTTTAAAATTTTTATGATCTCCTATTTATGCTTCCGCTTTTCCCTTGATTTTATAAAGCCCCATTACACATTTGATTTTGGTCTTTCTACTGTTCAGTTAGTATGCTTACTGGGACTGATTTATTATGCCGCTTTTATTATGAACCCTAAAAAATTACTTTTACATACCCATGCCTGAACGCCCTTATACATATTACGACTTCACTTTAAGCCTTTGCCATACTTGCTTGCGACGAGTAGATGCTAAAATAGTTTTTGAAGCCGGAAAGGTTTTTATGCTTAAGAATTGTAGTGAACATGGTTTTCAAAAAGTATTAATTGCCACCGATATTGATTACTATAAGAACATCCGTAATTACAATAAACCATCAGAAACCCCACTTCGTTTCAACACAAAAACGCATTTCGGTTGCCCCTACGACTGCGGACTTTGCCAGGACCATGAACAACATAGCTGCTTAACTGTTGTTGAAATTACTGACCGTTGCAATCTTACCTGTCCCACCTGTTATGCAATGAGCTCTCCGCACTATGGCAGACATAGGACTATTGCTGAAGTTGAGGAAATGCTTGACATCATCGTTGAAAATGAAGGCTCTCCTGATGTAGTACAGATAAGCGGAGGCGAGCCAACGGTTCATCCTGATTTTTTTGAAATCATGGATATCGCCAGGAAAAAGCCTATCAAGCATTTAATGCTTAATACCAACGGGATTCGGATCGCTAACGATTTTAAGTTTGCAAAAAAACTAGCTGCTTATACTCCTGACTTTGAAATATACCTCCAGTTTGATTCCTTTAAACCGGGAGCGTTAGAACAGTTACGTGTACAAGACCTTACTGCAACCAGGAAAAAGGCTATTGAACATCTGAATGAATTAAATCTTTCAACAACCCTTGTTGTTACCCTGCAAAAAGGAATAAATGATGATGAGATCGGGAAGATAATCGAATTTGCTTTAGAGCAAAAATGCGTTCGTGGAGTTACTTTCCAGCCTACACAAATTGCAGGAAGAATTGAAAATTTTGATCCGGCCAAAGACCGGTTAACACTAACAGAAGTAAGACAATCCATTTTAGACCAAACCAATGTTTTTACTGCAAAAGACCTCCTCCCAGTTCCCTGTAACCCTGATGCACTTGTAATGGGATATGCCTTAAAATTAGCCGGACAGGTCTTCCCTTTAACGAGATATATTGATCCTTCACATTTATTAGATAACAGCCGCAACACTATTGTATATGAGCAAGACACAGTTCTACGAGAACAGATGATCAATATTTTCAGTACTGGTATTTCGGTAGATCGTGTAGGGGAGAATATGAAACAGCTGCTCTGCTGTCTTCCGCAGATAGAGGCTCCCGGCCTGGGTTACGATAACCTTTTCCGAATCATTATTATGCGCTTTATAGATGCCTATGATTTTGATGTACGGGCGGTAAAAAAGAGTTGTGTTCATATTGTTCATAAAGATGGGCGTATCATCCCATTTGAAACAATGAATTTATTTTACCGGGATGAAAAGGAGTTATACCTGAAAAAACTCCAGCAAGAAAGAGAAGAATTATTCAGTAAAAAAATCAATTAATGAAACTCAGTTCCAAAGTCCTGTTTATTAGTATAGCAGTCTCTTTAGTTATAGCATTGACCTTTTCCCTGTCTGGCGGAAATAAGATCGGAGGTGATTTTGTTTTATGGTTTGGCTTGTGCTGTTTAGGAATAGGTGCTTTAAGCTTGCTTATTTCGCTCATACTTTTTGCGCTTGGTAAAAATAATCGTGAATTAGCTCAGGGATTTTTATTAACCTGTGGCGCTTTATTATTGATCGGATTTGCTGTTTGTGGAGGCTCATTAAGTTTTATGTGAGTCAGTATGAATAAAAAAGAATTACTTACCCGGTCGTCTTCATCATTATTTAATCCCGGATCATGGGTCAAACGTAATGATCACCACGGCGTGCTTTTCAAAGCTGGAGCTCAGTCTTACCTCGTATCGCTTATTGCCTGCCTGTATGATCATGATGGCGGTATTCGGCGGAATACTGCCCAGGTTCTCGGCCTGCATAATGATCTCCACCGGTCGGCCTGGTTCGGTCATGGTAATGTTGAATACGATCGGCTTTTCACTGATGCGTTGCCTGAGCAGGATCGGTTTTTTATCGGCAAATATGGAAACCGTATCGTCATCAATGATGGCATTATCATAAAGCAAAACGGTAACCGCTGTATCGGCCACTTTTACGATCTCCTGTATCTCCAGTTTGCGTTCGGCGGGTAAACTGTCGGCCGGGGGATCAATGAAAGGAGCAGGTTCTGCTATTTCAGATACAGGAATGGTCAATGTATCCTGCTTCGGTATGCGCCTGAGAAAGTAATCGGTCATTTTCTTCTGAACGAAATGATCGATCGGGTATTCCGGGTTTTTGATCTTCTGCAGCACTATCAATAGTTCTTCCCCGGGAAAGCAGGTGGTATCGTAGCCCCTGCCGCTCCATGTGCCCGACAGGTATTGTGTTTTACCGATCTTGTAATAGCGCATGCTGAATTCCTTTTCGCAGGGAAGAAAGTCCGGCGGCAGTAAGTAATAAGCAAAGCCCGATTCCCGGATGCGGATGGTTTGTGTTTTTTTATTCCGGGAACCACTCATATCATACAACACAAAACGACTGGTGTCTTTAAAAGTAAATGAGTAGCCAGATAAGTTTTTACCGGATTGGTATATCTGCATCTCTACGCTTTCAACACCCTGCCGTTGGGGTGATTTACGGCTGATCTTCCCACTCCAGATACCCGTGAGTGATTGCGCTTCTGTAAGCAGTTGGTTTCCTGCAACCAGTAAAATTATTATGCAGATAATTTTTTGGGGCATTTGCTGCCGGATGATTTTAAAAATCTATTATGACCTGGCCAGCCGCATCATTCGCAGGATGAGGTCCGGATCGGGACAATTTTTCAGGTATTTCGCCTTTTCTGAAAGACTGCATACCCCGGGGTAATCTCCTTCCTTCAACTCCATATCGTGTATCACCTGGAAATGAAGGTGCGGCGGCCAGTTACCGTTCTCATTCGGTTCTCCAAAATGCCCGATCACTTGTCCCCTTGTTATATAAGCGCCTTGCTTTAATACGGAAATATCTTTCAGACTTAAATGTCCGTACAATGTATAAAAGGCTACTGTTTCCAGTTGATGAAGCAGAATGATGGTGGCTCCATAATCTCCGAAATTATTATTGAAGGCGAAACTGTGTACCATACCACCCAATGCTGCATATACAGGCGTTCCGGCGGGTCCCCAGATGTCAATACCCAGGTGTATTGTTCTTTCTTCTTCGCCGCTGAATAATTTACTTCTGCGGTAAAGGGTCCGGTTCTCGTTATACCCTCCTATTCCGAATTTTGCCCCGGCATTTTTCAATTTGGCATCTACATAGGCTGCAAACAATGCCGTGTCGGCAACAATTTCTGCAGTTAATCCCCTGTTCGATTGTGAAAGATCGAAGCGTACAAGTTGATCCGTACCTGTATCAAACTTTATCACCGGGTGAAAATCTGCGGCATTTTTTATCAATGCGTTTTCCAGCTCTGTTATCATGCTATGAAGTTACCCCTTTTAACGGCCCGTAATTTTTTGCTGAAGCAATTTTTTTTCGGAAAGCGATTGGGTAAGACCAATGGCTTCTTCAAAATATTTATTCGCCGTTTCATGGTCTTTCAGCTGCCGGTGCATTTCGCCCAGGGTGGCCGGAAGCAGGTAATATTTTTTAAGAGAAGACAGCTGTGAAATGGAATGGACCGCTGCTATGCCGGCGGCCGGACCCTGCAGTTCGCCAATTACAATAGCCCGGTTAAGTTCCACCACCGGCGATGGATTGAGACGAAGAAGCACATCGTAATAATGAAGGATATTTTTCCAGTTGGTGGAAGCATAATCAGGTGCAGCAATGTGTTCGTAAGCGATCACCGCTTCCAGGTGATATTTATTTATCTCTTCCGCTGCGGCACAGGCGCCCAGGTACTGAATGCCCTTTGCAATCAAAGCCTGGTTCCATTTTGTACGATCCTGTTCCTTCAGCAATAAAATATTTCCTTCGCCATCCAGCCGGGCATCATTCCTGGATGCGGTAAAGCAGATCTGCGCCATCAGGGCATGAGAACCGTAATGTTTGATACTGCTGCTGCGGCAGATCAGCTCGCAAAGCCGCATGGCTTCCTGTATCAGGTCGTTGCGTACCAGGTCTTCGTGATTGGTGGAATTATACCCTTCATTGAATAAAAGATAAACAGCCATCAGTACATTATCCATGCGTTGCTGCAACTCGGCTTCGGGTGGCAGGTCGAAAGAAACGGCATTATCCCGGAAACTCTGCCGGGCACGGTACAGTCTTTTTTCAATAGTATCGTAGCTGCTTACAAATGCTTTTGCAATTTCTGCCACGCTAAAGCCGCATAATGTTTTTAAGATGAGGGCAACCTGTGCTTCGGCAGAAAGAGAAGGATGACAGCAAACAAACATCATCCGCAACTGGTCGTCGTCGATGGAATTGGTATTTACCATTTCCTGCACCGTTGGCACCAGCGTATACTCCGACTGCAGCAAGGGCATCATACTCTTTGAAAAAGCATCTTTTCTTTTTTGCTGGCGCAACAGATCGATCGCTTTATTGCGGGCTGCGGTAAATAACCAGGCAGAAGGATTTTGCGGAAGGCCGTTTATCTTCCAGGTGTTGAGTGCTTTTACGAGGGTATCCTGCACCACGTCTTCGGCCATTTGTAAATTCTGCGGACCGAATAATTTGGTAAGTACTGTAACCAGCTTTCCCCATTCGTGGCGAAAGAGGTGTTCAACGGTTTGTTCTATTTGAGAAGAATGATCCAGGCAATTTTTTCTGCAAGTTATAGGGAAGGATTTTGAGAACAATGCCCCGGTATAAATACCAGGGCATTGAAAAGATCTTTAAGCAGGCATATCCATTTTCTGTACCTGTCTTATTATTACAGTACCGCCGTTCTCATAGTCGGGGTAGTCGGCACACAAGGCAACGGCTTCGTTATAATCAGCCGCATTGATGATAAAATAGCCACCGATGATCTCTTTTCCTTCCGCAAAAGCAGCATCTGTTACCGTTTTGTTTTTGCCGGCAATAATTTTCCCGGTTGGCTGCAACGGTTCGCCGCTGTCATACTTTCCGGCTTTGGCCAGTTTGTCGATCCAGGCCATCCATTTGCCCATGATCGCCTGCATTTGCTCTGCAGAAGGCTGTTGTGAAGATTTGATCCCCTGAAAAATAAGCATGAACTTTTCCATAAATTCTGTTTTAAATGTTGAATGATTTTTGATAATGACGAATGGGCTTCTTCAATCCGGACAGGAAAAGTAAAAAAAATATTTTAACCTCACCCCAACCCCTCTCATCCTGAGCGAAGCCAAAGGAAGGAGGGAGAACAGGAAGATCATTGCGAAGAGCATGTTTTGTACTTCCCCTTCAGGGGATAGGGGCAGGTGAGGTCAGATCACCACATTGATCATCTTGTTCTTCACAAAAATGATCTTCTTCGGCGCTTTGCCCTCCAGCCATTTTTGTACGATCTCGTTCTGCAGTACCGCTTCTTCTACCTGTTGCTGATCAAGATCGAGGGCCAGGTTTATATTGGTACGAAGTTTACCATTTACCGAAACGGGATACTCTTTGCTGCTCTCTACCAGCAATGCCGGGTTAAAAGAAGGGAATGCTGCATCGAGAACAGAACCTTCATTCTCCAACTGGCTCCAGAGTTCTTCGGCAATATGCGGCGCATAAGGCGTGAGCAGGATCAATAATTTTTCCAACACTTCTTTTTTGTGGCATTTGGCATCGGCCAGTTCATTCACACAGATCATGAACGTACTTACCGCCGTATTGAAACTGAAGCGTTCGGTATCTTCTTCGATCTTCTTAATGGTGCGGTGAAGTATTTTTAATTCGGCATTGGTAGCTTTATCATCATTCCAGATCTTTCCTTTCAATTCGTCGTTGAACAGCCTCCACAATTTTCTTAAAAAACGATGAACGCCTTCAATACCCTTGGTATCCCAGGGTTTGCTGGCTTCCACCGGGCCGAGGAACATTTCATACATGCGGAAAGTATCGGCGCCGTATTTATCGCAGAGATCATTCGGGTTAACGGTATTGTACTTGGATTTGGACATTTTTTCGGTTTCTACACCGCAGATGTACTTCATATCCTTTAATGAACCCGTGCTGCAAGACAAAGAGAACGTACCGTCCTCAAATACAAATTCTGCATCGGCAAACTCCGGTTTCCATTTCTTAAATCCTTCAACATCCAGTTCAATGCCATCTACAATATTTACATCCACATGCAATGGTTGCACATCATACTCATTCTTTTTACCTGCAGAAACAAATTGATTGGTTCCAGCAATCCTGTAAACAAGTCTTGAACTCCCCTGTATCATCCCCTGGTTAAGCAGCTTCTTATACGGCTCATCAAAACCGATCATTCCCAGGTCGTACATCACTTTCGTCCACATACGGCTGTATAGCAAATGCCCAACAGCATGTTCGGTACCACCTATGTACAGGTCAACCTGGTTCCAGTAATCGCTGGCTTTTCGGTCGCAGAATGTGGTTGCATTGTGCGGATCCATATAACGCAGAAAATACCAGCTGCTGCCTGCATAACCGGGCATGGTGCTGGTTTCTCTTCTTCCCCCGGCTAAAGCCTGGGGCAAGCCAGTTACCCAATCTTTCAGGTTGGCCAATGGCCCTTCTCCACTTGGGCCGGGACCATATTTATCTACATGCGGTAATTGCAAAGGCAGTTCTTTTTCATCCAGTGGAATGGCTGCTTCATCTTTCCAAACTATGGGGAAGGGTTCGCCCCAATAGCGCTGGCGGCTGAAGCCGGCATCACGCATGCGGTAATTCACTTTGCGCTTGCCGATGCCCATCTCTTCAATTTTATTTACGGCAACGCCGATGGCGTCTTTCATCAGCAAGCCATTTAAGAAACCGGAATTTTCCAGCACGGCTTCTTTGGTTGGGTTTGCTTCTTCGCCATTGTAATGGCTGCCGATGATATTGGTAATGGGAATATTAAAATGTTTGGCAAAAGAAAAATCACGCTGGTCGCCACAAGGCACGGCCATGATGGCGCCGGTGCCATAACCGGCCAAAACATACTCTGCCGTCCAGATGGGGATCTCTCGTCCATCAAAAGGATTAATGGCATACGCCCCGGTAAAGCAACCGGTGATCGTTTTCGCTTCGGCCAGGCGTTCCCTTTCGCTGCGGCTCTTTACATATTTCAGGTAATCGTCAATGGCGGTTTTTTGTTGGGCTGAAGTTATTTGAGCAACGAGTTCATGTTCGGGAGCGATCACCATAAAGTCCACACCAAAGATGGTATCGGGCCTTGTTGTATAAACTTTCAACGTTAAGGCTCTGCTCCCCTCTCCTCCAGGAGAGGGGCTGGGGGTGAGGTCAAAATCTATTTCAGCACCTTCAGATTTCCCGATCCAGTTGCGCTGCATCTCCTTCATCGATTCGCTGAAGTCAACTGTTTCCAGTCCTTCCAGTAAACGATCCGCATATGATGTGATGCGTAAGAACCACTGGCGCATCTTTCTTTTCTCTACCGGGTGGCCGCCTCTTTCACTTACACCATTAACCACTTCATCGTTTGCCAGTACCGTTCCCAATGCCTCACACCAGTTCACTTCGCCGAAAGCGCTGAAGGCAAGGCGGCGGTTCATTAAAATATCTTCCTGCTCTTTTTTAGAATAGGCCTTCCATTGTTCAGCGGTAAAGTTGTCCGTTGAGCCTTCTGTTTCAAAAGTCTTTATTAATTCATCAATAGGCTTTGCTTTGTTTGCCGCGGAATCAAAATAACTGTTGTACAGTTGCAGGAACAGCCACTGTGTCCATTTGTAATACCCGGGGTCACTGGTTCTCACTTCCCGGTCCCAGTCGTAACAGAACCCGATCTTATCCAATTGTGATTTGAACGTAGCG
>ERZ795061.5586-NODE-5586-length-10272-cov-7.153763_pt1 | contig 10272 bp, 8 predicted proteins | sample MGYA00375145_ERZ795061 | MGnify/ENA primary metagenome ERZ795061 (study PRJEB30190, sample SAMN05720144) | anaerobic digester metagenome | isolation source: active sludge of municipal wastewater-treating anaerobic digesters | place: USA | collected 2014-12-22 ... | reverse complement strand
GGTGGCGGTGGCGGCGGCGGCGGCGGCGGTGGCGGTGGCGGTGGCGGCGGCAACCCGGTCGGCGTCGGCTCCGGCGTCGGCTCCAGCACCGGGGCCGGCGGCTGGGCCGGGACCGGGACCGGGACCGCGGCCGGGGCCGGCGTGGGCCCGGTCAAGGGCACGCCGCGCCGTGCCGGCTCGGGCTCGCCCAGCAGGGCACGGAAGGCGGCCACGCTCTGCGGCCGATCGGCGGGTCGCACGGCGAGCGCCGCGTCGATCGCGCGCAGGAAGGCGTCGCCGTAGCGGCCCGCCGCGCGCTGCGCCAGCGGCACGAGGGTGTCGCCCATGATGCGTTCGACCGCGGAGGTCGGCGCGTGCCCGGTGATCGCGTGGTGCACCACGCTGGCCAGCGCATACAGGTCGGTCCAGGGCCCCTGGTTCGCGGCGCTGCCCTCGCCGTACTGCTCGATCGGCGCATAGCCGGGCTTGAGCACCACGGTGAGCGCCTGCGTCATGTCGCCGATCACGCGGCGCGCCGCGCCGAAGTCCAGCAGCAGCGGGCCGCCGGCGGTCAGCAGGATGTTGTCGGGCGCGATGTCGCGGTGGTAGCAGTGCTCGCGGTGCATGGTCGCCAGCGCGTCGAGCAGCGGCCGCAGCCAGGTACGCAGTTCGGCCTCGGTCGGCGGCGACGCGCGCTCGGCGAGCGCCGCCTTCAGCGTCGGCCCTTCGTAGTACGGCATCACCATGTAGGCGGTGCAGTTGGCCTGCCAGAAGCGGTAGACCTTGACGAGCGACGGGTGGTCGAAGCGCGCGAGCAGCCGCGCCTCGTTGACGAAGCTGCGCAGGCCCGCCTCGAAGGTCTCGCGGTGGCGCTCGGACTTGATCGACACGTCCGCGCTGCCGGTGGCGCGCGTCGCCAGCGAGGCCGGCATGTACTCCTTGATCGCGACCTGGCGCTGCAGCGACGGGTCCCAGGCGAGGTAGACGATGCCGAAGCCGCCCTCGCCGATCAGGCCGGTGATCTCGAAGCCGCCCAGGCGCGTGCCCTCGGGCAGGGCATGCGGCCAGAACGACGAGCTCGGCCCGAAGCGGCTGTCGTGCGCCTGCGCGCCGCGGATCACGGTCCGCTCGTCGTCGTGGCCGTTGTCGGCATCCATGCGTCGAGTGTAGGACGGGGCGTGCGGCGCTATCCTTGGCGCCCCCCGCCCCATGGCCACCCTGCACATCACCGACATCGAGGCCGCCATCAACTGGTGGCGCGAACGCTCGCCTTCGCCCGACGGCATCTCGGCCTGCGCCGAGGTGCGCGCGCTCGCGGAGGTCTATGCCTCGATGGTCTACTTCCACGAACACGGCTGGGACGATGCCCGCCTGCAGGGCGCGGCGCGCGAGGCCTGGCTCGCCTGGTACGCCAGCACGCCCGATGCGCCCTGCATCGCGATCTGCTCGACGAGCCAGGGCGACGCGGTCTGCAAGGGCTGCGGCCGCACCTTCGACGAGGTGCAGGACTGGACGGTGATGACGCCGTTCGAGAAGCGCATGACCTGGCGGCGCATCACCGCCGAAGGCACGGCCTGGCGCTTCAACCGCTACGCCGAACGCGCCCGCGGCGGCCTGGCTTCGCCGAACGCGCCCGAGGCCGGCCCGTGAGGCGGGCGGCCTGGCGGGCCAGCGCGCGCCGCATCGCGCCGCTGGCCTGGCCGGTGTTCGTCGGCCAGGTCGCGGTGCTGGCCTTCGGCACGATCGACACCCTGCTCGTCGCACGCGCCGGCACGCTCGACCTGGCGGCGCTGGCCATCGGCGGCGCGGTCTACGGCACGGTGTTCGTCGGGCTGATGGGCATCGTCGCGGCCGTCGGGCCGATCGCCGGGCAGCACTACGGCGCCGGGCGGCTGCACGCCTGCGGTGCCCAGCTGCACCAGGCGATGTGGCTGGCCCTCGCGTGCAGCGTGCCGGGCTGCGCGGTGCTGCTGTACCCGGAGCCGTTCCTGGCGCTGTCGCACGCGCAGCCCGACGTCGCCGGGCGCGTGCGCAGCTACCTCGGCGGCCTGGCCTTCGCGCTGCCCTGCGCGCTGCTGTTCACGGCCTTCCGCGGCTTCAGCACCGCCGTGTCGCGCCCGCGCGTGGTGATGGCGCTGCAGCTCGGCGGCCTGGCGCTGAAGCTGCCCCTGAGCGCGGCCCTGGTCTTCGGCGTCGACGCGATCGGCCTGCCGCCGCTGGGCGCGGTGGGCTGCGCGCTGGGCACCGCCGCGTGCATGGCGATGCAGCTCGCGGGCGCCTGGGTGCTGATGCAGCGCGACCCGTTCTACGAACGCTTCGGCATCCGCGGCCGCGTCGCGCGACCCGACGCCGCCGCCCTGCGGGCGCAACTGCGCCTGGGCATCCCGATGGGGGGCTCGATCCTGATCGAGGTCGCCGGCTTCACCTTCATGGCCTTCTTCATCGCGCGGCTCGGCGCCACGCCGGTGGCCGGTCACCAGATCGCGATCAACCTGGTGTCGATGATGTTCATGATGCCGCTGGCCATCGCGCAGGCCTCGAGCGCGCTGGTGGCGCAGCGCATCGGCGCCGACGACCGCGACGACGCGCGGCGCCTGGGCTGGCACGGCGTCGAGCTCGGCACCGCGCTGGCCGCGGCGATGGGGCTGGCGGTGCTGGCGCTGCGCACGCCGATCGTCGGCCTGTACACCGCCGACCCGGCGATCGCCGCGGCGGCGCTGCCCCTGCTCGCCTGGCTGGCCGTGTTCCACGTCGCCGATGCGGCGCAGACGATCGCGGCCTTCGTGCTGCGCGCCTGGCGCGTCGCGGTGGTTCCGGTGGTGATCTACGCGGTGGCGATCTGGGGCGTGGGCATCGCCGGCGGCTATGCGCTGGCCTTCGGCGACGCCGGCCCGGCCTCGCTGCGCGGCGCGCAGGGTTTCTGGGCCGCGGCGACGGCCGGCCTGGTGGTCGCCGGCGGCGGGATGTGCGGCTTCCTGGGGTGGATGCTGAAGCGCCAGACCGTCGCGGCGGCGATCCCGGGCCACGAGGCCTCGGGTGCCGGTGCCGACGGGTTCAGCCCTTGACGCTGAGCAGCGCCCACATGCCCAGCGCGTAGTGACCCGCGACGTTGCAGTAGAGGATGTAGGTTCCAGGCTTCAGGTCGAGCGTGAGCACGCCCGACCTGCCGGGCTCCAGTTCGGCGACCTCGCCGAGGTGCCCTGCCGCGTCCTCGTCGACCTTGTTGCCGGCCTGGTCGTAGGGCAGCGGCGCGTTCGTGTCCTTCACCGGCGAGATCACCATCTCGTGAATCAGGGCCTTGGACTGGTTCAGCACCCGGAAGGTCACGCGGCCCGCCGGCACCGTCGACGTCGACAGCTTCACCCCCATCGGACCCATCGGCCCGTGGTGCGCGCCCTGCCCCATGCCCATGCCCATCATCGGCCCCTGGCCGAGCATGTTCATCGAGGTCGCGCCCCGGTCCCACAGGCCGACCCTGACCGTGCTCGACGCTGCCAGGCCGGCCCCGGCCCAGGTCGAAGCCAGGCCGGCCGTTGCGCAGACCAGCAGCGCGCGTCGTGTGACGTTCATGGGATGTCCTTCCGTCAGGCGCGGTGTGCGCCGGTGCGGTCGATGGTGTGCCCCGGGGCCGGCCCGGCACTTGATGCAGCGCAATCACGGCGTCGCGGCCGGGGCCGATCGGCACGTCGGGGCCCCCCGCCCCGCGGCGCGCGTCCCGGAGCGGGCCTCACCGACGTGTCGACGGTCGCTAGAGGGCGCAGTCGACCGCGGTCGCGTCGAGCAGCGCCGTCAGCACCGCCGGCTCGATGCCGACGAGGAAGCCGCGCCGCCCGCCGTTGATGCAGATGCGCGGCAGCGCGAGCACCGAGGCCTGCACGTACACCGGCATCGCCTTCTTCGTGCCGAAGGGCGAGGTGCCGCCGACGAGGTAGCCGCTGTGGCGCTGCGCGACCTCGGGCTTGCAGGGCTCGACCGACTTCGCGCCGATCTGCCGCGCGAGGTTCTTGGTGCTGACCTGCGCGTCGCCGTGCATCAGCACGATCAGCGGCCGGGCGTTCTCGTCCTGCATCACCAGCGTCTTGACCACGGCGTGTTCGTCGACGCCGAGCTGGCATGCCGACTCGGCCGTGCCGCCATGCTCGACGTAGTCGTAGACATGTTCGGTGTAGGCCACGCCGGCGCTGCGCAGCAGCGCCGTGGCCGGCGTCTCGCTGACGTGCCTGTCCTTCTTCGCCATGCCGCGTCAGGCCCTCATTGCGCCGGGTCGCGCAGCCGCCAGCGGATCGCGTCGATCGCGGCCTGCAGTTCGGGCGACAGCGTCGTGCCCCAGGCGTCGAGGTTCTCGTCGAGCTGCGCGACCGAGGTCACGCCGACGATGGTGCTGGCCACGCGCCAGCTCGTGTAGCAGAAGGCCAGCGCCATCCGCGTCGGCGTCAGGCCGTGCTCGCGCGCCAGCGCGTTGTAGAGGCGCGCGGCGTCCAGCGCCTCGGGGCGGCCCCAGCGCTGCTTCTTCATCGCGTCGAACAGGGCCAGCCGGCCGGGCTTGTCGGCGCCGTCGAGGCCCTGCGCGTCGTACTTGCCGGTGAGCGCGCCGAAGCCCAGCGGCGAGTACGCGAGCAGCGACACGCCGAGCCGGTACAGCGTCTCGTCCAGGCCGTTGTCGGCGGTGCGCGAGTTCAGCGCGTACGGGTTCTGCACCGTTGCCACCCGCGGCAGGCCGTGCTGCTCGGCCACGCGCACGAACTCGTGCACGCCATAGGGCGTCTCGTTCGACAGGCCGACGTGGCGCACCTTGCCGGCGCGCACCAGCGTCGCCATCGCGTCGAGCTGTTCGTGCACGCTGCTGTATTCGGCGTCCTTGGTGGGGTCGAAGTAGATCGAGCCGAAGGCCGGCACGTTGCGGTTCGGCCAGTGGATCTGGTAGAGGTCGATGACGTCGGTGCGCAGCCGCGCGAGGCTCTCGTCGCAGGCCTGCACGATCTCGGCGCGCGTCAGGTTGCGGCTGCCGCCGCGGATCCAGCCCATGCCGCGGTACGGGCCCGAGACCTTGGTGGCGAGCACGACCCGGGCGCGCACGCCGGGCCGCGAGGCGAACCAGCTGCCGAGGATGCGCTCGGTGGCGCCGAAGGTCTCGGCGCGCGTGGGCACCGAGTACATCTCGGCGGTGTCGATGAAGTTCAGCCCGCGTTCGAGCGCGTGGTCGAGGATGGCGTGCGCCTGCGCCTCGTCGACCTGTTCGCCGAAGGTCATGGTGCCCAGGCACACGGGGGTGACCCGGAGGTCGCTGCCGCCGAGGGCGACGAGGGGAAGTGGGTTCATGCGGAAAGTTTAGGCCAGCTTCGAGGGGGGCCGCAGGCGCCGCCCCGCCGGCACCCCGCACCCCCGGCCTCAACCGGCGCGCTGCGCCCGCTCCTCCTCACGCAGCCGCAGCACGCGGCGCTGCACCTTGCCGGTGGTCGTCATCGGCAGCGCGTCGATGAACTCGACCTCCTTGGGGTACTCGTAGGGCGCGAGCCGTCCGCGCACGTGCGCCTGCAGCTCGGCCGCGAGCGCGTCGCCGGCGGCGTGGCCCGGCGCGAGCACCACGTAGGCCTTGACCAGCGCGCCGCGCTCGGCATCGGGCTTGGGCACGACGGCCGCATTGGCGACGGCCGGGTGCGACAGCAGGCAGTTCTCGACCTCGCTCGGCCCGATCCGGTAGCCGGCGGCCTTGAACACGTCGTCGCTGCGCCCCTGGTACCAGAGGTACCCGTCGGCGTCCATCACGGCCGTGTCGCCGGTGCGGCACCACGCGTCCGCCGGGTCGCCGGTGAACTTGGCGCGCGTGGCCTCGGGGTTCTTCCAGTAGGCGGTGAAGAACACCGGGTCGGGCGCGCCGTGCACGTCGCGGCGATGCACCGCCACCTCGCCGGGCGTGCCGCGCGGGCACTCGCGACCGTCGTCGTCGATCACCGCGACGCGGTGGCCGGGGTAGGCGCGCCCCATGCTGCCGGGGCGCGCGGGCCAGCCGACCGCGGCGTGCGGGTCGCCGTTCATCGCGCAGTTGCCGACGACGTAGTTGATCTCGGTCTGGCCGAACATCTCGTTGACGACCAGGCCCAGTTCGTCGCGGCACCAGGCGAACACCGTGTCGCCGACGGCCTCGCCGGCACTCATCACCGCGCGCAGCCTGAGCGCGTAGCGCTCGCGCGGGTGCGGCACGGCCTTCATCATCGCCTTCAGCGCGGTCGGGAAGAGAAAGGTGTTGGTCACGCCGTGCCGCTGCATCAGCTCGAAGGCGCGCTCCGGCGCGAAGCGGCCGGCGCCGGCGACGATCGTGCGGCCGAAGTACAGCGTGGGCAGCAGCGCGTCCATCAGCCCGCCGGTCCAGGCCCAGTCGGCCGGCGACCAGAACACGTCGCCCGGCTGCGGAAACCAGTTCTGGCTGCAGACGAAGCCGCTGAGGTTGCCGATGAGCGCACGGTGCGGGATCAGCGCGCCCTTGGGCGGACCGGTCGTGCCGCTGGTGTAGATCAGCACCGCGGCCTCGTCGGCCTTGGTGGCCACGGCGGTGAACGACGCGCGTTCGCGCGCCAGCGTGGCCGTCCAGTCGGCGTCGCCCTGGCCGGCGGCGTCGCCGACGGCGAGCACCTGCTTCAGGCCCGGGCAGGCCGGCCGCGCCGCGCGCAGCGCCGCGATCGCGCTGTCGTCGACGATCGCCACGCCGGCCTCGGCATGGTCGAGCCGGTAGGCCAGCGCGTCGGGGCCGAACAGCATCGACAAGGGCATCGCCACCGCGCCCAGCTGCGCGACGGCGATGTGCGACACCGCCGTCTCGAAGCGCTGCGGCAGGACGATCGCGACGCGGTCGCCGCGACGCACGCCGAGACGGCGCAGCGCGTTCGACAGCCGGTTGGCGGCCTGCTGCAGCTGCGCGTAGCTGAAGTCCTCGCAGGCGCCGTCCGCGCGCTCGAAGCGGATCGCCACCGCGTCCGGCGTCGTGCGCGCCCAGCGCGTGCAGCAGGCCTGGCCGAGGTTGAAGTCGTCCGGCACCTGCCAGCGCAGGCCGGCGTGCATCGCGGCGTGGTGGTCGGGGTTCACGGGGCCTCGCCTTCGGCGCCGCGGCCCAGGCGCTCCAGCGCCGCGCCGGTCACGCGGCAGATGCGCCAGTCGGGCATCACGGTCGCGCCCAGGCGCTCGTAGAAGCCGATCGCGTTCACGTTCCAGTCGAGCACGCTCCACTCGAAGCGGCCGCAGCCGCGCTCGCGCGCCGTGGCGGCCAGGCGCTGGAGCAGCGCGCGGGCGATGCCGCGACCGCGGTGCGCGGGGCGCACGTAGAGGTCCTCGAGGTAGAGCCCGGGCTGGGCGAGGAAGGTCGAGAAGTTCGTGAAGCAGAGCGCGAACGCGACGACCTCGCCCTCGCACTGCGCGACCACGCATTCGGCCACCGGCTGCGGGCCGAACAGGTGCGGGCGCAGCTTCTCGGGCGTGACCTGCAGCAGGTGGGTGAGCTGCTCGAACTCGGCCAGTTCGGCGATCAACGCGACGATGGCGTCGAGGTCGCGCGGCTCGGCGGCGCGCAGTTCGGCGGGGGGCGGGCGATGGGCGGTGCTCATGGACGGATTGTCGTGTCGGCGCACCGCTCGCGACAGGCCCGGGTCTTGCAGGTTAAATTCGCTGCCAGGCCGGCACCGCGTGCCCCTCCCGAGACCGGCCGCCCCCCGTTGGAGATCCCGCTTGCCCTACGCCCTGCGCTTCGGACGTGCCGAGTTCAGGCCCGACGAACGGGCACTGTTCGTCGACGGCGCGCCGAGTGCCCTGGGCGCGCGCGCGCTCGACCTGCTGCAGGCGCTCATCGAGCGCCGCGACCGTGTCGTCACCAAGAACGAACTGCTCGACGCCGTCTGGCCGGGCCTGGTGGTCGAAGAGAACAACCTGCAGGTGCAGGTCTCGGCGCTGCGCAAGGCCCTCGGGCCGCAGGCCATCGCCACCGTGCCGGGGCGCGGCTACCGCTTCGTCGCGCCGATCGAGGAGCCCGGGCCCGCGCAGGCGCCCCTGGTCGCCGGCACCGTGCCGCCCGCGCGACGCAGCCCGCCGCCGCGGCGGGCCGGCACCCTGCTCGGCCGCGACGAGGACCTCGGCCACCTCGCCGGGCTGTGCACCCGGCGCCGGCTGGTGTGCGTGGTCGGCCCGGGCGGCATCGGCAAGACCCGCGTCGCACAGGAGGTGGCGCAGGCCTGCGCCGGCGCCTTCGCCGACGGGGTCGCCTGGGTCGAGCTCGCGCCGCTGGCCGACGCGGTGCTGATCCCGGCGGCGATCGCCGCCGCACTCGGCCTGGAGCTGTCGCCTCGGCGCGACCCGCGCGAGGCGCTGCTCGCGCAGCTCGACGACCGCCGCCAGCTGCTCGTGCTCGACAACGCCGAGCACCTGCTCGACGCGGCGGCCCGGCTCGTCCGCGACCTGATCGACACCGCGCCCGGACTGACGCTGCTCGTCACCAGCCAGGTGCCGCTGCGGCTCGACGACGAGCTCGTCTACCGGCTGGGGGGCCTGGCGGTGCCGAAGTTCGACACCGGACTCGAGCACGCCATCGCGCACGGTGCGGTCGCGCTGTTCGTCGCGCGCGCGCAGGCCGCCGACCGGCGCTTCCAGCTCGACGCCGGCAACGTCGGCACCGTCATCGACATCTGCCGGGAGCTGGACGGCGTGGCCCTGGCCCTCGAGATGGCCGCTTCGCGCGTGGCCGCGCTCGGCCTGGCGAAGGTGCATGCGGGCCTGCAGCAGCGCCTGCGCCTGCTGACCGCCGGCCAGCGCGCGGCCGATGCCCGCCACCAGTCGCTGCAGGCGGCACTCGACTGGAGCCACGCGCTGCTGGAGGACGACGAGCAGACCGTGCTGCGGCGCCTGGGCGTGTTCCGCGGCGGTTTCACGCTCGAGCTGGCGCAGACGGTGGCCGTCGATCCCGCGCTCGACGACTGGGCCGTGACCGAATCGCTCGCGGCCCTCGTCGACCGCTCGCTGGTGGTGGCCGACGACGCCGATCCGCCGCGCTACCGCCTGCTCGAGTCCACGCGCGAGTACGCGCTCGCCCATCTGGCGCGGGCCGGCGAGGTGCCGGTGACCAGCCGACGGCACGCGCAGGCGATGCGGGCGCTGTTCGACGCGGCCGAGGCGGCCACGGTCGCCGGCGACCGTGCGAGCGTGTCGGCGTACGCCCGGCGCGGCGCCGTCGAGCTCGACAACCTGCGCGGCGCGGTCGAGTGGGCGACCGCGAACGACCCGCGCCTGGCGGTCGCGCTGGTGGCCAGCGGCTCGCTCCTGATGGCGCGCCAGTCGATGTACCAGGAGCTCGCCCACTGGTACGACGCCACCGAACGACTCGTCGGCGCGGTGCCGCGGCCCGAGGTGGCCCGCTGGCTCAACAGCATGGCCGCGACCTGGTTCGGGCTGTCGGTGGCGCGGGCGCGGGCCGCCGCGGCACGCGCCGCGCAGCTGTGCGCCGAACTCGGCGACGCCCAGGGGCAGTACCGCGCGCTGACGAGCTACGTGCGCCGCGCGACGCGGCCGGACGCGGCCACGCAGGCCGCGCTCGACGAGGCCCTGCGCCTGGAAGACCCGCGCTGGCCCGCACGGCTGCTCGACGACGGGCGCTCGGCCGAATCGCACCACCTGATGCTCACCGGCGGCTTCGAGCGCGGCCGGGCGATGCGACGTGCGCTCGTCGAGGCCCGCCGGGCCGGAGGCGGCAAGCCGCTCGGCCTGGCCCTGCTCGGACTGACCTCGCTCGAGCTCGCCGCGGGCGACAGCGCCGCCGCCGTGCGCCTGGCCCGCGAGAACGTCGCGCTGCTGCGCGAACGGCGCTGGCCGCACCTGCTGTGCCTGGCGCTGTGCCAGCTCACCGCGGCGCTGCTGGGCACCGGCGAACTCGGCGCGGCGCGCGAGACCGCGGCGCAGGCGCTGCCGATGGCGGTGGAACTCGGCGAGCTGCACTCGATCGACGACGCCGCGGTGCTGCTCGCGCTCGCCGAGGGCCGCGTCGAGACGGCCGCGCGGCTGCTGGGTTTCGCCGACGCCGCGAATGCGGCGCACGCCGGCGAGCACCACTTCCTGTGGGCGCGCCAGCGCGAGACGGCCTGGCAGCGGCTCACCCAGGCGCTCGAACCCGAACTGCTGGCCGCGCTGATGCGCGCCGGCGCGTCGCTGACGCCGGCGCAGATGACGCGCCTGGCGCTCGAGCCGCTGGCGGACTACGCCGACAGCTGAAGGTGTGAAAGAACCCAAGGTGCCCGCGCCGGGGTGGCCAAGGGCTGTGGG
>ERZ795061.5573-NODE-5573-length-10286-cov-6.568077_pt1 | contig 10286 bp, 8 predicted proteins | sample MGYA00375145_ERZ795061 | MGnify/ENA primary metagenome ERZ795061 (study PRJEB30190, sample SAMN05720144) | anaerobic digester metagenome | isolation source: active sludge of municipal wastewater-treating anaerobic digesters | place: USA | collected 2014-12-22 ... | reverse complement strand
CCGCGGCTGATACCGCCGGATTCCTGGGAGCCGCCCGGCACCCGCAAGGCCACGACACGGCCGTTCTTCATCGTGGCGGCGCCGGAGAACACCTTGAAATCCACGTCAGCCATCACATCGGTGACTTCGGCGAATTGCAGGTTCACGCGCAGGTCGGGCTTGTCCGAGCCGTAGAGGTGCATGGCTTCCTGGTAGGTCATCACCGGGAATTCGCCGAGGTCCACACCGATGGTGTTCTTGAACACCGTGGTGATCATGCCCTGGAACAGCGCCCGGATCTCTTCCTCACCCAGGAACGAGGTCTCGATATCGATCTGGGTGAACTCGGGCTGGCGGTCGGCGCGCAGGTCTTCGTCGCGGAAACACTTGGTGATCTGGTAGTAACGATCGAAGCCGGCCACCATCAGCAGCTGCTTGAACAGCTGGGGCGACTGGGGCAGGGCAAAGAAATGGCCGTCGTGCACGCGGCTCGGCACCAGGTAGTCACGCGCGCCTTCTGGCGTGGACTTGGTCAGCATCGGCGTCTCGATGTCAATGAAGCCGTTGGCATCCAGGAACTTGCGCACTTCCATGGAGACCCGGTAGCGCAGCATGAGGTTGTTCTGCATGTAGGGGCGGCGCAGGTCCAACACCCGGTGGGTGAGGCGGGTGGTTTCCGACAGGTTGTCGTCGTCGAGTTGGAAGGGCGGCGTGACCGAGGGGTTCAGCACAGTCAGTTCATGGCACAGGACCTCGATCTTGCCGCTCTTCAGGTTGTCATTGGTCGTGCCCTCAGGCCGTGCGCGCACCAAGCCCTTGATCTGGATGCAGAACTCGTTGCGCAGACCCTCTGCCGCTGCAAACATCTCCGGGCGATCCGGATCACAGACGATCTGCACATAGCCTTCACGGTCCCGCAGGTCGACAAAGATGACGCCACCATGGTCACGGCGGCGGTTGACCCAGCCGCACAGGGTGACGGTCTGGCCAATCAGGGCTTCGGTCACCAGACCGCAGTAGTGGGAACGCATGGACATAGATACTCTTTCACTAACAGACCGCCCCGCAGCATGCCTGCAGGGCAAAAGGTTCAACAACTAGGGGGAACTTGCGCTGCCCGATGGTGCCGGCAAGGCAGCGGGGCCACCAGGAACTACCACACCCATGGAAATGATGTACTTCAGCGCGTCATCGACGCTCATCTTCAGTTCGACCACATCGGAGCGCGGCATCATCAGGAAAAAACCGGACGTCGGGTTGGGCGTGGTCGGGACATAGACGCTGACGAAATCGTCCGACAAATGCGTGGCCACCTCGCCGCCGGGCTTGCCGGTGAGGAAAGCGATGGTCCAGGACCCCTGTCTCGGATACTGGATCAGCAATGCCTTCGAAAATGCATGGCCGCTTCCCGAAAAAAGCGTGTCCGCGACCTGCTTGACGCTGGTGTAGATGCTGCGAACCACGGGAATGCGGTTCATCAGCTTGTCCCACTGCCCGACCCACCATTGGCCAAACATGTTGGCGACAAAGACGCCCGTGGAAAATATGACAACGGCCACCAGGATCACCCCGAGGCCGGGCACGTTACGAAGCCGCTCGACAAGGGGGTGGATGCCAGGGATCACCGCATCGGCTGCCCCCAGCACCGCCAGGAAGATGCCGTCGAGCATGCCCATCAGCCACATCAGGATCCAGACTGTGATGCCCATGGGCAGCCACACCAGCAGTCCGGTGATGAAGTATTGCTGGATGCGTCGCTTCATGACGTTGCGCGTGCGCCGTTCACGGAACGGGGCTTAGTGGCAGGCACAGGAGCCGCCGCAACCGCCCACAGCCACCGGTGCGGCTTCGGCCTTGGCTGGCGGAGCTTCTGCTGGCGTGGCGCTGGTTGCAGCCGGTGCGCCGGCGCCGCCACCCTTGAAATCGGTGGCGTACCAGCCCGACCCTTTGAGCTGGAAGCCCGCTGCGGTCAACTGTTTGCGAAACGAGGCGGCGCCACACGCCGGACAGTCGGTCAGCGGCGCATCGGACATTTTTTGCAGGACATCCTTGGCATGTCCGCAGGACTCACATTGGTAAGCGTAGATGGGCATGGCGGTGGTTCAGATCGTGGATGCAAAGCCTTTAATTATAGGCTTCGGGTCCGATATCAAGATCCTAGTATGTCGCGAACCGTTCCAGTGGCGCCAAGCCACGCCTGCACGCTCCTTGCGTTCAGTTGGTGCCGACCAGCTTGTGGTGCGCCGCATGGCTGTTCTTGATCGCCTGGGGTCCGAGCGAGCCGATCAGCATGCCCGAGAGGGCCGCCAGAATGCCTGCCAGCTGTGCCGGAAACTCCCCGCCGGCCGGGGTTGCCAGAAAGAGGACCCAGGTCAAAAGGCCCAGCACGATCGAAAAAATCGCCCCTTGGGTCGTCGCCTTGCTCCAGTACAGGCCAAACACCAGCGGCACGAATGCGCCCACCAGCGTCACCTGATAGGCGCCCGACACCATCTCGTAGATGGACGTTCCCTGCATGCGGATCGCATAAAGCAGAACGAGCGCACTGAACACCAGAACGGTGATGCGCATGGTCCGCAGTTCCTGGCGATCGCCCATGTGCGGCTGGAACTGGCGCCAGATGTTCTCCACGAACGTCACGCTCGGCGCGAGCAACGTGGCTGACGCGGTGGACTTGATGGCCGACAACAGCGCGCCGAAAAAAAGGACCTGCATGACAAAGGGCATCTGTGTCAGCACGAGGGTGGGCAGCACCTTCTGGGGATCTTCCTTAAGGAGCGCGGCCGTCTGCTCCGGCATGATGATCAACGCGCTGGCGACGAGAAACATCGGCACAAAGGCAAACAGGATGTAGAAAACACCACCGATGACAGGCCCCTTGGTGGCGGCGCTCTCACTGTTGGCCGACATCACCCGTTGAAACACGTCCTGCTGGGGAATCGAGCCCAGCATCATGGTGATGGCGGCGGCAAAAAAGAACACCATGTCCTTGAAGCTTGGCTCGGGCCAGAACTTGAACAGATCCTTGCTGGCCGCCAGCGCGACAACCTTGTCCGCGCCCCCGGCCAGGTTACCCGCAAACACGGCGAGGATGGCCAGGCCAACCACCAGAATGATCATCTGGATGAAATCGGTGATCGCCACCGACCACATGCCACCGAACAACGTGTAGGCCAGGATCGAAACCACGCCGATCACCATGCCGACCGGGATGCTGATGGCGCCGTCCGACAGCACGTTGAACACAAGACCCAGCGCCGTGACCTGCGCCGAGACCCAGCCGAGATAGCTGAGCATGATGATCAGCGAACAGACCACCTCGACGGTCCGTCCAAAGCGTTCCCGGTAGTAGTCGCTGATCGTCATCAGGTTCATCCGGTAAAGGCGTCCAGCGAAAAAGATACCCACCAGAATCAGACAGGTTCCCGCCCCGAACGGATCCTCAACGACCCCGTTGAGCCCGCTATTGACGAATTTGGCGGGAATGCCGAGCACGGTTTCTGACCCGAACCAGGTCGCAAACGTCGTTGTCACGATCATCGCCAGCGGCAGCTTTCTCCCGGCAATCGCGAAATCTGCCGAATTCTTGACCCGCTTCGCGGCATAGAGGCCAATGGCAATGGTGACCAACAAATAGGCGATGACCAAGGTCAGCAGCACGGTTTACTCCTCAGGCTGGACAGGAATGTTGAGAAAAATGGCCGAATTCTAAAAAAGCCGCACGCGCAGAATGACCTGCATGGCGATTAGGCCTAAAGCAAAACCAATGCCGCCATAGATCAGACCTTGCAGCAGACGGTTGGTGCGGCGCTGTTCAGCGATCAGTTGCTCCAGTTCCCTGCGGTTGTCCGCCGGGTTTTGCTTCAGGTAATCGTGCAGCAAACGTGGCAGGTCCGGAAGGAGTTTGGCGTATCGCGGCGCCTGGTCCTTGAGTTCGTTGATCAGCTTCTGCGGCCCCATCTGTTCCATCATCCAGGTTTCGAGGAACGGTTTGGCGGTGTGCCAGAGATCGAGATCGGGATCGAGCTGGCGGCCCAGACCCTCGACATTGAGCAGGGTTTTCTTGAGCAGGACCAGCTGCGGCTGGATCTCGACGTCGAATCGGCGCGAGGCCTGGAAAAGGCGCATCAGCACCATGCCCAGCGAAATCTCCTTCAACGGGCGGTCGAAGTACGGTTCGCAGACGCTGCGGATGGCGGCCTCCATCTCGTCGACACGCGTGCTGGCAGGCACCCAGCCCGATTCGATGTGCAACTCCGCCACCCGTTTGTAATCGCGCCGAAAGAAGGCGGCGAAGTTCTGCGCAAGGTACTCCTTGTCGAACTCGGTCAGGGTGCCGACGATACCGAAATCCAGCGCGATATAGCGCCCGAAGGTGTCGGGCGCCAGGCTGATCTGGATGTTGCCCGGATGCATATCGGCATGGAAGAACCCGTCGCGAAAGACCTGCGTGAAGAAGATGGTCACACCATCTCGCGCCAGTTTGGGGATATCCACCCCAGCCGCCCGCAGGCGCTCGATCTGGTTGACCGGAACGCCCTTCATGCGCTCCATCACGATGACGTCTGACTGGCAATAGTCCCAGATCATCTCCGGGATCATCACCAGGTTCAGCCCCTCCATGTTGCGGCGCAACTGGGCGGCGCTGGACGCCTCGCGCACCAAGTCAAGCTCGTCATGCAGGTACTTGTCGAACTCCGCAACGACTTCTTTCGGCTTGAGGCGGCGTGCGTCGGCGCTCAGGCTCTCCACCCAGCCCGCCAGCATGCGCATGAGACTGAGATCCTTTTCGATGACCGGCAGCATGTCGGGCCGCAGAACTTTCACCGCCACATCGCGTTCCAGGCCATCACGCCCCTTCAGCGTGGCAAAGTGAACCTGCGCGATCGAGGCACTGGCCACAGGCTCGCGCTCGAAGCTGCTGAAGATCTCACCGACCGGGCGGCCGAATGCGCGTTCGATCGAGGCGACCGCCACATCCGGGCTGAAGGGCGGCACACGGTCCTGCAGGCGCGCAAATTCGTCCGCGATATCTTGCGGCAGGAGATCGCGCCGGGTCGAAAGCACCTGTCCGAACTTGACGAAGATCGGACCCAGTCGCTCCAGCGCCTCGCGCATGCGCTGCCCGCGCGGCGCCTCCAGATTGCGCCCCACCGAGACGATGCGCGCGACCACCCGTAGCCAATGCCGGTCCAGGCTCGTGAGCAGCAGCTCATCCATCCCATAGCGCAGCGCGATCCAGACGATGTACGCGCCGCGAAACAGGCGGCTCATGCGGGCGCCTTGTCCGCTGGTGGGCGCGGGCGACCACGTACGAACTGCTGCAACGCCTGGGCAGCGTCTCGAGCGGCACGTGCCAATGCGTGCGCAGGGGCGTCACCGATCACCCGGGAAAGGTCTTCCTCAATATCCCAGCGCAGGTGATCCACCAGCCAGTTCACATCGGCAGCCAGCTGGACATCCCCTTCGACCCGAACCGCAGGGCGCTCGCCGCCAAGCACGGACTGAACCAGCGCCAGCGGTGATTCTTCCGTGACGGTCAGAAGCAGGTCGGGCTTCGAGGTGCCAGCCTGGACGTCGAGCAGTCCCGCAGGGGTGGCCACGAAAGGCAGAGTGAATCCGCGCCATTGCATCCGCACGCTACGGCCTTTGTGCCGCACGAGCCGTGCCTGGGCTTGCGGCTCCTGCATCAGGACATGATTGAGCAGCAGAACCAGCCTTTGCTGGAGCTCATCCACGATCCAGGCCGGCGGCTGCAAGCCGGATCCGAGTTGCCCGAGTAGACCCGCCGCCAAAGAAAAAGGGGACTGTGTTGCCATAGTCCCCGATTATTCCCTGAATTGCGCAGGCCAGGCCCGCCAGGCGCTACTGGAGCGCCTGCACCCCGGCCACGAGCCAGCCACTGCCGCCGCTCCTGGACTTGGACATGTTCCAGACTTCCCGGAACGGGCTCGGACCGGCCGAGGGCTCCTCACGGATCATGCCGTTGAATTCCACACTGGCCAGATAGCTGTCGCCCAGATCTTCGATGCCGAGGAGCTGCGCGTCGAGCAGCACCACCTCAGTCTTGTTGACCTGACCCGATGCATGCGTTTCACGCTCGGCCAACTGCGACTTGATCTCAGACAACATGCCGTCGGTCATCATGGACCGCAAGCGCTCGATGTCCGAGCGATCCCAGGCGTCTTGCAAGGTCACGAAATTGCGCTTGGCCGAGGTCAAGAAGCCCTCGGCATCGAAATCAGCGGGAATGCCCCAGCTCTGGGAGCCTCCCAATGCCGAACCGATCATGCTGCCGCCGGCCGGCTTGGCCGCGTCGAATGCCGTGGCGCTGCGCTCCCATGGCCGGGCCGAAGCATCGTTGCCCACATGATCGGGGCTGTACTGGCGCGGCAGCGTCGGCGCCGAACCTGCCCCTGCGGCTGCGCCCTCAAAGGCCAGCGGCCCGGCCGAAGAGGCGGTGGACGACTTGGAGCGCGCGCGCATGACCATGCCGATCACCATCATCACCGCCAGAGCCAGAAGCCCGAACAGCAGGATCTGCCCCAGCGCACCGCCCATCCCAAGCGAACTCGCCAGCCAGGCCAGTCCCAGACCCGCGGCCAGCCCGCCCAGCATGGCGCCCCAGGGCTTCTTCGGCGCTGCCGCAGGTGCAGCCGGCGTGGCCGGCTTGGGCGCAGCAGCCGGCGCCGCCTGGCTGGGTGCTGCCGGTGCGGCGTTGCGCTGGGTCACGTTGCTGGACTGCTGCCCGACGGACTTGCCGCCGCCGAGACGTCGCGCCGCTTCGGCGTTCAGAGAACCGAGCACCAGGAAGGCAACCAGCATCAGTGAAAAGAGACGTTTCATGGTGTTTCCATTCGTGGAAATAGATTGATCAGCACTTGATTCCAACATGCAAGGCCACGACCCCGCCGGTGAGGTTGTGGTAATCCACATGGCCAAAGCCAGTTTGTTTCATAAGGGCTTTCAGTTCGGCCTGGCCCGGATGCATGCGGATGGATTCGGCCAGGTAGCGGTAGCTGGCATCGTCACCGGCGACCAACTTGCCCAGCCGGGGCAGTATCTTGAAGGAATACCAGTCGTAGGCCTTTTCCAACGGCTGTGCCACTTTGGAAAACTCCAGCACCAGCAGCTTGCCTCCCGGCTTGAGGACGCGGCGCATTTCGGACAGCGCGAGGTCCTTGTGGGTCATGTTGCGGAGGCCGAACGCCACCGTGACCACGTCGAAATGGTCGCCCGGAAACGGCAGCCGTTCCGCGTCGCAGACCAGGGTCGGCAGGACGATGCCTGCATCGAGCAGACGGTCGCGGCCGGTGCGCAACATGGCCTCGTTGATATCGGTATGCACCACGCAACCGGTCTTGCCAACCTTGCCGGCAAACGCCAACGCCAGGTCGCCGGTTCCGCCGGCGATGTCGAGCACCCGTTGACCCTCTTGCACGTTGGCCACAGTGACGGTGTAGGCCTTCCACAGACGATGCAGGCCCATCGACATGAGGTCGTTCATGACGTCATATCTGGAGGCCACGGAGTCGAACACCCCGCGCACATGCCGGGCTTTCTCGCTTTCGTCGACCGACTTGAAACCGAAATGCGTCGTACTCATGGGATGAATGCTAGTGATGAGGGCCCGGTCACGGGCTTCTGATTGCACCAAAACGGTGATTTTGTTGCATTTGCGACGAAATTATGCCAGTTCCCAGCGTCAACTGGACCAAGTAAGCTATGTTTTTTGTAGCAACCGCTGCTGGGCTCAGTGGCTGCCGCAGGCCGCACCGGCCTTGCCGGGCATCGGAGCATCGCGATCCACGCCCGCCGTCTCCAGCCGCGCGAGGTAGTCAGCCCAGAGCTGCTCCTGCTGCGACCCCAGGAAATAGAGGTAATCCCACGAAAAGATCCCGGTGTCATGGCCATCGGAAAAGGCCGGCTGGACCGCGTAATTGCCAATCGGCTCCAGACCCGTGAGCGTGACCTCGCGCTTGCCAGTCTGAAGCACTTCCTGACCCGGCCCGTGCCCTTGGACGTCGGCCGAAGGCGAATACACCCGCATCAGCTCGAACGGAATGCGAAAGCTGGCGCCGTCGGAAAAACGGACCTCCAGCACCCTGGATTGGCTATGAACCGTCAGATCGACGGGAATGGGGGAACCTGCCTGCAATCCTGCCATGAACACGTCCTTCAAGGAATCAATTCGGGAAAGCCCCGCGAGCCATCAGACTAGCACACGCTCGATCCCGCCGGCGTTGGCCTGGGCCACGTATTCGGGAAGCCATTTCGCGCCCAGGATCTGGATGGCCATCTCGACCACAATGTAATCGGCCTCCAGCAAGCCGTTCTGCAGGTCATTGCCATAGCGGGTCAACCCCTGGAGGCAGCTCGGGCAGCTGGTCAGGATCTTGACATTGTCCTTTTCACCCAGTTTGCCACTTGCGCGCAAGACGGCTTCGCCCTTGCGGATTTCTTCTTCCTTGCGAAAACGCACCTGGGTCGAAATGTCGGGGCGGGTCACACCCAGCGTGCCCGATTCCCCGCAGCAGCGCTCGTTCTTCAGAACGTTGTCGCCCGAACTACCGGCCAGCAGCGTCTTGACCGTCTTCATCGAATCACCCAGCTTCATCGGGTTGTGACAAGGCTCGTGGTAAAGGAATGCGCCCTGCGCACCGGTAAGCTTGATGTCTTTTTCCAGCAGGTATTCGTGGATGTCGATGATCCGGCAGCCGGGAAAGATCTTGTCGAACTCATAGCCTTGCAACTGGTCGTAGCAAGTGCCGCAGCTGACGACCACGGTCTTGATGTCCAGATAGTTCAGCGTGTTGGCCACGCGATGGAACAGAACCCGGTTGTCGGTGATGATCTTTTCGGCCTTGTCGAAGTCGCCCGAGCCGCGTTGCGGGTAGCCGCAGCAGAGGTATCCGGGTGGCAGCACCGTCTGCACGCCCGCATGCCACAGCATGGCCTGCGTCGCCAGCCCGACCTGGCTGAAGAGCCGCTCGGATCCGCAGCCGGGGAAATAGAACACCGCCTCGGACTCCGGGCTGGTCGCTTTCGGGTTCCGGATGATCGGAACATAGTCCTTGTCCTCGATGTCCAGCAGTGCCCGCGCCGTCTTCTTGGGCAGGCCACCCGGCATCTTCTTGTTGATGAAGTGGATCACCTGCTCCTTGGCGGGAGGCTTGCCCACTGTCGACGGGGGCCTGGCCGTCTGTTTCCTCGCTGCCACGCGCAGCACCTGATTGGCCAGGCGCTGGGCCCGAAACGCCACGCCGGTCATGACCGAGCGCACCAGCTTGATGGTCTCCGGCCGGGTGGCGCCCAGGAAGAACATCGCCGCCGCACTGCCGGGCCGGAAGGACTTCTGGCCCATCTTGCGCAGCAGGTTGCGCATGTTCATCGAGACTTCGCCAAAGTCGATCTTGACCGGACAGGGCGACAGGCACTTGTGGCAGACGGTGCAATGGTCGGCCACATCCTCGAACTCCTGCCAGTGTTTGATGGAAATGCCCCGGCGCGTCTGCTCCTCGTACAGAAAAGCCTCGACCAGCAGCGACGTCGCCAGGATCTTGTTGCGGGGACTGTAGAGCAGGTTGGCGCGTGGCACATGTGTGGCACACACCGGCTTGCACTTGCCGCAGCGCAGGCAGTCCTTGACGCTGTCGGCGATCGCACCGATGTCCGATTGCTGCATGATCAGCGACTCGTGGCCCATGAGCCCGAAGCTCGGCGTGTAAGCATGCTCCAGGTCGGCAGAATACACCGGCGCGCCGGGCTGGCCGGAGACCGGTTCGCGCAGCAGCTTGCCCTTGTTGAAACGGCCTTGCGGGTCCACGCGACGCTTGTAGTCCGTGAACGGCTGCAGCTCGGCGTCGGTCAGGAACTCCAGCTTGGTGATGCCAATGCCGTGCTCGCCCGAGATCACGCCGTCCAGGCTGCGGGCCAGCACCATGATGCGCTTCACCGCACCGTGCGCGGTCTGCAGCATTTCATAGTTGTCGCTGTTGACCGGGATGTTGGTATGCACATTGCCGTCGCCGGCGTGCATGTGCAAGGCCACCCACACGCGACCCTTGAGCACCCGCTGGTGCATCCCGATGCACGCATCCATGATCGGCTGGAAAGCTGCGCCGGTGAAGATCGTCGCCAGCGGGTCGCGAATCTGGGTCTTCCAGCTCGCACGCAGGGTGTGATCCTGCAACTGAGGAAACAGCGTCGCCACGTCCTGCAGCCACCCCTGCCAGACTGCGCGAACATCCTGCACCACCTCCAGCGCCTGCGCCACCCGGTCTTCAAGCAATTCGGCGGAGGCAATC
>ERZ795061.5572-NODE-5572-length-10288-cov-6.336070_pt1 | contig 10288 bp, 8 predicted proteins | sample MGYA00375145_ERZ795061 | MGnify/ENA primary metagenome ERZ795061 (study PRJEB30190, sample SAMN05720144) | anaerobic digester metagenome | isolation source: active sludge of municipal wastewater-treating anaerobic digesters | place: USA | collected 2014-12-22 ... | reverse complement strand
GGACGAGACGGTCTACCTGCTGTCGGGGGAGATGAAGTACTGGGTCAAGCTCCCGGGCGAGCAGGAGCTGCGCGACATGCACCTGCGGCAGGGCGATGCGTTTCGCATCACCCCCGGAACGGTGCATTACATGGAAGCCGTGACCGACTGCGATGTGCTCGAGGCCTCGACGCCCGAGCTCGACGACGTCGTGCGCATCAAGGACCGCTACGGACGCGAGGGGACGAACGCACCATGAGGCACTCATGAAGGTGATCATTCCGCTGGCCGGCAAGGGGACGCGCCTGCGTCCGCACACGCACCTGACGCCGAAGCCGATGTTGAAGGTGGCGGGGAAGCCGGTGATGGACTACGTGATGGACGACGTCGCCAAGCTGGGGAATGTCGACCAGGTCATCTACATCACGGGGCACCTGAAGGAGAAGGTCGAGGCGCACGCGCGCACCGCCTTCGGCATCCCCGGCGTCTTCATCGAGCAGCAGGTGCAAGACGGGACGGCTGGGGCGGTCGCGCTGGCCAAGCCGTTCGTCGACGCGCCGGTCCTGATCATCTTCGTCGACACGATCTTCGACGCCGACCTCTCGGTGATCAAGACGACCGACGCCGACGGGATCATCTGGACCAAGGAGGTCGAGGACTACCAGCGCTTTGGCGTGGTGGTCACTGACGCCGACGGCCACATGACCAAGATCGTCGAGAAGCCCAAGACGCCGATCTCCAAGCGTGCCAACATCGGGTTGTACTACATCCGCAACTGGCAGTTGCTTTACGAGGGGATCGCGCACGTGCTCTCGCAGCCGACCAACCAGGGCGAGTACTACCTGACCGATGCCTTCCAGTACATGATCGAGCACGGGGCGAAGATCAAGGTGATCGACGTCGAGGGGTGGTACGACGCCGGGAAGATCGACACGCTGCTCGACACTAACCGGGCGATGCTGGACAAGGGGCGCGCCCGCGTCCCGGCGGGCATCGACCCGTCGCAGATCGTGCATCCGGTCTACATCGAGGACGGCGTGACGATCACCGGCTCCGTCGTGGGCCCCAACGTGTCGATCGGGAAGGGGAGCGTCATCGAGCACGCGCACCTGAAGGACACGGTCATCGGCGACAAGACGCGGATTGCGCGCTGCACGCTCAGCAATTCGCTCATCGGCAGCGAGGTCGTGCTCGCCGGGATCACCGGCGAGGTGACGATCGGCGATCATTCCGAGGTTCGCGCCGACGCCTAGCTGCTCCGGCGCCACCAGTCGCTGCCGCGCTGCGCCGGTGTGTGTGTGCAGCAGCGTCGTGATCGTGGTAGTGCGCAGTCTGTTCGTGTGTAGATTGGGGGAGCGCGCCTGACGTCGGGCGCGCTCCCCCTCTCTCATGCCGCCCCTCCCCACGCCGATGGACAGGCCGAACCCGGACTATCCGGTACTGGTGATCGGCGCGGGCCCCGCGGGGCTGGCGACGGCGGCGTGCCTGTCGCGTCGCGGGATCGCCCACCGGCTGCTCGAGCGGGGCGACCAGCTCGGCGCCTCGTGGCGACGGACGTACGATTCGCTGGTCCTGCACACCGGCCGGCACATGTCGACGCTGCCGGGGCTCGACTATCCACGCGGGACGCCGCTCTTTCCGACGCGCGACCAGTTCGTCCGCTACCTCCAGGACTACGCGTCGACCCACGGGCTCCGGATCGAGACCGGGTGTGACGTGACGACGCTGCGCCGCTCGGCGCACGGATGGGCCGCCACGTTAGGCAACGGCGCGCGAATCGAGGGGAGCTCGGCCGTCGTCTGCTCCGGGATCATGGCCAACCCGCGTGTGCCGGAGCTCGCGGGGCGGGATGCCTTTCGCGGCGAGCTGCTGCATTCCGTGGATTACCGGCGGGCGGATCGCTTCGTCGGGCGACGCGTTCTGGTGGTCGGGGTGGGGAACTCCGGCGGCGAGATCGGGAGCGAGTTGGCGCAGGCGGGGGCGCAGGTGACGGTGCTCGTGCGCACCGGGGCCAACGTGGTCCCGCTGGCGATTGCGGGGATCCCCATCCAGTACCTCTCGCACGCCATGCGCAAACTGCCGCGTGCGGCGCAGGAGTGGGTCGTGAAGCGCGTGCAGCGCCTCACGGAGGTGCGCCGTGGTCCTCCCGTCTTTCCGCGGCCGCCGCACTCCGCACTCGATGCGATCCCGATCATCGGCTTCAACCTCGTCGATGCGATCAAGGCGGGGCGGGCCCGCGTGCAGCTCGGTACGATCGACCACCTGACGGCCGACGGCGCCGTCTTTTCCGACGGGACGTCGGCGCCGTTCGATGCGATCGTCCTGGCCACCGGTTTTGCGCCGGCGCTGCGGATGCTGGACGACCTGATCGCGTGCGACGCGAAGGGCTTCGCGCGCCGCCGCGACCGCGTGACGAGTGCGGACCAGCCGGGACTGTACTTCGTAGGGCACAACTACGACGCCACCGGCGGGATCGCGAACATCCGACGTGACGCACCGATCGTCGCCGAGCACATTGCGGTGTGCCGCGCAACGGCGGCGCGCATGGCGAAGCAGCGTGCCCGCGCGCAGGAGCGGATGCAGGCGAAGGACGGGGCACCGGCGACGCACTAGGCGATGGCGAGTGCCGCGACGCCCGGCTCGCCAGCGGTGGCACCGCCGGACACGAACGGGCCCCCGACGGCATCAAGCAGCGGCTGAGGTATTCGTGCGCGGTGCCCTCGCGCGCTCGAGTCACGCACCGCGTGGCGCGCGCGGCGAGTCAGGGGCGGTGGCCCCTCGGCGTCAGGGGAGCCCGGCCGCCGCGGCCAGGATGGTCATCGCCCGCACCAGGCCGAGCGTTCCGTCGCGATTCTCGAACCACTCGCGGGGGGTGTGCACCTCGCCGCCACGCCCGCCGGCGCCGAGGGCGATGGCGGGGATTCCCAGGTGCAACGGGATGTTGGCGTCGGTGGACGCCACGGCGCTGTCGGGGGAGCGGCCGATGAGGCGCGTGGCGTCGTAGGCGGCCTGGCCGAGGAAGGCGTTCCCGGGGAGCGCGCCGCCGGGGCGATCGCCGGTGATCTCGATCGCCAGTTGCAACGTCGGTGTCCCGGGGCGACGCTGGCGGTTATGCGTCTCGAGGACTCGCTGGGCGGCAGCATGGATCTCGTCGTCGAGGCGGTCCAGTTCCCCCCCCGAGGTGGAGCGCACGTCGACCTCGATGGAGGCGTCGCTGGGGATGGCGTTGACCGCCGAGCCGCCGCTGATGCGGCTGACGGTGAGCGCGGTGCGCGGCGCGGCGGGGAGCGGCCACGAGGCGAGCGACGCGGCGAGGGCGCTCACGGCGTGGATGGCGTTGACCACGCCGTACGAGGCCCAGCTGTGGCCGCCCGGGCCGGCGAAGCGCACGCGATAGCGTCGCGTGCCTAACGCGTGGGTCACCACGCGCTCGTCGCCGGCGCCGTCGAGGGCGATGGCGGCGTGGGCCCCGGCGGCGGCCGTGGCGAAGAGGTGACGCGCCCCGCGCAGGTTGCCGCTCCCTTCCTCGCCGGTGGTGGCGACGAAGAGGATGGAGTGCTGAGTGCGAACCCCGGTCACGTGCATCGCGTGGGCGATGGCCAGCATGCCGGCGATGCCTCGGGCGTTGTCACCGATGCCCGGGCCGGTGATGCGCTCGCCGCTTCGCGTCATGCGGTGCGAGACGTCGGCGTCGAAGACGGTGTCGAGATGCGCGCAGACGACGACGGGTGGACGGTCGCTCGTGCCCGCGCGTGGGGCGATGACATTGCCCGCCGCGTCGATCGTCGCCTCGAGGCCGATGGCGCGCCAATGGCGGCATACCTCGGCCGCACGCGCCCCTTCGGCGCCGGTGGGGGCGGCGACTTCGGCGAGTGCGACCTGCCGATCGATCGTCTGCGAGTCGAACGTCTGGATGTGACGCCTGGCGGGGAGGAGGGCGTCGTAGACGCGCCGGACGGCGCCGTTGCTGGCGGGCATGCGTCTAGATGCGCCCGGGGTGCGAGGGACGCAAGGCCGACGGGCGAGGGCGCGCGATAGATTGGGCGCATGCCCGGACGTCGACTGCCACGCACGGTCATCGCGCTCTCGCTGGTGTCGCTCCTGACGGACGTGTCGAGCGAGATGATCTATCCGTTGGTCCCCACCTTTCTGGCCACGGTGCTGGGGGCGAGCGCGTTGTCGGTGGGCGCGATCGAGGGGACGGCCGAGTCGGTGGCGGCGCTGCTCAAGTACGCGAGCGGCTGGTGGAGCGACCGCCTGACGCGGCGGAAGCCGCTGGTGGTGGCCGGCTACCTCATCGCCTCGTGCCTGCGGCCGCTGATAGGACTCGCGCAGGTGGGGGCGCACGTCTTCGCGATTCGGGTGGGTGACCGCATCGGGAAGGGGGTGCGCTCGGCGCCGCGCGATGCGATGCTGGCCGATGCGGTGGCGCCCGAGATGCGCGGTGCCGCCTTCGGCTTCCACAGTAGCGCGGACCACCTGGGTGCGGTGATCGGGCCGCTGGTGGCCTTCGCGCTGCTGCAGTGGGGGGGATTCTCGATGCGCAGCGTCTTCCTGCTGTCGGCAATTCCGGCGGCGTTGGCGATGCTAGTGTTGGTGGGGTGGGTGCGTGAGGGGAGAAAGGGTACGGAGGGGAAGGAAATGGTGACGGCGGGAGGGGCGGAGGGGGCGATGTTGTTTGTGGGGGGGGCCCCCCGCGCAGGACCGTCCGCGGAGTCGTCCGCAGCGCCCCCATCGCCTCCGCCTCCCTCGCCCGAGCCTCTCACGCCCGGGCCTTCCACGCGCCTGGGCGGCCGCTTCGCCGCCTACGTCGCCATCCTCCTGCTCTTCACGTTAGGCAACTCCACCGACGCCTTCCTCCTGCTCCGGGCACGCTCGCTCGGTGTCGAGACGGCGATGATCCCCGTCCTCTGGGCCGCCCTGCACATCGTGAAGACGCTCGCCGCCGCCCCGGCCGGCGCGCTCTCCGACCGCATCGGGCGGCGCGTGCTGATCACAACGGGTTGGCTCGTGTACGCCGCGACCTACCTCGGCTTTGCCTACGCGAACAGTGCGTGGTCCGTGTGGGCGCTCTTCCTGGTGTACGGGGTCTACTTCGGCCTCACCGACGGCGGCGCGAAGGCGCTCGTCGCCGACCTGGTCCCGGCCGACGCACGCGGACGCGCCTTCGGCTGGTACAATCTCGCGTTAGGGATCGGCGCACTCCCCGCGTCGCTCCTCTTCGGTGCCCTGTGGGACGCGTGGGGGGCGCCCACCGCCTTCATGGTCGGTGCGGCCATCGCCACCGTCGCCGCGCTCTTGCTGCCGACGGTGATCCCGCGGCACATCGCACGCTGAGTCCACCCGTTCGACCACCGCCATGTCCTACCTCCTCGAGACGGCACGGCTGCGCCTGCGCCCGCTCGTCCCCGCGGATCTCGACTTCCTCGCGGAGATGCTCGGCGACGAAGCGGTCATGCAGTTCTACCCTGCCGTCCTCGACCGCATGGGGGCGGCGGCATGGCTCGATCGGCAACTGGCGCGCTACGCGCGAGACGGCTACGGGCCCTGGTTGGTCGAGGAGCGGGATTCCGGGCGAGCGGTCGGGCAGATCGGCCCCATCCGTCAGGAACTCGGCGGCGACGACGGGACGTCGGTCGAAGTCGCCTACCTGCTGCATCGCGCCGCGTGGGGGCGCGGCTACGCCATCGAGGCCGCGATGGCAACGCGCGACTGGGTCTTCGCTCAGTTGGGAGAGCCGCGCGTCATCTCGCTGATTCGCCCGGAGAACCTCCGGTCGCGTCGCGTCGCCGAGCGCAACGGCTTTCGCGTCTGGCGTGAGGTGCTCCACGCCGGGTTGCGGCACGACGTGTGGGGAATGGAGCGCGAGGCGTGGCTGGCGGCACGAGCCAGAGCGTCCGATATTCCCGGCCGCACGTCCTCACCATCCTTCGGAGTACCGCCCATGTCGATCGCCCAGTCGATCCTGCCCGAGTTCGACCACGAGATGGCCACCACCCGCAAGCTGATCGAGCGCACGCCGATCGCTCAGATGGCCTGGAAGCCGCACGAGAAGTCGATGTCGTTAGGCCAGCTGGTGGCGCACCTGGCGACGCTCCCGGGGTGGGGCGTGGTGACGATGGCGCAGACGGAGCTGGACCTGAACCCGCCCGGGGGCGAGGGCTACAAGACGCCGTCGTTCGATTCCGTGGAGGGACTGCTCGCCGAGTTCGACAAGAACGTGGCCGGCTCGCGCGCGGCGCTCGCCGCGGCGGCGGACGGCGACTTCATGGTGGGGTGGTCGCTCAAGAATGGCGGGCACACGGTTTTCACGCTCCCGCGCATCGCGGTGCTGCGCTCCTTCGTGATGAACCACGTCATCCATCACCGCGGCCAGTACTCGGTGTACCTGCGCCTCAACAACGTTCCGCTCCCGTCGATGTACGGGCCGACGGCCGACGAGCAATAGGCGGCGTCACGCCTCTCCCACGCGCCCGGCCCCGCAGCACGCGGCGGCCGGGCGCGTGGCGTCGGTGCCTAACGGGTGGTCACCGACTCCCCGTCAGGGTGCGCGGCACTGGCGGACGTCGCCGGTGTGACGGTGCGCACGAGCGCTCCGAGGGCACCAAAGTACGTCGCCTTGTCGATGTTGAAGGCGTCCATGTGACCGCCGCGCACCGACACGAGCGACTTGGGGGCGGCGGCCGCCGCGAGGAGCCGCTCGCTGTGGCTGAACGGGATGACGTCGTCCTCGGGCGAATGGAGGAACAGCTTGGGCTCACGCACCGACGCGATCTTCTCGAGCGAGGCGAAGCGCTGTGTCGAGAGCAGGCGCACGGGAAAGAGCGGATACAGCTCCTGTCCGCGATCGGCCACCGAGGTGAACGCCCCCTCGACCGCGAGCGCCGCCGCCTCCACGCGAGTGGCCAGTTCGGTCGCGACGCCACTCCCCAGCGAGTGCCCGAAGATCACGATCCGCGACGGCGGGACCCGCAGCGAATCGGTGAGGTAGCGCCACGACGCCTCGGCGTCGGCATAGAGCCCCTGTTCGTCCGGCGCACCGTCGCTCGCCCCAAACCCGCGATAGTCGAAGGCGAGGAGGTTGAGTCCGAGGTCGCGCGCGAAGGCGTAGAACTCGGGACGCTGGCCGTAGCCGATGTTGCCGTAGTTGCCGTGGCAGATGAGGAGCCACATCCCCGACGAATCCTTGGCCGCGGCCGGGACGATCCACGCGGAGAGCGGCGTTCCGTCGGTGCTGGGGTAGCGCACCTCGCGCTGGCGTAGCGCATAGGTCGGCGACGGTGTCGGGACGGCACGATCGGCGGGGTGGAAGACCATCCGCTTCTCGCTCGCGAGGAGGACGACGGCGATGGCGAGGTAGCCGAGGACGATTGCACCCAGGGCCAGCTTGGCAAGACGCTTCACGGGGAGTGGCACGGCGAACGAGGCGTTGGGCGAGGAGAGGGGAAGGCGGCAGTGAAGCGCCGCATGAAAGCTACGTCGTCCACGCTCGCGTGGATTGCCGGCCACACGAATTTCCTCCCCGCCGCTCGCAACTCACCCACCGCGCCACGCCTAGCAGCAGCGCGCCCCCGGGCGCGAGTAACGATCCTCCAGTCGCTGCTTCACGAATTCGTCCTTCGTGAGCGGCGCGCGGTCGGGATGGCACACGCGTTGGTGCCGCAGGTAGCCGTCGTAATCCGGCGCGCCGATGATCCGGTTGAGCGTCGACGTGGCGCGCGCGAGGCGCCTCGTGAGGTCCGTGGCCCACTTCATCTCGACCCTCCGTTGTTGGACGCTCGGCGCGCGGGAAGCCTGGCCTCGAACAGCTCGAAGATGCGCCGGTACTCGTCGCTCCACGAGGCGGGACGCACGAAGCCGTGGTCCTCCACCGGGTATACGGCCAGCTCCCACCCGGTCTTCCCCAGTTCGATGAAGCGCTCCGTCAGCCGCACGATGTCCTGGAAGTGCACGTTGGTGTCGACCATCCCGTGCGCCATCAACAGCGGGTCCTCCAACCCCTCGGCGAAGAAGATCGGCGACGACCGACGATAGGCCAGCGTGTCCTGCTGCGGCTGGTTGAGGATGCGCGCGGTGTAGCCGTGGTTGTAGTGCGCCCAGTCGGTCACCGACCGCAGCGCGGCGCCGGCGCCGAACTCCTTGGGGGCGTTGAACAGCGCCATCAGCGTCATGAAGCCGCCGTAGCTCCCGCCGTACAGCCCGATGCGCTCGGGGGAGATGCCGAAGGTCTTCTGCAGGTAGCGCGAGCCGTCGACCTGGTCCTGCAGGTCGCGCCCCCCCATCCAGCGGTAGATCGCCGTGCGCCAGTCGCGTCCGTAGCCGGCGCTGGCGCGATAGTCGATGTCCAGCACCACGTAGCCCTTGCTGGCCAGGTAGTGGTTGAACATGTACTCGCGCGAATAGCTCGACCAGTAATTGTGCACGTTGTGCATGTAGCCGGCACCGTGTACGAAGATCACCGCCGCCCCGTTCGGCTCGGCCTTCACGTCCTGCGGACGATAGATGCGCGCCGGCACCTGCACGCCGTCGCTCGCGGGAATGCGCACGATCTCCGGCGTGAGCCAAGGATAGGCGAGCCACTCCGAAGTCGGCGAGGTGGTCAGTTGCGCGGCCGGCGCCCCCGCACGGTTGGCCCGCACGAAGAGCTCGGGGGGGCGATTGGAGGTGGAGTACACGTCGGCCAGCAGCCGGGCGTCGGGCGACACGACGACCGAATGTCCCCCGGCCTCACTCGTCAGGCGCACCGCACTTCCACCGGCGATGGGCAGGCGATAGAAGTGCCGTTCGAACGGCGACACCTCGCTCGTGTGCATCTCGAAGACGGTCCGGTCGTCGCTCAGCGAGGCGTCGAGGACCTCGAACTTGCCCTGCGTGAGCTGCCGCCGGTCGCTGCCGTCGGCATTGATCGTGTAGAGGTGCGCATACCCATCGGCCTCGCTCACGAACCAGGCGCGCGCCACGCCGGGGAGCCACCCGCCGCACGGATAACACGGCCCGCCGACCCACGCCGAGTCGCGCAGGACGTCCAGCGTGACCAGGCGCGACGAGTCGGCATCGAAGCGCTGGAGGTAGCGCGCCTTGAAATCGCGCTGCTCCGAGAAGACGAGCGCCTGCGTCCCCGCATCGTTCCACCCCAGGAGCGCGAGCATCGACGGGAGTGCCGTCGAGTCGCCGGGAATGGGCTTGAGCCAGGTGACGTTCCCGCTCGGCAGCTGCATCACCCCGGCGCGCGCACCGCCGAGCACGTCGCCGACCTTGGTGCGCACGAGCAGGTCCTCGGTATAGCCGCTGAGGGTGACGTAGTTGGGGACGTTGGTCTGCTTGGCGTTGGGCGCCGCGCTGCTCGTGGCGAACAGCAGGGCGCGCCCGTTGGGGCTGACGGAGAGCTGCGTGACGCGCTCACCCGCCTGCAGATAGAGCACCTTGGGGCGCTCGGCGAGGTCGGCGTCGCGCTCGGCCTTGGCGATCGAGTCGCGCGTGACGCGGTCGCGCACCACCTCGAGCAACGCCTTCTGCTGCGCCTCGAGCTGCGCGCGCTGCGGCTCGGCCTTAGGCGGCGTCGGTGGGGCAGGGGCTGGTCGGATGTCGGTGAGTTGCTCGATGCGCGGCGAGTCGAGGTCGAGCGCCATGACGTTCATCCCGTCGCGCACGAAGAAGACGCGCCGGCCGTCGGCCGAGAAGGTCGGGGCGCTTTCGATGATCGTCGTCTGTGTGAGGCGGCGTGCCGCCGACTTCTTCAGGTCGACCAGGTAGAGGTCACCTTCATACGAGACGACGCGCCGCAGGCGATCGCGAGAGAGGTCGCCGGACTCGAGCAGCGGCCCCACCGAATCCATGTGCGCGCGCGAGACGAGTTCGGGCTTCGCGCCGGCCACGGCGCGCACGCGATACGGATCCATCGCCTTGCGCCAGTCGCTCCCCGCGGGGAGCCACTGGAAGTAGATCCATGCGCCGTCGGGGGTGAAGCGCACGCGTTGCGGCTCGCGGCCGTAGACCTCGGGGCCGCGCATCATCCACGGGATGGTGAGGTCGGCGAGCGAGCGTTGCGCCTGCGCGGCGGCCAGCGGCGCGAGCGCCGCCGCGAGCAGGGCCGCGGCCAGGGTGCGACGCATCGGGAGCGGTCTCCGGTGATTCATGGCGATCACTAGTCCCCGACCGCGACGGCGCGGGGCTCGAAGGGAATCTCGGTGCTGCGCGCCGCCTTGCGACCACTGGCCTCGGCGCTCGAGTGGATTGCCGAGGCGGTGATGACGAAGACGACCGAGATCATGAAGAAGGCGGCGACCGCGGCATCCACGCGATCGTTGGT
>ERZ795061.5571-NODE-5571-length-10288-cov-7.240985_pt1 | contig 10288 bp, 5 predicted proteins | sample MGYA00375145_ERZ795061 | MGnify/ENA primary metagenome ERZ795061 (study PRJEB30190, sample SAMN05720144) | anaerobic digester metagenome | isolation source: active sludge of municipal wastewater-treating anaerobic digesters | place: USA | collected 2014-12-22 ... | reverse complement strand
GCCACAACCCGTTCTCGATGCCACAGGGCGGCATGGAAGCCCTGCTGACCAAAGATCCGCTGACCATCAAAGCCTACCAGTATGACATCGTCTGCAACGGTATCGAACTCAGCTCAGGCGCCATCAGAAATCACCTGCCCGAAATCATGTATAAAGCCTTTGAAATTGCCGGTTACGACAACAGCGTCGTTGACAGTAAATTCGGCGGCATGATCAAAGCCTTCAAATTCGGCGCCCCGCCGCACGGTGGCATCGCACCCGGCGTCGACCGCATTGTCATGCTGCTCGCCAACGAGCCCAATATTCGTGAAGTCATCGCTTTCCCGATGAACCAGAACGCCCAGGACCTGCTGATGCAGGCCCCGAACGAAGCGACCGAAAAGCAGCTCAAAGAACTGCACCTCAAGATCGTCGACTGATCTTAAAGCGCCCTGCATTAACCCGAGGGGCGGCCTCACAACTCTGTGAAGCCGCCCTTTTTCTTTGCGTCATGGATTCAGGGTCTGCGCCCGGAATGACTAAACCGGATTACGTCATTCCCGAGTTTATGCCCGGAACGGGGATAAGCGCGAATTTAGTGCTTTGTCAAAGTCGAATCCGTAATTTTTTTCGTCATTCCCGCGGAAGCGGGAATCTCATCATTAATGGTTTAGATCCCTGCCTCCGCAGGGATGACGTGAAATCGGTGATTTCACAAGTTCAATGCTGACAAAGCACTGATCCAATTGCGGATCTAAGTGTTTTAATGCGTTTGCCCCGCGCAATTATGCCAGACCTTGCCGGGGCAAAAGTGAGCGGGTATACTGTCTTAAGATTTTGCAATTCTGGAGAACAAATGAGAGCTTCGGTAAAAAAGAAGGTTACGGAGCGCTTTACCTGGGCAGATTACCAGAAGTGGCCTGATGAACAGCGCTGCGAAATAATCGACGGCCAGATATACGATATGACACCGGCACCGGGAACGGCGCATCAGGAAGTATCAGCAAATCTGATGTACGAATTTTGCAGTTTCTTCAAGGGCAAACCCTGCAAAGCCTTTGCTGCGCCATTCGATGTCAGGCTTGCCGAGAAGAAAGAAACCCGCAATAGCTGCTCAAATGTCGTTCAACCCGACATTTCTATAATCTGCGACCCTAAAAAAATTGATGACAAAGGCTGTGTAGGTGCGCCGGATCTGGTTGTCGAAATCCTGTCATCATCGACGGCCTCGAAAGATCAGGTCAAAAAGCGCCGCCTGTATGAACGACACGGTGTCAAAGAATACTGGCTGATTCACCCGATCGAACGCTACGCACACATTTACGCCCTGAAAGGCGACAATTTTGAATTCATCGGCGTTTTTGACGATGCAGCGACTCTCGAATCACAGATATTTACCGGCCTTGCCGTAAAAATGACCGAAATTCTACCGGTTCTTAAAGTAGTTAAAGAAAAGGCAGCACCTTACAAAGCCCGAAAATAAGCCGCACGATCCGCCGTTAAAATTTGCGCGGCGACGGGCACAAAACTGTTATTATATCGCTGCAGCAGATGAACAAAACAAAAACAACCGGTGTGCTTTTTACGGTCGGCATTTTTGCCGGTTCATTCATGCTGTTTCTCATACAACCCATGGTTGGCAAGATTCTGCTGCCGCTGCTCGGCGGCGCACCCGCAGTCTGGACCACCTGCATGCTGTTTTTTCAGGCAGCGCTGCTTGCCGGTTACCTCTATGCCGACAAGAGCATCGCATTGCTCGGCTGCAACCGGCAGTCGGTTCTACATCTGATGCTGATGATCGGAAGCTGGCTGCTGTTGCCCGTCAGCATCGACACAGCCGGCCTCGAAACGGCGCACGCCAGCCCGGCGAGCTGGCTGCTGAGCCGCCTCACCGCGTCGATCGGCATGCTGTTTTTTCTGCTGGCGGCAAATGCGCCATTACTGCAGCGCTATTACTCGCAAAGCGACCAGTCTGACGCCGATAACCCTTATTTTCTCTATGCCGCCAGTAACGCCGGCAGCCTGCTGGCACTGCTGGCATTCCCGTTCATGCTCGAGCCGTTCATGGGTGCCGATGCTATACGCCGGCTCTGGTCGGCCGGGTATATATTTCTGACGCTCATTCTTGGCACCTGCAGTTTTATGATCTGGAAACAGGCTGGAAACAACGACTTTGCCACATTTGAGTTCAAAAATAGACAGCCATCACGTCATCCCCGCGCAAGCGGGGATCTAAAAGATTGCATGCAAGATTCCCGCTTGTGCGGGAATGACGGCCCCTCGACTCCTTCGGCCGGCCAGGGCCGGCTCAGGAACCAAAAATCAGCGGCCGGCGTAATGGTGCCGGGCTGGGCTGATGATCTCAGATGGGCATTTTACGGGTTTCTGCCCTGCAGCGCCATGCTCGCAGTAACGACACATATCACCGCCGACATTGCTTCGGCGCCTCTTCTCTGGATATTGCCGCTCGCCGGCTACCTTCTTTCGTTTATTCTGGCGTTTGCCAGATCGTCATACTGGCGGCAGATACGCTGGCAGCGGTATCTTTTTCCGGTAACCCTGCTGTGCCTGCTGATGTATTATTACGTGCTCACCGAGCGTGCCTGGCTGTCGATCGGCATGCACCTGCTGTTTATGGTGCTGACCGGCATGTTTTTTCATTCACGGCTGGCTGCCGGCGCCCCGCCCGCCAGATTTCTCAACCGCTTCTATGTCTGGATATCTGTCGGCGGCGTTGCAGCCGGCCTGTTCAACGGTATTCTTGCCCCAATGCTTTTTAAAACCCAGTTCGAATATTTTCTCACCATGCTGGCAGCTGCGCTGACTGTGGCTTTTCTTGCCGACCGGCAATTGAACGAGGGTCTGACACTGAGACGTGAAACGTTTATTTCAATGGCTTTCGCTCTTGTTTTCTGCCTGCTGATCTATTACAGCCGCAATGGTGCCGACGACCTCTTCTCTATCGATACGGCCAAACAGCTGTTTTTCTCGATTTTTCTCATTCACCTGTATTACCGCATGCCTTTTACAGCCGGGGCTTCACTGCTGCTCATCTTCGTAATGCTTCAGATCACCGGAACCCCATCGGAAACCAGAGTGCTGCATCGAGAACGCAGTTTCTTCGGCATTATTAAAGTCTCGCGTCTGTCGACCGATGGCGAAACCCGCGATTCAGACCTGAAAATCGCCGGCGTCGTCGACATCTTTCATCGCCTGCATCATGGGCACACATTGCACGGCGTCGAACGCCGGGTAAAGGTCAGAGAGCGTTTTCCGCTCTCGTATTATTCGCGCGAAGGCCCGATCGGTGCACTTTTCAGAACCGGTCTGATCAACCGTAACTGCAAAAATATCGGCGTTGTCGGCCTTGGCGCCGGCACCCTGGCCTGGTATGGCCGCAGCTGGCAGAGCATGGACTTTTTCGAAATCGATCCGGCCATGATCAGAATTGCCCGCAATCCTGATTTTTTCAGTTTTCTGACCGACAGCCAGGCGACATGGCGTATCATCGCCGGCGACGCCCGCGTCAAACTGCGCGAAATACCCGACAGCAGTTACGATCTGCTGATCATCGATGCCTATTCTTCAGGCTCGGTGCCGATGCACCTGCTGACTCTGCAGGCTTTCGAGCTCTACCGCAGCAAAATAAGACCTGACGGGCTGATCGTCTTTCATGTTTCAAACCGCTACCTGAAGCTCGAGCCGATAATCAGACGCATCTGCGATCAACTCGGCATGAACTGCCTCGAAGCCTTTTACGAACCCGAGCGTGACTCGATCCGCTACGACTGGTATGATCAGGACCAGATGGCCGGCTCACACTGGGTTGGCGCCTCGCCCCGCCGCGAAAAGCTCGATCTTCTTAAAAACACCGGCCTCTGGAAACCAATGCCGGAATATGCAAACTACAAACTCTGGACCGATGACTATGCAAGCCTCTTACAAGTCTACAACTGGCGCTGAACCGCGACGTTTTCCGATAGAAGACAGTCTGCCTGCAATAAAAAAAGCTCTGCAGGCCGGCCAAGATGTCATTCTCACCGCCGAACCCGGAGCCGGCAAATCGACCATCGTGCCTCTGGCACTAAAAAACGAACCCTGGCTCGGGAAATCACGCATTCTGATGCTGCAGCCACGCCGGGTCGCTGCTGTCGCCATTGCCAGACGCATGGCCAGCCTCGACGGTTCTGCACCGGGACGGGTAATCGGTCACAACGTTCGCTTCAGCTCGAATATCGGCCGCGACACCCGCATCGAAGTTCTCACCGAAGGCATTCTGACCAGGCGGCTGCAGAAAGACCCGCTGCTTGAAGACGTGGGGCTCGTCATTTTCGATGAATTTCACGAACGCAGTGTTCACGCCGATCTCTGCCTGGCTCTGTGCCGCGAAATAAAACGCGAAGTGCGCCCCGATCTGCGCATTATGGTCATGTCGGCAACCATCGACACCGCCATGGTCGAAAACTATCTCGACGGGGCCGTCACGGTCGCCGGCAAAGGCTTTCTATACCCGGTCGACGTGCAGTGGCGAACGATACCTGGCGGGCGCGACCAATTCACAGCCGCCGCCGAAGCAATTGCCGAAATCGTCGCAAATTCAGAGACAAAAGAAGAATACCTGGTCTTTCTGCCGGGCGCCGGCGAAATAAAAACCGTGCAGCAGGCCCTTGAAGGCAAATCGGCGACAGCCAGGCACCGGGTTCTCGCACTGCATGGCTCGATGAGCATCGAAGATCAGGAAGCCGCGCTGCAGCCTTCCGATGTGCCACGCATAATTCTCAGCACCAACATCGCCGAAACCTCGCTCACCATCGATGGCGTAACCACCGTCATCGACACGGGCTGGTGCCGCCGTCAGAATTTCGACGCCCAGACCGGTCTCGAAAAACTCGAAATGCAGCGCATCAGCAGAGCCTCGGCAAAACAGCGGGCCGGCCGTGCCGGCCGCCTGCGGCCGGGGCGGGCCATAAGATTCTGGAGCAAAGCGGAACATGAGCAGCTTGCCGAAAACGAAGAACCTGAAATTATCAGAACCGACCCGACACCGACGATTCTCGAACTTTTCAGCTGGGGCTGCCCCGACCCGCATGCTTTCAAATGGCTGCAAAGCCCGGGCGAAGAAAAAATCAGCCGGGCCATCGAACTGCTGCAGATGCTGCACGCCGTCGATGCCGGACTGCACGTTACTCCGCTCGGCCGACAGATATGCGAACTGCCGGTCGAACCACGACTGGCACGCATGCTGCTGACTGCTGCTGAAAGTGGCGTTGCCCGAACCGCAGCGCTGGCTGCGGCATTGATCGCTGAAAAAGACATAATTTTGAGTGATTTTTCCGGTGGCGACGGTTATGCGGGCGGCAATGCCACAGACCCCGACCTCGACCTGCGCCTCGAACTGCTCGAACCGGGCAACCGCAATGGCAGCAGCTACCGGCTCGACCGCAACGCCATCTGGCGTATCGAAAAGGCACAAAAACAGCTTCTCGACCTGCTGAAACCCGAACAGCTGCGGGTTGCACCACCAGCAAAAATCAGCCCCCGTGACCTGCTGCACCGGGCGCTGTTGAGCGCTTTTCCCGATCGGGTCTGCATGCGCCGTGGCGGCCAGGGGTCGACTGCTTATACCATCTGCAGCGGGCAGGGCCTGAGCCTGAGTTCGAACGGGCTGCTGAAAAGTCACGAATTCATCCTCGCTCTCAGAGTTGACGCGCGGCTGCGGGCCGCCACCAACGACGGACGCATCTTTCTCGGCTGCGCCATCAACCCCGAATGGCTGAAAAACGGCGATGGCGCGCCCTGCCAGCCGGCCCGCGAAATCTTTTTCAACCAGCAGAATCAGAAAGTCGCTGCCCGCGAGCGTCTCTGGTATGGCAAACTGCTGCTGATCGACCGCGAAACACAAATCAGGGAAAGCGACGCTATCGAAGCCGGTAAAACCCTTTTGCAGGCCGCCGCCAACGACCTTAATCGGGCGATGAATCTCGAAGACCCAGATAACGCTGAGTTCATGGGTCGTATCGCTCTGCTCAAGCGCAGCGCCGCCGGCCGCGATTTCCCGGCTCTCGATCGTGACTGGCTGCTGCAGCAGATTGAAGCGATAGCCCGACATTGCCGAAGTTTCGCCGATCTGCAGAAACAGTCGCTGGCGCAGCTTTATCTGCAGCAGCTCCCCTGGAACCGCCGTGAGCAGTTCGAAAAGCTGGTTCCCGAAAGATACGAGGTACCTTCTGGCAGCAGCGTCAGAATTCAGTATCAGTCCGATGGCCAACCAGTTCTCGCAGTGAAAATTCAGGAACTTTTCGGTCTCGCCACGACTCCGGCCGTATGCAACGGCGAGCAACCAATGCTGGTACACCTGCTCTCGCCCGCCGGCCGTCCGGTGCAGATCACCGCCGACCTCGCCTCATTCTGGAAAACCGGCTACAAACAGGTCGTCGGCGAGCTCAAGGGACGCTACCCAAGGCACCCCTGGCCCGACGAGCCCGACAAAGCCACCCCCTTCAAAGGCACCAAAAAACAGCTCGAACGCCACCTGAAGCAATAAAAAAGCCCGCCCATACCCCCGGAGGGATACAAGCGGGAATCTTATCAATAACGTCTTAAATCCATGTCTTCGCAGAAATGACATGCTTTTTCGCAGCAATAAGGCAATTACTCACCGGGAGGGCATATCAATACCGCCAGGTTATCTGATCAACTGCGGCGGAAGTTCTGCAGATCAGCCTTTGATGACGCCGAGGGGGCGCAGTTTCACCAGCGGTTCTACGAGGTCTTTCTGGCTGCGCATGACGGTATCGATGTCTTTGTAGGCCTGAGGCGCTTCGCCAAAGTCGAAGGTTTCGCCCTTCTTTTTGCCGTGGCCGCCGGCTTTTTGCCAGCGGTCGAAGACGATACCTTCCATGGCGCGGTTACATTCTTCCAGGGTCAGATTGCGGCTGGCTTCCTTGCGGCCCATGCGGCGCCCGGCGCCATGTGAACAAGAGGTGAACGACTCGGGGTTGCCCAGCCCGCGCACGATATAAGAGAAGGCGCCCATGCTTCCCGGGATTATGCCCAGTTCGTCTTTGCGCGCCGAGGTTGCGCCTTTGCGATGCACCCAGACATTGCGGCCGAAGTGGTTTTCGCGGGCCGCATAGTTATGATGAATATTGATTTCTTCAATAAAGACAACATCGGGAAAATGTTCGCGCAGCACCTGCTTAAACGCGCCCATCATGCGCGACCGGTTTTCGAGAGCATAACGCAGCGCAAAGTTCATGTCTCTGACATAAGCATCGCCTTCATCAGCATCTGCCGGAAGAAAGGCCAGATCCTTGCCTGGAACCTTCGCATGCCATTTTTCATTCAACTGTTGCGCCAGCTTGTTGTAATAAGCCGCAATGCGATAGCCGAGATTGCGTGAGCCTGAGTGCAGCATCATCCAGACACGGCCCTCTTCGCTTACCTGCAGTTCGATGAAGTGGTTGCCGCCACCAAGAGTGCCGAGATTCTTGCGATCATGGCCAAACCCGTCTTTTTCGAACCAGCCCGGCATTTTGCCTGCGATTTCGGCCTCGTAAGCTTCAAAGCCATCCCATGACTGGGCCTGGCGATGGCTGTTGCCTTCGCCGACCGGAACCAGCTTCTTGACACCATCGAGAATGGCTCTGATCTGCCGCATATCGCCGATCTGATCGAACATGATACTGGTTTTTATGGCCCCCATGCCGCAGCCGATATCGACGCCGACCGCGTTCGGAATCACCGCTGAACCGCAGGCAATGACGCCGCCGATCGGCATACCGTAACCGACATGGCAGTCAGGCATCAACGCCACATGCATATCGACAGAGGGGTGCGAAGCAAGATCGGCAGCCTGTTTAAATGCGTCAGGCTCGAGTTCTGAACACCATGATTTTATCGCCACATGCGCGCCAGGCGCGATGCTTTTCTTATCTTTGATCCATTCCATTTTCGTTCCTCCTGTTTTACAGGGAGATGATTTCAATCTTCCAGAGTTGGTCGTTTATCTGGCTGACAGATGATTTAACCGGCAGAAATTTTTCGATTACCTGCAGATTGGTGGTTGTGTGCAGCGAAGGCTCGGTCGTCGTGAAACTGCCACCGCCGGCAAGCGCCGCCACCTTTACCCATCGAGCCACCGATTGTTATCATTTTTGTTCCATATTTTTCTCGCTCAATTCTAAACCAGAACAGCCCGTGCCGTCGTCAACCAAGTCTCTAACATCAACATCGCCCCCGCACAAGCCTGGATTTTCGTCACCCCTGCGCTTATACCACGGAGTGGTAGAAGGCGAATCTAAGACGTTGTATGAAAATTCCCGCCACCCGCTTCCACCGCAACATGATCGATATTCTCGGCTTGCGCCTGGAGAAGAAATTATGGGCTAGGAGGGCGGCGCGATTGAAATAAAGACAGAACATGATCTGTCGAAGCTGTCAAAAGAAGAATTGCGGCAACTGCTCGCCCTGGTAGAAAAGACAGGCAATAAATGATGATACACTTGTGCGGGGTGTGACTCTCGGGTTATACTTCCTGCAGGAGCCTGCGGAGAATGTGCAGGCATTGTTATCTCTTTCATGATACGGAGGTGTAAGATGAAACGTCGAGGAACCTCAACCGTTCTGGTGCTTGCACTTCTGTTCGCGATTTCCTGGTCCCCGCTTCCCCTCGCGGCTCGACAGCGGGAACTCGCTCCGGAGAATCTCGAACGAATCCGCATTCTCGGCCCAAACAATGTGCCACTCAAAGTGCTGGCAGTATACAACCCTGAAAAAACCAGACAATTCGTGGTCGAGCTCATTAAGATCGTCGCTTCCATCAACGCCCAGGACAAACCTCCTGCGGATGAAAAGTTGAAAGTGCATGTCGTTCTGAGCAACCCGAAAGATCGTGCTCTACTGGAAAAGGACGTCACTCCCACGGTGATGAAGGACATCGTCGAAGTCAACAACAAGTTCTTCACGACCGATCAGTGGATGCAGGACTGGGGCGAAGTGGCCACGATCAAGCTGAAGAACGACCCGAAACAGCATTTGTGCGTCATCGACTCGAACCGGGGGCGGGGAATTGCCGCCTTGCCGGCGATTCTGGCTAACTTCTGGAACTGCTTCCTTCTGAAGAACCCTTCCGACCAGCGCTCGAGTGGAGATTACGGCGGGAACATCGAAGTAACACCCGATGACGTTCTCATTATCGGAAATACCATTTCCACGGAATTTCGAGACCTCTTCTACGATCATGGATACGAAGGGCGAATGGTAAAAGTCGAGACCGACTGGCTAAAGGTCGGTCACTGTGACGAGTATCTCTCGATCATACCCAATCCAAAGGCCTCTACAGGGTATACCATCGTCAAGGCCAATCCTCGGCTTGCCCTTCGTCTGATCAAGGACTCGCCGCGTGCCGATCTCGAAAAAATTGAGATTCCGGAATACCGGACCACGATGCTGGCGGTTCACGACTATCTGCAAGCAAGCAGTAATACTGCCGGGTCATTCCAGAAAAAGGTTATCCAACATCTCGATGCCCTCGACAGCAATGGCGTGCCGCAAGAAATTGTGATCCCGGCGGTTCGTGGAGCAACAGGATCTGCGGTCGAGGCAACCCGGACAATGGCCGAAGAATTCGTAAGAATGAATCTGTCTCTGGCCGTGGTTATCGATTCCAACGTGAAGACGGTCATGAGGAAGATCGATGCCGTGAACAAACCTGCCAAGGTTCAGCATTCCGTGATCTCGTTTCCACTGGTCTACCATTTCAACCTGGGCTATATCGCGCATGTTCCAGGTGTGGTCAACCAGCTTGTTCTCCGCAAGCATCTGATTATTCCTGATCCAAAGATCAAAGCGTTTCGCGATCACATCGCCCGGGTTGCCGGCAAGGTCGGACTGGTACCTCATTTTGTCGATGACATGCCGTATCACGTGCTTCAGGGCGAAATCCACTGCGGAACCAATGTTCTTCGGCACCCCAACCGCTATATCGTGAAGCCGAAACATCTGCCTCAAGAGCTCGCTCCCCTGAAGTAAATACCACCAAGGGAACACGCGAACTATCGCAGTGCGGCAGGTTTATCTGTAAAAAGCTAAAGACCTCGGTTCTGCCGTCAGCAACAGGCTGACGACGGCACATTTACCGAAAGGAAAGTTGCGCAGCATGTTTATGTCAAATACAGGTCGCAAAATAAAAACTACAGGCCTTCTGTTATTCTTCGGTCTGATTTTCTGCTGCTCTGCTGTAATCGCGTCAAGGCAGCGTGAACAGCTTGCCGAGCAGCTTCTTGTTCAGTTCCGACAGCAGCTGGCC
>ERZ795061.5564-NODE-5564-length-10292-cov-5.637198_pt1 | contig 10292 bp, 11 predicted proteins | sample MGYA00375145_ERZ795061 | MGnify/ENA primary metagenome ERZ795061 (study PRJEB30190, sample SAMN05720144) | anaerobic digester metagenome | isolation source: active sludge of municipal wastewater-treating anaerobic digesters | place: USA | collected 2014-12-22 ... | reverse complement strand
ATTCGTAAATAGTTACGCTAAATTATTTCCCGCAGATTTTCGCAGATGAAGGCGCAGATAAAGGCGCAGATCTGTCTTTCGTTGATTAAAGTTATTCGCAATTTAGCTTGGCTTATAATCTGTTTTTTTTATTTGAAGTTGAATCAATTCATTGCAGACGAATATTAAAAAACACAAATCTGCGATTTTATCTGCGTCCTTTTCTGCGGCAATCTGCGGGAAAATACACACAGCATTTAATTTTCCATTACCCGGGATTCTCGTAAATTACTTCCTGGATTTCCTGCGATTCTGTGAATCTAGAGGAAGTTCTAAAAAACCCCTTTTTCAGGTGATTTAGCCCTAATTTGCATGAAGTATAACTTACTGAGGTGCAAACCTTTGCAAACATAAACCCCTGAAAACCCGCATCATTATTAAAAATATTCTACCTTCGCACCCCTAATTACTCACAATGATTACTCAGGTAGAAAAAGAACAAATGTCAACAGACACAACGAATCCTTATGAATCGATGATCCGACGCTTCGAGGTTGCAGCGAAGATCATGAATCTGGATGAAGACACTTACAACATTCTGAAAACTCCGCACAGACAATATCTGGCGAGTCTTCCGATCAAAATGGACAATGGAAAGATTGAAGTATTCGAAGGATACAGAATCGTTCATAATACAAGCCGTGGCCCTTCTAAAGGCGGAATCCGGTATTCAATGGAAGTAAATCTGGATGAAGTAAAAGCACTCGCTGCATGGATGACATGGAAGTGTGCTATTGCTGATATTCCTTATGGTGGTGCTAAAGGTGGTATCACAGTGAATCCTTCAAAATTATCAGAAGGCGAATTAGAAAGACTTACACGCGCATACACTGCCGCAATGGTAGACGTATTCGGTGTCGATAAAGATATTCCTGCACCGGATGTTGCAACAGGTCCACGCGAAATGGCATGGATCGTTGACGAATATTCAAAACTAAAAGGTGCATTTACTCCCGGTGTTGTAACAGGCAAACCGCTTCACTTAGGTGGATCTGAAGGTCGTGTTGAAGCAACCGGACGTGGTGTTACTGTCGCTGCAATGGAAGCGATGAAAAAAATTAAAATGGATCCTAAGAAAGCAATTGGTGCTGTTCAGGGATTTGGTAATGTTGGTTCGATCACTGCAAAGCACATGGATGAACATGGTGTTCGCATAGTTGCGATCTCTGATCATACCGGTGCATTTTATAATGCAAAAGGAATTAACATTGAAAAAGCTATTGCTTTCAGAAATGGAAATAACGGCGTGTTAAGAGGATTTGCAGATGGCAAAGAAATCACTAACGAAGAATTATTGACTCTTGATGTAGATGTACTTGCTCCTTGTGCTCTTGAAAACCAGATCACCGGTGCAAACGCTGATCAGATCAAAGCTCAATTGATCGTAGAAGGTGCTAATGGTCCTATCACTGCAGGTGCTGATGAGATCCTGACTAAAAAAGGTATCATCGTTGTTCCAGATATCCTTGCAAATGGTGGCGGTGTTACTGTTTCTTACTTCGAATGGACTCAGAATCGTTTCGGTTACTATTATCCGGAAGATGAGATCAACAAACGTGCTGACAGATACATGATCAATGCATTTAAAAACATCTGGGCAGTTGCTGATAAGCATAAAGTGTCTTTAAGAATTGCTGCATACATCTTTGCAATTGAAAAAGTCTCAAAATCGCTGAAATCAAGAGGGAGCTACTAAGAAGACTTCACATATTTATTAAAAAAGGAGATTGTTATCTCCTTTTTTTTATTTTGCACCCATTCCCACTTAGAAAATTAACAAAATGACAATTCACAAAGAAGGTTATGCATCACTGGCAATTTCACTGATTGTTTTAACAGCGATAAATATTGCCTCCGATATTTTCATCGGCCCTGAATATAACTGGATCAAAATAGCTATCCTTTCTATTTCTGTAATTCTCTTTCTTATCGTTCTGCAGTTCTTTCGTCATCCCAGCAGAACTCTTACTAAGAATGAAAAATATATCGTAGCACCGGCAGACGGAAAGGTAGTTGTGATCGAAGAAACAACGGAGACGGAAGTACTGAAAGATCGCCGCATTCAGGTTTCGATCTTTATGTCGCCAATCAATGTGCACGTTAATCGATATCCCATCAGTGGACAAATCACATTTTCAAAATATCATCCGGGATTATTTCTTGTTGCATGGCATCCGAAATCATCAACCGAAAATGAACGCACAACTGTAGTAATTGAGAATGGCGCAAAAACTCCAATTCTTCTCCGACAAATTGCAGGTGCTCTTGCAAGAAGAATTGTTTGTTATCCAAAAGCCGGATGGATGGTAAAACAAGGCGAAGAACTTGGCTTTATAAAATTCGGTTCACGTGTGGATATTTTTTTACCGCTTGGAACAAAGATCAAAGTCGGTATGGAACAGAAGGTTTTGGGTGGGGTGACGGTGATTGCTGAGTTGCAATAGAAGATTGTTGCTGGAACAAATTAACACTAAGATCACTAAGAACACAAAAGAGCACGGAACAATTCCGTACTCTTTTGTGTTCTTAGTGATCTTAGTGATCTTAGTGTTAAACTTTTTATACAAATATCTCACAATTCAAACTCCACCATCAAAGGCGTATGATCACTCAACGCAATCCACTTTTTAAAGGTACCTACTTTTATACTTTTTACTTTTTCTAAAAGCACTCCTGAAGAAAAGCAATAATCCATGTGATAGGGTTTTGTTTTATTTCTGTACAAATAAAAAGTCGGATGCTTTTCTTTTCCTTGCTCCTGATTGAAATGCTTATGATAAATGCTGTGAATGTTTTTTTCAAACAACTTTTTTACTACTGCAGTATGATTACCAATTCTTCTCGGCTTATCCCAGATCGTATTACTATTAAAATCTCCTGTCAGAATTGAAAGCCCGGATAAGTATTCATCATAGTGATGGATCGCTTTCCAGATCTGCTCAACATACTGGCCATCCGGATCGTCACGGTTATTTGCCCAGATAGCAAAAAGTGTAAAGTCGACTTTCCCTCCTGAAACAAGAACCGGCAACACTATTTTTAAATCCTGATTGTGTTTATCAATAATTTGAAATCTATGAACACCATAAGAAAATACACCAAGACCTTTATGCTTGTTATCACCAAACCAAAGCACATCATTCGGCTTAGGAGTTTCCGAACCAAAAATTAATTTATCCGGATGCTCGCACTCCTGCACTACCAAAATATCAGGCTTGTGTAGCAAGATAGCTGCGGCCTTTTTTCTGAATGCACCTTGGCAGTTCCAGGTTACTAATTTCATTTTTTTCTCTACAAGTTTGTTAGTGAAAATAAAACACTAAGTGCACTAAGCTCACAATAAGAACACGGAATATATCGCTAATTAAATTCCAATATCGAAAATATTTACTGTCTTTTTTTAGTCTAACCTTAGATTCAATTACACACTGATTTCCGTGTTCTCATTGTGAACTTAGTGTTCTCTGTGTTTTTTTCACCTTACAACGGATTCGCAAACCGCCTATCATACAAAAACGTCTTATCCGTCAACGTCCTCAAAAAAATGATCAGGTCAATTTTTTCCGATTCAGTGAGGCCGGTCGTTTTGGTCAATTCCTTATCAAATCCGGTCGAATGAAATTTACCTTCAGAATAATATTTCAACACCTCTTCTAGAGTATTGAATCTTCCATCATGCATATATGGATAGGTCATTTCAATATTTCTTAATGTCGGAACTCGGAACTTATAGAGATCAGATTCTTTTCCTGTGATCAGTTTTCTTCCAATATCATTCAGTTTCGGATCAGGCGCAAGTCCGTTGTTGCGGTAAGAATTATCAGTGAACAAAGGCTCCTTATGACAACTGCTGCATTTTGCCCTGAACAAATTCAATCCGTTCTTTTCATTCAATGTAAACTCAACTTTCCCGGCAATGAATTTGTCGTACTTTGAATCTGACGAAATCATCAGACAAACAAATTGCGACAAAGCCTTCATCATATTTTTTGTTGAAACAATTGAATCACCAAATGCAGTTTGGAATAACCTTGGATAAACTGAATCATTCTGTAGTTTCAGAATTACATTCTCCAGAGTCTCCCCCATTTCATCTTCACTTGTCAATGGAGCAATGGGCTGCAAGTCGAGATGATTGATTCCGCCATCAGCCATGAATTCATTTTTCCAGATGAGATTCTGCAAGGCCGGAACATTTCGCTTACCGATCCTGTTTGCAATACCATGACTCAATGCATGATCGACATGTGCAAAGGCAGCAAAACGGAGATGACATGTACCACACGAAGTAAAATTATCTTTTGACAGAAGTGGATCATAAAACAATTTTCTTCCCAGTGTAAATGCCTCTGCAGACATTTTATTTTTCCTGAAATCATAAACCGGTTTAGGAAAACCTTGCGGAATAACTATTTCAACATCTTTCTGAGAAATGGAATAATATGGATTTTCAATAACAAATGCACTCAGAATAATAAGTGAAAATACTGCGAGAAATACAATCTTCAGATACGACAATTTCATCTTCACTTCTCTTTTATCAGACTGAACATATCAGAATAATTATTGGCAACCAATTCTGCATTGGTCATATCGCTTACAACAGGCATCGTGGAAAAGTCTATTGACACAGGTTGTTTAAGTATCTGAGAAATATCAGCTTTGATAAAAATCTTTTTGGAATCAGGAACTTCATCCGCAAAAATTAAACTATCCATTTCTAAAGAAATTTTTCTGATAGCATTAACAGGTTCTTTAAACCCACCGATGTGATATTCAAAAATTCCACCCTGAGCTGTTGAGGATTCTGATGTTCCTTCCAATTTCAAAAAAATGTATCCGGTATTCCATGCCCAGAACATTCCTTTGATCGGATCAAGTGCACCTTCCTGCAGACCACTACAATTCCGCAGACTATCGACACCAATAATAAATGAAAGGGTTTTGTAATTTCCGGGAGGGACATCTTTTACAGAAAATCCTTTCGACTGTGGTTCATCTTCATTAATTAAAAAATATTCCTCTGAAGAAAACACTTTTCCTGAATCATTGATCAATTGAATGTTGCTGATATAGTATTTGAATTTAGTAACAGTATACTTCTGTCCTAATTCATTTACATACTCTTTTGTTTTAAAAATCAAGGAATCAGAACCGACAAAATGCCGGAAATTGATCTGCAACTCATTCCCATTTTCCGGATTGCCATTAGAAACAATTCCAATGAAATTCAGAAGAATGAAAAACAATATTTTCATCAGTTAACTTTTATGATCTTTTGAACAACCCTTTTATTTGCGGTTGTAAGATAAAGAAAATAAGTTCCTGTTGAATAGCCCGTAAAGTCGAAAGTATAGCTGATGCTTGGCTGCATATTTGTCTGTGAAAACAGTAATTGCCCTCTAACATCAAATATTTCAGCTTTTACATTGTTCACACTTTTCGGATCGAAATAAATATATGCAAAATCCTTTACCGGATTTTCCGATAATGTGAATTTTATATCATCTGATACTTCTTTTACACCTGTAGTTTCATTGTAAATTGTTGTAGGCTCTGATATGGTAACATGCCCGCTTCCCATTCCTGTATTTCCTGCCTGAACTACTCCATAATAAGTTCCAAAAAAAGTATAAGGAAACTGTGGATCCAGATTGGAGTCAATCGTGACGAAGTATGCATAAGTTCCCGCAGGATAATCAGGTGTGATACAAAAACGTCCGTTACGCTCATCAAGATCTCCTGATCCTGCAACGTATGTGTAATCTTCAATGAAACATCCGTTCGGATACATTCCACCTACTGCAGGCCCATTCGTTCTCGTGCTTGCAGAATTCATTACATAACTGCTTTGCATTCTCTTGATCGCTCCTGTACCATTTACATTGGTATATGCATATGCACCATAGATCGGAAAACCATCAAATGCATAACCAATGATCGGAGAATGATTCAGGCTATCAGTATCGTCATATAAACATGTAGGACTAACGTGATGATGGTACTCACCTTGTTGCTGAGGGTGACCAAGGCAATTGTCAAATCCCGAGCCTTCCCAATAGTAAGCATTTCTATTCCAGACGCCTTGGTTCATATACGACATTGCATCAGAAACATTAAATACACTCACACCATTCGACCAGACACCAATGTGACCAAGTCCAACAGCTGTCGCTGTTCCGGTATTCTGTTGTGGATTTCTTGTGATCTTGAAAACAAAATTCTGATTACTTGCAACATTTGGATTGCCTGTCCAGGGACCGATACTATAGCCCGGAATACACGTACATGAAATGTATACATTGTTAGTGGAATATTGTACTATTTGAACATTGGAAACAATTCCATTGTATCCTGTAGCAGTTGTATTCTGTTTCCAGGTAGCCAGTTCAGGTGCCTGAGCAAGTGCTGCAAATGAAAATAATGCCAAAACAATTGCGATAAAATTTTTTCTCATTCAGTGGTTTAATTTAGGTGGATATGTGTTTGATATATTCTAGCGCGGTGGACGGGGAGCCATCATTCTTAATGCATCGTTGATGATCCGGTCGAATTTAGCTTTTTGTTCTTCGGTACAGATGGTTCTTACCATAGAAAAATGATAGAACGTCTGTATTTCAATTTGCTTTCTTTTATGTGACATCAATGTTGCCATTGAATCCACAACTGCTGAATCAGGATTGTTTTGATTCAGGTAATTAAAATAATGATCATGCAACTTACGGTCTTCAGCCTGGATCTCTTCTATCTGCTCCCGGTTTTCTTCATGCAACTTCATTACTTGAGCCCTTTGTTCACTACTAAAGTTTAATTCCTCAGAAAGGAACTCAATGATTCTTTCTCTTCCACCCGGACCACGCGAGTTTCCGGGTCTATTTAAAAGTAAATAAGACAATGTCCCAATATTTAACACAATGAGACAGACTATAATTATTCTAAGAAATTTTGTATCCGTCATCATGTCTTATAGTGAATTCATGTAGGAGAAATATTCTGTTGCAAAAATTGATTTTTCACTGCTTCTCCCTTTTGATGTTTTATTCAATGCATAATAATTGATAAAAAACAACACAGCAACTGAAGCTGCAATTGCCAGCCGTACTGAAGGTTTGATCGTAAAATCTATAACCTTTCCACGAACCGATTTAATCCGTTGGATTAATTCTTCTGAAACCGGAAGTTTTTCAATCGAATAAATTGAATCCATTGTCTCCTTTATCCGGCTTTCTTTTCTGATCATATTCATTAGATGTTATTTTTAATAATTACTTGCGCTCACTTATAATGTTTTTCGTAATATTTTTCTAAAATCCGTTGCAACCCTTGTTTTGCCCTGAAAAGCAAGGACTCAACTGATGCAACTGAAATTTCCATTACTTCTGCAATTTCAGAATAAGATAAATTCTCTGTCTTACTGAGTAAAAATGCAATTCTTTGGCGTTCCGGAAGTTTTTCCAATGCACAGAAAAGAATTGCAGAAAGTTCTTTATTCTCTAAAACAACACCGGGGTGATTGAAATCTGCCGGAACACTAATTTCCTGATCATCCATTCCAAAAAGTTCCCTGAAAAAACCTGAACGCTTTTTCCTGTTCTTCTTTCTTAAAAATTCCAGTGATTTTGAAATCGTAATTCTATAGATCCAGGTGGAAAGTTTAGAATCTCCTTTAAAATTCCTTATCGATCTGAATAATTCAATGAAAACTTCCTGACTGACATCCTCCGCATCTTCTTTTGAAACAAGGATATTGACCGATGTATTCAATACTTGCGAAGAATAAAACTGAATAAGTTTTTCAAAAGCGACATCATCACCTTCCCGCAATTGCTGTATGAAAACTTGTTCGTCCAAAAGGTCCTTTTAGCTTAGATGACAATGATATAAAAAACTTGCGGACGAAAAATAAAAAGAATCGAAACCGAGTTAAGAAACTACCCCTTAAACCCTTTAATCCAAAGTTAATTTCACTTTAAGAATAATCCTATATTTATCACATGCTAAAAGACCTCCAGGAACTGCTCAATGCTAATGTGATTTCTCAGAGCACTGCAGATCAAATCACCGAATATTATAAAAACAAGAAAAACAAAGAACCCAACCGACTAATTGCTGTTTTTGGAATCGTCGGAGCAATATTGGTTGGAATGGGAATCATTCTGATTGTCGCTCACAACTGGGATAATTTTAATCGATTTACTAAATCACTTTTGGCTTTTCTTCCATTAATTGCAGGACAGATCTTAGCGGCTTATGCCATGATCAAAAAGAAAGATCAGAAAGTATGGATCGAAGGAACTTCTGCATTTTTATTTTTCAGTGTTGGTGCATGCATTGCAATGATCAGTCAGATCTACCACATCTCCGGAGAATTGCCCGACTTCATTTTAACGTGGATGCTTCTGGCTTTACCGCAGATATACATAATGAACTCGTCGGTTGCATCTCTCTTCTACCTTACAGGAATTAATTATTATGTAATGGAAGTTGGTTACTCACGCTTTTACTCTCTTGAGTCTTTGATCTTCTGGGTTCTATTGATAGCGATGATTCCGCATTACATTATGTTGCTGAAGAAAAAGGCAGAGAGCAACTATGCAGTTCTTCATAGCAGATTGATCCCAATTTCGATAATGATCGGACTTGGCTCCAGTGCAGAGAAGAATGAGGAATTGATGTTCATCGCATTCATGAGTTTGTTTTCTGCATTCTTACTGCTTGGAAGTTTACCCGTCTTCCATCGCACATCAAAGAACACTCAATCATTTTCATTCTTTGGGTTACTCGGAATAGTTGTTACTCTGATTCCACTTACATTCGACTGGATCTGGCCAAATCTGTTTCGAAGTCTAGAACCATTGTCAGTTCTGATAAGAACATCTGAACTTCATGCAGTAGTCTTCACAACACTTGCTGCCATATTTCTACTCGTACGACATGACTATTTGCCATTGACCAAACACACAGCCGTCTTCAAATATTCATTCATTGTTTTTATAGGAATATTTTTTCTTGCTGCCATTTCACCCGGGCTTTCTCAATTGTTATCAAATCTGATGTTGTTATTCATAGGAATAAGAATCATTCAGAATGGAATTGCAGAAGATCATCTGGGAATTCTGAATTTCGGCTTGCTGGTTTTAGCAACTGCTGTAGCATGTAAGTTCTTTGACTCCCAATTATCTTTTGTGATCCGGGGATTAGTATTCGTCGCTCTTGGACTAGGTTTCTTTTACACAAATTATCTGATCATCAAAAAAAGAAAGCAACATGAGCAATAAACGAATATACGTCTTACTGGCTTTACTTGTACTGTTACAATTATTTGTACCGGCTAAAATGATCTATGATCATGAATCAATTCTATCGAAAGGAGAAAAATTCAAATTCAAAACTGCACCGATCGATCCTTCAGATCCGTTCAGAGGAAAATATATTGTTTTACGATTTGATGCGAGCAGGTTTTATGTAACTGACAAAGGTCCATGGTATTCCAATCAGGAAGTTTATGCAACTCTTGGAAACGACAAAGATGGCTTTGCAAAAATCAATAATGTTTACAGAACAAAACCTGAGTCCAGTGTTTATCTGAAAACAAAAGTGGATTACTTTCAGAACTATGAGGAATCAGATTCTGCTTATCTCAATCTGGATTTTTCTTTCAATATATTCTACATGGAAGAATCAAAAGCCGGCGCTGCAGAAACTGCTTACTTCGAAGCTTCACGCGATACGAATTCTGTGGCTTATGCAAATGTGTCTGTTTTAAACGGGGAGGCTGTGATTTCGAATGTGTATATAGATGGGGTTGCCTTGGTGAAGTAATTTTTTTAAACACGGAGAAAAAGGAGGAAAAAAGGGAGAAAATGGAGACCTCTTTTTTCTCCCTTTTTTCCTCCTTTTTCTCCGTGTTAAATAACAATTCGTACACTCTGAAATTAAAAAGTGACGATTTACTTCTTAAACAAATATCTTGTAACGAAGATGCCGGTACTTTTATCTGCGCTATATACACCTGAATTAACTTCAGCGAGTTCCCAACCATCGGCTGTCATCTGATTTAACTTGTCAGTGATCGTTTTATCGTTTTTGCGAACGTTACCGAAATTGATTCCAACCATTGAAAAAAAGTTTTCCATGTCAATTTCTTTAAACTCACCATTAGGATCAGTCGTAATCATTCTTGAACGACCAAGTCCTCCTGGAACTACTGATTCAATTGTTGTAATTTGCGTGTACTGTACCTGATTTTGCGA
>ERZ795061.5558-NODE-5558-length-10298-cov-5.868398_pt1 | contig 10298 bp, 11 predicted proteins | sample MGYA00375145_ERZ795061 | MGnify/ENA primary metagenome ERZ795061 (study PRJEB30190, sample SAMN05720144) | anaerobic digester metagenome | isolation source: active sludge of municipal wastewater-treating anaerobic digesters | place: USA | collected 2014-12-22 ... | reverse complement strand
TCCACCGGGTCCCAGAACCACCAGCCGCCCCAGCCCAGTTCGTAATAGGCCCACCAACTGCCCAGCGCGATGCCGATGGTCAGAAAAGCCCACGCCGCCGTGGTCCAGGGGCGCGTCCAGCGCGCCCACGTCGTGTCGAGGTTGCCGCCGATCAAGGCCGCAATCGCAAAGGCATAAGCCACCGAGAAGCCCACGTAGCCCATGTACAGCAGCGGCGGATGAAACACCATGCCGGGATCCTGCAACAGCGGGTTCAGATCCCGGCCGTCAGCCGCCGCCGGGAACAGGCGATCGAACGGATTGGAGGTCAGCAGCAGGAACAGCAGGAAACCCAGACTGACCAGCCCCATGACGGCCAGAACGCGCGCCACCATGGGCAGCGGCATGCCCTTGCTGAAACGGGCCACCGCGCCCGTCCAACCCGCGAGCATGAGCAGCCACAGCAGCATGGATCCCTCATGGCTGCCCCAGGACGCGGCGATGCGATAGGCCAGGGGAAGCGCTGAATTCGAGTTCATCGCCACGTTGTGGACCGAGAAATCGTTCTGGACAAACGCCGTCGCAAGGCACACATACGCCATCATCACCAGCGCCAGCAACAGATAGGCACAAGGCCGCACGATCCCCATCCATGCCTGGTTGCCCCGCGCCGCGCCAACCAATGGGAAAGTGCCCATCACGATGCTGACGCCGAGCGCCAGCCAGAGCAGGAAATGCCCGATTTCAGGAATCATTTCTTGCCCTCCATCACCACCGAAGCGCCGACCTTGCCATTGACGTCGGTCGCCCGTTTCACGGCCTCGGCCGCCTCGGGCGGCATGTAGTTCTCATCGTGTTTGGCCAGCACCTCGCGCGCCTCGAAAACCCCCCCGTTCATCTGACCTTGCGCCACGACGCCTTTGCCTTCCTTGAACAGGTCCGGCAGGATGCCCTGGTAACGCACCGGAACCGTTTTTGCGGTGTCCGTCACGACAAAGTTGACGACCACCCCGTCGCGCTTGACGCTGCCCGCTTCCACCAGGCCGCCCAGGCGGAAGGTCCGCCCGGTGGGCGCTTCCTTGGCCGCCACCTGCGATGGCGAGAAGAAAAACACCAGATTGCTCTGGAACGCGTTCATGACCAGTGCCGCCGCGGCCGCGATGGCGCACAGCACACCGGCCGCGATGGCGAGTCGTTTGTGACGGGTCTTCATTCAATCTCCCTGTTCAATTGACTGGCCCACCTGGCCCAGTGCCTGGCGATACCGGTGGCGCGCCAGCAGCGGCTCCGCCACCATCAACACCAGCACCACCCCATAGGAACCCCAGACATACAGGCCATAACCCCCCATGGCCAGAAATTCGGACAGACTGCCCCAGTTCATTTCACTTCCTTTGCTTCCCGCGCCGCCAGGTCGATCACCCACTGCGCCTGCCGTTCGCGCTCCAGCACGATCGCGCGGGTGCGCATGAAGACCACGGCAAACGAATAGGCCCAGAACGCAATCGTCATGAGCAGCATCGCGTTGAGCATGGTCGCCGCCATCTTCGGCGCCGCCGTCATGCTGATCGTCGCACCCTGGTGCAGCGTGTTCCACCATTTCACCGAGAAATAGATGATCGGCACGTTGATCGCGCCAACCAGCGCCAGCAAGGCACCGGCATGATCCGCACGGCGCACGTCGTCAATCGATTCCACCAGGGCCATGTATCCCAGATACAGGAACAACAGGATTAGTTCCGACGTCAGCCGGGCATCCCAGACCCACCAGGTGCCCCAGGTGGGCTTGCCCCACAGTGCGCCGGTCCACAGCGCCAGAAAGGTGAACATGGCGCCGGTGGGCGCCAGCGCGCGCGCCACCATCGAGGCCAACCGGGCATTGGCTGCCCAGCCGAAGACGGCCCAGCCGGCCATCACGAGGTACAGCACCATCGACATCCAGGCCGCAGGCACGTGCACGAAGATGATCCGGTACGAATCACCTTGGGTCGCATCGGTCGGCGCGACGAAGAAGCCCATGTACAGGCCGGCCAGCGCAAAGCCGATCGCGGCCAGCCACAGCCAAGGCAGCAGGAAGCCGCTCAGGGCAAAGAACCGCGACGGCGCGGCAAAGGTGAACAGACGGATGGAACGACTCATTCGAGGCCCGCAGAAAAAATGGGTTGCATCATGACATCGAAATACGCAGCGCCGCCGCAGCGGCCGGCGGCGCTGCCACCAGCGCGAGCAGCAGCAACGCACCCAGCAGCGACAGGTGCCCGGCCGCAGAGAGCCCGACATCCACGCTCCCGACCGCACCGGCCCCAAAGATCAGGACCGGTATGCACAGGGGCAGCACCAGCAACAGGATCAGCACGCCCCCACTGCGCAACCCCAGCGTCAGCGCCGCGCCGATACTGCCCAGCAGGCTCAGCACCGGCGTGCCAAGAATCAGGCCCGCCTCCATCGTCAGGATCGACGACGCACGCATGTCGAACAACACGCCCAGCACCGGCGCGGCCAGGATCAGGGGCAAGCCGGTCAGCAACCAATGGGCCAGCGCCTTGCCCGCGGCAACCATGATGGTCGAATGCCGCGACAGCAGCATCTGCTCCAGTGATCCGTCCTGGTGATCGCTTGCAAACAGCGTGTTCAGCGACAGCATCGCCGCCAGCAAGGCACAGACCCAGACCACGCCCGGCGCAATCTGCCGCAGCACCTGGGGTTCCGGCCCCACGCCCAGCGGGAACAGGCTGGCCGCCACGATGAAAAAGACCACCGGCAACAAGGCTTCGAACCGGCGCCGACCGGCCAATCGCAGGTCACGCGCCGCCACCAACATGAACACGCCGCCGCTCACCGGGCAAGCTCCGTCTTGCGCACAGCGGCGGCATTCGCCTTGTGAGCGACCCGGCGGCTCATGCGGGCGCTCCCACCGGGAATTCCAGCTCCGTGACCGGGGTTTCCGGCAGGCTCAGCGCCAGATGCGAGGTCAGGAGCACACTGCCGCCGCGGGCGAGGTGAGCCGCCAATAACTGGTTGACCGCTTCGATGCCTTGCGTGTCCAACGCGTCAAAAGGCTCATCGAGAATCCAGACCGAAGGCTCGCTCTCCAGCGCCAGCCGCGCCAGCGCCACCCGGCGTCGCTGCCCCTGCGACAGGGTTCGCACGAACGCGTGGCGGCGATGGTGGATCGCCAGCGTGCGAAGGGCCGCATTGATGCGCTGGGACTGGCATTCCAGGCCATGCAGCCGCGCCAGAAAGGTCAGCGATTCGGTCACCGTCAGGTCGTCCTTGAGTGCGTTGGCATGGCCGATGTAGGCACCGGGGCGTCCGCCACTGACGGTGATCGACCCGGCTTCCGGGCGGGACAAGCCCGCCGCAATGCGCAGCAGGCTGGTCTTGCCGCTGCCGTTCTGCCCGCGCAGCCAGACCAGTTCGCCGGGCTGAATCGAAAAACTGAAGTCGCGAAACAGCCATTCCTCGCCGCGGCGGCAGGAGACATTCAGCGCAACCAGGGATGCGTGAGCAGAAATGGGACGGTTTCCTACGAGGATGGATGGATGAGTTCGGGGCCTGGCAGACCGGACGAGTCCGCGCCGGCAGCCGGTGGCAGCCCGGACCGCAGTCCGCACGAACCGGGTGCATTTTAGCGGGGGGCCACCCATTCCCCCGATCGCAAAGGAAATAACTTGATTCACATCAAGTTGCCGGTCGCAGCGATTCAGGGTTTGAGCCACACGCAGGCCGCCAGCCGCCCGCTGCCTCCACGCGTGACCGCATCGCGCCGGTGCGAGAAATACCGCTGCGGGTTGCCGACGGTGCACCAGTCGCCGCTGCCGTCATTGCCGTAGATGGCCGTGACACCCAACTTCAGCAGCCGATGGCGTGCAATCCCCGGCAGGTCGGCCAGGTACTTGCCCCCGCCGATGGCCCTGAAAAAGCCTTCCGCGTCGCGATCGGCCATGCAGAAGGCCTCACGCACCTCGGCGCCGACCTCAAAGGCGTCAGGACCGATGCACGGCCCCAACCAGGCCAGCATGTCATCCGCTCTCTTTTTTGTAGCTGTCTGCGACCGTTCGACGCTGGGATCGTGCCAAAAAGATTGAAAAACAGTCTCCAGAACGCCTCGTCCCCCCTCCCCGGCCAGCCCCCGCCAGCCGGCGTGGGCCGCGCCCACCCGGGTGCCCTGGCGGTTGGTCAGCAGCACCGGCAGGCAGTCGGCCACCATGATGGTGCAGGCGACACCCGGCGTGGCCGTCACACCGGCGTCCGCGATCGTCGCGTCGGGGGTGCCGCCGTCCAGGATCGCCACCGCGGTGCCGTGCACCTGTTGCAGAAAGACGGGGCGCGCGGCAATCGCCTGCTGCAGCTCCAACCGGTTCGTGGCGACGGCCGCCGGATCGTCCCCCACATGATCGCCCAGGTTCAGGCTGTCAAACGGCGCCACCGAGACCCCGCCGGCGCGCGTGGTGCACACCGCGCGCACGGTGGCCGGCGCCGGCCACTGCGGAACGATCCAGTCCGCAGGCAGACTCATCGGGTGCCGCTCCTGCGGGTTTGTTTTCGAGCGCAGGACAAGGCGCAAAGCCGAGGACAGTGCGGTAGCACGGCGAGGCGAAGCAACGCGGTCATGCGTTTGAATGCGAACCCGTGTCAGGCTTCAAAGTCGGGGCAGGCCGATGGCTGGGCCTTCTGGAAGGCGTCGAGCTTCATGCAGGCGTCGAACGCGGCCATCGTGCGCGGCAGGCCGTCGAAGTTCACGTCGAAGCGCTTGCCGTTGAAGATCTGCGGCACCAGGCAGCAGTCGGCCAGCGTGGGCGCATCGCCATAACAGTAGACAGACGCCGGCAACCCCACCGCCTGGCGCTGTGCCTCGATTGCGGCCAACTGCCGCTCAAACGACTCCAGGCCGTCGCGCACCCAGTGGCGGTACCAGGTGTTCTTCACGTCTTCGCTCACGCCGAGGTCCTTGCTCAGGTACTTCAACACCCGCAGGTTGTTCAGCGGGTGGATTTCGCAGGCAATCGACTGCGCCAGCGCCCGCACCCGGGTCCGGCCCAGCGCATCTTTCGGCAACAGCGCCGCGCCGGTCTGGGTTTCGTCCAGGTATTCGATGATGGCCATCGATTGCGACAGGCGCGTGCCGTCGTCGAGTTCGAGCATCGGCACCAGCTGGTCGGCGGAGATGGCCGTGTAGGCGTCTTTCCTGTGATCGCCTTTGGCCAGGTGCACCGGCAGGTATTCGTAGGCCAGTCCTTTCAGGTTGAGCGCGATACGCACGCGAAACGAGGCGGAGGAACGGAAGTAGTTGTAGAGCTTCATGGTGGGGCCTTTGGGCAGGATCTTCGCAGCTTGCGAGGATAAACCCGAACCCGGCAGACGCGCCCGACGGCCTGACAATCCACCCAGGCCAGCGACGCCGATCGCCGGGCCGCCGAAAAGGAAAGCCTTGATGTCTACCCAGCCCCTGCCGCCACCCCAGACCCTCACCGAACCCAGCCGCCAGACGCCCGTTTTCGGCGCGTTCGACGTCGTGGTGCTGGGCGGCGGCCCCGCGGGCATCACTGCGGCTGCGGCGGCGGCCAGAGCCGGCCGATCCACCCTGCTGATCGAACGCTACGGCTTCCTCGGCGGCATGGGCACAGCGGCCGGCGTGACCAATTTCTGCGGCCTGCATGCCAACGTGCACGGCGAGATCCGCCAGGTGGTGCACGGCCTGGCCGACGAACTGCTGGAACGCATGCGCGGCTTGAACGGCCTGAACGAACCGCACACCCTGTTCGGCGGCAAGATCGCCGCGCAGGCCTACGACAACGCCGCCTTCAAGGTGGCGGCGGACGAACTGGTGCTGGCCAGCGGCGCACAACTGCTGTTCCACGCGCAGGCGGTCGGCGTGGTGATGAATTCCGCCAGCGAGATCGGCGCGCTGCTGATCGAAACCCGCTCCGGCCGCGCGGCGGTGCTGGCGAAAACCTTCATCGACTGCTCGGGCGACGGCGACCTGGCCGCCCACGCCGGTGCCCCGTTCGAGAAAGGCAAGGGACCGGACGGCGCGGGCGAGGACATGATGTACCCGTCCACCATGTTCCGCGTGCACGGCGTGGACCCGGTGCGCGCCGGCGACGCCTGGAACCACTTCGGCCGCCTGATGGAAGAGGCCGAGGCCAAAGGCCGAAAATTCGCCCGCAAGGCGCCCATCATCCGCCCGCAGAAGAACCCGGCGGAATGGCGCGCCAACGTCACCCAGCTCGCCAACGCCGACGGCGGCCCGGTGGACGGCACCAACGCCCTGCAACTCAGCGCGGCCGAGGTCGAGGGCCGGCGCCAGATCGTCGACTTCTTCCGCTTCCTTCGGGAGAGCGCCCCGGGTTTCGAGAACGCCTACCTGCTGGAGATTGCGCCGCAGGTCGGCATCCGCGAGACGCGCCGTCTCATCGGGGAATACCAGCTCACCGGCGAGGACGTGCTGCAGTGCGCCCGCTTCGACGACAGCATCGGCGTCAATGGCTGGCCCATCGAGGAGCACGCCGTCGGCACCGTGGTGTTCCGCTGGCCGCATGACGCCGCCGGCCGCGGCTACAACCAGCTCCCTTACCGCATGCTGCTGCCGCAAGGCGTGGACAACCTGCTGGTGGCCGGCCGCTGCGCCTCCATGACGCACCTGGGACAGTCCGCCGCGCGCGTCTCAGGGGCCTGCTTCGTCATGGGCCAGGCGGCCGGCACCGCCGCCGCGCTGGCGCAGCAGGCTGGAATGCGGGTGCGCGACCTGGACGTCAGCGTCTTGCAGGCGCGGCTGGAAGCGGGTGGGGCCTGGCTGGGGTGACGAGTTGGCATCCGGCCACCACTTCAAAACCAATAGCTGCCCGTGACCATTCTGCGCCGGGATCGCGGTCTTCTGATGCCTGAAACAGACTCGAAACGGTGCTGGGCGCGACCCCACCGGCTATAAAGCGGGCTGGACCCGGCCACGGCGGCCCGGGCGGCACATCAGCCACAGGATTGCACATGACCCAGGGCCACAAAGTCGTCGTCAGCACATTCGCCGACAACCCCATGGACGCCATGGAACACCACCTGTCGCTCCAGCCCATGGAGCGGCCGGCCGCGGCGAGCCTGGAGCCCCACGAAGTCCTCATCGGCATCCACAGCGCCGCCGTGGGCTGGGTCGATCTGCTGATGACCAGCGGCCAGTACCAGCACATGCCCAAGCCACCCTACACCCCCGGCATGGAATACGCCGGCGTGGTGCTGGCCACCGGTACGGCGGTGGACCCGGCGCAGGTCAAGGCGGGCGACCGGGTGCTGGTGGACGGCCTGCAGGTCGGCCCGCGCTCGGGCGGCGCCTACCAGTCGCAGGGCGGCTTTGCCTCGTACGCGGTGGTGCCGGATACCGCCGCGATCCGGCTGCCCGACAAGCTCTCGTTCGACGAAGCCTGCTGCCTGCTGGGCAACTACGAAACCGCCTACCACTGCCTGGTGGTGCGCGGGCGGCTGAAAGCCGGCGAGACCGTGCTGATCCTCGGCGCCACCGGCTCCACCGGGCTGGCTGCCGTGCACATCGCCAAACTGATGGGCGCCACGGTGATCGCAGCGGGCCGGTCCGATGCCAAACTGGCCTTCGTCCAGGCGCAGGGCGCCGACCACGTCGTCAATATCACCCACCCCGACGGCAGCCCCGGCGTGCGGCCCTTCAGAACCGACGTCAAGGCGCTCACCGGCGGTCGGGGCGTGGACCTTGTGTACGACGGCGTCGGCGGCGAGGTCTCGCTGGAGAGCCTGCGCTGCGTGGCCTTCGGCGCCCGCTTCCTGATCGTCGGCTGGGCCTCCACGCCCGGCGTGGCCAACGGGCGCGGCCAGCGCGGCGCCCCCAACGCCAACCAGCTGCCCACCAACCTGATCATGATGAAAGGCCTGGACGTGCTCGGCGCCCCCATGGTCATCGCCACCGTCAACGATCCCTCGCTGCGAGCGCCCCGGCTGGCGCGCATCATGCAATGGGTGAACGAAGGCCGCCTCAAGCCCCATGTGTCGCGCACCTACCCGTTGACGGACTTCAAGGATGCGATGCGGGCCAAGTGGCAGGGCGAGGTGGTCGGCGGCTGCGTGCTGCATCCCTGAGCCGCGCGGTCAGCCGGCGTAGGAATAAGTCCTGATTCGATAGCGGATATCGACCATTCCACGCTGGGTTTTGGCCATTTCTGATGAGAAAACGTCAGCAAACGGCCAAATTTCCGTTCGGTAGGCGTCGCGGGCCGTGGCGGCGACGCATGCGGTGCGGACGTCGGGTTTCACCGGCAGACGGATCAGCCGGATTCCACAGCCGCAGCGGTGTCAAGAAAGCTCGGGATGCTTGAGAGCGCGCGAGAAGCCTGGGGCCGCAAGCTAGGCCGTGATGGGAAGCCTCGGCGCCAGCAACAGGAAGATCGCCGCTGAAACCGGGAATACGCTGGCGGCCGCCGCGAACCAGCGCGGGCCATGGTCGGGCGAAAACCCCGGATAGCGCCGCAGGCCCGCCGACAGCAGGGCCGCGCCCGCCAGCGCCATCAGCACCCCGGCAAACCAGGCTGAAGCCGACGCGGGCGGCGCGATCGCACCGGGATGCACCCGGTGGATCACCACGGAAAAGGCCAGGCTGCCCCCGTGAAATGCTGAAGCCGCCACCAGCAGGGCGCCGCCCCAGACCGCCCCGCCACTGGCCAGGCTGGGCCCCGGGGACTCGCCGCTTTCACGGCCGGCGCGCAGCGCCAGGCCGACCAGCAGAACGCCGCAGGGGAAAAACACCATCCCCAGCAGGCCGATGAACACCAGCTGCGTCAGCCCGCCCGCAAGGGCAAGCGTGACAAGACCGGCGGCAAGAAGCAGGGGCGGATTATTCACAGTTCATTCGGGGCAGATCGACACTCAGCCAACGACCGCTTGCCCTGAAAAGCGCCATTATCCAGCGCGCATCCAGCACGCCGCAGACGACCCGAGCCCCTCGCCAAGGACCGCGATGGCCGCCAGCCGGTTGGCCCAACGGCCGGCGGCGTTGAGCGGCCTCGCGGATCGGTTCTAATTGCGGCCTGCCACTGCACCCGATCCCCGCGCGGCAACGCCATCGGACCCACAGGCTGGCGAGGCGCCACGCGACTGACCGGTGCGGCGGACCGATTGACGGGCAGGTCACGCGGACGCGTCTGCGGCTGCCCCAGGTCGTTCCCGTAACGGACACCATCCCCGGTGGATGAGCCGTCCCGGTCGACATCGCCCCGCCCTTCTCCCGAAGGACGAAGGCACCCCATCCATCCGAGGATTTCTTTTGCACAAGGACTTCAGCCGTTCGTCACTCGTTCGCTTGCTCAGCGATTGGCTCCCCATGGAAGCGCCCGCCTCGCGCCAGGACTTCGCCGAACGGCTGAGCCAGTGGGTGGATGTTTCCGGCTCCATCACGCTGCACGCGGCCCACCAGTCCACCCATTCGGCGGTGCCGTTGAAGCCATCGGCTGCGAACAGGGCCGCTGCCCGGGACCTGCAGGTACGGTTCCAGCGGGTGCGGGCGGGCCTGATCGCAATCGTCACGGCCAGGACGACAACGCCCATTCCGAATCCGCGCGACCGGAACCCGCCACCCGTGCCTGACGCCTCCGGCGAGGCGGATGCCGGTTTCGCCCCGCATCAGCAGCGCTACCTGGACCTGCAACGCCAGATGGCGCTGCGGATCGAGGCCCTGCGTGGCGACGTCCGGCAGACGCTCGCGAAGGTGTCTCCCCGGCTCGGGCAACTGGCCGCGCTCGACGCAGTGCTGGAACTGATGCTGGGATCACGGGAACAAGGGCTGATGGGCACGGTGCCAGTGGTGCTGGAGCGGCAATTCGAGAATCGGCGCGCCGCGCATCGGCAAGCACAGGATGCGACCCAGCCGACGGACGACCCGGCCTGCTGGCGGCAGCCGGGCAGGTGGTTGCACAGCTTTGCCAGGGACATGGAAGCGGCGCTGCTGGCAGAGCTGGAGGTCCGGCTGCAGCCGGTGACGGGAATGATGGAAGCATTGAACAACGAGGTTGGGAAACACCCATGAACAGGATTTTTTTCACAGGCATATTCGCGCTGGGCCTGGCCGCGGTGGTCTGGGTCGGCTTCGGATTCGTGGGCTCCAGCCCGCTGGCCCTGCTGATGACGGCGGTGATTGCCGGCGTCTACGGCCTGGGGGCCTTCGAGCTGCACCGCTACCGGGCCGCCACGGCCTCGCTGGCGACGGCGCTGGACAGGCTCCCGCAGCCCCTGACGGACCTGTCCGCCTGGCTGGCGGGCGTGCATCCCTCGCTGCAACCCGCCGTGCGCCAGCGCATCGAAGGCGA
>ERZ795061.5556-NODE-5556-length-10302-cov-19.618230_pt1 | contig 10302 bp, 9 predicted proteins | sample MGYA00375145_ERZ795061 | MGnify/ENA primary metagenome ERZ795061 (study PRJEB30190, sample SAMN05720144) | anaerobic digester metagenome | isolation source: active sludge of municipal wastewater-treating anaerobic digesters | place: USA | collected 2014-12-22 ... | reverse complement strand
TGAACGCCATTCACACCAAAATGCACAAAATGCTCGCGGCAGTGGGTGGTCGGGTAGACGCCATTTTTTACTGCCCGCATGCGCCCGATGAGGGCTGCCATTGTCGCAAGCCCGAGCCGGGCCTGTTCGAACAAATTGCAGACCGTTACGGCATTGACTTGCGCGGAGTGCCAACCGCCGGGGACAGCGCACGTGATCTGCTGGCTGGTGCGGCGGCGGGTTGCGAGCCCCACCTGGTGCTGACAGGCAATGGCGAGGCGCATCGTGATCGCGCCTTGCCGGATGCTTTTCCGCCCACGACGACTGTTCACAACGATCTGGGCGCCTTTGCGGACTTCGTGATCGCGCGCAGCAGTGCGCAGAGCGCGGAGTCCTCGTCCCGCAAACGGCATGGTTGAGGGGCATTGATCATGGCGCTGATTCGCTCAATCATTCACATGTTGTGGATGTTGATCACCGTGGTTCCCGTTGCGTTCTGGATGGTGGCGACCGCGCCTTTCTCCGGCGCGCAGCACATGTATGCGTCGGCCAAGGCGTTTCTCGCGTGCGCCATTTACGGCTTGCGCGCCATTTGCGGCGTGAACTGGCGTGTGAGCGGCATGGACAACCTGCCCGGGCTGGACGCCAGTGGCCACCAGCTGCCCGCCATTTTGCTGGTCAAGCACCAGTCCACGCTGGAAACCTTTTTGATGCCCCTGATCATGCCCAGGCCGCTGGCTTACGTGTTCAAGAAGGAGATACTGTACATCCCGTTTTTCGGCTGGGGCATTGCGCGCTGCGACATGATCCATATCGACCGTCAGCAGGGTAAACAAGCGTTTCAGAAAGTGATTGAACAGGGGCAACGCCTGTTGGCGGATGGCACCTGGGTCATCATGTTTCCCGAGGGAACGCGCATCACGCGTGGCCAGGTCGGACAGTACAAACTGGGCGGCACGCGGCTGGCAGTGGAAACAGGCGCGCCGGTTGTGCCGATTGCGGTGTCGTCTGGAAAATGCTGGCCGCGCAAGGGATTCATCAAGTACCCGGGCATGGTGGACGTGTCCATCGGCAAGCCTATCCCCAGCACGGGCCGAGCGCCCGACGAGCTGATGCGCGAAGTGCAGGAATGGATTGAAGGCGAGATGCGCCGTCTGGACCCTGAGGCTTATCGTTAAACTGGCTGTCCATGCGAAGCCTGTTGCAATTCACCCTGGATCTGTTTGATCCGGAGCCGAAAAACCCGGATTTTGAAGGGTCAAATCAGCCTTCAGCCCTCGTCGATAGTGCACGAGAAGCTATTAATTCAATAGCGAGAGCTGATTCTTCACCTGCACCGTCTTCGCCCCCCAGGTTATTGAGCGACGCCATTGCGCCAGCCGTTTTCCGCCACCCCCGCGCCAACCGGGAGTCGCGCCTGTGTGATGCGCTGGTGGCTTACGAATTCAAGCGCGGCAAACGCCGTACCATTGGTTTTGTGGTCGGGCCGGATGGCCTGGTCGTGAGTGCGCCTAAATGGGTACCTTTGTACGAAGTGGAAGCCGCGCTGCGCGAGAAGGCAGCCTGGGTCATCAAGAAACTGGGTGAAACCCGCGAACGCCATCAGCGCATGGAGTCAGCCCGGATCGAATGGAAGGATGGCACCGCCATTCCTTTCCTGGGTGAGCAGGTGATCGTGGTGCTGGACCCGCGACATGGTTTTGACGCTGTAGGTGCGGTACTGCACAGTGATGCAGACGCCTTGCCCGGCGTGCCACGCCTGACGCTGCATGTGGGATTGCCACATGGTGCGACGATCGATCAGATTCGTGATTCCGTGCAGGCCTGGTTGATGCGCCAGGCCAAACGCGTCTTCACCGAGCGGTTGAATCACTTTGCGCCGCAACTTCAGGTGCAGTGGCGCAAACTGTCACTCAGCAGCGCGGGCACCCGATGGGGCAGCGCCAACATCGACGGCTCCATCCGCCTGAACTGGCGTTTGATTCACTTCAACCAGTCCGTGATCGACTACGTGGTGGCGCATGAGCTCAGCCACCTGCGGGTGATGGACCACAGCCCGCGTTTCTGGGATACGGTGCGCACTGTGGTGCCGGATTATGCCGAGCTCCGCTCGCAGCTCAAGGACGAAGCCGTTCCCAAGTGGGTATGACGCTTCAGGTCACGGCAAAACGGTAAACGCCGTCGACGCCGCGGGTCCGGTTCAGGCGGCCATCAAACCAGAGCGCGTGCAGGTGGGCGATGGACTCTCCCATCGCAAAGGTTGTCTGATGCAGATCCAGCTTGCGTTTGAACAGCACCGGCAATACATCGGCTGCACTGCAGGGCTTCTCTTCGCAGGCTTGCATCACCTCGGCCAGTCGGTCACGGTGGTGGTCGTGCAACTGCTGGATGCGTTTATGCAAGCCGGTAAACGGCTTGCCGTGTGACGGCAAGGTGAGGGTTTCTTCGTTCAGCGCCTTGAACTTGTCGATGGAATTCAGAAACTGCCTGAGCGAATTGGCTTCCGGCTCCTGGTCATACACACTCACATTCGTCGAGATGCGCGGCAGCATCATGTCGCCGCCGAACAAAACCCGTAACTCGTCGCAGTAGAGGGCAATATGCTCCGGTGCATGGCCATATCCGCTGATACAGGCCCATGAACGCCCGCCGATGGTGATGACGTCGCCATCCATCATGCGGCGGTATTGGCGCGGGACATCGGGCACCAGTGTGGGGAAGTAGTTGCTGCGGGCACGGATCTGCGCAACGGAGTCCGGGTCGGTCAAGCCATGAGATGCAAAGAAGGTTGCTGCCGAGTCTCCGCCGAATCCGGTAGGTCCCAAAGAACCAATACGAGCCATACAGTAGTCGGTGGCGCTGATCCACAACCGGCAGTCGTGCGCTGGTGTGGTCCAGCGTTCGCACAGCCAGTAGGCCAGCCCGATATGGTCGGGATGCATGTGGGTGACGATGACCCGCAATATGGGCAGGCCTTCCAGCTGGGATTCAAAAATTTGCTCCCATTGCGCCCGGGACTCATCTCTGGCAATGCAGCAGTCCACTACGGTCCAACCCTGACGGCCATCCAGCTCATCACGCAGCAGCCACAGGTTGATGTGGTCCAGTGCAAAGGGCAGCGCCATGCGGATCCACTTGATCCCGGGGGCCACTTCCATCGCTGTACCAGGCGTTGGCATGTTGTCGCCGTTGGGGTAGTGGAGTTCCTGTTCGAGTGCGTTCATGTAGGATGCAGCCTGGGTTTGACGTTTACGTAAACGTCAGATGTAATGACTGCATTGTAGGGACACCATGGCGACGACTTACACCATCAGCGATCTGGCCAAAGAATTCGACCTGACCACCCGCGCCATCCGGTTTTATGAAGACATGGGGCTGTTGCAACCCCAGCGCGCCGGCCCGGGCGGGCGCAGCCGGGTCTACACCCCGCGGGACCGCACACGCCTGAAACTCACACTGCGTGCCAAACGACTGGGGCTGAGCCTGACGGAGGCGCGGGAAATCATCGACATGTATGACAGCCCGCGCGACACCGGGCCACAGTTGAAGAAATTCCTGGCCGTGCTGGCGGCACACCGCAAGGAACTGGAAGAGCAGATGGCCGACCTGGTGGCCAATCTGGACGAAGTCAAAACCCATGAAAAAGAAGCCAGGGTGCTCCTGGCCAAGGCGGAAAAAGCCCGTCTGGCCAGCTGAATTGGTGTTCCCGCCGGTCTTCGCGCATAATTCGGGGTGAAGTTGACGTTTACGTAAACGTCAATCACTTGAAACTTCCCTGAATCATGACTCCATCCGTCCCTTCGTCTGGCGTTGACCACAGTGCATTGACCCGCCGGGTACAAGCCAGTTTCGAGCGGCAAGGCATGATGCGCCACCTGGGGGCGCAGCTGCTTCGCGTGGAACCCGGCTTGTGCGAAATTGCTTTACCGCACTCGGAGAAAGTCACCCAGCAGCAGGGTGGTTTTCATGGTGGTGCCATGGGTGCGCTGGCTGACATTGCAGGCGGCTACGCGGCGTTGACCGTGGCGCCCGACGGCATGGAAGTCACCACCGTGGAGTACAAAATCAATTTCCTCGCGGCATTCGCTGGCGGTGAGCTGCGAGCCACCGGCCGTGTGCTGAAAGCCGGCCGGCGCATCATTGTCACCACGGCAGACGTGGTGCACGTGGACGACAACGGCAAGGTGACGGACTGTGCCGTCATGCAGCAGACGCTGGTACCCGTTCCCAAGACCTACTGACACAAGAAAGAACTGGAGACATCATGAACATGCCCGGACTCAACTTCCAGCTGGGTGAAGACATAGACGCGTTGCGCGACACCGTGCGCGAATTCGCGCAGGCTGAGATCGCGCCACGCGCCGCTGAAATCGACCACAGCGACCAGTTTCCCATGGACCTGTGGCGCAAGATGGGTAGTCTGGGTGTGCTGGGGATCACCGTCAGTGAGGAATATGGCGGCGCCAACATGGGCTACCTCGCGCACATGATTGCCATGGAAGAGATTTCGCGCGCCTCGGCGTCCGTCGGATTGAGTTACGGAGCCCACAGCAATCTGTGCGTGAACCAGATCAAGCGAAATGGCACTGAAGCGCAGCGGCAGAAGTATTTGCCCAAATTGATCTCGGGTGAGCATGTGGGTGCGCTGGCCATGAGCGAGCCCGGCGCGGGCAGTGACGTTATCAGCATGAAGCTCAAGGCCGAGGACAAGCATGGTTACTACCTGCTCAACGGCAACAAGATGTGGATCACCAACGGGCCGGATGCCGATACGCTGGTGGTTTACGCCAAGACCGAGCCGGAGTTGGGCGCACGGGGCGTGACGGCCTTTTTGATTGAGAAAGGCATGAAAGGGTTTTCCATCGCGCAAAAACTCGACAAACTGGGCATGCGGGGCAGCCACACGGGTGAGCTGGTATTCAACAACGTGGAAGTGCCGGAGCAAAACATTCTGGGTGGCCTCAACAGTGGTGCCAGAGTGCTGATGAGCGGGCTGGACTACGAGCGCGCCGTGCTGACCGGTGGCCCGTTGGGCATCATGCAGTCGGTGATGGACAACGTGATCCCCTACATCCATGACCGCAAGCAGTTTGGTCAGAGCATTGGCGAGTTTCAGCTGATTCAGGGCAAGGTCGCCGACATGTACACCGTGTTGCAGGCTGGGCGCTCGTTTGCCTATACCGTGGCCAAAAATCTGGACATGCTGGGAACTGAACACGTGCGCCAGGTGCGCAAGGACTGTGCATCAGTCATCTTGTGGTGCGCGGAAAAGGCGACCTGGATGGCTGGCGAGGGGGTTCAGATTTTTGGCGGCAACGGCTATATCAACGAATACCCGCTGGGTCGCCTGTGGCGCGATGCCAAGCTGTACGAGATTGGCGCGGGCACCAGTGAAATTCGCCGCATGCTGATCGGGCGTGAGCTCTTCGCGGAAACGATGTAGCAGTCCTGCGGTGTTGACCCGCTTTCCCCGACAATCCCGTCATGACTACCGAAATTGATGATCTCTTCGCCCACAACCGTGCCTGGGCCGCGCAAATGGAACGGGAGCGGCCGGGTTTCTTTACCAAGCTGCAATCGCAGCAAAGGCCACGTTACATGTGGATCGGCTGTTCCGACAGCCGGGTGCCGGCCAACCAGATTACCGGGCTTGATCCAGGCGAGGTTTTTGTTCACCGCAATGTGGCGAACGTCGTGGTGCATTCCGACCTCAATGCGCTGTCAACCATCCAGTTTGCGGTGGAGCATCTCAAGGTTCGCCACATCATGGTGGTCGGACACTATGGATGTGCAGGTGTGCGGGCAGCGTTGCAGGGCGCACGTATCGGACTGGCGGATAACTGGCTGCGTCACGTTCAGGATGTGCGGTTGCGGCATCGCAGGCGCATTGAGCACCTCAGCCCGGAGCTGCAGGAAGACGTTTTGTGTGAGATCAATGTGATCGAACAGGTTGGCAACGTGGCTTTGTCCACGGTGATGCAGGATGCCTGGGCGCGGGGTCAGCAGCTCTCGGTACACGGCTGGGTTTATGGTCTGCGTGATGGCCTGCTTAAAAACCTGGAAGTGACGATGGATGACTCCTCCAGAATTGTGGAGGTGTTCCGCAACGCACTCAAACGTTATCCCCGGGCGGAACAGGGGGAGTAAGGCGCATGTTTCCTCAAAGACTGGACTCTACTGTTGCCTACGACATCGCCAAGGCGATGATGGACGGGTTTAACCGCCATTACCGGCTTTTTCGTACCGAGTCTGCACGAGCCAAACACCGGTTTGAAACAGCGGACTGGCACGGCCAGCAGCGCGCGCAGCGTGAGCGGATCGAGTTTTATGACCTGCGTGTGAAAGAGTGCTCCAACCGGCTGGAGCGCGAATACAAGGCGGGTGAGCAGCCGATGGACATCTGGCAGCAGGTGAAGCTGCATTACATCGGCCTGCTGGTCAACCATCACCAGCCGGAGCTGGCCGAGACCTTCTTCAACTCCGTCACCACCAAAATCCTGCACCGCACCCATTTCCACAACGACTTTATCTTTGTGCGTCCTGCGGTGAGCACCGAATACATTGAAAACGGCGAGTCCGAGGCGCGCCCGACCTATCGGGCCTACTACCCGACGTCATCCAGCATGCGCGACGTGCTCATGCAGATGATGAACGACTTTGACCTCCGCCGTGAATTTGAAGACCTCACGCGTGACGCTGGCCTGGTGGCCGATGCGATGAGCGCCGCGCTCGGAGATGCCAAGCTGCGCGCCAACTTCCAGTTTCAGGTGCTGACCAGTCTGTTTTTCCGGAACAAGGGCGCCTACATCGTTGGCAAGTTGATCAATGGATTCAATGAGTTCCCGTTTGCCCTGCCCATCCTGCATGTGGGTGGTGGTGACAAGCTGGCGATTGACGCGGCCCTGTTTGGCGAAGATGACTTGCTGATGCTATTCAGCTTTGCGCGGGCCTACTTCATGGTGGACATGGAGATTCCATCGGCCTACGTTCAGTTTCTGCGCAGCATGATGCCGCGCAAGCCGCGCAATGAAATCTACAACGCACTGGGTCTTGCCAAGCAGGGCAAGACCCTGTTCTATCGGGATTTCCTGCATCACCTGCGCCATTCGAGCGACAAGTTCCGCATCGCGCCCGGCATCAAGGGCATGGTGATGCTGGTGTTTGACCTGCCCAGTTTTCCTTATGTGTTCAAGGTCATCAAGGACTACTACCCGCCACAAAAGGACACCACGCGTGAACAGATCAAGAGCAAGTATTTGCTGGTGAAGCAGCACGACCGGGTTGGACGCATGGCTGATACGCTGGAGTACAGCGAGGTGGCGTTTCCGCGTGAGCGTTTTGACGACGAATTGATCGCCGAGATTGAAAAGTTCGCGCCCAGCCAGCTGGAGGTCAGCGACCGCGATGGCGACGGCCATGTGGAAGTCATCATCAAACACGTGTATATCGAGCGCCGGATGATCCCGCTCAATATCTATCTGCAGGAGGCGTTTGATGCCGGTGGCGCGGATGCCAGCCCGCAAGGGCCCGCTGCCACGCGGGCTCGGGAGCAGATCGAGCGCGGCGTCATCGAGTACGGCAATGCCATCAAGGATCTGGTGGCTGCCAATATCTTCCCTGGTGACATGCTGTGGAAAAATTTTGGCATCACGCGGCACGGCAAAGTGGTGTTCTACGACTATGACGAGATCGAGTACATCACTGACTGCAAATTCCGCAAGGTACCCGCTCCGCGCAACGAGGAAGATGAAATGTCGGGCGAGATCTGGTACAGCGTCGGGCCCAAAGACGTGTTCCCCGAGACTTTTGGCCCATTTTTGCTGGGCAATTCGGCCGTACGCGAGATTTTCATGAAGCACCATGCCGATTTGCTTGACGCGGCTTTCTGGCAGGGCCACAAGGACCGTATTCTGGCCGGCGACGTGATTGACGTGTTTCCGTATGACAGGGAAAAGCGTTTCTTGACTGAAAACCGGCAGACCGACCGGGTGTGAGTCTGTGTGAGCCTGTTCGTTGTCTGAATTATTTACTTGTCCAAGAGGTTTGAAATGTCTGAGCAAATCGTGATTGTTGGTGCCGCCCGAACCCCTATGGGCAGTTTTCAGGGTGACTTCTCCTCTCTTGCTGCGCATGACCTGGGTGGTGCCGCCATCAAGGCAGCTGTCGCGCGGTCGGGCGTGTCTGGGGAACTGGTGAATGAGGTACTGTTTGGCAACTGCCTGATGGCGGGTCAGGGCCAGGCGCCGGCACGTCAGGCAGCGTTCAAGGGGGGGCTGCCCATCAGTGCGGGCGCCGTCACGCTGTCCAAGATGTGTGGCTCGGGTATGCGTGCGGCCATGTTCGGCCACGACATGCTCCTGGCTGGAAGCGCCGATGTGCTGGTGGCCGGCGGCATGGAGAGCATGACCAACGCCCCTTATTTGCTGCAGAAAGCACGCGGAGGTTACCGCATCGGCCATGACCGCATGTTTGACCACATGATGCTCGATGGCCTGGAAGATGCCTACGAGCCAGGCCGCTCCATGGGCACCTTTGGTGAAGACTGCGCCGGCAAGTACGCGTTCACCCGCGAGCAGCAGGACGCATTCGCCACTGCCAGTGTGCAGCGCGCCCAGGCGGCTACCCAATCCGGCGCATTTGCCGCGGAAATCTCCCCGGTCACGGTCAAGACCCGCGCAGGAGAGACCGTCATCAGCATTGACGAAGGTCCCGGCAAAGTGAAGCTGGACAAGATTGCGTCGCTCAAACCCGCATTCAAGAAGGACGGCACCATCACAGCCGCCAGCAGCTCGTCCATCAATGATGGTGCCGCCGCCATGGTGATGATGCGCGCAACTACTGCGACGAAGCTGGGAGCCCGGCCGCTCGCCCGCATCGTGGCGCATGCCGTTCACGCCCAGGAGCCGAACTGGTTTGCCACTGCACCGGTAGGCGCCGTACAGAAGCTGCTGGCCAAGGCGAACTGGAGCGTGAAAGACGTGGACCTCTGGGAAGTGAACGAGGCCTTTGCCGTCGTGCCCATGGCCCTGATGCGCGAGCTGGGCCTGAGCCACGACATCGTGAATGTGAACGGCGGCGCCTGCGCGCTGGGCCACCCGATTGGCGCCAGTGGTGCGCGCATCATGGTCACGCTGATCCATGCGCTCAAGGCGCGTGACCTCAAACGCGGCGTTGCGACGCTGTGTATTGGTGGAGGTGAAGCAACGGCAGTGGCAATTGAACTGCTATAAATACAGTAGCTACTTGCGCATATATCTAGAGGGCTGGAGGCCAATTTGATACTCAATCAGGACCAGGAAATGATTCGCGATGCCGTGCGCGCGTTTTCCCGGGAGGAGTTATGGCCGAATGCCGCCCGCTGGGACAAGGAGCATCATTTCCCGAAAGAGGCGCACAAGGGGCTGGCGGCTCTGGGCGCTTACGGAATATGTGTGCCTGAGGAATTCGGTGGCGCCAATCTGGACTACGTGACGCTGGCGTTGGTGCTCGAAGAAATTGCAGCCGGTGACGGTGGTACCAGCACAGCCATCAGCGTGACCAATTGCCCTGTTAACGCGATACTCCTGCGCTACGGCAATGCCCAACAGAAGAAGCAATGGCTTGCACCGCTGGCGCAGGGCGAGATGCTCGGCGCGTTTTGCCTGACGGAGCCCCATGTGGGCTCGGATGCTTCAGCGCTCAAGACCACCGCAGTCAAAGACGGCGACGGGTATGTGATTAACGGCGTCAAGCAGTTCATAACCAGTGGCAAGTATGGCGATGTCGCTATCGTCATTGCCGTGACCGACAAGGGCGCTGGCAAAAAGGGCATGAGTGCGTTTCTGGTGCCAACGAACGCACCTGGCTATGTGGTGGCCCGTCTGGAAGACAAGCTGGGCCAGCATTCGAGCGATACGGCGCAAATCAACTTCGACAACTGCCGTATTCCTGGGGATAACCTGATTGGTGCTGAGGGCGAAGGCTACAAGATTGCCCTGGGTGGACTGGAGGGCGGGCGCATCGGCATTGCGGCGCAAAGTGTGGGCATGGCGCGCAGTGCATTTGAATGTGCGCTGGACTACGCCAAACAGCGTGAGAGTTTTGGTCAGTCCATCTTCAACCACCAGGCAGTCGGGTTCAGGCTGGCTGAATGTGCCACGCAGATTGAAGCCGCCCGCCAGCTCATCTGGCATGCAGCCACCCTGCGGGATGCTGGCCTGCCCTGTTTGAAGGAAGCGGCGATGGCCAAACTGTTCGCCAGCGAAATGGCCGAGAAAGTATGCAGCGCAGCCATCCAGACGCTGGGTGGCTATGGCTATGTGAGCGATTTTCCGGTGGAGCGCA
>ERZ795061.5536-NODE-5536-length-10327-cov-5.213006_pt1 | contig 10327 bp, 7 predicted proteins | sample MGYA00375145_ERZ795061 | MGnify/ENA primary metagenome ERZ795061 (study PRJEB30190, sample SAMN05720144) | anaerobic digester metagenome | isolation source: active sludge of municipal wastewater-treating anaerobic digesters | place: USA | collected 2014-12-22 ... | reverse complement strand
GATTTTGAAAATGGCCACCCTCGGTTGTGAAAGCGACACACAGACTTTAGTGAAAACCGTACAGGTGAACCGGCAGGCACCCGGGAAAAAATATCCCACACTGACCGTTCCTGAAGGAAGTAATAAATGGCTGCGGGTAAGGGATTCCATCGGAACGATTTATACATGGACACCACAATTGCAGCTGAGTAACTATAATACACAGTATACAGAGTTTACGGCCGTGGATGATGTTGACTACCTGATCAGGATCACGGATATCCATACCTGTATTACCACCGATAGTTTGAAAATGCAGGTGCTCAAGAAGCCGGGATATTATCTGCCTACTGCTTTTACTCCCAATGGAGACGGGCTTAATGATCTTGCCAGACCTTACCTGATACGGATGAAGGGCTTAAAAAGATTTGCCGTTTACAACAGAACCGGTCAGCTGATTTATTATACCGCCACTGAAGGCCAGGGCTGGGATGGTAAATACAATGGGGTTGACCAGGGCAATGGAGTTTATGTATGGGTACTTGAATTCTATGATCAAAATAATAAACTGGTCATCGAAAAAGGCACACTGACCCTGATCCGTTAAACCGGATTGTTAATTTGGTCCGGAGGTTTTGCACTTCCCGGCAATTCTCCTACTTTCATCAAAATCAAATACCACTACCATGCGTTATTTTTTTACCCTCTTGCTGGCGGGTTCTTTATTGACCGCTAACAAGGGATTACAGGCACAAAGCCCGAATCCTGTCCTTATTACTACTGTTGAAGGAATCAAGGAATATGAACTCAAAAACGGATTGCGGGTACTGCTGATGCCGGATGCCTCGCAAACCAATATTGCTGTGAATATTGTTTATAAAGTGGGCAGCCGTCATGAAGGATACGGCGAAAGCGGAATGGCCCACTTGCTCGAACACATGTTGTTCAAACAGGCCAAAAAATACCCCGATATCAAGAAAGCCCTGGCTGATAAGGGCGCATTTGCCAATGGTACCACCTGGTACGACAGAACCAATTATTATGAAATTCTCTCCGCCTCCGATGAAAACCTGAAATGGGCTATTGATATGGAGGCCGACCGGATGATCAATTGTAAAATCCTTCCGGAAGAACTGGCAAAGGAATTCAGTGTGGTCCGCAATGAATTTGAAATGGGAGAGAACTATCCCAGCGGGGTATTGATGGACCGGGTATTCTCCTCTATGTTTCTCTGGCACAACTATGGTAAATCCACTATCGGTAGCAAAGAAGATATTGAGAGAGTGAAGGCAGAGAACCTGAAAGTTTTTTATAAAAAATTCTACCAGCCCGATAATGCTGTGCTGATCATTGCGGGAAAATTTGATGAGAAAAAAGCCTTGCAATATGTACAGCAATCATTCAGTCCCATACCCAAACCTACCCGAAAAATATTACCTACTTACACCGTAGAACCTCCGCAGGACGGAGAGCGGGTGGTTTCCCTGCGCCGTACCGGTGATATCCAGTACATCGGAGTGGGATATCATACGCCTTCGGTAGCCGATAAGGAATATGCAGCCAATGATGCATTGATCGAAGTGCTGACCAATGATCCTTCAGGGGTACTGTACAAGAAACTCGTGGAAACCAAGATGGCTTCCAAGGTATCTGGTTTCAGTTTTACCCTTCATGATCCGGGTATGACTTATTTTGAACTGGAAGTACCGAAAGATAAAAGTATCGACAGTGCCAAACAGGTGCTGATGAGTTCCATTGATGAAGTGGCCGGATTGGGTATTACCGAGGAAGACCTGAACCGGGCCAAAAACAACCGGCTCAAGTATATCGAAGATGCCATGACCAAGACCACTGAGTTTGCAGTAGCACTGACTGAATTTGTAGGTGCCGGTGACTGGCGGCTTTGGTTCCTCCACCGCGACCGGACGGAAAAATTAACGGTAGATGACCTGAAGGCAGCAGCAAAAAAATATTACAAGCCCTCTAACCGGACTTATGGTGTTTTTGTTCCCGATCCGGCACCCGACCGTACCGTGGTAAGTGAAACCCCTGATATGGCCAAACTGCTGAACGGATACAAGGGAAAAGAAGCGGAGGCCCAGAAAGAGAATTTCGAAACCAGTATCGAGAATATCAAAAAAAATACGGAGTACGGCACACTGGCTAACGGTGCCAAATATGCGCTTTTACAAAAGCCAACCAAGGGCGATAAGATCAATGCCAGTATCTCCCTTCGTTTTGGAGATGAGAACAGCCTGATGGACAAAAAATATGCGCCTTATCTCCTGGCCGATCTGCTCAAGACCGGTACCAGCACCCGGAGCCGCAAACAAATCAGCGATGAACTGGACAAGATCAAGACCGATATTTCTTTTTCCGGTTTCCCGAATGGATTGACCATTAATGTGAACACAGACAAAAAGAATCTTGCGGCAGCCCTGGCCCTGCTGGATGACTTACTCCGGAACCCCAAATTTGATGCGGCAGAATTTGATAAGGCAGTGCTGGATGCAAAAGCCAGTACCGAAGCCAATATGAGTGATCCGCAAACCATCGTTTCTGAAAAATTATCAAAGCTGACGACTAATTATCCCAAGGGACATCCGAGTTATGCATCCAGCTCAGCAGAGCAACTCGAAGAGCTGGCTAAAACCAGTCTGGATGATGTGAAAAATTTTTACAAAGATTTTTATGGTGCCAATAACTCTATCAGTGCTTTTGTAGGTGAACTGGATAAAAATACCATCACCGGTTTCCTGAATAAAACTTTTGGTACCTGGGACAGCAAAATGAAATTTACTGCCATCGCACCCAAACATTTTGATGTAAAAGGCGGAACGGAAGCCATCAATACACCTGATAAAACCAATGCGGTAGTGCTTGGAAATATTAATATCAATATTTCTGAAACCCATAAAGATTACCCGGCGCTTTTCATGGCCAATGAACTGCTGGGTGGCGGTGCCTTCCTTTCTTCCCGGATTCCAATGAGGCTCAGGGAGAATGAAGGAATGAGTTATGGAGCCGGTACCTATATGAACAGTAATTATAAGTATGATGTTACTAATTGGGGGCTCTATGCCATCTTCAATCCTTTATACAAGGGAAGATTAGATTCAGCCATGCACCAGGAAATTGATAAAGCCATTGCTGCAGGATTTACCAAGGATGAGTTGACAAAATCTGTCAGTGCCTGGATCGAAGGCAATAAAACCTCACTGGGGATGAATGATTTCCTGGCCCGTCAGTTGCGCTGGTATATCCGTGATGGCCGTGACCTTACCGACTTTACAAACTTTGAAAGCAGGGTAAAAGCCCTCACAACCGATGCAGTGAATGCCGCCATGAAGAAGTACTTTGATAAGTCGAAGCTGGTAGTGGTGTACGGAGGTGAATTTGATAAAACAAAACCGGCTGATAAACCCGCAGAGAAAAAAGGATTCTAAAAGATAAGCAGCTCAATTCGTCAAAGCCTTGAATATTGATTCAAGGCTTTGTTTTTGGCTCTGTAGCGAAACGATATTCAGGTTTTGATCAATAGACAGCTGGAGTAATTGTTTTTTGAGTGCTTCTGCATCGGTACAAAGAATATTGAAAAGCGAATGATGCTGGGCACTAACAGATACAACCCCTTTCAGTTCCTGCAGGCTGCTGATGGATATTGCTTCTTTGAATTCCACCTGTACGGATTCCTGATTGCTTCCTGATTGCCGCAGCACAGCGAGTTTGTCATTGGCTACAATATTTCCCTTGTGAATGATGATCACCCGGTCGCAGATAGCTTCTACTTCCTGTAAGATATGGGAGGAAAATAAAACGGTTTTGTGCTGTCCCTGCTGACGGATCACTTCCCGGATCTCAATGATCTGGTTGGGATCCAGTCCGGTCGTGGGTTCATCCAGGATCAGTACTTCCGGATCATGGATCAATGCGGCTGCCAATCCTACCCGCTGTTTATATCCTTTAGATAACTGACCGATTTTCTTTTTGGATTCAACTGTAAGTCCTGTCAGGCTGATCACTTCCTCCATTCTTTTGGCAGGTTCCTTTACCTCGTGTACAGCTGCGATAAATCCCAGGTATTCCCTTACATACATATCATAATACAATGCATTCAGTTCGGGCAGGTAACCGATCTTTCTTTTGCTTTCTATTGGAGACTCAGCCACATTGATACCGCATACAAAGGCTTCACCAGCCGTTTGCTGTAAATACCCGGTGATGATTTTCATTGTGGTGGACTTACCGGCACCGTTGGGTCCCAGGAAACCAACGATTTCTCCTTTCTCCACTTTAAATGAGATCGCATTGACCGCATGTTGGTCACCATAGGTTTTGAGCAGATTGCTGACTTCAATGGACATACTACAAACCTACAGCAAATTCAGTATTTTTATTACAATGATTACCATCATCAGCATCCTCTTTATTGCCGGGTATATCGCCATTGCCATGGAGCACCCGTTGAAAGTGAACAAGGCGGCCACTGCCCTGATCACCGGGGCATTGTGCTGGACGGTATTTGCCCTGTATGCACCGGACAAGCATACAGCCGGTCATCTGGTGAGTGAGTACCTGGGAGAAGTGGCCGGCATTCTTTTTTTCCTGATGGGGGCCATGACCATTGTGGAACTGATTGATGCCCACGACGGTTTTGAAGTGATCACCAGCAGGATCAATACAACCAGCAAACGCAAACTGGTATGGATACTGGGGACCCTTACTTTTTTTCTATCTGCCGTACTGGATAACCTCACGACCACGATTGTGATCATTTCTTTGCTGAGGGTTCTGGTACCTGATAAAAAAGACAGGCTCTTATTTGCAGGCTTAACCATTATTGCCGCCAATGCCGGTGGAGCCTGGAGTCCGATCGGGGATGTAACCACCACGATGTTGTGGATTGGCGGACAGATCACGGCCTCCAGCATCATGTTGCAAACCATTCTTCCGAGTATTGTTAGTTTCATCGTTCCAGCCTTCATTATCAGCAGGCAGGTGAGTGGGAATACGGAAAGGGTGCCGGTCGAAACCCGTGAGTTTGAGTCTAATTCTACTCAGAAGGAAAGAAACCTGGTTTTTGGGGTTGGGTTGGGAAGTTTATTATTTGTTCCGGTATTTAAAACGGTTACCCATTTGCCCCCTTATATGGGTGTATTGCTTGGCCTGGGTGTGATGTGGGTGGTTACGGAACTGATTCATCATGAAAAAGATGAAGCGGAGAAAGGTGTTTTATCCGTCAATCATGCCCTTCGGAAAATTGATACACCCTCTATTCTTTTTTTCCTGGGTATTCTTTTGGCCATCGCTGCTCTGCAGGCAACAGGTGTATTAGGATCATTGGCATTATCATTGGATCGGTCAGTGGGTAATATCAGTCTGGTTACCATCATTATTGGCCTGCTTTCCTCTGTAGTGGACAATGTACCATTGGTAGCAGCGGCACAAGGCATGTATTCGCTGGATCAATATCCCACCGGACATTTTTTCTGGGAGTTCCTGGCTTATTGTGCGGGAACCGGCGGCAGTTGCCTCATTATTGGTTCAGCAGCCGGGGTAGCGGCCATGGGACTGGAAAAAATTGAATTCTTCTGGTATCTCAAAAAAATTGGCTGGCTGGCATTGCTGGGATATATCGCAGGGGCGGCTGTCTTCCTTTTACAGCATCAGATCACGGGCTGATCAGAGATCATCGTATTCATAGAGATTGTCTATCGCAGCCCCGGCTTTCATTTCAAATACGGGTTTAATGAGTCCGTTTTGTAAGCCATATACCCAGCCATGCAAATCGGGTCTTTGCTCATGCTTCCAGGCCCTTTGAATAATCGAGGTTTTGGCCAGGTTAAAAACCTGTTCCATTACATTCAGTTCAGTTAACCGGTTTGTTTTTTGTTCTTCATCGGCAATCAGATCCAGTTCAGAGCGATGGATCCTGTATACATCTTTGATATTCCGGAGCCACATATTCAGTACCGGTTTAAAATCATGATTGGTAATAGCGGCCTTTACACCACCACATCCGTAATGTCCGCAGACAATAATATGTTTCACTTTCAGGTGATTGACGGCATAGTCGAGTACGCTCAGCACGTTTACATCCGTATTGATCACCAGGTTGGCCACATTGCGGTGAACAAAGATTTCGCCGGGATCGGTTCCTGTAATTTCATTGGCAGGCACACGGCTGTCGCTGCAGCCGATCCAAAGAAACTCCGGTGTTTGAAGGTGGGACAACCGTTCAAAAAAATCAGGATCAGATGCTTTTTTGCCCTCTGCCCAGTCCTTGTTATTCTGCAATAAGATTTCGTACGGTTTCATATTATTTCTCTCCGGGTTAAATATACAGTAGCGAAAACTTACAACTGTTAGTATAAATGGTTTTTATTTTGCAATTAAATGACAAAGGTTCAACAAATTTAGCAGCAGCTTGTTGCAGAGTGGTGAGCAGCACTTGTAACTCAGGAATCAATGGCTGGTTTGGAATGCCGGATATAAACTGCTATTTTGCAACACTTTCAATGAAAAGGGCGAAAAAAATATACAATACGGTCCATCTGTTTTCTGCAGTTGGAATGATACTGGCCCTATTATGGCTAACGGTTAGCACACCGGTTGTGTTTGCCGCCCAGCAGAAATTAGCCAGTCACAATCAGCTGGAAAAAGCAGGTGCTTTCCCGGAAACTGAAGAGGATTCCACAAATCCTTTCGGAAATAGCACCGAAGAAAAAGCGCCTTCAGGTACCAATCTATCAGAAGAGTATATCCACGATAATCATATTCAATTTCATTTTTTCGCCGGGGCTGTCACTCCATATGGCTTTGCCAAGGATGACACCTATCATGCTTTCCACGGCGAATTACTGGTTCCTCCTCCCAATACCTGCGGCTAACAGCCTTGGCCTTCTTTGAGAGGCCGGTAACATTTCATCTATTTTAATTTATTCGAAAGTTCACTGATTCGGGTTCTGCCCGGTTCAGCTGATCATCATAAACCCATATACCATGCGTAAACATTCTAAAGAATTCCTGGAAAATCTGACACCCGAGAAGGGATTTGAAATCCTTGTAGAAGGCAATAAGCGATTTATTAACCGCTTGAACACAGACCATGATCATCTTGAAATGATCAATGAAACCAGGGAAGGTCAGTTTCCCCTTGCCGTTATCCTGAGTTGCATGGATTCCCGCACTTCTGTTGAATTGATTTTTGACCAGGGTTTGGGAGACCTCTTTAGTATTCGTGTAGCCGGCAATATTGTCAACGATGATATCCTGGCCAGTCTGGAATATGCTGTGAAATATGTTGGTTCCAAAGTACTGATGGTGCTGGGGCATACAGAGTGCGGTGCCATCAAAAGTGCAAAAGCAGGTGTACAGGACGGGCATATCACCGGCTTGCTTAACAGGATTCAGCCATCTATCAGTAAAGCCATGCTTAAAGGTGAAAACGATCACCATTTTTCTGATCATGTGGCTTATGCCAATGTGGAAAACAGCCTGGAAGAAATCCTGACGCGCAGTGAAATCGTGAAAGACCTGTTTGCCAAAGGGCAGATCGGTTTGATCGGGGCAGTTTACAATATTGAAACAGGGGAAGTGGATTTCTTTAAAAACCTGACCCTGAAGAACAAAAAACAGAAGAATGCCGGCATGGCAGTATAACCAATAAGCGATCAACACAACAATCAAACAATGATCAGTACGAAACATTTGAAAGCTGACCTCCCGGCAGGGCTGGTTGTATTCCTGGTAGCACTCCCATTATGCCTTGGAATTTCAATTGCCAGTGGTGCCACCCCCTTTAGCGGTCTGATTGCAGGTATTATTGGAGGGCTGGTAGTTGGCGTATTAAGTAATTCGCCATTGAGTGTAAGCGGTCCCGCGGCCGGACTGGCCACATTGGTAGCCGGTGCTATTACGGCAATTGGCGGACTGGAAAATTATAACCTGTTCCTTTGCGCCGTAGTACTGGCTGGTCTGATCCAGATTGTACTGGGGGTATTGAAACTGGGAGGTATTGCCAATTATATTCCGGGCAGCGTAATCAAAGGGATGCTGACAAGTATTGGTATCCTGATCATTGCCAAACAGATTCCGCATGCATTTGGAAGAGATACGGATGACCAGGGGCATGTAACAGAATTATTTCCCTATGGTAATGAAGACTGGCATGAACTGCTGAGTCCTTTGCAGAAAGTGGAAGTGGGGGTGGCCATCATTTCAGTTGTTTCCATCCTGATCATGATCTTCTGGGATCGGTCTAAACTGAAGAAAAAACTACCCTATATTCCGAGTGCCCTGGTGGCAGTTATCGCCGCCGTTGTGATCAATCAGATCTGGTTAAGCATGGGAAGTAAACTGCAGATTTCCGAATCATCACATCTGGTGAACCTGCCGGTGGCGAAAAGTCCGCAGGAATTCATGGGATTCTTTACACTTCCGGATTTCAGCGGATTTACAAACGGTACAGTAATCATGTATGGTTTTATCATTGCGATCATTGCCTCGCTGGAAACCCTGCTAAGTATTGAAGCCATTGATAACCTGGACCCCGAGCGAAGAGTAACCAGTACCAACCGGGAATTGATGGCCCAGGGAGTAGGAAATTCCATCTCAGGTTTAATCGGGGGATTGCCCATCACCAGTGTGATTGTGCGTAGCAGCGCCAACGTCAATGCCGGGGGAAAAACCAAACTGTCTACCATCATTCATGCTACCCTCTTACTGGTAAGTGTGATCCTGATACCGGTTTTGCTGAATAAAATTCCTTTGGCTTCACTGGCGGCTATCCTGATCCTTACCGGATGGAAACTGGCCAAACCGTCTGTATTCCTGGGATTCTGGAAAGCCGGTAAATACCAGTTTATTCCTTTTATCGTTACCGTGGTTGTTATCATTGCCATTGACCTTTTCAAAGTAATGCCGGTATTAAGCGGCAAAGGGCTGGTCATCGGTGTACTGGCCGGCATTGTTGCCGCTACCGGTGCGATCCTGCATGGTAATCTGAAGAATTCATATTATTTCCATGCGGCCCGCCACAAAGAAGGAGATACGATTACTATCCGGTTATCCGAAGAGGTTTCCTTCCTGAATAAAGCAGCCATTCGCCAAACCCTAGACCATATGCCCAAGGATTCGTCTGTAATCATTGATGCATCCAATTCCAAGTATATTGACTATGATGTACTGGAACTGATCAAGGAATTCAGGGATATCAAGGCCCCGCTTAAAAATATTAAACTCGAACTGAAAGGATTCAGAGAGGTTTACAGGATTCAAAATGCATCGATGGTGAGTTCAGGACACTAAAAGAAAAAAATGGCCAAACAATTTGATGAAGAACATGCCCTGCATGAATTGAAGCATTACCTGCCTTCCCAGCAGGCATTGAAAGATTTTATTCATCACAATTCACTGCATGCCTTTCAGCACATGCGGTTTTATGATGCCATTTTTAAAGCGGCCGGCATTTTTGGTTTCCAGGTTCATCTCCTGCTATCCGAATACCGCGCCTTGTACCGCAGCGGCCGGATCCGGGAAGATATCCTGGATCTCATTCTAAAGCGGAAACAAAAAGATCCTGCCATCTGGAAGCCAAAAATGCTGACAGCTGACTATGATACGGCCCTTCATCCACGAATCGGCCGGCTTCGGAAAAACTGGAAAGAGCTGTACCAGCTTGATCTGGACAACCAGGTACACCCACTTTTATTCCGGATCAGCTGTGCTTTTTTGGATCAGGGGATTGCCATAGATAGTTTTCCCATCGCCGGGAAGAATTTTACAGAAAGCCTGAAAGAACTGGAACAAAAAAGCCCGGTAAGTTTTTTCAGAACAAAAGCAGTCCGGCAACTTTTCCTTTCCGGAAACTATACCATTCATTCTCTTCTGCAACAAATTGTAGGGAGCGAGGAATATTTTGAACAGTATTTATTTGACCAGGCCTTTGCCCATCATGGCTGGAGCGGACTGGTGAGTGCGGTGGAAGATAACCCCCAGACCCTGCTGGACCGTAAACAAATCACCCTGCGTGAGTTCATAGCATTTGAACTACTGATGGAACTGGATGTACTGAATGATTCATTGGGTAAACAACGGGTACCTCTGGCACAAAAAGTAAAAGAGGCACCTCTGGATCTTTTTGCTGATATCGAAAGAACTGAATACACTACAATTATTGAATACTGGCAGGATGCTTTTGAATGGAGTTATTATGATTCCGTATTGAAAGGGCTTTTGCTGGCAGGACAGCGCAGCAGGCTATCCATCCGCAATCATCAGCAATCAACCGATGCAGACCGGAAAAGTTTTCAGGCAATTTTCTGTATAGATGAAAGAGAAGATTCTA
>ERZ795061.5534-NODE-5534-length-10328-cov-6.539083_pt1 | contig 10328 bp, 9 predicted proteins | sample MGYA00375145_ERZ795061 | MGnify/ENA primary metagenome ERZ795061 (study PRJEB30190, sample SAMN05720144) | anaerobic digester metagenome | isolation source: active sludge of municipal wastewater-treating anaerobic digesters | place: USA | collected 2014-12-22 ... | reverse complement strand
CCGGCGGCAGCTGTTCGCTGACCTTCATCAGGTCGGCCAGGTCGGTGATGTTGTGCTCGGAGATCAGGTTCTCGACCATGCCGATGCGTTCGAGCCGCGAGCCCGCGCGCAGCGCCTCGGCGACGTCGGCCTCGTTGACCCCGGCCACGCGGGCGATCGCTGAATAGGCCTCCTGCGCGTTGCTGACCTTGAACTCGACCAGCAGCCCGCGCAGGTCGCGCTGGTAGCGCGCGAGCGTGCCGTACAGCAGCAGGGCGCGTTCGGCCGGGTTCAGCTGCAGCAGCCCGGCGAGCGCGTCGATGTTCTTCTCGACCAGCGTCGATTCCTTCTTCAGGCTGCGCTCGAGCCAGTCGGCCGTCGTGCCCAGCATCGTGAGCAGGTCCTTCGGCGCGTCCTTGATGTACTCGTCGAGGTAGAAGAAGAGCGTGCCTTCCTCGTAGGGGCCGCGCCATTGTCCGTGCTGGTTCATGAACACGGTGTCGCTCAGCGCCTCGTGGCCGCGCCACTGCTCGTTGCCCTTGCAGCGCAGGTTCAGGAAGGCGCGCAGCCGCCCGAGCACCGAACCCGGCCACACGAGGTGCTTGCCGGTCAGTGCCATCAGGCTGTTCCAGTCGCGGCGCGGGCTGAAGCGGGCCGCGCTGCGCATGGTCAGCGAGAGCACGAACTGCGAGCACATGCGGTCGAGCACCGGCGCCTCGGCAAGGCCGGGCGACAGCACCACGCGGCCCTCGCCGTGGCCGCGGCTGTGGTTCTTGACCATGGCGCACCTCCGAAGCCATCTTGGCGCAGCGCGCGCCGTGCGGCAAGCCCGGCACGATGCCGGGCGCAGGGCACCATAACGCACTGCAGTGCCCGCGGAGGACCCGGGGTGAAACCTCGCGCGTGAACTGGCTCACGCGGGCGGCCGCACCTGGGCCGCCGGGACCACTCAGTGCAGCACGACCGGCTGCTGCATCAGCGAGGAGAAGCGCGCGAGGTAGTCGTCGACCTCGTCTTCCGACGGTTCGCGCTGGATCAGCGCCTCGACGCCCTGCTTGAAGCTCTCGGCCATCGCGCCCTGGATGAAGATCTCCTTGCGGGCGAATTTGTCCACGATCTCGTAGCCGCCGTGGCTCAGCGGGGCCTCGCCGGCCGGCGTGATGCCCGGCACGTCGAACTGGACGACGACGAAGCTGTCGGAGTTGTAGAGCATGTGCATGTGGACTCTCCTGTCACCCCAGGTGAGCCCCTTCGTGCAAGTTTCAAGCCCGCGGCCGGCTCAGGGCCTCTCGATCGACCTCAGCTGCAGTTCCAGGGCGTCGCCGTCGCCGGCATTGCGCAGCGTCGCCCGCACCGGCAGGTGGTCCCGCGCCGGGTCGAGCCAGACCTCGACGCGCGTGTCCTGCGGCCCGCGCGGTTCGCGCACGAAGTGCGCCGTGGCCACCTCGCCCGAGCGCGTGGCCAGCCCTGGCGCGTCGACCCAGGCGAAGGCCCAGACGCCGAAATCGCCGCGCGCCCCGACCACCGGCAGCAGCACCCGCCCGCCCGGACCGGCCAGCCGCGGGTCCGCGGCCAGCACGGCGGCGAGCTGGATCATCCAGCTCAGCCGGTCCTGCGTGCCCGGGAGCAGCGCGACCTCGGTCGACGGCCCCGAAAAGCCGATGCGGCCGACCTCCCGCTGGAAGTTCGCCGCCTGCGCGGCGCGCCGCAGGCGCTGGTCGGTGAAGCGCCGGGGCGCGAGGCCGGCCGCGTCGAACCCGCCCTGGCTGGTCTGGGTCAGCACGTCCAGACCGGCCACCGAACCGGTCAGCCTCAACATGTAGCCCTCCGGCCCGGGTTGCCAGACCAGCTCACCCCGACCACCGAGCGCGCCGCGCGCGAGGTCGTAGTGCAGCGTCATCGCGGGCGGGAAGCGCGTTCGGTAGACCGGCGTCGGATCGGCGGGCGCCGACCCGGCGTCGCGACCGGCGGCCGCCAGCAGCGTCGGAACCTCGGCCGGCGCCGCTGCGGCAGCCTCGGCCTCGGGCGCGGAGCCGGCGGCGCGTGGCGCGGGGGGCGCCGCCTGGGGTTCAGGGTTCGCATCGGCGGCGGCCACCGCGGGCGCCGAGGCGGCCGCCGCAGGCGCCTCGATCGTTTCGGGAGCGACCTCGGGGGCCGAGCCGGATCGATGTGCGGGCTCGGCCGCGTCGGGTGTGACCACTGACTTTGCCGACGGTCGCGCCGGAGTCGCCTCGACCCGGGGCGGCGCCGGGGCCGGCCTCTCGGCCACCGGCATGGGCACGGGCACGGGCACGGGCACGGGCGCCGGCGGCGGAAGCAGCGCCACGGCCATCACCGCCGCAGCCCGACCGTCGCGGCCCGGCAGCACCACCTCGAGCGTGCCCAGCAGCGCGGCATGCAGCAGCGCGGCACCGAGCGCCAGCCCCGCCAGCGCCCGATGGCGCCGCGCCTGCCGCGACAATCCGCTCACCCGCATCCTCCGCCGATCACCATGAAACTCGCCACCTACAAGGACGGCTCGCGCGACGGCCAGCTCGTCGTCGTCTCGCGCGACCTGTCGACCGCCCACTATGCCAGCGGCCTCGCGACGCGCCTGCAGCAGGTGCTGGACGACTGGAACTTTCTTTCGCCGCAGCTCGAGGACCTGTCGACCACGCTGAACCAGGGCAAGGCGCGCCACGCCTTCCCCTTCGATCCGCGTCGCTGTGCCGCTCCCTTGCCGCGGGCCTTCCAGCGGGTCGAGGCCGCGCCGGCGCTGCTCGGCGTCGGCGGCGACGCGGGGCTGACCCTGCGCCAGCACAGTGGCGACGACCTGTGCGGGCCCTGCGCGCCGATCGACGGCCGTCACGTCGGCTCGGGCCTGGACGTGGCCGGCGGCCTGGCCGTGATCACCGGCGACGTGGCCGCGGGCGTCTCGCCGGCGGAAGCGCTGGAGGGCGTGCGCCTGGTCGTGCTGGTGGCCGACACGTGCCGGCGCGAAGGCGATGCCTGTGCCGGCGACCGCCTCGGCTGCGCCTTCGCGCCGGTGGCGGTCACGCCCGACGAACTCGGCGCCGCCTGGCAGGGCGGTCGCGTCGCGCTGAATCTCGAGTTCACCCGCAACGGCAAGCGACTCGGCCTGGTCGACGCCGCGGCCGGCACGACCGCCTCCTTCGGCACATGGGTCGCGCGGCTGGCGCGGCTGCGGCCGGTGCACGCCGGCAGCATCGTCGCCAGCGGTGAACTGCGCGCCGGCGACGGCTCGCGCGGCTTCGCCAGCCTCGCGGCCCGGCGCGCCAGCGAACTCGCCGACCTCGGCGCGCCGCGCACCGACTGGCTGCAGCCGGGCGACCTGCTGCGTTTCGACATCAAGGGCGCCGAGGGCCAGAGCGTCTTCGGCGCGATCGACCGCCAGGTCGTGCTCGAGGACTGATCCGAGATGAGCGCCGAACTGCCCGGCACGCTCAAGGTCGTCACGGTCTGGCTGCTCGCCGGGCTGCTGCTGTTCGTCGGCGTTCAGGCCTGGCAGCACCGCGCGGTGCAGGCGCGCTTCCAGGTCGACGGCAGCGCCATCGAGCTGCAGCGCGGCCCCGACGGGCACTACCACTGGCCCGGCTCGGTGAACGGGCGCGAGGTCGACTTCCTGGTCGACACCGGCGCCACCGGCACCGCGCTGCCCGAGTCGCTGGCACGCGAACTGGGCCTCGAGTCGCTCGGCGAGATGGCGTCGGACACCGCCGGCGGCCGCGTCACCGGCCGCGTGGTGCGCGCCGATCTCGTGCTGCGCGGCGGGGTCCGGGTGCAACGCCTGCCGATGCTGGCGCTGCCCGGCCTGGCCGACCGCCCGCTGCTCGGCATGGACGTGCTCGGCCGCCTGAGCTGGCGGCAGGTCGACGGCGTGCTGCGCATCGAAGGCGGCGGTCCGCGCTGACCTCGCGCCGGCCGTTCGCACCCCGGGACTTGCACCGGGGTGCGCGGGCCGCGACGGCGGGTGCACAATGACCGCACAACATCTCGAACGCGAGGAGACACGATGTCCGATGCCAATGCCTTCACCAAGCTCGTCCCCGGCTTCGACTTCCTGCAGGGGCTGGTCAAGAACGCCGGCGCGGCGCTGCCGAGCATCGGCCAATGGGTCGCCCCGACGCTGAACCCCGAAGAACTCGAGAAGCGCATCGAGGAGTTGCGCACCGTGCAGTTCTGGCTCGAGCAGAACGCGCGCATGCTGGGCGCGACGATCCAGGCACTCGAGGTCCAGCGCATGACGCTGTCGACGCTCAAGACCATGAACGTGCAGATGGAAGACCTGCGCGACTCGCTGAAGATCCGCCTGCCGGAGGCCGAGCCCGAAGCGGCCGCCGAGGAGGCGGAGGCGGAGGCGGAGGCGGAGGCGGAGGCCGACGCCGAGCCGGAGCCCGAGTCGGAACCGCCCGCCCGGGCGAACCCGGCCGAGCCCACGCCTGCCGTCGACCCGATGCAGTGGTGGGGCGCGCTCACGAAGCAGTTCACCGAACTCGCCACCACGGCCATGAAGGACACGGCCAGCGACGCCGCCCGCAACCTGGCCGGCGCGATGGTCCAGCAAAGCCTCGACGCGGCCGGGCAGACGATCAAGAAGGCCGCCGCCGTGCCCGGAGCCGTGGTGCGCAAGGCCGCCGGCAAGGCGGCGCCGAAGGCTGCTGCCAAGAAGGGCGCTGCGAAGAAGGCCCCGGCCAAGAAGGCCCGCGCCGCGCCGCGCAAGCGCGCCGTGACGCGCCCCTGAGCCGACCCCTTCCCCCCCTTCGAGCCGACGGTGGCGACCTTGGGCGCCTTCCTGACCGGCCACGCCACCCACCCCGACTGGCGTGTGGCCGTGGCCTTGTCGGCCGCGCAGATCGATGCCCAGCGCGCCGCCGGGCCGCGGCCGCGCGGCCGCACCGGCGCCCCGACGCTCGGCTGGGTCTACTTCAGCGACCACTACGCGCCGCACGCCCGCGAACTGCTCGACGACCTGCGCGGCCGCTGGCCCGGCGTCGCCTGGGTCGGTGCGGTCGGCGTGGGCATCTGCGCCAGCGGTGTCGAATACTTCGACGAGCCGGCGGTCACGCTGATGCTGGCGGCGATTCCGCGGCGGCACTTCCGCGTGTTCTCGGGGGCGCGGCCGCTGGGCGACTTTGCCGCGCACACCGCGCAGGTCCACGCGGACCCGGCCACGCCCGACCTCGGCGAGCTGATCGCCGACATGAGCGACCGCACCGCCACCGGCTACCTCTTCGGCGGACTGGCCTCGGGCCGGTCGCGCGCGCTGCACCTGGCCGACGAGGTGCTTCAGGGCGGGCTCTCCGGCGTGGCCTTCGGCCCCGAGGTCGCGATCGTCTCGCGGGTCACGCAGGGCTGCCAGCCGGTGGGGCCGTCGCGGCGCATCACTGCGGCGCAGGGCAACCTGGTCAGCGCGCTCGACGGTGAAGGGGCCCTCGACTGCCTGCTGCGCGACCTCGACGTCGAGGGCGCCGAACCGCGTGCGGTGCTGCCGCGCCTGCGCCAGACGCTCGTCGGCCTGAGCGATCCGCACGACCCGCCGCATGCCAACGCCGACGGTTTCGACACCCCGGCGCGGCGCGGCGCGTTCGGCTCCGACACGCTGGTGCGCCACCTCGTCGGCCTCGACCCGGCGCGCCGCGGCATCGCCATCGCCGACCACGTCGAGGCCGGGCAGCAGCTCGCCTTCTGCCAGCGCAACACCGAGGCGGCGCGGCGCGACCTGGTGCGCATCTGCGCCGAGATCCGCGACGAGGTCGAGGCCGAAGCGCCGCCGGTGGCGCGCGCCGTCGCCCGCGACGGCGACGACCCGGCCGACGCCTGGCCGACCACCGGCGGCATCGCCGGCGCCGTCTACGTGAGCTGCGCCGGGCGCGGCGGCCCGCATTTCGGCGCGCCGTCGGCCGAGCTGGCGATCGTGCGCCGCGCGCTCGGCGATGTGCCGCTGGTCGGCTTCTTCGCCGGCGGCGAGATCGCGCGCCACCACCTCTACGGCTACACCGGGGTGCTGACGGTGTTCCGCGACGGTCGCTGATCATGGCGGCGCCGCGCATCCCGCCGATCCACTGCCTGCTGAGCTTCGAGGCGCTGGCGCGGCTGCGCAGCGTCACGCTCGCGGCCGACGAGCTCAACGTCACGCCCAGCGCCGTCAGCCACCGCATGCGGCAGCTCGAGTCGCAGCTCGGCGTCAAGCTCTTCGCGCGCAGCGACTTCGCGCTCTCGGCCGACGGCGCCGCCTACCTCGGCCAGGTGCGCCAGGGCCTGCAGGCCCTGGCGCAGGTGCCCGGCCAGGCCGCGCCCTCGCAGCAGGCGCGGCTGCGACTGGCGGTCACGCCGACCTTCTCGCGCCAGATCCTGCTGCCCAGGCTGTCGCTGTTCCGCCATGCCTACCCCGAGGTCGAGCTGGTGCTGCAGGTCGCCATCCCGATGCTCGACGTGAAGGCGGAAGAGGCCGACATCGAAGTGCGCTACGGGCCGGGGCCCTACGCCGGTGTCGAGCAGGTGCGCATCCTCGGCGACGAGGTCTCCCCGGTGTGCAGCCCCGACTACCTGAACGAGTTCGGGCCTTTCGGCAACTTCGAGACCGTCGAGAGCGTCGCGCGCGCCCGCCTGATCCGCAGCCCGCTCGAGCCCTGGAACACCTGGTTCCGCGCCTTCGGCATCGCGCTGCCCGAACCGCGCGGCGGCGCGCAGTTCAACGACGTCGGCCTGATGCTCGACGCCGCGGCGGCCGGCTTCGGCGTCTCGCTGATGCGCCTGCAGCTCGGTCGCGACTGGCTCGACAACGGCCGGCTCGTGCGGCTGTCGCCGCGCTCGGTGCCCTCGCCCAACCACCACCACCTGTGCTGGAAGGCGGGCACGCTCGAACGCTGGGAGTGCGCGGCCTTCGTCGACTGGCTGCGCCAGTCGCTGGCCTGAGCCGCGCGCTCAGCGGTGTGAAAGAACCCAACGCGGGCATCTTGGGTTCTTTCACACCTTCAGACGTCGACGATCTGCCAGGTCAGGTCGATCTCGTCGTTCGGCAGGTCCCAGATCTGCGCGACGAGTTCCAGCGACAGCCCGGCGAGTTCGCCCAGGTCGACGCCCTCCGCGATCTGCATCCAGAAGCGGTCGCCGCCGCTTTCCGGCCTCTCGAAGCCGTGGACCTTGACGAGCTCGCGCTGGTCCTGCGCCGACAACTGCAGTTCTTCCGGCAACTCGTCGTTGCCCATCAGCTCACACAGCATCGCGCCGCGCCGGCCCTCGGTGAAGATCATCAGGTTCGCGGCCTGCTCGCCGTCGGTGGCCTGCAGCACAAGCGCCTGCCGGCCGCGCTCGGCCGCCATCGCCTCGAAGTCGGCCTGCAGCGCCTCGGCGAGCGTCGCCTCCGCGGCCTCTTCGTCCTCGCCGGCCACGTCGTCCACGTCGACCGGCGCCGCGGCGCGCCTTGCGGCCGGTGCCGGCGGTGAAGTCGCAGCGGCCGGCGTGGCCGCCGCCGCGGCCTGCGGCGCGCCGCCTTCGAAGGCCTTGCGGATCGCCTGGAAGATCTTCACGAACTCGGCCTCGCGCTCGGTCTTCTCGTCGAGCATCGCCAGCGGCCGGTTCATGTTCACCGCCTGGAAGCGGGACAGCGGTTCGTCGCGGTCGCCGAAGCTCGACGGCTTGACCACCACCGGCAGGATCTGAACGCCCTCGGCGCGCGCCGCGTCGAGCAGCGGCGGCAGTTCTTCCCGGGTGATGAAGTCGGAGGTGAGGAAGTCGGTCGAGATCAGCAGCACCGCGACCTTGGCGCTGGCCAGGCCGTTGCGGATCTCGGTGTTCCAGTCCATGCCGGGGGCGATGTCCTTGTCGGTCCAGACCCGGATGTTGCGACGCTCCAGCGGCACGAGGTGCTTGCGCAGGCGCTGCAGGAACTCGTCGTCGGCATGCGCGTAGCTCACGAACACCTGGTTGCGGGGCTGGGACATGGGGCTCCTCCCGAAGCATGGTCGATGGGCCATTCTGCGCTGGCCTCGCGCGGCGCAGCAAGGACGGGCGAACCCGGCATGGGCACCCCCTCCATCGACCGCGCCTGACGTCGCGCTGACGGCGTGAAAAACGCTCACGCGGGCCGCCAAGAATCCTCACGCGAGGTGCAGACTCCGAAACCTACATTCGCTCCCCAGGCGCCGCCATGCCGGTCGGCACGAATCCATCAGTTCAAACATCGAGGAGCAAGCCCATGGTCTGGCAACAGGTCTACGACCCGTTCGGCAACATGTTCATTTCCACCGCACTCGCGGCCATCCCGGTGGTCGTGATGCTGGTGTCGCTCGGCTTCCTGCACATCAAGGCGCACATCGCCGCGGGCCTGGGGCTGCTGGCCGCGGTGGTCGTGGCGGTCTTCGCCTACGGCATGCCGGGCAGCATGGCGGGCAAGGCGGCGCTGTTCGGTGGCTTCACCGGCCTGCTGCCGATCGGCTGGATCGTGCTGAACATCATCTTCCTGCAGCAGCTGGCCGAGCAGAACGGCAGCTTCAAGATCCTGCAGGACTCGCTGTCGGGCATCACCGAAGACCGCCGCCTGCAACTGCTGCTGATCGCGTTCTGCTTCGGTGCGTTCTTCGAGGGCGCAGCCGGCTTCGGCACGCCGGTGGCGGTGACGGCGGGCATCCTGATCGGCCTGGGCTTCTCGCCGCTGGCGGCCTCGGGCCTGAGCCTGATCGCCAACACCGCGCCGGTGGCCTTCGGCGCGCTGGGCACGCCGGTGATCACGCTGGCCAAGGTGCACGGCTACGACCTGATGGAGGTCACCGCGATGATCGGCCGCCAGCTGCCGTTCTTCAGCCTGCTGGTGCCGTTCTGGCTGATCTGGGCCTTTGCCGGTCGCAAGGCGATGTGGGAGATCTGGCCGGCGATCCTGGTCACGGGCCTGAGCTTCGCGATCCCGCAGTACCTGGTGTCGAACTTCATCGGCCCCGAGCTGGTGGACATCATCGCCGCCATCGTCTCGATGGTGGCGCTGGTCGCCTTCCTGCGTGTGTGGAAGCCGACGAAGGTCTGGACCTCGCCGTCGCTGAAGGGCCACGAGACCGACGGTGGCGAGGCCAAGGCGCCGTCGCCGGTGGTGCGCCACAGCCGTGCCGACCTGGTGCGCGCCTGGACGCCCTGGGCGATCCTGACGGTGTTCGTCTTCGTCTGGGGCCTGCCGGCGGTCAAGACCTACCTGAACGGCCTCTTCGCGCCGACCTTCCCGATGGAGGGGCTGCACAACCTGATCGAGAAGATGCCGCCGGTCGTGCCCACGCCGCACAAGGAGACCGCGGTCTACACGCTGAACCTGCTGTCGTCCACCGGCACCGGCATCCTGCTGTCGGCGATCGTCGGCGCGCTGGTGATGAAGTACAACCCGGTCGAGATCGTGCGCACCTGGCTGCGTACGCTGTGGCTGGTGCGCTACTCGCTGCTGACCATCGTGCTGATGCTGGCGCTGGGCACGCTCACGCGCTTCTCGGGCACCGACACGACGCTCGGCCTGGCCTTCGCCAACACCGGCGTGTTCTACCCCTTCTTCGGCACGCTGATGGGCTGGATCGGCGTCGCGATGACGGGCTCCGACACCGCCTCGAACGTGCTCTTCGGCGGCATGCAGAAGGTCGCGGCCGAGCAGCTGGGCCTGTCGGGCAACCTGATGGGCGCGGCGAACAGCTCCGGCGGCGTGATGGGCAAGATGATCGACGCGCAGTCCATCGTCGTCGCCTCGACCGCCACGCGCTGGTTCAACCACGAAGGCGACATCCTGCGCTACGTGTTCTTCCACTCGATCGCGCTGGCCTGCCTGGTGGGCCTGTTCGTGACGCTGCAGGCCTATGTCTGGCCCTTCACGCTGATGGTCGTGCACTGAGCCCGGACGTGGGGCCCCGGAAGGGGCTCCACGCCTGGCGAAGGCCGAGCCGCGATTTCACGCGGCGAGGCTGAACCCGGACGTGGGGCCCCGGAAGGGGCCTCACGCCTGGCGAAGGCCGAGCCGCAATGTCACGCGACGCGGCGGAATGCCACGGCGCGTGCGGCGCAGTAAAGTGCGCCGCAGGTCCGGAACCCTGGTCGGATTTCGAAGGAGACGCCCGATGAATGCCCCCGAGGCCCTGGCCCGGCCCGACGCCACCGAGCGCGCGGCGCGGCAGTCGCAGGTCGTGGCGGCGCTGGCCGAGGCGCTGCCGGCGCACGCGCTGCTCTGGCACCGCGAGGACACCGTGCCCTACGAATGCGACGGCCTCACCGCCTACCGCGAACAGCCGCTGGTGGTGGCGCTGCCCGAGACCGAGGCGCAGGTGGCGGCGGTGCTGCGCACCTGCCACCGGCTGGACGTGCCGGTCGTCGCGCGCGGCGCCGGC
>ERZ795061.5532-NODE-5532-length-10330-cov-16.003796_pt1 | contig 10330 bp, 8 predicted proteins | sample MGYA00375145_ERZ795061 | MGnify/ENA primary metagenome ERZ795061 (study PRJEB30190, sample SAMN05720144) | anaerobic digester metagenome | isolation source: active sludge of municipal wastewater-treating anaerobic digesters | place: USA | collected 2014-12-22 ... | reverse complement strand
TCGAATCCTTGCTGCCCTCTTTGACGCTGCGCTACGGGCGCCGGGAAGACTGGGGCACACGCCAGGTATGGGGCCAAACCACCAGCAGCGGCAAAGGTGTTTCGGTGCGCCGCATCTGGGATACGAGCATCAAATACACCGGAAATCATTTTGGCGCCTCCTACGTAGAACATCAGAAGTTTGCACATGCCATTCGCAACGGACTGCCGGCTGAAGTCACGCTCGAAGAAGGACTTCGCGCGGTAGCCACCGGTATCGCAGCACACCGCAGCATCGACACCCACAGCGTCGTCGCCATGCGTGACGTGCTGCCTTCGGGGTGGTAATCATGGCCAATATGAAATCTGGCTCCTACGCGGCCTACCCTTCGCTTAAAGGTAAAACCGTCTTCATTTCGGGCGGCTCATCCGGTATTGGTGCAGAACTGGTCCGGGCGTTCGCGGCCCAGGGCAGTCGGGTAGCTTTTTGTGGCACCAAAGCTGATGGTGGCGACGCGCTGATAGCTGAACTGGCGCTAGCTGGTCTGGGCGAGCCTTTCTACGAAGCATGCGATGTGCGGGATATTGCAGCACTGCAGGCCCTGCTTGATCGCGTAGGTCAAAAGCTTGGACCCATTCAGGTACTGGTAAACAACGCAGGCCGGGATGATCGCCATTCACTGGATGAACTGACACCTGAATATTGGGACAACTGTCTGAACATCAATTTGCGCCACCAGGTTTTTGCCGCCCAGTCAGTCGCGCGCCAACTCAAGGCGGCCGGGCTGCGTGGCAGCATCATCAACATGGGAAGCATCAGCTGGATGCGTGGCCGGCCTAACCTGATAGGCTACACCACCAGCAAAGCGGCCATCTCCGGCATGACCAGAACGCTTGCCCGCGAGCTGGGCGATGCCGGTATCCGTGTCAATGCACTGGTGCCCGGCGCCATCGTCACGGAGCGGCAAACGACGCTGTGGCGTAACCCGGAAGAAGATCAGAAATTCATTGATTTGCAATGCCTGAAATTTCGCCTGGAGTCCGTTCATGTTGCCCGGCCGACCCTGTTTCTGGCCAGCGATGACAGCGATGGAATCACCGGTCAAAACCTGATCGTGGACGCTGGGCTGGCGCAGGTTTCTGTTGCGGGTTAGCTCCTCCTCTCATGCGATGAGCATGATGGGCTCAACGGCATCACTGTGCGCGAGAATGCGGCCAATCGCAGTAGTGCTGGCATAACCCAGTTTTCGCAAGGCCGCCACGCAGGCATCCGCCTGATCAGCCGGAACACTCGCCAGCAAGCCACCCGCAGTTTGCGGATCAAAGATCAGCGGATAACGCGGGTGTGTGACCATTGCTTCCTGATTGCGCAGCGCGCGACGCAGCCGCACATTGGCACTTTGCAGTGAACTGACGATGCCAGCTGCCACGCATTCCACTACACCTTCCAGCAACGGCAACGCGGAAAGACTCAATTCCGCGTCCACCCCGGACGGGCGGGTCATTTCCAGCAGGTGGCCCAGCAGGCCGAAGCCCGTCAAATCGGTGCAGGCGGTTGCGCCATATTCGCTGAGACACTTCGCACCCAGGCGGTTCGAGACGACCATGGATTGCAGCGCGGCATCAATCCAGCGGCCTTTTGCGGCCAGGCGGACGTGGGCGGCAAACAAGGCACCGGTGCCAATGGGCTTGGTCAGAATCAACACGTCGCCCGGCTGCATGCCGTTCTTGCGCATAATCCTGGCAGGGTTGTCGTCAATCAGCCCGTTCACGGCGAAGCCCAGCGCCAGTTCCCGGCCTTCGCCTGTGTGCCCACCCACCAGTGCGCAATTGGCCTCGTTCAAAACCTCCAGTGCACCCGACATCATCTGGAATAGCACGTCTTCCACCTTGGACTCCAGACCTGGCGGCACGGTGGCAATGGCCGTGGCCGACTGCGCCTCGGCGCCCATGGCCCAGATGTCGCCCAACGCATGGTTGGCGGCCACCTTGCCAAAAACATAGGGGTCGTCAATGAACGAGCGGAAGAAGTCCACCGAATGCACCATAGCCTTGCCAGGGGGCACACGCACCACGGCGGCGTCATCCGGGTCATTCAGGCCAATCACCACGTCATCACGGTCCACCGGGAGCAGGTTGCCCAGTGCGCGGGATAGCACCGTCGCCCCCACCTTCGCTCCGCAGCCGCCGCAACGCATGGCAATGGCCGACACGGCTTGCAGCGATTCATCCTGACTGAGCTTCACGGTATCTTGCATCGGGGGCGGTGCAGGCATACCACCCGCATTCATCGACGGCAAGTCATGAAACCTGAGCATGAAGCGCCGGTCAATCCAGTCTTTCCAGGTCCACACCCAGTCTCCTGCGAAGCCCAGCCAGCCGCGCGATGCCACGGCGTGCTGGTCACCCGTGCTGATGAGTGCCAGCCAGGAACGTTGCGGGTGATAGGACGCCAGCGCCGCCCCTTGTACGAAGCGACGCAGATTCGCGGTCAGTGGCGGGCCCTGGCGCACAGCAAAAACGCCTGCTTTCTCCAGCGAGAAGTTCACCATGCTGGCCACGTCACCCGCCGCAAAGATATTGGGATCCGTCACCGTCTGCAAAGTGTCAAGAACCTGAACAAACCCGTCTGCGTCCAGCGCAAGACCTGTGTCTTGCAGCCAAGCGGCACCTCCTGCGCGGGTTACCCAGACGATTTCATCCGCGTCAATCACCTCGCCCGATATGGTTTGCAGGCGTCCCGCCATCACCTGGTTGACTGCTGCGAGGCGATGCACGACAACCTGCCGTTCATTCAACACGCGGTCAAAAAGTCGCTGCACACCGGGATTGTGGGTTGGGAGAATGTTGTTTGTGTCGGTGAACAGATGGAACACCAGTTCATCCGCGTTGCGCCCCAGCGCGCGCAGTTCGTTGCGCAGGCGGAACTGCATCGCCAGCAGCAACTCAACTCCTCCTGCGCCAGCGCCTACTACCGCAATCGTCGTCTTCCCGGGGTGCTTTTGCACGCGATCCAGCAGCGCCAGCCAGCGATCATTGAAGCGCCGGATCGGCTTGACCGCCACCACGTGCTCCGCTGCGCCGGCCACGTCCGCCAGCCGCGGCGTTGAGCCGATGTTGATGGACAACACGTCATAAGGTACCGGCGGGCGGTTGCGGCACAGCACCTTGTTGTTGATCCGGTCCAGTCCAATGACTTCGTCACGGTACAGGCGGGCACCGGCGAACACAGCCAGGCGGCTCAGATCAATGTGGACATCGTCATAGTCGTAGTGACCGGCCACATAGCCCGGCAGCATGCCTGAGTACGGTGTGTGCACGTCGGTGCAGATGAGCGTGAGACGCACGCCGGCAATGGGCTTCATGCCAAAACTCTTTAGCACCCCCACGTGGCTGTGGCCGCCGCCCACCAGAACAATATCTCTCAGAATGGGCTGATCAGGCATTTGCATGAGGTGATTTCATCTTTTGGTTCTTGTTCATTTCAGCAAATCATGGACCAACCGGGTAAGCGCCGCCCGCTCGGTCTCCGGAGCAAACAGGGGCACACGCCGGGCGCAGCGGTCCTCAAGTTTTGCATACAGCGTATCGGGGTCCGGGGCAGTCTGATCTTCACGGCAGCGCACCAGCAAATCAGCCAGCCCCTGAGCGTCGCCATGCGCAAAGTATCCAGGGTAATCTTCCCCGAGCATACCCACGTTTCCGGCAATTCTGGAAGCCAGCACCGGCGTGCCACTGCACACCGCCTCCATGATCACATGGGCGCCACCTTCCATGCGGCTGGGGTGCACCAGCAGGTGTGCGCGCTGGATGTGCCTTCGCGTGGTTTCATGCGACAGGCCTCCGAGCCATCGGTAGCCGGGACAGGCTGCGGCCGTTGCGCGGGCCTGGTTACCCAGTGATGCATCCAGCGACTCGCCAATGTGGTCAATCAGGATATCCGGGCTGTCCTTGAGGATGCGCGCAGCTTCAAACAGCGTTTGTGGGGACTTCTCGTCACGCAGATGGCCCACCATCACGGCACGCAGGTGCTGCCTGGTTTTTTTTGCCGGTTCGCGTGAAGCGGCTGACTGAAAAATCACACGGGCTTTGTGCCGCAGCGTGTGAGGCAGGGCATCAGGACCGCACTCCTGCAACACCACCAGATGTTTCGCGAAACGCAGTGACGCCTGCGCCATTGCATCCGTTTGAATGTCCCGGTAGAGGTCCGTACCGGTGAGCACTACACCCAACCCCCTGGCATTGGCCGTCACACCTTGCGCTTGTGCCCAGGCGGCAATCGAATCTGCAGATCGCCGCGCGTGCAATGCCAGCATCACATCAAATGGATCACCATTCCAGGCTTGTGCAACAGTGATGTGAAACGCCGGCCGAAGCATTCGGGACCAGCGCCTCGCCGTTTGCCAGTTGCCATTGTTGGCATGGGCAACGGCCGGGCTGATGATCAGAACGCGAGGCTGCTTCATTGGCAAGTTCGAAACTGAGCGTTAACCTATTTCAACGACGGCGAGACTTTGCCCGCCCGGCCATCAAACGGATGTGTGGGCCGCCCATATAGGGCCATCACCCGCTGCACGTACTGGCGTGTTTCCCTGTACGGCGGGATGCCTTTGTAACGATCAACCGTACCCTCACCCGCGTTGTAGGCGGCCAGCGCCAGCCGTACATCACCTCGGTAATACGACAGCAGCCAGCGCACATAGGCCAGGCCACCTTTGATATTTTGTGAGGCGTTGTAGGCGTTGCTCACATTGAAGCGTTCCGCCGTTTCGGGTATCAGTTGCATCAGCCCCATGGCGGCCTTCGGTGACCTCGCCCGAATCTGGAAGTTTGACTCGGTGGCAATGATGCTCAGAATCAGTTTGGGGTCCACCCCATTCCAGCGAGCCAGCGGTCCCACCAGATCAACCACCCAGCGCCGGTTTTTGGGCAGGTTGAGCAGAAAGCGGTCTATGCCAGAACCTGACGCTGCAAAGTCGTTCGAAACCCTGCCTTTCTCGGGTACCACGGACTCCAGCACACACGCTGGCAGCAGGGCGCTGGTGATGCGAATGGTCTCCAGCATGTTCTGTGCTTCAGCATGCCCTTGCAGCGCCGCCAGTGAAAACAGCGACGCCGCCATCTCGCGGCTCTCCGGCACACCACGCCCAAATGCAAACAACATGCCCAGCCGGTATTGCGCCTCGGTACTGCCCAGACGCGAAGCCTCGCAGTAGCGCGTAGCGGCCTGCCACGGTCCTTCCAGATCGTCGGTGCTGCGCTCCAGGGACTGAGCCTGTTCCAGCAGACTGCTGACCACAGCCGGCTCATGCGCCAGGGCAGCGGCATCCAGTGTGACGGCATGCCCCAGGCTCAACATGGCGGTTGACAACAGTGCGAGGAACCCGCGCATCAACACCCCGCCCGGCTGTGCAGTCGGGGGATCACGTTGATTTGGGGATATTTGAAGCGTCAATCTGCAGCCTTTGAAACAGCCAGTCAGGAATCAGAGGTTACACGAAGGTCCGGGGTGACATGAAGACAGCCCGCACGGCCGTAAACTGCGTCCATGGCAAACCCCAATCCTGCACCGCCGGACCATCTGCCCGATGGCGACTGGCACCTGCACGACGCACACGAGCTTGCGCGCCTGCACGGCGTGAACCCTGCTCACGGGCTGCAGGCGCATCAGGTCAGCCAGCGCGCCATCCAGCACGGTGCCAACGAGCTGCCCGCCAGCGACAGCCGCAGCATCTGGTCACTGCTGGTGGATCAGTTCAGTGATTTCATGATCCTGGTGCTCATCGCAGCGGCAGTGATCTCCGGCGTGGTGGGTGATCTGGTGGACACGCTGGTCATTTTGATCATTGTCGTACTCAATGCGGCTATCGGCATGGTGCAAGCCTGGCGGGCTGATCAGGCGCTGGCCGCGCTGCAGCGTCTGTCAGCGGCCCAGGCCACGGTGTTGCGCAGTGGGCAGGTACAGCAGGTTCCGGCACACGTTCTGGTGCCGGGAGACATCGTGCTGCTGGAAGCAGGCAACAAAGTTCCGGCTGATGTGCGCCTGCTTGAAATTGCCCAGCTCAAGGTGGATGAGTCCGCGCTGACCGGTGAATCGGTCACGGTGGACAAACACGCCGGCATGCTGTCAGGAGCAGCGGGTATGGTTCATGCGCTGGGTGACCGGCTGAACATGGCGTTCAAGGGCACCACAGCCACCCACGGGCGCGGCCGCGGGTTGGTGGTGGCAACCGGCATGGCCACCGAACTGGGCAAAGTGGCCGGGCTGCTGCAGGACGATGCAGACCGCAGCACCCCCCTGCAGCGGCGCCTGAGCGCTTTTGGTAAACGTGTGGCAGTGGCCGTGCTGGCGATTTGTGCGGTGATCCTGGTGGTGGGCGTGCTGCGGGGCGAGGCACCGCTGCAGATGGTGCTGGTGGCCATCAGCCTGGCCGTAGCGGCCATCCCCGAGGCGTTGCCGGCCGTGGTCACCGTGCTGCTGGCGCTGGGCGCGCGCAAGATGGTGACGTTCAACGCATTGATCCGGCGTCTGCCCTCGGTCGAAACACTGGGCTCGGTCACCTACATCTGTTCGGACAAAACCGGCACGCTCACGCAAAACCGCATGCAGGCCGAATGCGGCGTGGCGGGTGAAGAAGGCAGCGGACCGGTCTGGGTGCCAGGCACCAACCTCCCCGGGCCCCTGCACGCTGAATTGCTGCGCGCTGTAGCGCTGTGCAACGACGCCACCCCGGCTGCAGATGGTGGCTGGCAGGGGGACCCCACCGAAACCGCCCTGACCACCGTGGCCGCTGGCGCCGGTCTGCATAAAGCGGCTCTGGACACCGAATGGCCCCGCGTACTGGAGCAGCCGTTTGACTCCGTGCGCAAGCGCATGACGACCTTTCATCGCACGCCACAGGGCTATGTGGCCTACACCAAAGGCGCGCCTGAATCGGTCATCCCGCAGTGCACCGTGGAGTGGCGCACTGCAGCAGCCGGCGGCCCCTCCCAGATGAACCACAGCGCCTGGCTGGCGCGGGCCGATGCCCTCGCCGCGCAGGGCTTGAGGGTGCTGGCTGTGGCGCGGCGCAGTTATGAGCGCTTGCCCGAAGCCGGGGGCGAAATTGAGGCGGTAGAAAGCGGGCTGTGCATGGTCGGCCTGATCGGTTTGATAGATCCGCCGCGCCCGGAGGCTGCCGCAGCCGTGCGTGAATGTATGGCAGCCGGTGTCACGCCGGTGATGATCACCGGGGACCATCCCGCAACGGCGCGCGCCATTGCGCTGCGGTTGGGCATCGTGACGGATGCACAGTCCCCCGTGCTTACCGGGGCTGATCTGTCTGCGCTGGACGAGGATGCCCTGCACGCCCTGGTGCAGCGCGTGCGGATTTACGCCCGCGTGGACCCTGCGCAAAAAATACGCATCGTTGAAGCCCTGCAGGCGCTGGGCGAATACGTGGCCATGACCGGCGACGGCGTGAACGACGCGCCCGCGCTGAAGCGCGCCGACATTGGCGTGGCCATGGGCAAAAGCGGCACCGACGTGGCACGTGAGGCTTCCAGCCTTGTGTTGCTGGATGACAACTTCGCCACCATCGTGGGGGCGGTGCGCGAAGGTCGGCGCATCTACGACAACATCCGCAAGTTTGTGCGTTATGCCATGACCGGCAACTCGGGTGAGATCTGGACCATTTTTCTGGCGCCGCTGCTGGCGTTACCCATACCGCTGCTGCCCATTCATATTCTGTGGGTGAATCTGGTCACCGATGGGCTGCCCGGTCTGGCGCTGGCCGCCGAACCAGCCGAGCGCGGCATCATGCAGCGCCCGCCGCGGCCGCCCGCCGAGAACCTGTTTGCCCACGGCATGTGGCAACATATTCTGGGCATTGGCCTGCTGATTGGCGGCCTGTGTCTGGGGGTTCAGGCCTGGGCCCTGTCCACCGGGCATGCGCATTGGCAAACCATGGTGTTCACCGTGCTCACGCTGGGGCAGATGGCACATGTGCTGGCCATACGCTCCGAGCGCGACCCCCTTTGGCAAATCGGCATCGCGTCCAACCGGCCACTGCTGGGCGCCGTGCTGCTGACGTTTGCGCTGCAGATGGCTACCATTTACGTGCCCGCACTGAACCCTGTTTTCAAAACCCAGCCGCTGAGTTTGGTTGAACTGGCCATTTGCCTCGGCGTATCGTCCATCGTCTACATCGCGGTTGAAATCGAGAAATACTGGAGACGAAACAACCGAAATAGCCTTTAGCCCTTATTCAATATGCGTGAGCAGCTATTATTTTTGGAGCATCATGAACCCCGCCAACACCATAAACACGCCCCGCATGTCACCCAGCATGGAACGCATCTTCAAGCGCATCCAGCAGGAAGACGCCCACCTGCCCAACCCCCTGCTGATTCCGGTTGCAGAGGCGCGTGCCGTTTACAAAATCACCTCATCGCGCTGGACCCGGGTGGATGAGTCGCCGTTTCTGATTGACTACTTCACCCTCCCCACTGCAGGCCGCGCGATGGATGCCGTCCGGCTGACGCGCAAGGCGGATCCACGCGCAGGCACGCTGCTGTATTTGCATGGCGGGGGTTGGGTACTGGGCACCATCCAGTCGCACTTCAGCATCATGGCCCGGCTGGCCGAACTCACCGGCTTCACCGTGGTCGGCATCGACTACGGGCTCGCGCCGGAAGCCCCATTCCCGGCCGGTCTGAACGATGCGGTGGCGGCGCTGCGCACACTGCGTGCTGGCGCACCCGTGCAACCCTGGCTGGTGGCGGGTGACTCGGCTGGCGCCAACATCGCCATGGCCATGATGCTGGACTTGCGCGATGCGGGTGAGCAGTTGCCCGATGCCGCGCTGCTGTTCTACGGCGTGTTTTCAGAAGATCACCAGACCGACTCACACCGGCTGTGCGGCGGTGGCCAGTTCGGGCTGTCCACTGAAAAAATGGCCTGGTTTCGAAAGCACTACCTCAGCGGGGAGCCAGTCAGCCCCGCGGACCCCCGCGTCTCGCCGGTGCATGCCGACCTGCGCGGCCTGCCCCCCATTTACCTAAACGCTGCAGGCGCAGACTGTTTGCGTGATGACAGCGTGGTGATGGTGCAGCGCCTCGCGCAGGCGGGAGTGCCTCATCAATTCACGATGTTTGAAGGCGTGAACCACGGCTTCATGCAAATGAGCAGCGAGTTGCCCGAGGCAATGGACGCTTTCAGGGACGTTGCAGCATTTGTCAACTCACACTTTCCATCCAGGTAATCTGGCACCTGCCTCACTGCACATGGACACCCCCTCGCTGATCAAGTCCCTTGGCGTAAGCCTGCCCAGCCCGGCCTACCTGACTGGTGCCATTGCGTTTGGCCTGGTCGGCATGGCGGCCTATGCCCATGGCAAGCGCGTAGAACGCCGCCAGACCCAATGGATCGGCGTCGCGCTGATGCTCTTTCCCTACGCCATTTCAACAACCTGGCTGATGTATTCCGTGGGTGCCATTCTTTGCGCCGGGTTGCTCGTCAACCGCGAGTAGGCGGCTTCTCGTGGTTTGGACTATTATGAAATTGGATGACATTTCTCATCCCTCTTTTCATTCAGGAGATCAGCCATGAAACCCGTTCAATTGAAGAAGCGTCCGTCCAGCAAAACGGCAAGGCTCGTAGCTGCGCTGGCCATGAGCAGCCTCGGCTTCATCACCACCGCACACGCCCAAAGCGCGGCGTTCACGCTGTCCAGCCCGGACCTGGCCTCCGGCTCGTTCGACAACAAATTCATCCTCAATGGTTTCGGCTGCACGGGCGGCAATGTATCGCCCGCGCTGGAGTGGCGCAACGTTCCAGCTGGAACCAAGTCCCTGTCTCTGCAGATCCATGACCCCGACGCCCCCACGGGCAGCGGTTTCTGGCACTGGGGCGTATACAACATGCCGCCCACCACCACGGGGCTGGCACAGGGCGCCGGAAATTCACCCGCCACACTGCCAGCGCCAGCCTACGGGGGCAACACCGACTTTCAGGATACCGGCGCTACCGGGGTCAACGGCAACTATGGCGGCCCGTGCCCGCCTGTGGGCGACAAACCGCACCGCTATGTGTTCACGCTGTACGCACTCGCCGTGGATGACGTTCAAAAGGCTGGCGGCATCCCCAAAACCGGCACCGCCGCGCTGTATTCATTTGTGTTGAACAAAGGGATCGGCGCCAATCTGCTGGGCAAAGCCAGCTTCACGGCGACTTATGGAAGGTAGGAACGGTAGCGGTTACTGGTAAACACCGGGGCCAAAGCTTGGGCACAAGGGCCATGCTCACCGAAGGCGACGTCAAAAAAAGCGGATTTCGGCACGGCTGTATGCTACGGCTGAACTTTCCGCTACCA
>ERZ795061.5523-NODE-5523-length-10342-cov-8.684359_pt1 | contig 10342 bp, 16 predicted proteins | sample MGYA00375145_ERZ795061 | MGnify/ENA primary metagenome ERZ795061 (study PRJEB30190, sample SAMN05720144) | anaerobic digester metagenome | isolation source: active sludge of municipal wastewater-treating anaerobic digesters | place: USA | collected 2014-12-22 ... | reverse complement strand
GGTGAGGCGTGTAAAGCACTCGAAAGCGGCTATCACAACGTATCGCTTGTGACATCAAAGGAGGATTTAAGAACTCGGTTGGCGGCAATCGCCGCTCATCTCAGCGAGGAGGATTTGGAAAAAATCCTACCCCGCGCAAAGAAGATGTTCTTCTACGACGCCCAAGACAAAACATCTTTGTATTACGCCTTAGGCGTAGGAAAGTGGATTTCGAATGATGGAAAATTGTCTGCCAACAGACCGGCAGAAGGGTACTCCACATCGGTCACAAAAATAACGATAGACGCTCCTTCGTTTGTTAAGAAGAGCAAGCAGTCGGTGACGTTTTCAACACCAATTCGGGTCGTACTTACCTCGACAAGAAACGTGCCGAAATTGGGTAACGTTCTGGCAGCTCCTTCGCTGTCGGGCCTGAGTACGCAGGAGATGATCGACACAATAAACAAATATGCGATCACGTCTGCAAAATCGACAAATGCGCTCGCGAACCTTTCGTCTGCATCGCTAGCAGCCATCCCGTCAGCGTCGCTAACAAGCGCTTTAAGCGGGCTGCAACCGACCCTTGAATATGAGACTGTGGTCGCTCAATCCGACAGTTTGGTCACTGTGGAGTGGTCTGCTACGCTGACGCAGGCTGGAAATCTTGTAAAAGCTGAGATCAAAAGCATCACACCTCATATTGGTCAGTGGAAAACACAGTAGCGCCACTTGGAGTGCGCCGTTCGCCAGCTCATGGAACGCTTAGCGCTCGTATTGCCAACACGGCTCTCCTTTTGCTCTCAAGCGTTCGGACAATAAGCAAGCGGCGTAACGGCTTCCCCAGCGAGACGCACGTCAAGCGCGGGCGCCGGCTCATCAAGGGCGGCGAGATCGAACTCATCGAGAAGCTGGGCCGTAACGATCCCTGCCCCTGCGGTTCGCGGAGCAGATTTGAAGAACTGCTGCCTCACGTCCGGTCGCAAAAACGGCGCCGAGCGCAAGGACTACTTTCAGGCAGCGACGCCACCCCGCTACTCCAGCGCGAACAGCTTCTCCACCTTCGTCCCCAGCGCCTCAGCCAGCTTCAGCGCCAGCAGTGTCGAGGGGATGAAAACGCCGTTCTCCACCGTGTTGATCGTCTTGCGCGAGACCTGCACCCTCTCCGCCAGCTCGGCCTGCGTCAGCCCCGCCGCCGTGCGCACTTCCTTGAGACGGCTCACCAGGCTCCGCTCCGCCTGTCCCCGATCAGGCATCGGCCTCGCCGCGCTTCTCGAGCCGCGCAAACCGCACAGCCGCCACGAACGCCCCAAGCATCAGCACCAGCGGCAGCACATCCGTCACGCTCAGCGCCACGAACAGGCTCGCAATCAGCGCAACCACGCCGCCCAGCATCGCCGCGAGGAATCCCGCCTGCGCCGCCGCCGTGCGATTGGCGCGCGAGAGTTCGTCGTCCAGCTCGGCATTGCGCCCGACAAGGCTGAACGCCGTCGTCGACCGCAACGCCAGCACGACCACCAGCGCACAGAACCCCGCCATCCGCACGATTTCCACGCCGCGCGCGGCGCCCGGCGTGATCGGCGCGCTCATGCTCACCGCCTGCAACCCGATCAGCCCCAGAAAGATCGCGCCCGCCAGGATCGTCCCCCGGCGCCGCCGCGACCGTACATCCGCATTCGCCATATCGCTCTCACTTGCGTTGTAACCTTCAGGTGACATGACACCTAAAGGTTACACCCGTCAAGCGCGTTGTTGCAGCTGCCGACGCGCGCGCCGCGCAGGGTGCTTGATTTCGGGCTGCCGCCTCCCACTTGGCTCGCATGGGGTTCAACTGGAAACGCGCTGCCGGCCTGCCGCCCATGGATGCGGCCTATGGGGTAATCCCCAGCCGCAATCGCATCCGGGGGCTGGAGAACTACACGCTCATCGAACCTTGCGGCATCCACGAGAACCCGCGCTTCTACAAGTATCGCTGGCGCATCTGGGCGCTCGACAACACGGACGAGGACTGGAAGCCCGAGCGCGACGACCGGGCGGTCCTCCGCCACGGGTTCAACCGCCGCGCCCAGCCCGTGCTGTCCCTGAGCTTTCACGACGGCATCTGCCGGATGCAGTCACTGGTCGAGCGGGGCGAATTTTTCTACGCGCTCATGAACCGGCTGAAGCGCGCCGATCCGGCCGCCCCGTGGCTGCCCGCTTCCTGCCGCGCCCCGTCGTACGACGCGGACCCGGACACGCCCTTCCACGGCCACAAGTAATTGCGGCGTGCCTAGTGCGTGAGGATGTCGATGATCTTCACCAGCTCGATCACGTTGCGCGTCGCGCGCGCGATCAGCACGATGTCGTTGTCCACCCGGCTGTAGCAATAGCCGTCGCGCGGGCGGCCGAGATCATAGCGGCTCCAGTTGTCGAGACAGCCATAGTCCGACGGCAGAGGCTGGCCGATGGCGTATTTCTTCGCCTGCCCCGGTGGCATGCATCCCTTTTTCGCAAGGCCCGGCGGGCAGTCCGCGTGCTTGCCCGGAGGTTGAGCGAAAGCCGGGGCGACGCCGCTCGTCATCGCCGCGGACATGGCCAGCGCGACCGCTCCAGCACCCGCCAACGTCAGCTTGAAAAATCGCATCGCTAAACTCCCGTGTGCCGTCCCGGCCAGATCATCAGCTTCAGGCCAGCCAATCCCTTAACAGAACGCGGGGCTACGCAGAAGGTTCAACTTGCGCCGGAATGACCCCTCCCGCTCCGCGAGCGGTAGCGCTAACCTCGCGCGATGTCACACGTTCGCTATTCCACTGCCGACGGCATAGCCTCCATCGCGCTCGCGCGGCCGCCGCTGAACGCGTTCTCGATCGCGTTTCTGGACGAGATCATCGCCGCCCTGCGCCGCGCCGGCGCCGATCCCGATGTGCGCACCGTCGTGCTCTCCAGCGACCTGCCCGCCATGTTCTGCGCCGGGCTCGATCTCGACATCATCCTCGGCAGCAATGAGGAAACCGTCCGCGCTTTCCTCAACCGCCTCTACATCGAACTGTGGGACGTGCAGCGCACGCTGGGCAAGCCAAGCATCGCCGCCGTGGATGGCGCCGCGCGCGGCGGCGGCATGACGCTGGCCATCTCGTGCGACATGATCATCGCAGGAGCAGGCGCCAGCTTCGGATACCCCGAGATCAACCTCGCCCTGCCCCCGGCGATCCACTTCGCGCACCTGCATCGCATCATCGGCCGCTATCGCGCCTTCGACCTGCTGTTCACCGCCCGCGCCTTCGATGCGCGCGAGGCGCTGTCCCTCGGCCTCGTCAGCCGCGTCGTCGCTGCGGGCGAAGCTCTCAGCGAAGCCAACGCCGCCGCCCGCGTCATCGCGGAAAAATCCCCCGCCGCTATCGCCTTCTCGCGCGCCGCCTTCCATCGCGAGGCCGATCGCACCTATACCGAAGGCGTCGCCCGCGCCGTCGACGATTTCTGCGAAGCAGCCATGTCTCCCCACGCGCAGGAAGGCCTCGCAGCCTTCCTCGAAAAGCGCAAACCGCAATGGCCATGAAGGCGCCGTCATGACCCTCGCCCACATCACCGACGCCCTCACGCGCAATGATCCGCAGGAGCTCTTGCACATCCCCATCGCGCTATCGATGGAGCCGCCGGAGGATGATCATCCCGGCTATGCCGAGAAAATCTGCCGCGAGCTGGCGGTGCATCCGGATTTCAATGTGCGCGGCAACGCCATTCTCGGCTTCGGCCATCTCGCCCGCACCGCCGGCATCATCTGGAAGCCGAAGGAGGTTCGCGCTCTCGTCGAGGCTGGGCTCGCCGATCCCGACGAATACGTGCGCGGACAGGCCGAATGCGCCGCGGACGACCTGCGCCATTTCCTGAAATGGAAACTGAAGCGCCCGAAACGCTAGGCGGCTTCTTCAGCCTCGCCCTGAACAGTCGTTCATACAGCCGGCGCCTGACGCCGAGTCACGCCGTGCCTTTGCCGCCGCAAAGAGTCGCAGATCGCGCATGTGACTGCATCGTAATCCCCGCCGGACTCATTCAGCCATATTCGGCGCATTGGTTATGATGAGGCCGCGCGCATTCGCGGCGATGAAAGGTCTGGCCGCACAATGTCGTTCCAGGAATGCACGCAACTTCTCCGCGACGAAGGCACGCTCCGCATCAACGCGGGCCATTTCTCGATCGAGGAACTCGAAGCCGTCGCCGCGCTCGCCCAAGCCGAGCACGCCCGCCTCATCATCGACAACCTGAAGGGCCGCAGCTGCGCCGATGTCGGCCGCATAGCGGATGCCGGCGGCCGTCAGGTCACGTTCGGCGACATCCACCGCATCTGAAGCCGGCTATTCGCGCACCGCATTCCAGTTGAAGAGGAAGTTGCGATGCTCGGCCCAAGTTTGGCCCTGCACGCCCGCGCCCACCAGGCACGCCGCCGTATGATACGGCCCCGCGCCATCCGTCGTGCGAAAGCTCACGCAGGTACGCCCGCGATCCAGCTTCCATCGTCCGGCCAGGATCTCGCTGTCATAGAACGAGCCGGCGACGGTCCCGTCCTTCGCCAGCTTCAGCTCCATCGTCTTGGTGTAGGGCTCATCCGGCTTGGTCGACAGATCAACGATCCACCGCCCCTCCAGCCCGCCGCCTGTAGCCGGAACCGGCGTCGCAACCGGCTCAACCTCGGGCGACATTGCGCATCCCGCCATCACCATCGCCACAAGGCCGATCATCATTCGCATCGCCGGAACCCCTTTATGTCCGGCAGTTCATACGCGCCGCACAGCCCGCCGGATCGCAACTGCTGAAACCCGGAAAAAAGTTATCCCCCCATCCCTGAACCCGAGTCGATACTCCGGCTCAGGCAAAGGACCGTGCATGCCCCGCAAGAAGAAAGAAGACGCCTATCCGCGCTGGACGCCGCCCCCGGTCGTGCTGCCGGATGATGACGCAAGCGCAATCCCTGAAATGCGGGAGTTCGCCGCCATGGTGTGGGGCGAGATCACGGATGTATTCGGCAACTCTGCCTATCTGGTGAGCCGCGCCGTCGACAGCCTCGCCTTCATGAAGCAGGCGCGCGACTGGGTGCGCAATCTCGAACTGTTCGTGCGCAGGATGATCGCCGTGCTGGCCCTGTCGATACAGCTGCCGCCCGCCAGGCCGCGCACTCCTGCGGCCCGGCCACGCCCGCCGGAAGAATTCCGGCGGCGCTCCGGTCACTGGATGGATGTGCAGGGCTGGCATGTCTCGTTCCGCCTGACGCCGCCCGTGCCAGGCGATCCATCCGGCATGAAGCGATCCAGCGACGCAAAGCCGCCGCGCAGGGCGCCGCCATCCACCGCGCCCCTCTATGGCCTCGCCCGCCGGATCGAGGCGCTGCGCCGCGTCATCTCCGATCATCATCTGTATGCCAGCCGCTTTGCCCGCACGCTTGCGCGCGTGAAGGCGCGCGATGCGCAGCGCAACGCGCCGGTCTTCATTCGCCCGGCGCCATGGGCGTTCAATCCCTACACCGCCAGCGTCGGCCAGTACGCCATAAACGAGCAGATGCCCGTATTGCAGGGCATGTGCGCGCGGGCGTTCGCGCGCTGGTATGGCCACGCGCCGGAACCCGGATAGCGCTTGCCGCAACTCACGATTTTTGCCCCGCCGGCGCGCGCCTGCGGGATCGCGGCCGCATGGCTTGACGAGATACTTCTCCGAAAGTAGAAATATTCACGAACTGAGCAAGAAAAGATCCGCCCCATGGCTCACACGCCCACCATCACCCCCGCCCTCGTCTATCTGAATCCCCGCGCCGCCATCGATTTCCTCCGCGACGCCTTCGGCTTCGAGCTTGATCTGCTGATCGAAGACGAAAGCGGCAATCTCGCCCACAGCCAGATGGTCTATGGCGATGGAAAGATAATGGTCGGCAATGAATGGAGCGCCGATCACAAATCTCCGCAATCAATCGCGGGAAAATGCACGCAGTCTGTGCATATGCACCTCAGCGAAGACATCGACGCGCACTGCGAAAAAGCCCGCAAGGCCGGCGCTTCGATCATCGCCGAATGCGAAACGCAATTCTATGGCGACCGCACCTATCGCGCCAAGGACCCGGAAGGCCACATCTGGACGTTCTCGCAAACCGTCGAAGCGATGACGCCGGAAGAATGGGACGCGAAAACCGGCCTCAAGACCTGGAGCCGTGAACCCCAGTGACGCCAGCAGCCTTTCTCAAACTGGCGCTCACCCTGCCCGAAGTGACCGAAGGCAAGCATCAGGGCGGGGCCGACCTGCGCGTCGCGGGCAAGATCTTTGCCTCGCCCGCGGTGCGCGAAGGCGGCGCCGCCTATCTGAAACTGTCGCCAGACCAGCAGCAGATGCTCTGCGCCGCCGAACCGAAAGCCTTCGCGCCCGTCCCCGGCGGCTGGGGCCTGCGCGGCGCGACATGGATTTATCCCAAGCATGTCGACGCGAAGACAGCACAAAGCGCGCTCTGGTTGGCGTGGCGCAACGCCGCCTCGAAGAAGCTGCTGAAGGCCCATCCGGAATGAGCGCTCGCAAGAAACCAGACGTGGATGAACTCTTCGCAGCCCTCGCTGATCCGGCGCGGCGGCGCGCCATCGAGATTCTGGGCGAACGCCCGCGCCGTGCCGGCGAGCTGGCCGAGCTGCTCGATCTTCCCGCTCCCGCGATGAGCCGCCATCTCAAGGCGCTGAAGTCTTCAGGCCTCGTCATCGAATCCCATCCGGAAATCGATGCGCGCGTCCGTGTCTATGCGCTTAATGGCCATCGTTTGTCCGAGCTGAAGGAATGGCTGGAAAAAGCCGAACAGCTCTGGTCCAGCCAGCTCTCATCCTTCGCGGCTCACATCGCCCGGAAGAAAGAAGAAAAGCGGAAGAAGACATGACCTCCCGCGTCATCGTCTCCATCCGCGTTCCCTGCTCTCCCGTGCAGGCGTTCGAGGTCTTCACCGAGGAGATCGGCGAATGGTGGAGCCACAACGATCTCCTGAAGCTCACGCCCCGCAGCCCCGGCAAGCTGAGCTTCGAACCGCCCTCAAACGCCACCCCCGGCCGGTTGGTCGAACAACTTCCGAACGGCAAGACATTCGAGATCGGCCCGATCCGCGTCTGGTCGCCGGGCGAAAAACTGGTGGTCGGCTGGCGTCAGGCCACGTTCGGGCCCGATCACGCAACCGAGGTGGAAATCCGCTTCGAGCCTGTGGGCAATGATACCCGTGTCACGGTCGAACATCGCGGCTGGGAAACAGTCCCGCAGGAACATGTGGCCCGCCACACCCTTCCCCTGCCCATTTTCTATCAATGGCAGGGCAATCAGTGGCGCGCCGGGCTGGACCAGCTACGCAATATTATCAGCAAGATTGACTGAAGACGCCTCACCAGCGTATCCGCGCTGGTGCCCGAAGGGGAAGCCGGACATGGCCACCGCCACATCATCTAGCGCTCCCGGTCCTCGCCGGTTCGGGAAGAACGCGTTCTTCTTCATCATCGTGACCGTGTTCATCGACATGATGGCCTTCGCCGTCATCATGCCCTCGATGCCCGAACTGATGGCCGAGTTGCTGAACGGCAAGGACGCGCTGTTCGACGCTAAGGCGCTCGCTGCCGCCGGCACAGCCGGCCCGCTCGAAACGATGCTGTCCAATGCCTCCCCCTGGGGCGGTTACATCACCGTCGTCTATGCGATCATGAACTTCCTCTCGGCTCCCATCCTCGGTGGCCTGTCGGATCGCTTCGGTCGCCGTCCGATCCTGTTGATCTCGATCGGCACACTCGCCATCGACTTCGTCATCATGGGCTTCGCCCACTCGATCTGGCTTCTCTTCCTCGGCCGCATTCTCTCGGGGATCTCGGGCGCCACGCATTCTACCGCCGCCGCCTACATCGCCGACGTGACCGAGCCGGCCGAACGCGGCAAGGCCTATGGAATGCTGGGCGCAGCCTTCGGCCTCGGCTTCATCCTCGGGCCGGCCATCGGCGGCTTCCTCGGCCAGTTCGATCCGCGCTTCCCGTTCTTTGCCTCGGCCGGGCTGGCTGCCGTGAACTTCTGCTACGGCCTGTTCGTCCTGCCGGAATCCCTCGAGCGCGAACATCGCCGCAAGTTCAACTGGAAGCGGGCCAACGCCTTCGGCACATTCGCCCACCTCGCCAAGGTGCCCTACCTCGCATGGTTCATGCTGGCGCTAGGCCTCTTCAACTTCGCGCACTGGGTCTATCCCGCCACGTTCAGCTATTTCGGCGCCGTCCGTTATGGCTGGGACCCCGCCATGCTGGGCTGGTCGCTCGCGGCAGTCGGCATCGGCTCCACCATCGTGCAGGGCGGTCTCGTCGGCCCGATCATCAAGCGCTTCGGCGCGACCAACACGACCGTGTTCGGCTTCCTCGTCTGCGTCGTGACATTCGCCGCCTACGCCGCCGCGACCGAAGGCTGGATGGTATTCCTTATCATCCCGTTCGGCGCCTTCGCCGGCGTGCTCGGCCCCGCGATGAACCAGATCATGACGGCCCGCACGCCGAAGAACGCACAGGGCGAACTGCAGGGCGCCATCGCCAGCGTTCAATCGCTGTCGAACATCTTCGCGCCGCTGGCGATGACGCAGACCTTCCACTACTTCACGTCCGCGAACGCACCGGCCTATTTCCCCGGCGCCGCCTTCACGCTGGCATCCGTGTTCTGCGCAATCTCGCTGATCCCGCTGCTGCGCGGCCTGCGCATTGCACCGAAGGTAGAGGCGCAACCCACCGATCCTGCTGGCGAAGCCGTTCCGCAGGAAGCAGCAGAAGCCGGCGTCAAACCCGGCGATGCGGCGCCGCAGACGGCCTGACATGGCGACACGCGATCCCCGCCCGGCCCTGTTCCTCGACCGCGACGGCGTCATCAACGTCGATCGCAATTACATCTATCGCGTCGAGGATTTCGAATGGGTCGAAGGCGCGGCCGACGTCATCAAGCGCTTCAATGAAAAGGGCTGGTGGGTTTTCGTCGTCACCAACCAGTCCGGCATTGCGCGCGGCTATTACACCGAAGAGCAGATGCAGACGCTGCATGACTGGCTGAATGTCGAACTGGAAAAGCGCGGCGCGAAGATCGATCGGATCTATCATTGCCCTTTCCATGAAGAAGGCACGATTCCGCGCTACACGAAGGACAGCTACGACCGGAAGCCGAAGCCGGGCATGCTGATCCGAGCGATGACGGATTTTCCGGTCATCAAGGAGCGTTCATTCCTGATCGGCGACAAGCAGGCTGACCTTGAAGCAGCAAAGGCTGCAGGCGTGCGCGGCTTCCTGTTCTCAGGCGGCAATCTCTCGCAATTCGCCGACTGGGTGCTCGCCGACATGGGCGAGAGCCGCTGACGATCAACCCGGCGGCGTTGCCGGTGGCGTCGCAGGCGCGACCGGAGCCGTCGGCGCCGGAACGGGCTCAGCAGGCGCCTGGGGCGCGGGTGTCGCCGGGACCGTTTGTGGCACGACAATCTGAGCAGGCGGCGTCACACGCGGAGCAACTGTCGCGGCCTTCGGCGCAGCCGGCACAGGCGTTGCGGCGGGCGCATTGTATTGCACCGCGCCCTCGGGCGTCTGCACCGGGGTGGTGACGGCCGTGCAGTTCTGTGCGCCACCAGGAACCTGTTGCGACTGGAGGTCGAGCGCGATGGTGTTGTCGAGGTTCGGCTTCAGCTCGAAAGCGTCCTGGCTCGCATAGATGTCGTACACGGCGCCGTCGGCCATGAGCTGGCCCGAGTCAGACGTGTGCGAGAGATCAGCGAGGTTGAGCAGCTTCCAGCTTGTGCCGAGGCAGCCGAAGAAATCACCCGAGTTGCATTCCTCCGTCGTTTCGCGGCGCGGCGTGTAAGTGTTGGTGCAATTGGGATCGACATAGGTGCCGTAGATCTCGCTGACCTTGAACAGCGAATCCATGCCGATGACGTTGGCCCACGGCTTGAACTTCACCACCGGGCCGGAGATGTGAACGCGCTCGCCCGTGATCTGGTAATCGACCGGCTTGCCGCGAAGCTTGCCATCGTCGGCGAGATCGAGCGACGCCGTGAAAACATGATCGCCGGTCTTCTTCAGCACGACCTGTCCGGCCAGCCGCTCTTTCGAGAGCGCCGCATAAGTCTGCAGGTTGAGCCCGATCAGGCCCACAATCATGGCGCCCGCCAGCGTGAGACCGCCGAACAGGACGCGCAGCAGGCCGGAGCCCAGCTTCGCCTTGAACACGGCCATGATGCCGCCCACCAGCATCAGGACCCCCACAAGGCCCACGAACGCCGGAATCAGCCACCAGATCGACATGCCTTCAGACCCTTCACCGCCAATGGGCCGCACCTCTCACGGGCGCTCATTCCCAATTCCAGTGTGGTGTTTACCAAAAG
>ERZ795061.5516-NODE-5516-length-10351-cov-4.485237_pt1 | contig 10351 bp, 10 predicted proteins | sample MGYA00375145_ERZ795061 | MGnify/ENA primary metagenome ERZ795061 (study PRJEB30190, sample SAMN05720144) | anaerobic digester metagenome | isolation source: active sludge of municipal wastewater-treating anaerobic digesters | place: USA | collected 2014-12-22 ... | reverse complement strand
ACATCTTGCGACCGGTGACGGATTCGACGTAAGTCGGCAGGCGGCTCGAGGCGCCGCCGAGGGTGACCTCCGCGCCGTCCGTGACGTCGTTGCCGTCTGCATCCTTGGACCAGATGCTGCGCGCACTGTCCGTGAAGAACCCGGTGTCCGGATCCACCGCCGGGTCGCCGTCGGCATCGACGATCTCGCCATTGATGATCTGGTACTTCTTCAGGTTACCCGGCCAGTGCAGGCCGCGGGCCGGGCTGAACACCGACACGTACAGATCGTTCAGATTGCGGGTGCGGTTGAAAGCGTTGACCGAGAGCGTCGGCGACGTGAAGGTCACGTCCTTGCCCTCGATGATCGTCGCGAAGATTTCTTCGAGCTGCGCCGTCAGGCCGCCGACGCTGTCCGAGGTGTACGCCTCGACGGTACCGCCCGCCGCCGCGATGCGGTCCAGGTAGTCCTTGCTCGCCGCGATGTCGCTGCCGAAGCCGATCATGTAGGTCTTGACGTTCTGCTTGCCCACGAGGCCCGACTGCAGGTCCGACTCGTGCAGGTAGCGCGCGAGGTTCACCATGCACTGGCCCTGGGTCGGCGAGCCGGCATAAGGGCCGGCGGCATCGCAGCTTGCGCTGCCATTGGCCGTGGCGAAGCCGGGCAGCGCGGGGATCTTCGCGTTGGCCGCCTCGTCGGTGACCGGCAGGCCGTCGGTCAGATAGACGATGTAGTTGTTCTGGCAGGAGAAGTCCATCGGCGAGTTGTAGTTCGCGCCGGCGGCGATCGCCGGCGTGCGCGAGCCCGCGATGCTCAATACCGGCGTGGACGTGTTGCCGAAGTCGACGGCACCGCCGCGGTAGTACAAGGCGGCTTCGTAGTAGGTTTCAGACAGCGGCGTGTTGCCGCCGGGGGCGTAGCCGTCGAGCAGCGCCTTCATCGCCGTGCGGTTCCCGGCCGTGAGCTCGGACACCGGATACACGACCATGCCGCCGTTGGCATCGGACGAGTAACGCATCAGGCCGAGGTTCACGCCATCGAGGTTGTCGATCAGGTTCTTCGCTACATCACGCACGATCTCCCAGCGCGTGGCGTACGAGCCCGGATCCGTGCCATACCACCAGTTCGCATAGTTCGAGGAATACAGGCTCAGGTTCTGCCGCCCGTTCCAGTTGATGCTCTGGCCGGCATTGTTGGTCCACTTCGAGCCGTTGTTGCGTGCCCAGCGGGATGTCGAGAGCGCGGTCTGGCCGTGCACGCCGGAGTCCAGCGCACATTCGAGTTCGTCGTTGTTGGCGCCACCGCGAGCGTTCGCCCACTGGTTGGTGCCGGGATTGAACTGCTGCGTGACGCCGCGCCACCAGCCGTTCGCGGTCATGTTTGCGACGGAGGCATTGCAGTGCTGACGCGCCACGCTGACCCAGGTGTTCGAGCCGCAGTCGGGCGGCTGTGCGCTGTTGGCGGTGCGCCAGTAGACGCGGCCGGCCGGGCAGGGACCGGTGTAGGTCACGGCGGGGTCGTAGACGGTGACCTGCGTGCCCATCGAACCCGACGTATCCATCACGAACAGGATGTTCGGCCGCACGGCATTGCCGGCCGTGAACGCCGAGCTCGTGAAGACCTCGGAGTCGTCGGCGACCGCCGGCGTGCTGCCTGCGCCGAAGCAGGCCAGCGCCATCAGCGCGAGGCTCAGTATGCGGGCGGGGTGCTTGATCATGGTGGCGGCTCCGGTTCAGCGCGAACGCGAGTTGGCAGGTTCGGCCTGCACTTGAATGCGGGTGACGACGCCCGTCCGGGCATCGGTCATCACGGTCAGATTGATCTTTGGGTTGTCACGCAGCAGCTGCGCGAACGCGGACAGCGGCATGTCCTCGTTCCACAGCTGGAAACGCGTGGCGGTGCTCGTGGTCAGCGTCCGTGGCGCGCAGGTCGCGCACTCTTTCAATGTCATCGTGCCACCTGGTGCGGAGGGCAGGACCAACAGCTGCGGGTTGGCTTCGTAGCCCTGCTCGACGACGCGCATGCGGCTCTCGGCCGGCAGGGCGGCAACCAGCAACGCGATGGCGGCAACGAATGCATAAATGGATTTCATATTTGTGCTCTCCTGTCGATCTTGGCGCCGCATCACGGGCCGTAGGTCTTCTGTCCGTAAGTGGTGTTGATGGCGATCACGCCCTGCACGATCACGCGCTGCGCGCCGCGCGCCGAGTTGCCCTGGCTCTGGATCTGGTAATGATTCGCTTCGAACTTCGTGCCGTTGAACTCGTTGATCAGATCGGTCGAACCGCGGTATGCGGTGTTGGTCTCGTAGGTGTCGATCGCGTCGCCCGTCGAGGCGTTCACGGCAGAACCTTCCACGTCCTCGGCAGCGACATCGAGCGTGGCACCGACTGCGGTGCCGACGGCATCGAGATTGCGGATCGCGCGTTCGACACCGATCTCGGCGGCACCGAAGGCGCGGGTCCGGTCCTGTTCGCCGCCTGCCATCACGAGCTCGGTGCTCGCGATGTTCATGCCAGTGATGCCGAGGATCGTCAGCACGATCAGCATGATCAGCGCGACCACGAGTGCGCTGCCGCGCTGGTTTAGTGAGTGGTTCATGCGGTTCAACCCGTGAGGCTGCGCGCGTTGCGCAGCTGGATGGTTCGCGACACCACGATGCGCCGGAAGTTGTCGTTCGCGGTGAAATCGGTGCTGCCGTAGACGTACTGGGTGTTGTTCACGAAGCCCATCTCGGGCTGTTCGGCGCGGATGCGGAACCAGATGCGTACCGACACCACCTGCGCCGAGGACAGGATCGGATCCTCGGGATCCACGTAGCGCGTGGCATTGCCGTCGACCCAGTCCGCCAGACCGTCCCCGCCCATGTCGTCGGGAGCGCCATCACCATCGCGGTCATCGCCGATGTCGATGCCGAACTGCACCTGCATGTCCTCGACGCCGCGCATGATCTCTTCGTCGATGAAGTCCGGTCCTGCGACGAGCGACTTGCGGCGCAGCGCCGGCAGGCCATCGAAGCCATCCGAGTCCTGCGAGATGTAATAGCCCTGCAGCACGAGGTTGCGGACTTCGTCGTCTCCGGCCACGAGCGGGCGCGGGGTGACGTTGTCGAAAAAGATCAGGTTGTTGACGGGCGAAAGCCGGCTGACGAAAGCCTGCAGGCGCGTGCCATCGGGTGCGGCCGTGTCGACGCTCAGGCGCCGCAGCACCAGGGTGTCCGCACCGGCCTGCGCGCCACCGCCCTCGGCGGCGCAGTCGGAACCGTTGGGCGCGAAGTCGTAGCGATCGTCCGCGCCCTGCACCGTCATGAACAGATCGGTGACGAGGTTGTCGCCGCAGGCCTGCGCGTCGACCGGGACGTCCGCGAAGACGGGATCGTCCTGGCGCAGGTTGGTGATGTAGGTCTCGGTGCCGGTGTCCGGATCGAGGAAGCGGAAGTCGCCGGGCGTGTTCGTGAAGCCGTAGTAGCCGGCGAGCTGGATCTCCGGTTCCATCACGGAAAGCACATAGCGCGCATTTTCCTGCAGTCGCGCCTGGGCTTCGTTGAGCGAGAAGCTGGAGCGGCTCTGCGAGTAGACGAACACGGCACCGATGATCAGGAACGAGCCGATCGTCATCGCCACGATCAGTTCGACGAGGCTGAAGCCGCGTGAGCGATTGAGTGAGTGTTTCATTGTTCCACCATCAGCGTGTAGGTGCTGGGTGCTTCCTCGCCGGCCTCATGCCAGATGACGGAAATCGCGTAGCGATCCGCAGCCGGTGCTACTTCGTCGACCACCTGGACGTCGGCCAGGGCGAGCGGGCGGCCAGGGAGCGCCGCTTCGATCGATGCCTGCCAGCGGAACAGATCGTCTTCGGCGAGCTCGGCTGACGTGCAGTCGTTGCCGATACAGCTCTGATCGGTCGGTGCGCCGCCGTAGGCGTCCATGTCGTAGGCGGTGGTTGCGCGGCGATTGGCCCGGATGCGGTCCGCCATATCGCTGGCGAGATTGACGGCCTGCGTCCGCAGTAGTGCCGAGCGGCCCGCCTTGATGCCCGTGACGTACAGCCCGGCGATGCCGAGCATGCCGACCGACAGGATTACGAGCGCCACCAGCGACTCGACCATCGTGATGCCCCGCTCGCGGCGACGTGAACTGATGCTGAGCATGTTCAAGATCCTTCGCAGGCCACTGAGAAATCGGCATCCCAGGAGACGATTTCGTCGCGGTTGCGCGTGATGCGGGCGCGGCCGGTCGGCAACACTTCGAAACCGCGGGCGAAGGAGTCGGTGTCGCCGATGCCGGTCAGTGCATCGCCGCGGTCATCGCAGAACACGGCGCGGTTGACGGTGGCGCGATCCGGGATGATCTGCCGGAAGCCATTGGCAGCGAACGAGAGGCACACACCATCAGCATCCGTCTGGATGGCTTCGTTGATCTCGGTCTGAGCGCGGACGATGTCTTCGCCCGCATCGCGCAGGCAGTCGTTGTTGGCATCGGCAAAGGCGATATAGCCGGTGATGTCCGCATCCGCGCACTCGGCCTCCGGATCTTCCGGATTCGCGGAACCGCAGACCGCCACCGGCCCCTGGCGCTTCAGCGCTTCGGTGCGGGCCGTCAGCACGACCGCCAGGAAATCATTGGCGGTCGAGGTGAGCAGGTTGTTGGCGCGGAACTGGATGAAGTTCGGCACGCCGAGGGACATGATCGCGCCGGCGAGTGTCAGGGTCACCGCCAGTTCCATCAGATTGAAGCCACGCTGTCGTTTCATAGGTTCCTCGATCAGGTGCAGGCGACGCGCTGGTTGTGGACGGCGCCGGTGGGTCCGACGACGATCTCGCGCAGCAACATCTCTGTGCCTGGGCAGTTGGCGGGGCGAAGGTTGAAGGTGGCGGCAGCACCGATGGGGCTGGTCGCACCGAGGCTGTTGAAGCGCAGCACACGGCCTGGCGAACTCGCGGGCGCTGCCTCGTCGATGCGGGCCGAGATCGCGACGCGACCGGCACCTGGGCCGGCCCAGGTGCGCAGGACACGATCGCCGGCATCGGGTACCCCGGCGGCGCCGTCGCCGTCCGTGAAGACGAGCCAGCCGGCCGTCCAGTTCGCGGTATCACTGCAGTGCCGAAGGTCCGTCGAAGCGCACAGCGCGACGGGTGTGGAGAGCTGCACGGCCTGGGCCCGCGAGTAGCCGATGGCTGTGCGCAGGTCGTTGTGGGCACCGACCATGGCGGCGTTTTCGGCCAGGCCCGCGAGCGACGGCACGGCGAGCCCCATGGCCACGCCGGCGAGAGCCAGCGAGACCATCAGTTCGGAGGTCGTAAAGCCTTTGACGCGGAATGTCATGGCCGGCATCCTCGTGCTCTGTCCCGGTGCCCGCCGCCTGTCCCGACGAGCGGCGCGGGGACGGGGACCGGAGGTGCGGCAGTGTGACCGGCGTCTCACTGCGCTCACGACATAACGGAGATCACGCGATGCTCGAACTCAAACACGAACTGAAACTGCGCAAGACCCGCGACGAAAAGGCGCGGATGAATTTTGTCTCCGGCCTGCGCGCGCACGTCCTGATGGACATGGCGAATGGCATGCGTGCCGTCTGGGATGCGGATGTCGCACCGGAATTCCGCAAGCGCCACCGTCGCGATCCGAAGGACGGCCCTGAAGTCCACAAGGCGATGAAGCCGAACGAGTACTTCAAGTTCTATTCGAGCATGCGCGTTACGGCGCAGGACATGGTCTGGCAGTCCGTGCTCGGGCCGCTGGAGCGGCAGCGGGCGGATCTGAAGGCCAAGGCCCAGGATCTGGATCGGCGCGTGGGTCTCGGCTCCCTGAACCTGAAGCCCGGCTTCGAAGTGCCTCGCTCGGTGACGGCGGTGGACGTCCACCTGATGTCCGGCAACTACGACGGCGAGTACGAGCCCGACGATCTCGCTGCCGGTGCCGTGTACGACAACGGCCTCGCGGTGTTTTCATTTGGCCTCATGGGCCAGAATCTCGACGACCTCGGTCAGTCGATCGCCGGGTTCATCCGCCTGAAATACCCTGACTTCAAGCCGAAGAAGATCCTCGATCTCGGCTGCACGATCGGCCACAACACCGGCTCCTGGAAGGACACGTACCCCGAAGCCGAGGTGCATGGCGTGGACGTGGCCGCACCCTGTCTGCGTTACGCCCACGCGCGCGCGCAGGCGCAGGGCCGCGCGATCCACTTTCACCAGATGAATGCGGAGCAGGTGGAGTTTCCCGACGCGAGCTTCGATGTGGTGTTCTCGTCGATGTTCCTGCACGAAGTGCCGCGCAAGGGCATCGAGAAAGTGTTCAAGGAAGCGCATCGGCTGCTGCGACCGGGCGGGCTGATGCTGCACATGGAGTTGCCGCCGAACTCGCAGCTGTCGGCCTACGAGGCCTTCTACCTCGACTGGGACAGCTTCTATAACAACGAACCCTTCTACAAACCCTTCCGCGACATGGTTCCGCAGGAAGTGTGCGCCCGTGCCGGGTTCGATCCGAAGAAGTACGTGCAGTATGTCGTGCCTTCCCGCGGTGGTTATGGCGAGAAGATCTGGAGCGAATCCGTGAATCAGCAGGACACCGTGGACAGCGACAAGACCGGGCGCCTCGCCGAGGGTGTGCGCTGGTATTGCTTCGGAGCGTGGAAGTAATCATGACCGACGAGAAATCTTCCGGCGCGGCGCGCAAGCCGCTGCGGCGCACGATTCGCGGTGGGCGACCGGTGTTCTTCGCCGATCCCGCCACCGACAAAGTGCTGAACATGGTCATCACGCTGGCCAGCGAGGTCTGGGCACTGCGTGAGCGGGTGATGGCGATGGAAGCGCTGCAGGTGCGCACCGGCTCGCTCGGCGCCACGGACGTCGACGACTATGACTTCACGCCCGAGCAGGAAGTTCGGCTCGGCGGCGAGCGCAAGGAATTCATCGACAACCTGTTCCGCGTGCTGCAGGAGCAGGTCGAGGCGGCCGCGGCGAAGTCGCCGAGCGCGCGGGAGCACGTGAAGCGCCAGCCCGGAGTCTTCGGCGCGCGCGTCAGTGCCGTGTCGAAGAAGCCGAAGAAGAAGTCCCCTGCCAAGAAGCCCTCTGCCAAGAAGAAGTCCCGGAGATAGCCATGGGTTGGATTCTGCTGATCATCGTCATCGTCGCGATCATCTGGATCGTCGGCATCTACAACAACCTGGTTGCCGGGCGAAATCGCTTCAAGAACGCGTTCGCGCAGATCGACGTTCAGCTGACCCGTCGCTATGACCTGATCCCGAATCTGGTCGAAGTCGCGAAGGGCTATCTGAAGCACGAGCGCGAAACGCTCGAGGCCGTGATCTCGGCGCGCAACAGCGCGGTGTCCGGCCTGAAGGCAGCGGCTTCGGATCCGGGCAGCGCCGCGGCGGTGCAGCAGCTTGCCGGTGCGGAGTCGCAGCTGGGCGGGGCTCTCGGTCGGTTGTTCGCACTCGCCGAAGCCTATCCGGACCTGAAGGCCAATCAGACGATGATGCAGCTGTCGGAGGAACTCACTTCGACGGAGAACAAGGTTGCGTTCGCGCGCCAGGCCTTCAATGATTCCGTGCTGAGCTACAACACGATGCGCGAACAGTTCCCGGGCAGCATCGTGGCGGGCATGTTCGCGTTCCTGCCTGCGCAGCTGCTCGAACTCGCGAATCCGGCCGCCCGCGAAGCGCCCAAGGTCAGCTTCGGCTGACCGGCAGGTCGGCGCACCGATGGATTTCTATACCCGCCAGGCTGCGGCCCGGCGCGGCACGCGCTGGCTGATCGTCGCGTTCGCGTTCTCGATCGCACTGGTCGTCAGTGCGCTGACCATTCTGGTCATGATCTTCCTCGGCGAGGGGCCCGCGCAGGCCGCAGGGTCCGCCGGCTACTCCGGCCTCGCGGCCGGAGCTGCGCTGTTCTGGTTGCTCGTCATCTGGGGCGCCAGCGCGTTTCGCACGATGCAGCTGCGGGATGGCGGCGGGGCCGTCGCGACGGCGCTCGGCGGTGTGCGAGTCGAGCGCAATACCCAGGATCCGCGGCTGAAGCGCCTGCACAACATCGTGGAGGAGATGTCGATCGCGTCGGGTGTGACGATGCCCGAGGTGTACGTTCTCGAGGACGAAGCGGCGATCAACGCGTTCGCTGCGGGGCACTCGCCGGCCAACGCGGCCGTCGCCGTCACGCGTGGCGCGATTCAACGCCTGAATCGCGACGAACTCCAGGGTGTGATCGCGCACGAGTTCAGCCACATCCTGAATGGCGACATGCGCCTGAATCTGCGCCTGATCGGCTGGCTGTTCGGGTTGATGTTCATCGCACTGATGGGTCGTCTGATCCTCAGGCATTCGTCGCGCGGGCGCAGCGGCAAGGGCGGTGCGTACCTGCTCCTGATCGGGGCGGCGCTTGCGATCATCGGCTGGCTCGGGGGCGTCTGCGGCCGGGTGATCCAGGCGGCGGTCTGCCGGCGGCGCGAGCGGCTTGCGGATGCGTCCGCGGTCCAGTTCACCCGCAATCCCGAGGGCCTGAAGGGTGCGCTGCTGCAGATCGCCGGCGTCGGACAGGGCAGTCGACTGCAGCAGACGCAGACCGAGGAGGTCGCGCACATGTTGTTTGCATCGGGTCTGAAGCGGGTGTTCGCGACCCATCCGCCATTGGCCGAACGTATCAGCGCGCTCGATCCCGGCTTCGATGTGTCGTTTATCGATGAGATCGCGGCGCGCGCCGTGCGCGAGCTGCGACTTGAGCCGGATCTCGAGGAGCTGACCTCGCGCATGCACGAGAGCCGTGTCGCCGTGGTGCCTGCTGCCGTGGCGGCGTCGGTCGGGAATGCATCCGCAGCCGACATGTCCGAGGCCGCTGCGGTTCGCGTCGAGCTGCCGATCGAGCTGCGCGAGTTCGCCGAATCTACCGGACGCGCCCGCTCGCTGACGCTTGCTCTGCTGTTGTCGCGGGCGACCGTGCTGCGCGCACGTCAGCGCAAGATGATCGAGGCGGTGCTCGGTGCCGGATTCGGCATGGATTCGATGCAGGAGATCGATGCCGTACAACCGACGGTCGATGCACTGACCGCGGACCTGCGCTTGCCGGCGCTGCTGCAGTTGTTTCCGGCGCTGCGGCGCCTGCCGCGTGACGAGCGCACGAAGCTGTTCGACCTGGTTTCGAACCTCGCACGGTCCGATGCGTCCGTGGATGTGTTCGAGTTCTGCCTTATGAAGTTGCTGGCGGATTCGCTGCGCGCGGAACTCGAAGCGCGCGACATGCATGGCGGCCTGCCGTTGACGGCTGCCCTCGGTGAGATCGGGCTGCTGTTCGCCGTGGTGGCGGGGCAGGGTGCGGTGTCCGCGATCGACACGCGACGCGCCTATGAGGCCGGCATTTCGAAGGTGCTGCCGCGGGAGCGGCCAGAGTTCCGTACGGTGGCGGACTGGCCGGTGGCGCTCGCGGCGGCCCTGGATCGCCTGGAGACCCTGCATCCCTTCGCGAAGCGCGCAGTGCTCGAGGGCCTGGTCACGACCATCGCGCACGACGGCGTGATGACCCAGGGTGAGGTGGATCTGCTGCGCACCCTGTGCGCCGTGCTGCAGTTGCCGCTGCCGGCGCTGCTCGGCCGGACTTCGCCGGCGAGCCGTGCCGCGCCGGCATCAGCCCGCGGCGCGTAGTGCCTGGTCCAGATCTTCTTTCAGATCCTCGATGTGCTCGATGCCGATGGACAGCCGCACCATGTCTTCGGTCACGCCGGCCTTCTCGAGTTCCGCCGGCGAGAGCTGGCGGTGGGTCGTGGAGGCCGGGTGCGTGGCGAGCGAGCGCGCATCGCCGATGTTGACGAGCCGGATCACGAGCTTCAGCGCGTCGAGGAATTTCTCGCCGGCTGCGCGGCCACCCTTCACGCCGAACGTCAGGATGCCGGAGGCGCGGCCGCCCATGTATTTCTTCACGAGCCCGTGCGAGGGATGATCCGCGAGCCCGGCGTAGTTCACCCAACTGACGCCGGGGTGTGACTGCAGGAAGCGCGCGACGGCCAGCGTGTTGTCGCAGATGCGGTCCATGCGCACGGCCAGCGTCTCGATACCCTGCAGGATCAGGAAGGAATTGAACGGCGAGATCGCCGCGCCCATGTTGCGCAGCGGAACCACGCGCGCGCGACCGATGAAGGCCGCCGGGCCGAGGGCCTCGGTGTACACCACGCCGTGATAAGACACATCCGGCTCGTTCAGTCGCGCGAATTTCTTCTTGTGTTCGGCCCACGGGAACTTGCCCGAATCGACGATCGCGCCACCGATGCTGTTGCCGTGGCCACCGAGATACTTGGTCAGCGAATGCACGACGATGTCGGCGCCGAAATCGATCGGCCGGCACAGGTAGGGCGTCGGCACGGTGTTGTCGACGATCAACGGAACG
>ERZ795061.5514-NODE-5514-length-10353-cov-10.690911_pt1 | contig 10353 bp, 8 predicted proteins | sample MGYA00375145_ERZ795061 | MGnify/ENA primary metagenome ERZ795061 (study PRJEB30190, sample SAMN05720144) | anaerobic digester metagenome | isolation source: active sludge of municipal wastewater-treating anaerobic digesters | place: USA | collected 2014-12-22 ... | reverse complement strand
CTTTCAATATCTTGAAGAACAGAAATTATGCTAAAAGGATTAGCGCCTGCATTATCAGCACTTGCCGCACTGAATTCTCTTTCGCAAACATTAAGGAGACATATCCGGATACCATTTATCGTTTGTATGAAGGGTTTTCTGGCTTTTTCCAGGTTTAATTCTGCTCCAACCCAACTGATTGAATTATCAGCAAGTACTTTTATGGTGTCTTTCAGACCCGGCTCTCCGTAATCAAGAATATGATTATTTGCAAGAGCAGCAACATTTACATTTAAGTACTTCAACAACTCAACAGATCGTGGCTGAGCCTTGAGGTTTGGCCCTGATTTTTTTATCCTTTGTGTTTCTGATGTCAATGGACATTCAAGGTTCGCAATAACAAGATCACGATTTAAAAGAGCTGCTTTAGCGTCTTTAAACATATCAAAATGACCTTGGAGTACCGTTTTTTCCACCCTGTTAACAGGGCAGAAATCGCCAACGATTGAAACAGTTACTTCACCGGAAGCAGGATTATATTGCCTTGAATCCATTAAACAAGTTATTTATGATTTTAGAATTGTCAGGATAAAACGGTTAAGCCTTTTAGCCTGTTGCAGATAATTAAAGTCACTTTGTACCAAATCATAGCCCTTAAGCCCTATGCAGGTAGCTTCCTGATAATGATTGAACACTTCAACTATCTTTCCGGCAAAGCTGTCAACATTGTCAGGTATTGCAATGAAAGCATTTTCTCCATCTCTTAGAAACCTGCCAATCTCACCTGTATTTGTAATTATAGTGGGTTTCCCAGTAGCCAGGTATTCACCTAATTTAGTAGGAAATCCACCTTCAGCTTGTTTACTTTTGGGCCTGGCCAGGGCTAAAGCTGCTGCGTTATTTAATAATCCCGGAATACTCTCACGGTTCACATACCCGGTAAACTGTACCCTGCCTTCACAGTTGGACTCTTTCATTAAAGTATTATACTTTTCCAGCAGGTTTGGTTCCGGCACTTCTCCAATCAGGACAAGTTTCAAATCACCGGTATTATGTATTTGTTCAAGTGCCTTCCCGAATGCCCGGATGAGGATGTCAACTCCATCTTTTTCAATGTCCATGGCTCCGCAGTAGGCAATATATCGCGATTTGATATCTTGATTGCAATCTTGAGACCGGAATCTTGCAGGATCTACAATCATGTTTATAACCTGCACAGGTATAGTTTTAACCTGCCCCTCAAAGTGCTTTTTAAGAGCTTCTGAGATAACAAAAAGACCATTTATTCTCGCAAGAATTAAACGTCTATACAAAGAATAATGCAACCTGCCAACAAGACCTCTTTTCAGTGCTACATCAGGATATTCTGTTCTCTCGTGCAAAACTTTTATGCCATGTCGTTTACACAATTTAAGAAAAGGCAGAAGCATCCATAAATGTGTGTCAAGTAGAATTACCAGATCAACCTCACTCTTATTTATAAGTTTCTTAAGTTGAGTTCTTCCACCTGGAATGGAAGGAACTGAAATAAGGGAACCATGATTCTTGAATAGATCAGAGAAAGGGTTCTTCTTGAATGTTATTATGAATTGTGTTCCGTCAATTTCAAATGAGGCTCTGCCATCCTTTTGTGGTCCGAGAAGAATAAATGTTACCATGTTCCCCAACTCACATAATCCTTTTGAATATGCCAGGTGCCTGTTGGCTGATGCTCCGCCGTCAGGATACTTGTCAGATGAAAGAATTACAATATTCAAAGGATTTTTCATGATTAAAAGATATTGCAATGAGTCTGATGACTATTATGAAACTAAGATGTTGACAAAAAACCATCCAAAAACAAAAGAAGCTTATACAGAGGTAGTCTATAATTCAAATCCTTTACCAAAACAGTTTTCTTATTGGAAAACCGGATTTGCTTTTTACAGGTACCCTCAAACTGGTTGTAGCTATGCCTTTCAAGGTCAGTCATCAGCTTTAAAGATATTCATTGAACATTTATTAATTCGTCATTTCCAGATACTAGCAGCTGAGATATCAGGCTTTGAAAATTACCTCTCACCCTTTCACCATCAAAAAGCTGAAATGCCAGTCTTTTTGCTCGGTCTACAATAATTGATCTATAATCAAAATCATTTATTAACAGATTAATAGCCTTCTCAAGGTCATTCATTTCCTGTGAATTCACACAATAACCACATTGGTATTTAAGGCAAAACATTGAGATGGCAGTTTCACGAGGAGCAAAAACCAGAATTGGAATACCTGATGCCATATATTCCGAAGCCTTCGTGGGCATTGAGTAACGTGAGAATTTGAGACCCAGCTTTGTGAAATCTAACGGTAAGAGCAATAAATCATAGCATCTCATTAAAAAAGGAACTTGGTCGTAACTTACCGCCTCAAACACACTTACACCTCTATATTTCATGATTTTTTTATAACCAAGCTCTTTATTGTCATTTGTATATATGTCAAACTCCACGTTTTTATCAGAATTATTATAATTCGATATAAACGAAGCAAATTTTAAAAGTGATTGCCTATTGGCAGTGCCTACCCGCCCTAGGTATAGAATTCTGAAACATTTGTTGTCAGACATAACTGGTTTATCATTCGTGGAAAATCGTTCCAAGTCTATAGGATTATGGAATGATATAAATGTTTTACCATATCTGACACTATACTCATCTGACATCGCTTCACTAATACTTAACAGCAGGCTGGCATTATCCATCAGGGATCTTAGTTCTCCATCAATCCTTCTATGCCACATTTTTCTAAAAGGACCCTTCTGGCTGATAGTTGAAGGCCAGTCGTCCATCATATGAAGCACACTGGGGATACCAAGAAATTCCTGTAGTCTTCTGGCAAATTTAATTGTGTCATATGAGGATACCTGGAAATACAGTATCTGTGGACTATATTCCTTTACCCATGCAAGAAAATCATCAGAGAAAGAATACCTGGCTGCACCATGAAAAATACCCAACCATTCCAGAGTTGGGTAAAAGATGTTGTTAACAATGTAATATCTAAGGCCTTGGTCCCTTTCTGTCATGCTGTCGTTTGGATTTTCCTCAAATCTTAACAACCCGGACGTAAACGTACGCTGAAAATAATTGAATGGAAATCGCCATTTATATTCATCACTTCCTAACTGGTAATAGGTATCACATACATCAGTGGTTACATTATTCATAACATGGCCGCTTGCAGCAACAGCAAGGCTTTTCTTATCCCACCCATGAAAAAGGTTTGAGAGGGTTATGCCTCCACCATGTCTATAGTTAAAAGGCTGTCCAAAAATTAATACTCGTGGTAATGCCATAATTCTTTTATTTATACCCAAAAAAACCGAATTGAGAGTATTTACCAGCCAGTTGATCTGTTTGAGAGTCCTTTTATATAGTATTTATCTTTCTTATTATTCATTATTCACATAATCGACTGATCCTCAATAATTATCGCCCTATTTTATTATATTAACCCTCTAACTAATAGCTTTTGCAAGAAGCCAAAAAGTAAGGATAATGACTTCTATATTTCATGAAATAAGTTCTTTCATTCATTTCCTCTGATATATAACTGTTTTCATCTGTAACCCAAGAAAGGCCATACGCAACACTTTTGACCTTTCTAAAAGCAGTTCTATTAAAATCGGCACACCTAATCCAGCCAACAAACCAATGACGAACAAAACTGTGGTATTTATGATATTCAGATTCATCAGCATGATTCTTGATCCTGCGGTTCCAAATACATGGAAAAGATATATTCCGTAGGCAAAATGGCCTAATTTTGATAAAACTGATATGTTCCTTCTGATATAAAACAAAAGAACTATACCCGAACTTGCAGCCATCAAACTTAATAAAGTATTTTCCAAGAAATTTATTTCAGTTCGATTGACCAGCAGATACTGATGCACTGTTATTACTACTATGAAAAGTATTAATAAACCTCTTATGATACTTTTATTGGTAAAAGTGTTCCTGTAACGCTCTATGCCACATCCTAGAACAAAGAATGGAAGCAGATTTAAAAAACCTTCATAGCTAAAGTAATTATATCCAAGAGGCGGTAAAAAACTACGTCCGATTGCGGTTACAATGAATACTATTAACCATTTCTTTTCTGTAGAAATAAGCTGGAAGTGATCAATAATTGCAATAAAGATGAAGATTAAAAAAATGGATTGCAGAAACCAGAAATGCTCATATGGAAATAGATATATTTTCCACATATCTGTAATATCGCTTTTTGAATTTGTACCTGGAATAATCTGTTGCAGTATAAAGTGCAAGGTGCCGACAGTAATCATGGGAAGCAGTATTCTTCTGGCTTTACCTTTTAAAAACTTAAATATACTGCCAGATTTAACTGGTCTTAGAGAATACACAAATCCTGAAATCACAGTAAACAAAGGCATCCTTAAATACTCGAAAGAACGGTAGAAATATCTCCATCCCGAATCGTTACAAACCCGTAACCCTTCCTCTGAATTCGTTCCTATTACATGACCCGCGACCATCAGAATTATCGCAATTCCCCTTAGCGTTTCAATGGAAAGGTCCTTTGTCTTTGATACTTTATTCTGCATAAATTAATAACGTAGAATCATAAGGATATTATAGCTAATCCCCTTCAATTCTTGATTTTTATTATTCAATCTCGTGAACTCCAGAAAAACAATACTTTATTACCTATCTAACAGTGTCGCACAGCAGACTCTGAAAATCTTGCCTTACTTTATCTGAATCAAAATGTTCAATTGCATATGTTACAGCATTTCTACTAAGTATTTTTCTGTAATTGATATCATGGAGAAGTAGTCTGAAAGCATTCGCCAGTTCAGTTATATTGCGTTTTGCCACACAATGACCACAATTATTACGATGGAAAAACTTATACAAAGCTGTTTCTGCAGATGCATAAATCAGGATCGGTGTGCCAGAAATCATATATTCAGGAGCTTTGGTTGGCATAGAGTATTTCAAGAATCTAATACCATCAGGATGAAAATCATTTGCAATTATCAAAACATCTGCTTTTGAATAAAGTTCCGGCAATTTATCATAGTCAATAGGTGGATTAATTTTAACAGATGAGTATCGATTGATTTTATTCAATATGTTAGTGTTCCCTCTAGGTGACTGGATTTGCAAAATGATGTCAATTCCTTCTAAACGCAGTAAATCAATAGCTTCTGCTATGTCGAACAATGATTGTTCTATACCTGGCCCTACCCTGCCGGAGAAAAGGACAACCTTTGTGCCAGTACTCAAAGTCAAATTATTCTTAGTAAATGGTGTCCAAGTCTTCAGATCTATAGTATTATGAAATGAGCTGAATCTGTAGCCATACCTTTTGTAGTATTCTGATGACATTTCATCACAAATAGCTAAATGAAGGGATAGCTTACTTAGTAGAAGTCTAAACTCGCTATCTATTTTTTTTGCCCACAAGAATTTACTGACTCCATTTCTGCAGAGAGTGGATGGCCAGTCATCCATCATATGAATCACCGCAGGAACCTCCAGATGATCAACCAATGCACTTGCAAAGTTTATACTTTCCCTGTTTGAAATTTGGAAATAAAGCAATTCGGGTTCATATTCTAAAAGCCATCCATTAAACCTGGTTGAAATACTAAGATTTGACATGATATGTGTTATATTCAACCAATTCAGAAATGGGTTTATCAATCTAGAGGATATTCTGCTTCGAATTGTGTTTCTTTTTACATGATATAGTTCAGAATCCTCTTTAGTTTGGATAATCGGTCCCGACTCTTGTCGTTCCTTAACCAGTGAAAAAGGGAATGCCCACTTTAATTCTTGAAATCCTAACTGGTAGTAAGTGTTACATATATCAGTTGTGATATGATTTAGCATAAAAGGATATGAAACAACAGCAATTTTATCTTTTGGCCACGAAGCGAATAAATTTGTCAGAGTAATGCCACCCCCGGATATTGTATTAAAAGTTTGACTAAATATTAATATCTTCGGAAAAGTAGTCGTCATTGATTTAGTGTTTTATTTATTATTAAGGTTGTGAGGACATATTAAATAGTGCAATTATGGAACTTTAACAATACCAGGCTATTCGTGAAACAATGCGAATATCCAGAAGCATACAATTAGTGGTATAAATAAAATATAATAGCTTATTGAAATACTTAATATTATCAGAAACAATAAGAGAACGCCTTTATATCTAAAATGCCTTGATAGTTGAATGGAGCTACGGATTGTTACTATCATGAAAAACAGAAAACCCACAATTCCAAAATGACCTAATAGGTTTCCGATACCTGATATAGCCGAAATATTAACGCCTATTTTTTCAGTCCAGGATTCTCCTGATATACCTGCGGTACCAAACACGGGATTGTACAAGAAATCTCTAATTGCAATCATAAATGATGTAAACCGTTGTGGTGTGATTGAAGTTTCTCTACCGTAGCCTGCTTCAACTATTGCATCAATGCTTTCAGCATTAACGGTCAAACTCATAATCTTTTCAGTCATGAATGGAAGAGAAAAGATAAGACCAATCCCAAGAATCATTAATGGCAATGTTAAAAAAATTGATTTTAAGCTAGAATTAAAGTAATAATAAACCCCAATGATGATTATTATAAAAAAACCTGTTGTTGATTGTGTCGTGAAAAGAGCAAGCAGTAACACAACAAGATGGCGAACCCTATATTTTTCGTCTTTCAGCATGAAAAGATTGACAAATAGCGCTAAACAAAGGTATACTGCAAAACTACCAGGCTCCCATGCAAATCCACAATTCCTTGGTGGCAAATGACTATATAACACTGAGGCAAAAGCTGGCTGCACAGAATAAAAGATGATATTATAGCCTCCGCCTGTGACATGTGAAAATTTTTCAATATTGGGTATATTTGCAAGCAATCCATAAAGAGTATCTCCCCCTAATGCCACTTGAAGAGTCCAAAAGATTAGTCCGATTATCGCAAAGACATAAAGAAAATATTCATAGATTTTAAACAGGTCATATTTTAATGTTTTTATCAGAACATATGCTATTAAGAAAACGGAAGGATATTGAACCAGAAGCGAAGGATAAATAGCTTTGTACTTGATTGTGATAGCTGCAAAATAAAACAGGTAGAAAAAAATAAGCAGAATGAAATTTCTGCTGAATTGTATTCTATGCTTTAAGATGAGAATCCCACTTAAAAGAATAGGTACAAAAAAAACAATAGGTTTCTCCTTAAAGCTATGAAACAAGACAAGTTGATTCGCTAACCCAACATAGAGTATTAGAACTAACATAACAAAATACTCGAAAAACCCAATGTTATTGGGGATCTTCACATAATCTTCATTCTTGAGCACGTATACCATTTAAATTAATACCCTGATTTCAATATCTTATTAATATTTAAATAATACATACAAAATACAATTATGAATATAGGTATTGTGGTTGACTCTTTCTCATAATAATCTATTATAAAATTTCCAGAAAAATTGACTTCAGTTTCTTTTCATAAGCTTCAGGAGTAAAATTCTGCGAAGCAAATAATAGTACTTTCTGCATTAAAACATCAAGTGCTGCTGGGTCAGAAGCAGAAAGATTAGAAAGTATTTTGTTAACGTACTCAATACTAAATTCATCCAGATAGATTGCATGTTCCCCTAATTTATTGAAACCAGCATCTCTCATAACAACAGGAATTAATCCATGCAACATGCTTGTTGTTATTGAAGTCGCCATGCCTTCCGAACAGGACAATAGAATTGAAAAAGAACATGTATTTACAATTCGAAGGAATTCCTCTGATTTTATATTGATAAAACCATAGTCAATAATATTTCTCTTTATGGGTATATCCAGTAATTTTCTCGCTTTCGGACTTAGGCCACAGATGTGGAGAGTAATATCATCCCTATATCGAAAAGTATCTATGAGTAAATCAAGACCTTTATGTATTACAGATGGAGATCCGAGCCAAAGAAAGTGTTTTCTAGCACTATTATGATCCTTAGGTTTAACTATAAAACCAGGGTTCAATAAACCCGTCGGGAATATTGAGTTCGGTTTCTCGTATTGTTTTAAGAAGTACTCTTCTTCACCCATAACGATAATGTGATCATATTTGACCGCAACATGTTCTAGTTTATAATAACGTCCACTTCTTTCAAACGAAGCTTTTATTCTATGCCGCTCATAAAAATAATCCAATCGCTTCTTTTCTTCCCTGTAAGAAAACTCGGGATGGTTTTCTGTCACATAAAAAACTGACACTGCAGATGGCTGAAGCTGAGTCATCCTATAGAAAGTTTCACCAAAACCAAAGATCAATGAATAAGAATTAGTCTTAATAATGTCCAGGGATTTAAGATCATTTACCGATACAATATCAATACAGTAGCCAAATTCAGAGATTACTTTAATAATCTTAAACAGCTCTAAAGGTATTGTCCTTTTAATTGTCCTAAGATCAAGTATTTGAAAATAGAAATGTGGGATATAGCAAACAAGAGCTTTTTTCTGATCAATGACAGTATCGTAATTAATGTTCAGCAATAGAGGTGAGTCTTTTACCCTATACGCATACAAATAATTTTTTACGAAATCCCATAATCTATCTTTGATTTTGCACTCTATCTTTCTAAGATTCATATAAATTGGATTAAACTGCCAAGTGTTGCTTAAGTTTTTTACATATGAGCATCTATTACCTTATCCAAATTCCCCTTTTCCCTTTATTCAGAACTTGATTTGTTTGAATAGGTGCCAAAATAAATGTATTAAAATTCGCTGCTATTCCAGCAATATAAAGGGCATATACCCCCAAATGGAATACTTTTATAAGTAAAAGTACCAATGCAATAAATAAAAATGGACTGATCAAACAGGCAATGAATTGTATCCTTAAAGCACTTATCCCATTCAGAAAACTTACATATTTACCACCAAACATTGAAGTATTGAAGAACAGAAACCCAAATAATGAAAGAATAAAAGGTATTTCAACAGTACCTTCACCAAGCCAAACACGGTAAACAAAACCGGAAAAGGCCAACATAATTAATCCAACAAAAACTAACAAAACATTCAGTTGGTTATATCTTTTGATTCCATTACGTATCCACTGAAAATCAGCCTTTTGATATGCTTCGGTTGATGCAGACCAAAACGGCATGAGAAAAATAGCAAATACCATATTAAGCATTCCAAAATACTTATGAACTATATTATATGATGTTACTTCTGCTGTCCCAAAGTTCCTGGCTATGATTATATTTGCTGTTTCAAACTGAATTATAACTGCAAGCTGAATAACAAAGAATACGGCTCCTAGACTGAATAATTCTCTGGCATATGAGAATTTTATTGCTTTAATGGAAGGCTTGTATTTTTTATATAAACCATTAAAAAGAAACAGATTTGCAAAAACTATTACGACTAAAGGACTAATGCACAATGCCAAACCTAATTTAACCAGTGAGCCTTCAGTTGTTTTAACCAAGGTAAAGATTATTGCTAAGGAAATAATCTGACCTATTAGATGTATCAATTCTGAGCCGGCTGGCCTTTGATCTGCTATCATTACAGTAGTGATAATTCTCAAAACGAATGACAAGCAAAAGTAAGTGAATACTATTACAGCCAAAGTAGAAACCTCTGACCTCATGCTGGCTGAAACATTCAGGATACTTGACCAATCTAAAAATCTATTGACCACAAGAAAAATTACCCAAATACCCATGAATATTATTCCGAGGATTGCAAATGTGGTACTTACAAATATCTGACCCAGATCATCTTCTCCTCTTGCCATCGCTTCAGCCAGTTTATTACGTAGTCCATGGGTTAGGCCAACATCAAAAAATACAAACCACCCTACAATTGAACTTAAGGTAAGCCATACACCATATACAGATGCATCTACATAACTTAAAGTAATCGGTAATAACAGAAAACTTATGAGGATACTGAAGCCCTTAATTATAAGAGAACCAAAAATGTTCTTTTTCGCCCTCACACTACGTTCATGACCCTTGGTAATGAACTTCATAATGAACTGTATTGGCTCTGAATTGAGAAATTTCATTTGAGAAATAAGAAAAAGTTTTATCTATAGAACAGTAAAATCCCGTTTATCTTGCCTTAGGATATGATTTTTCTTTTTACATTGCATACAGCTTTTGAATACACATTTATGTAACAAAAAGCTACATTCGTCGTAAAACTTGTACGTTAGTCAAATTATTATACACATTCGTCACCTGAGAAAGCTCTTATGAAGATCACTTTTTCTCTTATTTTTCTGGCTATAAGTACTTTAATTACAGCTACCGATTATTATGTAAAAAACGGGGGCAA
>ERZ795061.5512-NODE-5512-length-10355-cov-20.511553_pt1 | contig 10355 bp, 7 predicted proteins | sample MGYA00375145_ERZ795061 | MGnify/ENA primary metagenome ERZ795061 (study PRJEB30190, sample SAMN05720144) | anaerobic digester metagenome | isolation source: active sludge of municipal wastewater-treating anaerobic digesters | place: USA | collected 2014-12-22 ... | reverse complement strand
CCAGCCGCCTTGCGCAACATGCTGGTGTACTCACCCACATTGCGGGTGATGTAGTGTTCACCCACTTCAGAACTGCGCTCCGTCACTTTGGCCGCCAGCAGGGATGAGTTGGACGCGACCAGTGAGCGCAGGCTGCGCCGCTCCTGACCCACAGTGACCAGTTGCGCCAGCAGGCGGGCGGTGCTGGCCGATGGGTTGCTGGACATCAGGCAGTCCAGCAGCGCGCGGATACGCAGGATACGTTCGCGTAGCTGGCGGATCCGAAACACCAGGCTGACCGAGATGCCATGTTCATCCAGATGGGTGTAGACCGACGCCGCAGCGGCCCGGCAGGCTTCCAGCCGTTCGCGGAAATGCTGCAATGCGGCCTGCAACGCATCGCCCGACCCGGCGGCAGCGGCAGGTTCAGTCACAGTCTGGTTGTGGGCCATGAATGCGGTGCGAACGTCTTCGAAGTCTGAAGCCAGCGCGTGAAAAGGTGCTGCGTCCCGTGCCGCTGTGCTCATGCGCGAGCGCAATTCCGAGGCAAAGCCTGCGGCGCGCACCTGGCTGGTACAGATGGTGATGGCTTCCAGCACGGTCAGCTGCCAGTTCGCGGGCTCCAGCAGTGCCGATACGCGTGACAGCGTGGCTTCGTCCAGCGCACCCAGCCATTGCGCATCAAACCCTTTGGGCATGACCAGCGAGAACAGCTCGGCGGCGTCCAGTGTTTCTGGCGTGCCGGGCAGTATTTTTTGCCGCAGGCGCTCGGCAAATTCGCTGATGAAGGCATTGCGGGTGGAAAAGCCGTAGTCGGCCAGCAGGGTAGCGCCGTCCAGTGACTGCGTCAGCGCCAGCCACCAGGCAGCCATGCGGGTCCGGAGTTCCGGTCTCTTTTCGATGGTATCAAGCAGAAGGCTGATGCGTGCCAGCACGGCGGCGACCGATTCGCCGTCGCCACGAATCCACGCAAACAGGTCAATCAGCCACAGATGCCGCTCAACCAGCGTGCCCTGAGGATTCAGCGTGTCCAGCAGTCCGGGCAGGTTGCGCATGGTCCGGGCGTGCTCCGGTATCTGCGCCGCTGTCAATGCAGCGTGCGGGTGCCGCCACCGGCACTCAAGGCGTCCAGCACGAACATCGGCACATCGGTGTCAAACTTTTCACCATCCTCGGCCACGCAGAAAAAACTGCCATGCATGGTGCCGGTGGGGGTGCGCAAACGGGTGCCGCTGGTGTATTCAAACGTCTGCCCCGGCTTGAGCAGCGGCTGCTGTCCCACCACCCCCAGGCCTTTGACTTTCTCGGTGTGGCCATTGGCGTCGTTGACGTTCCAGGTTCGTGAAATCAGCTGCGCAGTGACCTCACCCGTGTTGGTGATGGTGATGGTGTAAGCGAACACATACAGGGCATCGTCCGGGCTGGACTGATCCTGCAGAAACTGGGGCACGACTTCCACGAGAAATTGATACTTGGCCATCCCCCAATGCTACCTGCGAAAATACCGCATGACAAAAACCTGCCGTATTGCCCCTTCCATTCTGTCCGCCGACTTTGCCCGTCTGGGTGACGAGGTGAAAAACGTCATTGCCGCTGGCGCCGACTGGATTCACTTCGACGTGATGGACAACCACTATGTTCCCAATTTGACCTTCGGGCCGATGATCTGCCAGGCGCTGAAGCCGCATGCCAAAACGGCGGCCGGCGTGGCCGTACCCATTGACGTGCACCTCATGGTGCAGCCAGTGGATGCTCTGGCGGCGGCTTTTGCCGAAGCAGGCGCTGACTACATCAGTTTTCATCCCGATGCATCGGGTCACGTGCACCGCAGCATCCAGGCCATCAAGTCCAAAGGCTGCAAGGCCGGCCTGGTGTTCAACCCCGCAGAGCCGCTGGATGTGCTGGACTGGGTGATTGACGACATTGACCTGATTCTCATCATGAGCGTCAACCCCGGCTTTGGGGGCCAGAGTTTCATCGATTCCGCCCTGCGCAAGATTGAGGCTGTGCGCAAACGCATTGACGCCAGCGCTAAAGATATCCGGCTGGAGGTCGATGGAGGTATCAAGGTTGACAATATCCGGCGTGTGGCTGATGCGGGGGCCGACACTTTCGTGGCGGGCAGCGCCATTTTTGGCCGGCCAGACTACAAGGCGGTCGTTGACGCCATGCGCGGGGCGCTGCAGCCGTAACCCTTCCTCCTATCTGGATCCGTACTGCCTGAACATGCAACCCGCCAACGGCACCACTTTGATTGACACGGGCGCGCCGCAGCGCGTGCGCTGGTCAATGCTGCTGTCGCTGGGGGTGATTGCCCTGGCGGTGGTTGCACAGAGCTGGCTTTCCCGCCAGGCCGAAGTCTCGCGTTCGACGGATGCAGAAATCATCAGCCTGGCAGGCATCCAGCGCACCCACAGTCAGCGCATCGCCCGCCTGGCCTACCAGAGCGCCAGCGATACCGCCCAGATTGAACTCGACATGGTGTTGCTGGGCCTGGAGGCCCAGGCGCTGGAATTGGAGCGCCTGCTGGCGGCACAAGGCATCATCGTGTCCGATCAGGGGTTGCCTGTCGAAGACGAGTTGGCTCCCTTTCGCGAAGCGGCGAAAGCCTGGCAGGAATCGCGTGCAGAGTTTGTGGCCAGTGTCGCCCGGTTCGTCAAGGCCCGGGAAACCTATGAGTTCGCCGAGATCCCACCGGCCTCGCAGGCCCTGCAAAAGCAGGCTGACGTTTTCTTTCTGAGATCCCAATTGATGGTGGAGCAGGCGAAGGTTTTTGCCCAGAATCATGGGGAGTCGGCCAAACGATTTTCCGTTGTCTGGACCGCGATGATCATTGCCATGCTGGTCTTGCTGGCGGGCGGTGTCGTCGAGCCGACGGTTCGCTTTGTCCGGCGCCAATATGATCTGTTGAGAGCGCAGGCCGACGAGGTGCAGCGGCTGGCACTGGTTGCGGCGCACACGTCCAACTGGGTCGTCATGGCCGATCTCCAGAGCAACGTGGTCTGGGCTAACCAGGCTGTTCTGGCAGGTACCGGTTTGCCCATTGAGCAGATTGTCGGCAAAAGCACACGACTATTCCTGGCGCCGGAAGGCAACGACATGGAAGAAATTGATCGTGCGAGCGAAGAGCTCAGGCAGGGTCTGGGCGTGCGGCTGGACGTACTGGCGCAGTCGAGTGACGGGCAGGGGTTGTGGCTGGACATGGATTGCCAGCCACTTTTCGACAGCGGAAAAGTGCTGACTGGTTTCCTGATGGTTGGCAACGACATTACGGAACAGGTGGCTCAACGCAGGAAGCTGCGTGCCCTGATTGATGCCTTGCCGGTTGGCGTAATTTTGTACAACAAGGTGGGCATCGTTGTCGATTGCAATGCCATGGCATTGAAGATGACGCGCCGGCAGATGCATGAGTTCACCAATTTCCAGACGATGATCACGCCTGATTCGCCGTCCAATCCCGGCGTGCGGATCGTGCGAGATGACCTGTCTGACTATCCCACGGCTGAGCAGCCTGCGGCGCGCACGCTCAAGACCCAACGCGGATTGCGCCGCGAGTCTGTTGGCTACGTGAATGCGGACGGCTCCCAGTTCTGGACGTTGGTCAATACAGAACCGCTGATTGACGGCCAGGGACAGATGTCAGGCGTGGTGGAGTGTTTCATGGATGTCAGTCGCCAGAAAGAACTGGAACGACGCCTGCGCGACCTGTCCCGCACCGATGGCCTCACGCAGCTCCCCAATCGGGTGGTTGTGACGGACCAGATTCGCTCCGCGCTGTTGCGGCGTGTCGCCCAGCCGGGCTATCACTTTGCGGTTCTGTTCATGGACTTTGACCGGTTCAAGCAAGTCAACGATACGCTGGGCCATGTCGTTGGCGATGAGCTGTTGCGCCAGATTGCCCAGCGCCTGCAGACCAGCCTGCGGCCGGGAGACGCTTTTGTGCGGACCAGTGACTTCGGTCAGATGGCCGCGCGTATCGGGGGTGATGAATTTGTTGTGGTGCTGGATGACATTCGTGGCGATCTGGACGCCGAGGTGGTTGCCGCACGCCTGCTGGAGGTACTGGCGGCCCCTTACCAGGTTGGCAAATACACGGTGAACTCTAGCGTGAGCATCGGCATTGTCACCGCGACCAACGCGGTTGACGATGTGGAGTCGGTGCTGCGTGACGCTGACATCGCCATGTATGAGGCCAAGCGTACCGGTCGCGGACGCTACGTGATGTTCGAGCCGTCCATGCACCGAAGGGTACGTGACGACGTGTCACTGGAGAATGACTTGCGGGAGGCACTCCAGCGCAATGAGCTGTCCGTCGTGTACCAGCCCCTGGTTGATCTCACGACGGGTGCCTTCTCGGGTATGGAAGCGCTGGTTCGCTGGAAGCATCCCACACGCGGCATGGTTTCGCCAGCGGAGTTCATTCCGGTGGCTGAAGCCAGTGGCATGATTGTGAAGGTGGGGGCGTTTGTGCTGCAAACTGCCTGTGCCGAATTTGCCTGGTTACAGGGCACGCTGGGCTCCGACGCGCCTGAATCGGTGTCCGTCAACCTGTCGCGCGCCCAGTTGCGCGAGCCGGACCTGGCGGCGAATATTCTGGATACCCTGCGTGCCAACGGCATGACGGCTTCGCAGCTTCAACTGGAAATTACCGAAAGCCTGGCCGCGCAGGACCTGACCGTGCAGGCCAGACTGCGCGAAATCAAGGAACTGGGTGTGACGCTGGCGCTGGACGATTTCGGTACCGGGTATTCCTCGCTGTCGTGCCTGGCCGATCTGCCCATCGATACCGTCAAGATAGACCGGGCGTTTGTAAGCGTGGCCCAGGACAGCGACTACCATCGCGTCCTGATTGAGGCCACACTGCTGGTTGCCCGGACATTGGGCATGAGTACCGTAGCGGAAGGTATTGAAACGGACGGGCAGGCCGCCATGATGAAACTGCTGGGATGCACCAAAGGCCAGGGCTATCTGTACAGCAAGCCGCTCTCACGCGACGCACTGGTGAGCTGGATCGAGTCCTTGCGGGAAATGGCGTGACCGGGGCGAATCGCCTTCTGGGGCAGGTGCAAGCCGCCATCGTTGATCTGGATGGCACCATGGTCAATACCCTGGGTGATTTCGTGGTGGCCATCAACCATATGCTGGACGATCTGGGTATTGACCAAACCGTCTTCCGCGCGAGTGAGGCCAATATTGAACCTCTGATCGGGAAAGGCTCGGAAAACCTGATAAAGCAGCTGCTGATCGTTGTCGATAGTGCGCAGTCGGCTATAAATGCAGTAGCAAAATTTGATCGGGCCCTGGCGAGCTATCAACAACATTACCGTGCCATCAACGGCACCCACGCCACGGTTTACCCAGGTGTGGTAGCGGGGCTTCAGTGGTTGCAGGCCCGCGGCTGGCGGTTGGGATGCCTGACCAATAAACCTTCGGCCTTTGCACATGACCTGCTGAAAACCAAACAACTGGATGACTTTTTCGACGTGACGTTTGGTGGTGATTCGTTTGAACGCAAAAAGCCCGACCCCATGCCGCTGTTGAAGACCTGCGAGGCGCTGGGTACTTCACCTGACAGGACGCTGGTCATTGGCGATTCCAGCAACGATGCACTGGCCGCACGTGCTGCGGGGTGTCCGGTGCTGCTGGTGACCTACGGCTACAACCATGGCCAGCCGGTTCGCGCGGTTGATGCCGACGGATTTTTGGACAGCCTGGCGGATCTCCGCGTTCAGGACTTCTGACCCAGCAGGGCTTCCTTCAGCTTGAAATCGGCTGGGGACTTGCCCAACCAGATGCTCATCAAGGCGCCAAAAAATTTCGGCTCTTTGAAAGCTTCACCCTGGGGGACTCCCTTCACGGTGATCACTGTGCCGGTGCCCGGTATCCAGTCAACCACGAAGGAGTCGCCAGCGACCAGTTTTTTGTGAGACGCAAACATTTCACCCATGCGCACCAGGCTGGGCACAATTCTGGAGAATTCGGCCCGGTCCAGGTTGTCTTCCACACCCCGGGTAAACAGTTTTCCCAATTCGGCCGAATCAATGTCACGCAACATCGTGATGGACATCCGCTTGGGGCCAGGCGCTGCAATGACTTCTTCCAGTGTCCCGGCCTTTTTACCCAGATACAGTCCAGCGGTATAGACCTTGAAAAAAGCCTTGTAACGAATGCCCGCTCCGTTGAGTTGCAGCCGCGTACCCTGCGTGTCCACCGCATCTTCCAGTTTGACACCCGACAGCTCGACAGGGGCCGCGTTGGCAGTGAACGCCAGTAACAGGACGCTGGCCGAACAAATGGAACGAATCAGATATTTCACTGGCAACTCCAATAAAAGAATGGTCATTCTATTTTAGGCGGCCGGAAGATCGGGCATCAACGCGACGCGTCAGTGCTGCTTTCCAGCCTGCTCAACCAGCCCCATATCCGCTGAACTCTTCAGGCCCTCTTGCGCTTCCTTGAGTTGAGCGTCATCTTTACTGACCGCACCGAACAAGGCCAACAGTACGTCGCCGCGCACGGCATCGTGCATCATGTCTGCCTCCTGGCTGCTCTGAAGAGCCAGGCTCATGGTGACGGTTTCGTCAATGGAGCCTGCCAGCTTGTTGGAACTGAGAAGGCCGATGCCGCCGACCAGGGCTGCAGCCAGTGCACCACCCAGGCCCAAAGCGAGAATCTGGTTGCGAAGTTTCACGGTAGTACCTCAAGTAAATTGTCCGTAGATTTTCGGACTGCCCTGCCGGGCGTTAAGCAGGGAAAAAGATCGGAAGGACCGCGCTATTCACTGTCTGACCCGGCCTTCACGAAATCAATGCGCAGGCCGTACTGACGGAAGATCCATGGGAATGGTGGCAAACAGCGACTCGCGCACTTCACCACGGGATGGCGTGTGGCTACGCCCGGCCGCGTGGCCCACGTGGGTGAGATCGGCTTGCGGCGCCGGGCGGCCCAACAGGAAGCCCTGAAATTCATTGCAACCGAGCTCCTGCAGGGCGAGCATCTGGGTTCGGGTTTCAACCCCTTCAGCGTTGACATGCATGTTGAGTGAGTGCGCCAGGGTGATGATGGAGCGGACGATCACGGCGACCTTGGGATCGTTTGTCAGATTCCTGGTGAACACCTGATCAATCTTGAGCTTGTCGAACGGGAAGCGCCACAGGTAGGCCAGGCTCGAATACCCAGTGCCAAAGTCATCCATGGCAATTGACACCCCCAATGCCGCCAGTTGACGCAGTGTCTCCATGATTTGATCTGAATTCGTCATCAGAAGAGATTCTGTGATCTCCAGCCCCAGCCGTTGCGCGGGAAGCCCACTATCCTGGAGCGACCGCGCAACCTGTTTGACCAATTTTCCGCCAGCAAACTGATTGGCAGACAGATTGACGGCCACGGTGAGGGTGTGCGGCCAGCTTTGGGCATCTTTGCAGGCCTTGCGCAACACCCACAAACCAATGTCGTCTATCAGCCCCGTTTCTTCGGCTAACGGAATGAATTCGCCGGGCGACACCATGCCGCGTGTGGGGTGCTTCCATCGAACCAGGGCCTCGTAACCCACCAGCAGGTCGCCATCGTTGCCGTACTGGGGCTGGTAGTAGACCATCAGCTGGTCTGAGGAAATAGCCTGTCGCAGGTCACGTGTGAGTTCGCGCTTGGCCTGCATCTGACGATCCAGCAGGTCGTCATAAAAAGCAAACGTGCCCCGCCCCACGGCCTTGGCGCGATACAGCGCCTGATCGGCCTTGCTCATCAGGTCGTCCGCGTCCGCTCCATCGGACCCGTTCAACACGATGCCCATACTTCCGCCGCACCGTACCTGATGGCCAGACAACTCGATGGGAACCGCCAGAGCCTCCCCGATCCGCTTGGCAAAAGGCGAAACCGAAGCTTGTGTCGCCTGCCCAATCAACAGGATGGCGAATTCGTCGCCACCCAGGCGGGCAACCCTGTCGCCTTCCCGCAGGCAAGCTTTCAGCCGCTGGGCGGTGAGTCGCAGGACCTCGTCGCCCAGAGTGTGACCCAACGAATCGTTCACCTCCTTGAAGTGATCCAGATCGATGCGCAACAGTGAAAAAACAGCTCCCCGATGGGACTTGCGCTGGACGGCCTGACCGAGTGCTTCATTGAAACTGGCCCGGTTCATGGTGCCACTGAGCACATCATGGTGCGCGAGATAGCGTATCTTTTCCTCGGCCTTGCGCTGCTTGCGCAAGCGAACCACATACTGCCAGGTGGCCACGGAGCCAATCAACGACAACAGGATCGCCACGACGGCGGCAATACGGGTGAGGCCTTCTTCAGCATTGGCAGCCCGCTGGGTCTGATCTACATGGACTTCGACCACGCCCAATACCTTTCCCTCAAAGAGCACGGGCAGATAGACCTCACCATAGACCGTTGGCCCACCTGACCAGGGCTCTCGCTGAAGGGCGACATAACGTGTGCCACCCAGAACCTGTTTGCGGATGCCTGCCTTGCTGCCATCTGCGGCCCGGTCACCGATGCCGTTCTTGAAGCTGTCGTAGGCAGGGATGTCCGGTTTCTCCAGGTCGTCCGACATCAGGAGCAAACGGCCGCTTGGGTCGAACAGCCGGAAGTCAAACACGTCGTTGACCCTGCGCAGGTGCATCAGGCGCTCTCGTGCAACTGGCGTGAGTTGACCCGTGGAAAAAATGGAGTCGAGGCTGGGTACGGTCTGGCTGAACAGCTGTGACCAGCGGATGGCAGACTGCTCGGCGTCCTGCTTCAGTTGGCGGCTCGATTCCTGTCGCGATATCCCGCCCATCACGACTAGGGTCAGGACAAAAACGGCGATCCAGATCAGGGCCGATTTCCAGTCAGCTTTTCTCATGACGAAGTCGGCGCCTCGTCGCGAATGTTGTTCATGTCTTGCAATCAGGGTTTCGCTTGTAGGAATTTTCGGCATCTGGCGTGCAAACTTAAGCCGGAAAAACGGGGTTTTCCGGCAGTCTTTTGTCTTTGCTACACTGTTGCCATGTTCATTCACCGCACGATCATCACGGGGTTTAGCGACCGGGGAGCCTGGCCCTGGCGTCAGCCATCCGTCGTGTGCCGTTGATTTGCACCAGTTGACTAACCGTCACTGAGTGCTTCGCGCCCCCCCAATCCGGGGCATTGAATTGAATGAACGCCCTGCAGCAGCGGGGTGAGCGAGTGGAGGCTCTTACCTTGATTACCGAACTTGAATTCAAAAGCCTGAGTGCGCAGGGCTTTAACCGCATTCCGCTGATGGCGGAAGCCTTTGCGGACCTGGAAACGCCCTTGTCCCTGTACCTGAAGCTGGCGTTTTCCAAAGACGGCGGTAAATACAGCTTTTTGCTGGAGTCTGTGGTTGGCGGCGAGCGGTTTGGCCGCTACAGCTTTATTGGTCTTCCGGCCAGAACCCTGGTGCGATCCAGCGGCTTTGGTGCCGATGCAATAACCGAAGTGGTGAAAGACGGCAAAGTGGTGGAGACATCACACCAGAATCCGCTGGATTTCATTGCTGACTATCAAAAGCGCTTCAAGGTTGCGCTGAGACCAGGCCTGCCGCGATTTTGTGGTGGCCTGGCCGGATATTTTGGTTATGACACGGTGCGCTACATCGAAAAGAAGCTGGAGCAAACCTGCCCACCCGACACGCTGGGCTGCCCGGACATCCTGCTGTTGCAGTGTGAAGAGCTGGCGGTGATCGACAACCTGTCGGGTAAGCTTTACCTCATCGTCTATGCCGACCCTGGTCAGCCCGAGGCCTATGCGAACGCCAAAAAGCGCCTGCGGGATCTGCGGGAGCAGCTCAAGTACTCGGTGAGTGCGCCTATCGTCAAGCCCACACAAACCTACCCGGCCGAGCGTGACTTTGCCAAAGCAGACTACATCGCGGCCGTGGAGCGCGCCAAGGAGATGATTGCTGGCGGTGACTTCATGCAGGTGCAGGTGGGGCAGCGCATCAAGAAGCGCTATACCGAGTCGCCGCTGTCGCTCTACCGGGCGCTGCGTTCGCTGAACCCCAGCCCCTACATGTATTACTACCATTTTGGTGACTTTCATGTGGTAGGTGCATCGCCCGAGATTCTGGTTCGCCAGGAAATGATTCAGGCGGACGGGCAGACGGAGCAAAAAATCACCATTCGCCCGCTGGCGGGCACCAGACCGCGCGGTGCGACGCCGGAGAAAGACAAGGCGGCCGAGGCAGAGCTGATCAACGACCCCAAAGAGCGTGCCGAACATGTGATGTTGATTGACCTGGCACGCAACGACATTGGCCGCATTGCCAAAATCGGTACCGTGAAGGTGACTGAGGCCTTTGCGGTTGAACGATACAGCCACGTCATGCATATTGTGAGTAATGTCGAGGGTACGTTGCTCGATGGCATGACCAG
>ERZ795061.5508-NODE-5508-length-10359-cov-5.168964_pt1 | contig 10359 bp, 9 predicted proteins | sample MGYA00375145_ERZ795061 | MGnify/ENA primary metagenome ERZ795061 (study PRJEB30190, sample SAMN05720144) | anaerobic digester metagenome | isolation source: active sludge of municipal wastewater-treating anaerobic digesters | place: USA | collected 2014-12-22 ... | reverse complement strand
GCGCCGCGGTGTCGTTCTACGCGGCTTTTTCGATGGCGCCGCTGCTGGTCGTCGTGGCCGCCGTCATGGTCTGGCTGCTCGGCGACGACGGCGCTCAAGTCGCGTTGCTCGACGCGCTGACCCGGCTGATCGGCGAGCGCGAAACGAAGACCTTGAGCGAGTTGCTGGCGCGTCACGCCAGCACTCCGGCTGAGGGCGCACAGGCGATCTTCGGGTCGTGGCTGGCGCTGGGCACCACGCTGATCGGCGCCACCGGTGTCTTCGTCGAACTGCGTTCGGCCGTGCAGGCGATGTTGGGCGAGCGCGATGGCGCTTTCACCTGGTGGCGACTGGTCCAGGTGCGGCTGCTGGCTGTCGGCGTGGTGCTGGGCTGCGGCTTCCTGCTGTCGGTGGCGATGGTGGCGCAGACGGCGAGCCTGCTGGCACTGAAGTGGCTGACCACGGAATGGGCGTGGCTGGCGCCGATGCTGATCGCGGTCGAGGGGCTGTGGTCCTGGGGTGTCATCACCGTGATCTTCGCGATGATGATCCGCTGGCTGCCCAACACCCGGCTGCCGTGGCGCGACACCGTGATCGGTGGCGCCGTGGCTGCCACGCTGTTCATGGTCGGCCGCTACGGCATCAGCCTGTACGTGGCGACCACGGCGATGCAGTCGGCGCTGGGCGCGGCGGGCTCGTTCGCGGCGTTGCTGGTGTGGGTGTACTGGTCGAGCCAGATCTTTCTGCTGGGGGCCGCACTGGCGGTCGAACTGGGCCGACCGGATCCGGCGGTGCTGCCTCACCCACCTGTCCTCCGAGAAGCCAGCATCGGATGAATACCCGTCAAGCGCCCTCCGTCAGGTCGTAGAAAAGCCCGCTTGCGCGGGCTTTTCTGGTCTGGCAGAACAATCGCAGCGCGGGACGCTCAGCGAGTGAACCCGCCGGTGCGCGGACGCGCCTTGAACGGAGCCTTGCCGGGCGCTGCGCCGCCTTCGACCGGACGCCGTGGCGCGCGGTCGAACGGGCCTGCCGAACGTGGCGCGAAGCTGTCGTCACGGCGCGGTGCAAATCCACCCTCTTCGCGACGCGGTGCGAACGACGGCTTGCTGAAGCGATTGTTCGACGGCGCACCCGACCGGTTGCCGAAGCCGCCGGGACGACGCTCAGTGTCGGCACCCGGACGCGGTGCGTACATGCGTGGCTCGGGGCTCTTGGGCTCCAGGCCGACGATCGCACTGACCGGGATGTTCTGCGTCGTGAACTGCTGGATGCGACGGATCATGCCAGCGTCCATGCGCTCGCCGAGCGTGATCGCCAGGCCGTTCTTGCCGGCACGGCCCGTGCGGCCGATGCGGTGGACGTAGTCCTCGGCCTTCATCGGCAGTCCGTAGTTGATGACGTGGCTGATGCTCGGCACGTCGATGCCGCGAGCAGCGACATCGGTTGCAACCAGCACCTTCAGCTGACGCGAGCGCAGGCCTTGCAGCACGCGATTGCGGCGGCCCTGCGGCATGCCGCCGTGCAGCGACGCGACCGCATGACCCATCTCCGCCAGGCGATCGGCCAGCCAGTCGGCATCGCGCTGCGTGCTGGTGAAGACCAGGGCCTGTTCCATCTCGCGCTCGGTCAGGATGTGATCGAGCAGCGCGTTCTTGTGGTTGTGGTTGTCGGCCCAGTGCAGACGCTGCTCGATGTTCTCGTGCGTGTCGGTGTGCGAGGACACGTCGATGCGCTGCGGATCACGCAACAGGTTCTGCGCCAGGCGGCCCACGTGACCGGCAAAGGTGGCGCTGAACATCACTGTCTGGCGTGCAGCGGGCACGTGGTCGGCGATGGTGTTGATGTCGTCGATGAAGCCCATGTCGAGCATGCGGTCGGCTTCGTCGAGCACCAGCATCTCGACGTGATCGAGCACGGCCTTGCCGGTCTGCAGGTGGTCGAGCAGGCGGCCCGGGGTCGAGATCAGGATGTCCAGCGGACCGCGCAGCGCCTTGATCTGTGCCGGGTAAGGCACGCCACCGACGACGGTGGCGACGCGCAGGCCCTGCACATGGCGGCCGTAGGTGGAGGCGGCCTTGGCCACCTGCATCGCGAGTTCGCGGGTCGGGGTCAGCACCAGGATGCGCGGGCCGTAGACGGTGGCGCGATCACGACGCTGCGTGGTGTCGGCACGTGCGGCGATGATGCGTTCGAGCGCGGGCAGGATGAAAGAGGCAGTCTTGCCGCTGCCGGTGCTTGACGAGACCATCAGGTCCTTGCCGGCGAGGGCCAGCGGAATGGCCTTCATCTGCACTTCGGTGGCGGTTTCGTAGCCGGCGTCGGCAACGGCTTTGGTCAGGGCTTCTGTGAGGCCCAGGCTTGCAAATGTCATTTCGTACTTTCAAATGCGGTGCCGACGCTGCGCAATGCGCAACGCCATGAGGCACCCGCCGGTTTCATGAACCGGCAAGGTCAGGTCGCTGGGAGAACGTTCGCTTTGGGAACAGTGAAGCGGAACAGTCAAGCGACGGCATCGCCGCCGACCGTTGCCTGCAGGTACCGTCGAATGCGGTACCGACTGAAGCGATATCGAGACCTGCCGCACTGGAAAAGCGTGGGCTGACTCGAATGAGGTCAGAGGGGATGAACGAGCATCGATCACAACAACTGCGCAGAACTTACTGCGTTGGATTGTCGATGCGAGCGAAGTCCTAGAGTTTACCCTGAATCCGTGAACGCCGAAAGCCCCCTCGCTACGATCCCAAGACAGTTGGCGCATCGCGGCCTGCACGTTGGCCGGGTATCCTGCCGCTCCCCTGCATCCGCCCGAGTGCCGCCCCACTGTCCCACATGGCCGGAATCCACATCACCGACATCGAAGCCGCCATCAACTGGTGGCGCGAGCGCTCGCCGTCCCCCGATGGCATCACGGCCTGCAGCGAGGTCCGTGCGCTCGCCGAGGTGTACGCGCTGATGGTGTACTACCGCGAGAGCGACTGCGACGATGGCAGCATGCCCGCCGCTTCGCACGCCGCCTGGCTGGCCTGGTATGCGACCACGCCCGACGCGCCGTGCATCGCGATCTGCTCGACCAGCCAGGGCGACGACATCTGCAAGGGCTGCGGCCGCAGCTTCGATGAAGTGCAGGACTGGCCTGTGATGAGTCCGGCAGAAAAGCGCGCAACGTGGCGCCGCATCACGATGGACGGCACCGCCCTGCGCTTCAACCGCTATGCCGAACGCGCGATGGAGGTGCAGCGACCCGCGACGGACGAATCCGCCACATCGCCTTCCCGCCAGCCGGGCCCTGCGTGATCGCTGAGCCGTGACGCCGCTGCGCAGTTGGTGGTCGAGCGCGGCGCGCATCCTGCCGCTGGCATGGCCGGTCTTCATCGGTCAGCTGGCGGTGCTGGCCTTCGCCACCATCGATACGCTGATGGTCGCCAGGCATTCGGCGATCGATCTGGCCGCGCTGGCGGTCGGCAACGCCGCCTACGTGTCGGTATTCATCGGCCTGACAGGCGTGGTGCAGGCCGTGGCTCCGATCACCGGTCAATTGTTTGGCGCGCGCCGGCTTCCGGAGGCCGGCCAGCAACTGCATCAGGCCCTGTGGCTCGCGCTCGGCCTCTCGTTCCTCGGCTGCAGCCTGCTGGTCTTTCCGGCGCCGTTCCTGGCACTGGCCCAGGCACCACCGGACGTTGCCGAAAAGGTTCGAGCGCACCTCGGAGCGCTGGCATTCGCCTTGCCGTCGGCCCTGCTCTTCACGGCGTTTCGTGGGTTCAACACGGCGGTATCGCGCCCGAAGATGGTGATGGCGCTGCAACTCGTCGGCCTGACGCTGAAGGTGCCGCTGACCGCGCTGCTGGTATTCGGAGCCGCCCTGCCGCTGCCGGCAGGTTGGCCGTGGAGCGAGTGGCGCATCCCCTCGCTCGGAACCCCGGGCTGCGGCATCGCGACAGCCATCGCGATGGCCGTGCAATTGCTGGTCGCCGCCGCAGTGCTGCTGCGCTCGCCCTTCTACGCTCCGTTCGGACTGCATGCGCGGCGTCTGCAGCGCCCCGATCCCCGCAAGCTCGCGGCCCTGCTGCGTCTGGGCGTGCCGATGGGCCTGTCGATCGGCATCGAGGTCACCGGCTTCACCTTCATGGCCTTGTTCATTGCACGGCTGGGAGCCACACCGGTGGCCGGCCACCAGATCGCGGTCAACCTGATCTCGGTGATGTTCATGCTGCCGATCTCGCTGGGCAATGCGACCAGCACGCTGGTGGCGCAGCGCATCGGGGCCGGCGATCCGCTCGACGCTCGGCGGCTCGGCTGGCACGGACTGCAACTGGCCATACTGATCGCCGCAACGCTGGGCGCATCGGTGTATGCGCTGCGCGATGCCATCCTGCACGTCTACACGAACGATGCGGTGATCGTCGCCGCGGCGCTGCCATTGCTGGCGTGGGTGATGCTCTTCCACGTCGCCGACGCGGCGCAGATCCACGTTGCCTACACGCTGCGCGCGTACCGCATTGCCTCGGCTCCGCTGATCATCTACGGCATCGCGATCTGGGGCGTCGGACTGGGCGGCGGCTACACGCTGGCGTTCGACGTGACCGGATTCGCGCCTCCAGCGTTGCGGGGCGCACCAGGCTTCTGGGCAGCGGCGACCGCCGGACTGACGCTGGCCGCGCTGGGACTTGCCGGCTTCCTTGGATGGATGCAGCGCGAGACTGCTTCGCATCAGCGAACTCCGCGAATCGACGCGCACGACTCGGCCTCTTGAAACCGGACAGGTCGCAGCCATTTTGAGAGGCATGGGGCTCGACGGACGGGCTCCGCTTCAAGATGGAGAACGAACCATGTACGACTCTTACCTGAGCGTCCCGAGCGGATTCCTTTCCGACCTCGACCGCATGCGCGGCGACCTCGATTCCCTGTTCGGGTGGGGCGGCACATCGCGTGCGATCCGCTCGACCGGCGGCAGCACCTATCCAGCCATCAACGTCGGGCAGAGCCCTGAGGCCGTCGATGTCTATGTGTTCGCGCCGGGAATCGATGCGAGCCGCACCGAAGTGACACTCGATCGCGGCGTGCTGACGATTTCGGGCGAGCGCGCCAGCGATCTGCCGGCCGAAGCACCCAAGACCAGCGTCCACGGACGCGAGCGCTACGCAGGCAAGTTCCGCCGAGCAGTCGCGCTGCCGGACGATGTCGATCCGAACCAGGTCAGCGCGACCTACCGCGACGGCGTGCTGCGCGTGAATGTCCGCAGGCGCGAGTCCGCGCAGCCCAAGCGCATCGCGATCGAGTGATCTCGCCCACACCCCACCAGACACAGGAGATTTCGACATGAGCGACACGAAACCCAACAATGGAAGCCCGGCGTCCACACCATTCCTGGTCCCGCAGGTCGACGTGGTCGAGGACAGCAGCGGCATCACGCTGCTGGCCGACCTGCCCGGCGTCAAGAAGGACGGCCTCGACATCAAGGTCGATGGCCAGACGCTGAGCCTCGAGGGCACGGTGGCTCTGGACGCACCGCAGCCCTTCGACGCCGTCTTCGCCGAAGTGCGCGCCTCGCGCTACCGCCGCTCGTTCACGCTGAGCAACGAGCTCGACAGCGCAGCGATCGACGCCCAGTTGAAGGGCGGCGTGCTGCGACTGCGCATCCCGAAGGTTGCCGAAGCGCAGCCTCGTCGCATCGAGGTGCGCGTTGGCTGAACCCGCCCGCCCGACGGGGGCGGCCACCCTGCTGTTGATCGGTGCGGTGGCCGCCGCGATGTTCTGGCTCGGTCAGCACAGCGCGGCCGAAGCGCTGGCCGCCACGCCCCCGGCGGCCAGCGTCGTCCCGCGGGCGGTTGTCGCGCGCGGAGAGCTGGCGGCAGACGAACGCAACAACATCGATGTCTTCAAGTCGGCGTCGCCGTCCGTCGTGCACATCACGACGCTCGAACGGGCGGCCAGCCTGTTCTCGATCGATGCGACCCAGGTGCCGCGCGGCACGGGCACCGGCTTCATGTGGGACGACCACGGCCACATCGTGACCAACTTCCACGTGATCCAGGGCGGTAACGGCGCCCGGGTCACGCTTTCGGACAACAGCACCTACAGCGCCTCGCTGGTCGGCGTGTTTCCCGACCGCGACCTCGCGGTGCTGCGCATCGACGCACCGGCCGCCAAGCTGAAGGCGATCGCGGTGGGACAAAGCAGCAACCTGCTGGTCGGGCAGAAGGTCTATGCGATCGGCAACCCGTTCGGCCTCGACCAGACGCTGACCACCGGCATCGTCAGCGCCCTGAATCGCGAGATCGAATCGGTCACCCGGCGCCCGATACGCGGCGCCATCCAGACCGATGCAGCGATCAACCCGGGCAACTCGGGCGGCCCCCTGCTCGATTCGGCCGGCCGGCTGATCGGCATCAACACGGCCATCTACAGCCCGAGCGGAGGCAGCGCTGGCATCGGCTTCGCGATCCCCGTCGACGAGGTGAACCGCATCGTTCCGAGGTTGATCCGCGATGGTCGGCTGATCCGGCCGTCGCTGGGTATCTCGGCTGCTCCGCCCGAGTTCAACCGCGCACTCGGGCTCCCGGCTGGCGTGGCCATCGTCGAGGTGGCGCCCGGCAGCACGGCAGCCGAAGCAGGCCTGCGACCGTTCAGGCGATCGGAGCGGGGCGTGGTGTCGGGAGACCTGATCACCGCGATCGACAGACAGCCGGTCACGACGCTGGAATCCATGCTCGATCAGTTCGAACGCCGCCAGCCCGGGGATGCCGTCACTCTGCAGCTGTGGCGCGACGGTGCACACGTCGAACTTCGAGTGCGGCTCGGCCAGTCCGAGTGAGCGAACGGCCCGCAGCCCGGGCCGTCGGTGAATTCAACCGCAGGATCCGGAGTGCGAACGCGAACGGTGCGGTCTAAATTCCACGTCATGGCGCCGGAGCCCGCACGGCGCGCAGGATCTCCCGATGCACCGCACTGCCCCATCCGACCCACGGCGTTCCGCCACCGCTGACGACCCTCGCTGGGCGGCGGTCGTCGCACGCGATGCTTCGGCTGACGGCCAGTTCTTCTATTCGGTGCGCACCACCGGGATCTACTGCCGCCCCTCATGCGCATCGCGCACCGCACGGCCCGAGAACGTCGCATTCCATGCGACTCGCGCCGATGCGGAGCAAGCCGGGTTCAGACCCTGCAAGCGCTGTGCGCCGGACCGACCACCGCGCGCGCAGGTGCAGGCCGCGCTGGTGGCCGAACTGTGCCGGCACATCGAAAGCGCCGAACGTCTGCCGAGCCTGAACGACCTGGCCGCCCGCGCCGGACTCAGCGCCCACCATCTGCATCGGCTGTTCAAGGCGGTCACCGGCGTGACACCCCAGGCTTACGGTCAGGCTCATCGGGCACAGAAAGTCAGACAGGCGCTGGCCCGCAACAATTCGGTCACCGAGGCAATCCATGAAGCAGGCTACCCGTCGAGCAGCCGCTTCTACGAGAAGTCGGCGCAGATGCTGGGCATGACGCCGGCCGCCTACCGTTGCGGAGGTGCCGCGACAGAGATCCGTTTCGCGATCGGCCACTGCTCGCTCGGTTCGATCCTGGTGGCGCAGAGCGCGCGGGGCATCTGCGCGATCCTGCTCGGCGACGACCCCGACGTGCTGGCCCGCGATCTTCAGGATCGTTTCCCGCGGGCCCTCCTGATCGGCGGCGATTCCGCTTTCGAACAACTGGTGGCGCAGGTCGTCGGCTTCGTCGAGGCGCCGGCCATCGGCCTCGACCTGCCGCTCGACCTGCGCGGAACCTTGTTCCAGCAGCGTGTGTGGCAGGCGCTGCGCGAGGTTCCTCCGGGCCGCACGGCCAGCTACACCGAGATCGCCCGGCGCATCGGCGCACCAGCGTCGGTGCGCGCGGTGGCACAAGCGTGCGGCGCCAACCCGCTGGCGGTCGCGATCCCCTGCCATCGCGTCGTGCGCCTCGACGGCGGGTTGTCGGGCTACCGCTGGGGGGTCGAGCGCAAGCGCGAACTGCTCGACCGCGAAGCTGCAGACGCCGCAGAACCATGAGCACCGAACGGGTCGGCGTCGCCGCCAATCTGTCGCTGTTCGAGGATGACAGCGCCCCCCGAATCGAACCCCTGGTGCCCGGGGCGGTGGTCTGGCGCGCCGGAGCACGGGCGAGCGATTCGGCGTTGCTGACCGCCGTGCAAGAAGTCGCCGCACAGGCCCCCTGGCGGCACCTGATCACGCCGGGCGGCTTTCGCATGTCGGTCGCGATGACGAGTTGCGGACCGCTGGGCTGGGTCAGCGATCGGCGCGGCTACCGCTACGAATCGATCGACCCCGACAGCGGCCGTGCCTGGCCGCCAATGCCACACGCATTCCAGGCGCTGGCGAAAGTCGCCGCCAGCCAGGCCGGGTTCGACAGCTTCGAGCCCGATGCCTGCCTGATCAACCGCTACGTGCCTGGCGCCCGTCTGACCCTGCACCAGGATCTCGACGAGCGAGACGCCCACTCACCAATCGTCTCGGTGTCGCTCGGGCTGCCGGCGATCTTCCAGTTCGGCGGTGCGGCGCGCAGCGCCCCCAAGCAGCGCATCACGCTCGAGCACGGCGATGTCGTCGTGTGGGGCGGGCCGGCGCGCTTCTTCTTCCACGGCGTGCTGCCGCTGAAGGACGGCTGCCATCCGCTGACCGGCGCGCAGCGCATCAACCTGACGTTCCGCCGGGCACGCTGAACCGGCGGGCGCGCCGGCAAGGCAGCTCAGCCGAAGAGCTCGGCGTAGCTGACGCTCGCGGTGCCGAACTTGCCGACGACGATGCCGCCGGCGCGATTCGCGTGCGGCATCGCTTCGCGCGCGGTCAGGCCTGCGGCCATCAACGCGGTCATCGCAGCAATCACGGTGTCGCCCGCGCCGGTGACGTCGAACACCTCTCGCGTCTGCGCCGGCTCGTTCACCGAACCACCGTCATCGAACAGCGTCATGCCGTCTTCGGATCGGGTCAGCAGCAGCGCCTCCACCCGCAAACGATCTCGCAGCGCCTGGGCGCGTTCGACGAGTTGTGATTCGCTGCTCCAGGCACCGACCACCTGCGCGAGTTCGCCGCGGTTCGGCGTGATCACCGTGGCGCCGGCATAGCGCGCGTAGTCGCTGCCCTTCGGATCGACCAGCACCGGCTTGCCGGCGGCACGGGCGGTCTCGATCATCCGCGTGATGTGTGTCAGGCCACCCTTGCCGTAATCGGAGAACAGAACGACGTCGTGCATCGGCAACTCGCGTTCGAAATCATCGAGCATCTGTTCGAGCACCTCGTGATCCGGCTCGTTCTCGAAGTCGATGCGCAACAGCTGCTGTGCCCGGCCGATGACGCGCAGCTTGACGATGGTTCGCAACCGGGCATCCTCGCCCAGCCGGGTTTCGATGCCCTGCTGCTCCAGCAGGACCCGCAGACGCGAGGCGGCTTCGTCGCAGCCGACCACGGTCAGCAGCGTCACGCGTGCACCCAGCGTCTTGATGTTGAGCGCAACGTTGGCTGCGCCACCGAGTCGCTCTTCCTCGCGCGAGACGCGAACCACCGGCACAGGCGCCTCCGGCGAGATGCGATCGACCGCGCCGTGCCAGTAGCGATCGAGCATCACGTCACCGACCACCAGCACACGACGCTGCGCGAGCTCCTCCGGAGTCGGGATCACGACGCGGCCCCCGCAGCGTCAGCCGGGCAGGCCAGGCCGTGCGCATCCGGGGTGCTGGGGAAGATCAGGCGGGGGACGGCGACAAGGCTCATGGTGTGCGCGGGAAACGGTGCAGCTCCGGTTTATATCAAGTGCGCCATCCGGCTCGACACCTCAGGCGGATGCGGTGCGTCTCGGCACCCCCCCGACACCTCCGACCCGCTTCGGAGGGGGGCCTCGATCCACGACGAACGCAGGCAGTGCAAGAGGACACGGGGAGGCCCGCACCCGGCCGAGTGCCCTCGCGCTGGGGACAGCCAAACAACCCACCGATCTCCAGAATTTCTTCCAGGTCGAAGCCAGCGCGCTGATGACCGGTCACCTCAACCCAACCACTGGAGAACGCCATGATCCGCACCCTCGTCACCCTGCTCGTCGCTGCCTTCGCCTTTGCCGCTCATGCGGCGGTCGATGTCAACAAGGCATCGCAGGCCGAACTCGAAACCATCAAGGGGATCGGCCCCAACATGTCGGGCAAGATCCTCGACGAGCGCAAGAAAGGCTCGTTCAAGGACTGGTCCGATGTGGTGAGCCGCGTCAAGGGCGTCGGCCCCGGCAACGCCACGCGCTTCTCTGCCGATGGACTGACCGTCAACGGCTCGGCATTCAAGGCAGAGCTGGTGGCTTCGAACAAGTCGCCCGCAGCCGCCGACCGCAAGAACGCCCCGGTACCCGAGGCGCCGCTGC
>ERZ795061.5506-NODE-5506-length-10364-cov-32.698419_pt1 | contig 10364 bp, 7 predicted proteins | sample MGYA00375145_ERZ795061 | MGnify/ENA primary metagenome ERZ795061 (study PRJEB30190, sample SAMN05720144) | anaerobic digester metagenome | isolation source: active sludge of municipal wastewater-treating anaerobic digesters | place: USA | collected 2014-12-22 ... | reverse complement strand
CGTTCTGCAGAGACACTCGCTCTCGGGAAAAGGATAAACATAGCCGACATCATAAGGAACGCAAAGAAAATCTGCATTGAGTACTGCATAAAAGCCATCATGTCACCTACTCGAATGCTCCCTACAGCTACCTCATGGGAACCGACCCAAATAATGGATATTGAAACCACATTCATAATGATGGTCATGAGAGGCATAAGCACTACCATAGCTCTAGTGACATAGAGCATCATACTTGTCAGGTCCCGATTAGCCTTGTCAAAGCGCTTTGCTTCATGATCTTGCATATTGAAGGCCCTGATGACCATCATGCCTGAGAGATTTTCGCGCACTACTAGGTTAAGCTTATCGACAAGCTTTTGGACTATTCGGAATTTAGGGACCACCAGCGCAAATACAAGACCAACTATGCCAAGAAGGACACCAACCGCCATCGCAATGATCCACCACATACCGGAAGCCTTGCTTAAAGCCCGTATTACACCTCCTATCCCAATAATCGGTGCATAGAAGAGCATACGTGTACTCATCATTATGAGCATCTGAATATGGTTTATGTCGTTAGTAGATCGCGTTATAAGCGATGCCGTAGAGAATGAATCGAATTCTGCAAGCGAAAATTCCTCGACTTTTGAAAACACCGCGTTCCTGAGATCTCGCGAAGTGCCTGCAGATAACCTCGAACCCAAGAAACCCACAAGCACAGCAGAACCAACAGTAATAAGCGTTATTAGTAACATCTGAATGCCCACTCGCAGAATATAGGAGCTCTGCATTGCATTGATGTCAGCTCCAAGCGCTGTGAATTCGCCTTGAAGTCCAAGGACTACAATCTGAGATTTTATAAGAGGATCTAAGGCTTCGATCTGTGCCGAAAGCTCTTGAGGGGTCATTGAAGAAAGGCCAGAAAGACCCGACTTCGACATCTGCGGCGAAGGCGATACCTTGCCTGCTGCCATTGAACTAAACTGTAAAAATGCCGCAAGTTTTGGATATTCCGAGAGAAAAATTGCTCGAGCTACATCGAGTTCAGCCTTATTCTTGCTTGAAAGCATCATAACTGGTTCTTTTTTTGCAAGAGGCCATTTTTTCGATAGCGATTGAGCTTGGGGGGAATCAGGCAACACTTCGACATATACCTTTTGCAGAGCTAAAAAATCCTCGGGCTTTGCTTCCATCTGGAATAGTCTCCCCAAGGCTTCAAAAGTGCTCTTTTGCATTACAGCAGGTAAATTAGCCTCAATACCATTCTGCTGAATACCCACATTTACAATCCTTGATAGGTAATCCGGCAAGGATAGATCGGCATTCGCCTGGATGAATAAGAGTACAACGATAAATACAATATCAAGCCAATAAGGTTTTAGATAACGAAGGACAGTCCGCATTTTGTGCTCCTATGAAAAGCTGATGGCTTGTTTTCAGAGTATTGTGAGAGAGGAAATTATCGGTGCTTTGTTGGCTTCAATGAACTCGAAGTATTGTGCATCTTCGAAATCCTGGAAATCTTTGAATCGCATTGAAACTTCAAAGTGCTGGATTCTCTCGGCATACTCGTTGAAAAAGCGAGAATTATGGATAGTAAAAAATCCTGACATATTTTTAATGCCTCGGAAGATAAGATACATAAATAATAAGAAAAGCTCATATTTTAGGCAAGGAAAAATCGGAAGCAAAATGATGGGCGGTTCTTTGGTCTAAGAGCTAAACTGATTCTAGAAGATCAAACTCTAAAAAAATCTTCCTTTATAATAAGACACATCTAGTGTATCTAGTCTATGTTCGTGTAGCCTTAAACGTTGACTAAAATCTTCGAAATTGCGCATCTCCCGAGGACTCCAAAATACTTCCGAAAGGGCGCATAGGCGAGGAAACAGCATATATTCAGCCTGTCTGCCAAAATATATTAGTTCAGTCCATAGATTGGCCTGCCCTCCTAAAATGTGATGCTTTTCCTCATCGCTCAGTCTCTCTGACACTGGCTCGAATAGATACGAATCCTTTAGCGTACAGACTCCAAGATGCCCCGGTTCTTCTGGATCATCGTTATGCTTATGGTCAAGGTAGCAAGCTTTCGTTTGAGGGCACATCACAACATCATAACCACACTGAGCTGCATGGATACCTGGCTCGATTCCTCTCCAAGACATGACAATAGTATCTTTTCCAATACCGCCATCTACGACCTCGTCCCAGCCGATCATTCTTTTACCGTGGTTAACGAGTAAATTAGATATTCTTCCCATGAACCATGCTTGCAGCTTTTCGGGGAAATACCTACCATCTCCGCTCGCAAAGCCTAATGCATGCATTCGCTCCCTGCATGCCGGGCATTCGAGCCATCGATCCTTCGGCGCTTCATCTCCACCCATGTGTATGTAGGGACCGGGGAACATTTTGTAGACTTCTTGAAGCATATTATCAAAAAAAGTAAACACATCATCGTTTCCAGCGCATAGAATATCCTCAAAAATCCCATAACGGTCTTCAGGTTCAAAATGTACACTGGAATCCGCTCTTCCCCTACAGGAAAATTCTGGATGAGATGAAAAAAGAGCGATGCTGTGACCTGGCAATTCTATCTCTGGCACAACTAAAATATGCCTTGCCTGCGCATAATCTATCACACGTTTTACGTCAGACTGGCTATAATAGCCGCCTTTTTTGCATTCGCCTTGATAGCGCTGATCTTTCCTAAAAGCCCCATACTCCACAAGCTCAGGTCTTGAAGGAATATCGAGCCTCCAGGCTTGATCGTCCGTGAGATGCCAATGAAACACATTTAGCTTGTGGAGAGCAGCAAGATCGAGCAGTTTTTCGATAAACTCCACTCTAAAAAAATTCCGCGCACAATCGAGCATCAGACCTCGCCAACCAAACCTTGGCTTATCCACAATTCTGCCAGCCTGAATCGACACTCTTTGTCCTTCTTCACAGCTCTTCCCTAAAGCAAGTTGCCATAGACTTGCGGCACCTCGGATAATACCAGCACTTTCTGCAGCCGTAATTTGAATACTGGAAGGCGTTATTTCTAGCACATAGGCTTCGGGGGTTTTCAAGCAAAGAGCTGACTCTAGAGATAGCCGTATTGTCGCAGGTTTATTACTTCCAGGCTCGCTTGGTATAGCCAAAGGCTTATGATTATCTGAATTTCCAGAGACAATTTTTACCCTTTCAATCCCTGGAACTCTAGAAAGCCAAGCTGCAAGTACCCCCGCTTCTTTTTCTAGTCCAGGTTCTGGAGCAATACATGTTTCTTGATTAAAGCGGAAACTGCCTTCTCCAGGCTCACAGGCGACAGGAGCAGGAATGATACTGCTTAGCTCCGACATTTCTCCCCCTCAAAGACCAAAACCCGCAATGAGATCTCGATAATAATAGAAACTCAATTTTGGGCGCCTTTCCAGCCTATTAGGATCTACGGTTGCAATGCCGAAGGTTCGATTATAACCAAATGACCACTCGAAATTGTCGATCAAGCTCCACAGAAAATACCCCTTTAGTGGAACACCTTGCTTTATTGCATCTCTGCAGGCATTGGCGTGGCTCCTTATGTAGTCTATTCGGTCATAATCTCGGACAATTCCATCTGGATCTGGCTTATCCAGGAATGCCGCGCCATTCTCGGTAACATACATCTTTTTGCAAGGCCAGAGCGTTGCGATATACATCAGTATTCTGCGCAAGCCTGATGGCTCTATCTCCCATCCCATTTCGGTCTTCTTTTGATAAGTGGGGACAAATTCGAATCCATAGGGGTTTTTGGCGCTAAAGGGAGCTGCGCGAACCGCTTCCTCGTCATAATAATTTACGCCAATAAAATCGAGCGGCTCTGCTATTATGTCCATGTCGCCCGCCTCAATTGGCATATCGGAGCCAAATATGTCCATAAAAGCTTTGGGATAATCTCTGCCAAATACAGGATCGAGCCAAAGCGAGGTGCGCTCGATCGAAGCTCGCTCGGAAGCCTCGACATCCTCAGGTCGAAGAGTTGCTGGCCTTGGCTTCGAAGGATTGATGACAATGCCATATTCGCCTTTGATTCCGCTTCGCCTAAAGGCCCTTGTCGCAAGCCCGTGCGCTAAAAGAAGATGATGTACAGCCCTGTTTGCTGCTCTTCGATCTCTCAAACCTGGTGCATGTTCGCCTGTGAGATGGCCCAAGAAGGCAGCACACCATGGCTCATTCATGCTTGTCCAATGGCTAACTCTATCTCCGATATGAGAATATATAATGGCTGCATAGTCTTGGAAACGCATCGCTGTATCGCGATTGCGCCATCCACCTGCCTCTTCTAATGCTTGCGGCAGATCCCAGTGAAAAAGCTCGATCCAAGGCTCTACACCTGCTTCGGAGAGCTCGTCGACAAGCCGCGAATAATAATCGAGCCCTCTCTGGTTTGTTGCGCCCTTCCCTTCTGGTTGGATGCGCGTCCAAGAAACCGAAAAGCGATAAGCTCCTGCATTGAGTTCCCTTAAAAGCGCAATGTCTTCTCGCCATCGATGATAGGAGTCGCAGGCTATGTCCCCCGTATGGCCGCTTAATACCTTATCTGGCGTATGAGAAAAAGTATCCCATATAGAAGGCCCTTTTCCATCTTCTTTTGCAGCACCTTCTATTTGATAGCACGATGTCGAACAACCCCACACAAAATCCTGAGGGAACCCATCCTCTCGCTTCATGCTCACTCCTTATTCTTAATTAGGGTCTTATCCCTTTATGGCACCTGCTGCCACACCTTTAGTAATTTGCTTTCTAAAAATAATATAGAACGCCAGCATCGGTACCATTCCGATGGTAAGCGCTGCGAACTGCTTGCCATAGTCAGAGGAAAGAGAACCAGAAAATTTATAGATACCTAGGGGAAGCGATTTGAGCTCAGTCTTGGATACCAAAATATTGATTAAAGCAAACTCATTCCATGTATTTGTAATATTTAGTATTGCAAGAGTAGTAGCAACTGGCACGCTCATCGGCACAATAATGCTCAAAAATATTCTAAAAAAACCGGCTCCATCGATGCGAGCCGATTCCACTACGGCACTTGGAATTGCTCTAATGTATTCAGTGGACAGATATATCCCAATTGGCAACCCAGCTCCAATATAGACAAGAAGCACCGCAAAGCGCGTGTTATATATGCCTAACAAATTCACTTCGAGAAAAAGAGGGATCATCAGTGTCTGGGTTGTCAACAAAATTCCCATTATAAAACTGTTATAGATAGGCTTGGTTGCCTTGGACTTGAGTTTGGCAAATGCAAATCCTGCCAAAAGTGAAAGAAAGATGATGCCCACAGTCGCTCCAAGAGTATAAAGAATTGAATTAGGGAATAGAAGGCTAAAATCTCCTATTTGCCACGCGCCTACATAGTTCTGGAGTGTAGGAGACTTAGGCAGTGCAAGCTGGCTTACTTGAAATTCTCTCGTTGTCTTGAACGAATTCATGATGAGCCAGAAGATTGGATAGAGCGTCATAAAGGCAAAAATGCCCATAATGAGATAGACTGCGGCTTTACCGATTATGGATAGGATTTTCTTGGATTTTGATTCCTTGATCATCTCGGGCATTGCTCATTCCTCCTTTCCGCCGTAGCGCTTTTCTACTGCTTTTGTAAGAAGGATTAGCCCAAAACTGATCAAGACCATTATAAGCGAAATGGCATTGGCGAGCGGAAAGTTGGGCCTACCCAAAAACGCATTGTTATACATATAAATAGAGAGTATCTCAGTAACGCGTGAAGGTCCTCCGCCAGTCATTGCAAAGACAAGAGCAAAACTGGAAAGCGATCCTGAAATGGCCAAAATCGCTGCATTTACGATTGTCCCCGATAATGCAGGCAAAATGATATATCGCATAACCTGCCCTTCATTTGCTCCATCGATTCTAGCCGACTCTACGATTTGCACATCAATCTTCTGCATATTTGCTAAGAAAAGGATGAGATACATTCCTGTGTACATCCACAAAATAACAAAGAGAATTGGAAGCATGGCGATATTTGATTTTGTTAAGAAAGTAGGACTCCATTTCTGCACGAAGAGGTTACCCAGCGCATTATAAACCTCCTCAATTGGTTCGCCATGGAATGAAGATAATAAATCGCGAAGGTCAATCAGAGGATCAGAAAATATCGCTTGCCCAGAAGGCCCTACGAGATCCAGTATCTTCTGGATTACATCATCCGAGAGAGAGAAACCACCAGCAGCATTGAATATGCCTCTAAGCTGGTTTTGAAATTCTCTGACCCTTATCGAATTTATCACCTCGGCGATTGGCCCATGCGGGGAAAAAATGGTCTGCCACAAAAGGCCAACCACAATGACAGAGATGATATTAGGCACATAAAGCACACCTTGCCAAAATTCAGGTGCCTTTACAATTTTGGCATAGATAAAATAGGCAAAGATGAATCCCAGCGGAAGCTGACCAAAGACAGAAACAAGCACTATATAGATATTGTTCTTGAGAGCATTCCAAAACCATGGATCGCGGAATACACGCAAATAGGCATCAAATCCTGCGAATCCCCATTTCTCGCCTCCAAACATCTTGCCGCCAGAATAATTCGATACCGATAACACGATAGAGAGAACAATAGGGAATGCCATGACCAAGAGATAGATAGTGAAGGCGGGCAGAATCATAGCCCAGTAAGCCCGTTTTTCTTCTATATAGGATTTGCTCGAATAGGTCATAAAGACTCCCCAAAAAGGAGCGGAAAGCGTAGAAGACACAGAGGCTCCTCCATGCCAAGGTATCTACGCTTCCCGACCCCTACTTTTTCGATAGTTTTACTTTGCGGAAGCTTTCCAGGTCTCGAAAGCCTTTTGAACATCCGCCGCTACTTTCTCCGGGGTTGCTGTTCCAAGGCCGATAGCAATGAGGCCATCGTTGAGAACATTATAGACAGCTGGATCGAACATGCCATCGAATACATAGCAAACCTTGGGATTATCGGCATAGAACTGCGGTACCTTTGCGACAAGGGGTTCGACATTCGCCTTTACATTTTTTCGCGTTGGCACATATGATCCTGTGCTATAGCGAATCGATTGTACTTCTTCAGAATAGAGGTATTTGAATAACTTGACCGCTGCTTTCTCCTTTGCTGAACCAGAAGGAATGGATGCTGAAATCGCCCAACCAGTGCCTGCAATTCCAGATAGAACGCCTGGATTTACTTCTCCAGGGATAGCTGGGAATGGGAGGAGCACAAAATCTTTCTCTTGTGCAGCTGGCGGAATTAGAGCCTTGCCTGAAGCCTTATCGGTAATGTAAGCGCCTGCTCTCCAGTCGCCATCGATATATATCGCTGCTTTTCCAGATACAAATAGCCCAGGCCCCTCACCATAACCTACCTGATTGTCTTCGCGCGCCATGATCCCATCTTTATATAGATTGTCGATGACCTTTAGCGAATCTATAAAGGGTTTATCGGTGAACTTGGCTTTACCAGCGAGGATAGCATCTACAAAGTCATCGCCAGCCATACGCCCAAGCACAGTAGAGAAGAGGCAAGATTGCATCGGCCAACCATCCTTGTTTGGCAGCATTATCACATTGATACCCTTGGCTTTAAGCTTCCATACCATCCTCTTGAGATCATCATAGGTCTTTGGCAAATCGAAGCCATTATCTGTGAGCAATTTTTTATTGACAAACATAACAGATGTATAGGTGAAAGCCTGTGGCAGCATGGCAAGATATTTACCAAGTTGGTTGTTGGGATCGGTGGCTGCACCGGAAAAATCCTTTAAGTAATCCGGGCCAAGTAGCTTGGAGAGATCTTTAGCTAGCTTTTTCTCATGGATAATTGCACTTCGAGAAGTAGGCCAAACATAGAATACATCAGGAAGTGTGCCAGCGGCCGCATACACCTGTAGCTTCTGATGATATGGCTCGCTGAATAGAACCTCGATATTCAATTTAATATCCGGATTCTCCTTCTGGAATTTCTCCCAGATTGCGACATCTTCCTGATATCCTGCTTGGTCGGCTTGCTGGTAGTTGAGTACATTCAATGTGACCTTTTCCTGCGCTACGACCGCGCCTAGCACCATCATAAGTGTTAGGAACACGAGTAAGGCTTTTTTCATAAGAACCTCCTTATACTGGGCAATTCTGCCCTTGTTCCGATATGAAAAGGCATATCAGCCTTTTTACCCTTGATAGCTCAACGCCTACTAGGAGATTCGCTTCATCTTATCTGAAGAATTAGTTGAAACGAGTCCTGGCAATCGCTGTTCCGATAATAAGCGTTCAAAAACCATCCCAGCAGCGCCAAAGGCAACTGCTTTTTCGCCAAAGCTCGAATAGCGAATCTTTACATCCTTTGGCGAAGGATACATCCAGTTTTCTTCGAGCCTACGGCGCAAAATTGCGGGCAGGTCTACATCGAGCGCTTCTATGTTTCCACCAATAATGACTTGCTGAAAATCCATGGTATTTATAATCATAGCCATGTTCCGCGCGAGTTCATCCACGGCTCTATCGAGTAGAGATCTGTCGAACCTCAAAAGCATGAGTTGATCTCGACTCAAAGAGAATTGGAGATTTCCTGGCCCATTGCAGAAAGCGCTTCGGAATTCACCAGTGTAACCATGAGCGCCTGTGTGGACTTTTCCTGCAAGAACGACCCCAAAGCCAACCCCGATCCCTCCATATTTCAAAAGAGAAGTCTCATCCTTTCTGTATTCCACAAGCGCAAAGAGAAAATCTCTAAGCTCTTCAACTCTATTAAAAGCAAGCTCGCCCCAGGCACAACAGTTTGCATCATTCTCGATAAAACAGGGGACATCCAATTTCCCTGCAATGACTTTGGAAAAATCCAGTGTTTTATCGATACCAAGCGGAACCGAATATCTAATGCGACCTTTTTTTGAATCGACCAGGCCTGCGGTGCCTACTCCAACACCTAAAAGAAGAGAATTCTTGCAATGCTGTTTGCGTGTATCTTCGATTATTTGCAGCACTACCTGAACAAAATTGTCAGAGGTAACATGAGTGTCTCCTCTAAGAGCAGCAAGAATATTGCCCGATAAATCTACTACTACCGCCTCGTAGAATCCAAGCTGAAGCTCGATCCCAATAAATCGTCCATATTCTTTATTTACAGCAAGACAGATAGGCTTGCGTCCTCCTCGAGCCGAAGCCTCCCCTTCTTTTTGCTCCATTATCAAGCCATTTTCGATAAGATATGCTACTTGCTTTGTAACTGTGGATTTATCGAGGTCGAGCTTATGAGCAAGATCAATGCGACTTATCGATGGATTACGCCATATAGTGCGAAAAATTCTAGCTGAAGTACGGCTCCATTGATTTCCACGCGCTGGCATATTCTTATCTCCTCAACATCAACCAAAAAACCTGGCTTTGTTTTGTCGAACAAGCCAAAGGTTTTAGATTATCGTTGGTTGATTTATCCAACCAATTAACATATAACACCAGTATCTTGAACTGTCAATAAAAATCTTTCAGAATTCAATAGGAGACGCAGAATTAAATAGGAGGCAAAAAGTGGAACTGATCGATCTTGCTGGCAATTGGAATCTTATCAGGTTTTCCGATGGTACAAATCGGCCAATTCATATACCCGGTGATATATATTCAGCGCTCATAGTTTCGGGAGAATTGCCTGATCCTTACTGGGGAGAAAATGAACTGTTGGCTCAATGGCCTGGAAAAGAAGATTGGATTATCGAGCGATCCTTTTTCATTTCCACGGATTTTATGGCAGCGCCCAACATAAGGCTCTGTGCCGATGTCCTCGATACAATTGCTGAAGTATATATAAATAAGATCTTGGTGGGTACCAGCAACAACATGTTTCGGCCTTTCGAAGCCGAAGTCCGCTCAGTTCTGCATTTAGGGGAAAATAACATACAAATTATTATCCGCTCACCTGTCCAAACAGCTTTGCGTGAATCACAGCGCCTTCCTTATCCCATACCAGCCTCGATCTACCCCATTTCATCTCCACACCGCAATCTAATACGTAAGGCGCAATGCATGTCGGGATGGGATTGGGGTCCATGCCTAATGACTGGTGGAATATATGATGGCATTCGCCTTGTGGCTTCAGATGGGCCATTTATTCGCTCTATACAATGCCATACCTCGGCTCTAGGAGGCTTTACAAGCCGTAATGATTGCGGGCCAGACTTTTCGCTTCGAATCTCAGCAGAAGTCGAAGTACCCGAGCCCATGAAAGTTGCTGTCTCTTTCTATATTTATGGAAAGAAAGTTATAGTGGAACAAAATTGCGAACAGGGGAATACAGTCATAAGTACTAGCATGGTAATTCAGAACCCCAGACTATGGTGGCCGCATGGCCATGGTGAAGCTGCTCTCTACGATCTAGT
>ERZ795061.5501-NODE-5501-length-10373-cov-4.362861_pt1 | contig 10373 bp, 7 predicted proteins | sample MGYA00375145_ERZ795061 | MGnify/ENA primary metagenome ERZ795061 (study PRJEB30190, sample SAMN05720144) | anaerobic digester metagenome | isolation source: active sludge of municipal wastewater-treating anaerobic digesters | place: USA | collected 2014-12-22 ... | reverse complement strand
GGATGTCGAAGTCGGCCGCATCTATGAAGGCCGCGTCGCGCGCCTGATGGATTTCGGTGCGTTCGTCACTATCCTGCCGGGTCGCGATGGTCTCGTGCACATCTCGCAGATTTCGAACGAGCGCGTCGAGCGAGTCTCGGACAAGCTCAACGAAGGCGACGCCGTGCGCGTGAAAGTGCTTGAAGTCGATCGCCAGGGGCGCGTGCGCCTCTCGATCAAGGATGTCGAGCAGGGCTAACGTCCCGCTCTCGCAAGGTTTCTGAAAGGAAACGGGCGCCCGGCATCACGTCGGGCGCCTTTGTCTTTTCAGGGCGGCGGTTTATCTGCCGGCGGCGGATCTTTCGGCGGCTTGTCGTCGTCGCCCTTCGATCTCCCGGTGACGTTCATCAGCGTGCGATAGATCTCGTCCTGCACACTTCGCCAACGCTGGAAGTTCTTCTGCGCCACTTGCGTGACGATCTCGACCGGGTCCACGCCGACCACGTGCTTCACGCGATCGCGGATTTCCCGCTGCTGCGCCGAGAAGATCTTCATGCTCTGCTCGAGGTAGCTGCCCACTACACCCTGCATGGCGTCGCCATAAGAGCGGATGACCTGTGCCAGGAAGTCGCGACTCATCACGGGATCGGAGAGCTGCTCCTGCTCGGCAATCACCTGCAGAAGGATGGCTCGCGTGATGTCAGCCTGGGATTTCTTGTCGATGACGACGAAGTCCACGCGATCGATCACCAGCTTGCGGATCTCCGCGAGCGTGATGTAACGGCTCTCCGCCGTATCGTACAAACGGCGATTCGGATACTTCTTGATGACCCTGGGTTCGCTCATCGCTTTCTCCTCAGGTGTCCGGTCGTGGGCCAAGAGTATTACAACGGGCCCGGCGTACCCAACTCCGGCAGTCGGACCTCGGTCAGGCCCACGAGTCGATGCACAGACCATGCATCCTCCGCCCATTGCCACTGTTCTGCCAAGCTGCTGCCTTCCAGCGACGCGGGCGGTGCCTGGCGCAGCAGTTGGAGCGCCCTGTAGAGCAATGTCGGGGCCCGCCCCGGATCCAGCGGTACGGAACGCGCGGTTTTTGATAGTTTCGCGCCGCCTGGCTCCGTCAGCAGCGGCAGGTGCAGGTAACGCGGACGCGGCAGACCGAGGGCCTGCTGTATCCCGATCTGCCAGGGCGTGCTGCCCAGCAGGTCGGCCCCGCGGACGACGTCAGTCACCCCGGCATCGTGGTCGTTGATGACCACGGCGAGCTGGTAGGCGAAGACGCCGTCCCGTCGGCGGACGATGACGTCCGGGAACGCGGCTCGCTCGATGTGTTGATGTCCCTGCAGCGCATCCGCGAAATCCAGGGTTGGCCCGGCGGCGGGCAGGGCGAAGCGCAGTGCGTTGCCCGCGGGCGGGAGGGCCTTGAGACAGCAGTTCTGCTGGCAGCCGCTCTCGCTGGCTCCGGCCAGCGAACGACGCGTGCAGGCGCAGGCAAACACGTGACCGCAGCGCTGCAGATCGGCGAGGGCATCGCGGTAGCGTGGCGCTCGGTCGCTCTGGTACACCACGGGTCCGTCCCACTGGAAGCCGAACAGCTCCAGCGTGTTCAGGATGCGATCCGCGCTGCCCGGGACATTGCGGGCGGTATCGAGATCATCCATGCGCAGGCACCACAGGCCGCGGTTCTTGCGCGCTTCGAGGTAACTGCCGACGGCGGCGAGGAGCGACCCCAGATGCAGTTCACCGGTGGGTGAGGGAGCGAAGCGACCGACGCGGCGAGTCGGCGCCGGGGCTATCGTGGGGGCGGCCGGATTGGAATCAGCGGTAACGATCGTCCCGGTCACCGTACTGGCGCTCGCGACGCTCGCGTCGCTCCTGGGCCTCGATGCTGAGCGTGGCGACAGGGCGAGCCTCGAGACGCTTGATGCCGATTTCCTCGCCGGTTTCGAGGCAATAGCCGTAGCTACCGTCCTCGATGCGCTTCAGGGCTTCATCGATCTTGCGAATCAGCTTGCGCTCGCGATCGCGCGTGCGCAGCTCCAGGCTGAACTCTTCTTCCTGGGTAGCGCGATCGTTCGGATCCGGGAAATTGGCCGCTTCGTCCTTCATGTGCATGACGGTGCGATCCACTTCGACCATCAGATCGCGCTTCCAGTTCTGCAGGATCATTCTGAAGTGATCCAGCTGTTCGCGGTTCATGTACTGCTCGCCACGCTTGGCGATGTACGGCTTTACGTTGCGGGGGCCGGCAAGCAGGCTCGCGCCGTCTTCGCCATCTTCCGGGTCTGCCTGCTGGGCAGCCGAGAGGCTGGCGGCTGAGCGCGGCACAGCCGTGGCGACCACCGTGATGGCCGGACGCGCGGGACGCGGCGGCGAGGATGGTTTGGCCACAGGGGGAGTATCGCGGGTTGATGCCATGGAATTCGTGGGAGCGTTGACGGTGGAAGAGGGATTCGCTTTCGCAGCGACGGCCTTGGCCGGAGCAGGCTTCGCCATTGCTTGGACAGGCGACTTGGCAACGAGTGCCTTCGCGACGTGTGGTTTCGCAACTGGCGCTTTGGTGGCAGGCGCTTTTGCCAATGCAGGCTTCGCAGTCGCGGCCGTCTTTCTGGCAGGCGCCACCTTGGCAGGCTTTGCCGGGCGCGCGGGCGCAGCCGGCTTGCGGTTTTTGTTGACCGCAGACTTGCCTGAAGCAGACTTGCCTGAAGCAGACTTGCCTGCTGCGGATTTGGTTGCCGCTGACTTGCTCGCCGCTGGCTTGGCAGCCTTGGCTTTGCCAGCAGGTTTCTTGGTGGCCATTCAACGCCTCCTGAAAACACGACCCGCGGCGGTCTGCCGCGCGGGACGCGGGATTATACCGGCGCATCCGACGCTGTACAGGTCATCAGCCCTGAAACGCCAAATGATTGAAAAAAGTGAAAATGTCGCCGCACCGCGACCGCGGATGCCGGGCGGTCAGGGCAGTTTGACCTCGGGCGGTGGCTGCCAGCCCTTCTGGCCCCGGGTGGCGACGATGGTGGTGTAGATGCCGCCACGCACGTTGAATTTCGCTGTCAGGCGCAGGAATCGCGGGTCGGTGGCGCCAGCAAGGTGATCGGCGATTTCGTTGGTCACCGCCTCGTGAAATGCGCCGCGGTCACGAAATGACCAGATGTACTGCTTCAGGGATTTCAGTTCGACGCAGCGCTGGTCGGCGATGTACTCGAGTTCGAGTATCGCGAAGTCCGGCTGTCCGGTTTTCGGGCACAGGCAGGTGAACTCCGGCATCGTCATCCGGATCGTGTAATCCGATTCGGGCTTCGGGTTGGGAAAAGTCTCAACGCTGGTGAGAGGTTGCGATGGCATCTTGAGATCGAGGCTCCATAGTCTTGCGGGGTGCGTGAATCGCCGATGGCGGTGAACTTGCCCGACTCCTTCGCCGTGGGCAGCTCCGCGACAGCGGTCTGCAGCAGATTAATCTACACTACCGCGCCACAAGCTGAAGGTAACCGAAAGAAATGCGGCTGACGAAAATCAAGCTGGCGGGTTTCAAGTCATTTGTCGACCCGACGAGCGTTTCATTCCCGAGCAACCTGACCGGCGTCGTCGGTCCGAACGGCTGCGGCAAGTCGAACGTGATCGATGCGGTCCGCTGGGTGATGGGCGAGCTTTCGGCCAAGCACCTGCGTGGTGATTCGATGGCCGACGTCATCTTCAATGGCTCGGGCGGCCGCAAGCCCGTGGGCAAGGCGTCCGTCGAACTGCTGTTCGACAACAGCGACGGCAAGATTTCCGGTCCCTATGCCGCTTATGCGGAGGTGTCACTGAAGCGCGAAGTCTCGCGCGATGGCAGCTCCGCCTATTTCATCAATGGTGCGCGCTGCCGTCGCAAGGACATCACGCAGCTGTTCCTCGGCACCGGCCTGGGCTCGCGCAGTTACGCGATCATCGAGCAGGGCACGATCTCCCGCATCATCGAGGCCAAGCCCGAGGATATGCGCGCCTTCGTCGAAGAGGCTGCCGGCATCTCCCGCTACAAAGAGCGACGCAAGGAAACCGAGAGCCGCATCGCTGACACGCGCGAGAACCTCGAGCGTTTGCAGGACGTGCGCGATGAGGTGGACAAACAGATCCGCCATCTGCAGCGCCAGGCCTCGACGGCGCGGCGCTACCAGGCGCTCAAGGAGCAGGAACGCAAGTTCACCGCCGAACTGCTCGCGCTGCGTCTGCGCGAGCTCGACAGCGGCGCGGAAGTCCACGACAGTGCAGTCCGCGAGAAGGACCTCGCAATGCAGTCGTCACTCGCCGATCTGCGCTCCACGGAAGCCGCCATCGACAAGCAGCGCAGCTTCCATGCCGAACAGAGCGAGCTCGTGTCGCAGGTGCAGGGGCGCTATTTTTCGGTGGGTGCGGACATCACCCGCACCGAGCAGCAGATCGAGTTCACGCGCGAAACCCGCGAGCGCAAGCGCACCGATCTGGCGCAGGCACGGGCTACGCTGTCCGATCTCGCGGTGCACATCGCGCGGGACGAACGGGAATGCAGTGCGATCAGCGAGGAGCTGACGCTGCTCGAGCCGGAACTCGAGCGGGCCCGCGGTGGTGAGGAGGAGTGCGTGGCGCGGCTCGCCGAGGCCGAAGCAGCCCTGGCGGACTGGCAGCAGCGCTGGGAAGAGTTCAATCGCTCGCTGGGTTCCGCTCACCAGACCACGCAGGTCGAGCGAGCCCGCATCGAGCAGCTCGAGAATCAGCTGCGCCGTCTGACGACGCAGTCCGACCGCCTGGCCGTCGAGCGCGATGCGTTGCTCGCGCAGGAAGCTTCGACCCTGCTCGCCGAGCTCGCCGATCGGGAATCCGCTGCGCGCAGTGAAGCCGACGAATTCGGTCGCTCCCTCACGGCGGCCCTGGCGGACGTGCAGTCGCTGCGCGCCGAACAGATCTCCCAGGAAAGCGCCCTCGAGGGTGCGCGCAACGCGCGCGAGCGCGCCCGAGCCGAAGTCCTTTCCATCGAGGCGCTGCAGAAGGCAGCGCTCGGCGCTGCGGAAGGCCGTGCAACGGAATGGCTGCGTGGCGCGGGGCTCGGGACGAAGCCGCGACTCGCGGAAGCGCTGCAGGTGGAAGGCGGCTGGGAACGTGCTGTCGAGACGGTCCTCGGCGATTACCTCGAAGCCGTGTGCGTGGACGGGCTGGACGACATCGCCTCAGCGCTCGGTGCCATCGGCAATGCGCGCCTGTCGATCATCGAAGCCGATGGCGACTCGCCGGCGGCCGCAGGCGGCACGCTCGCGGCCCAGGTTCGCGGCTCGTCGGCGGCGCACGCGCTGCTCGGTGGCGTGAAGCTCGCAGAGACGCTGGCCGAGGCGCTCGCTGCGCGTCGCAGTCTGCGCGCCGACGAATCCATCGTCACGCGTGGCGGCGAGTGGGTCGGCAGGAACTGGCTGCGCATCAACCGCGGGAGCGATTCCCATTCGGGCGTCATCGAGCGCGAGCAGCGACTGAAGTCCCTGCGCGGCGACCTGCAGTCAGCCAACGATCGCGTCTCCGGCTTCGAATCGCGCATAGCGGAACTACGATCCCAGCTCGCCGCGGCTGAGGCGGCTCGCGACGCCACGCAGTCGCGCATCCAGCAGGCGCATCGCGCCCATGCCGACGTCCTCGGGCAGCTCGAAGCAACTCGAGCCCGCTCACAGGAATCCGTCCTGCGCCGCGAACGTCTCGAGCTCGAGTCCGCGGAAGTGGCACGTGAGCGAGGCATTTCCGAGGAAGCCGTGGCTCGCGCTCGTCTCGAGCTCGAGCGCGGTCTCAACGAGCTGCAGAATCTCGACAGCCAGCGTTCGATGCTGGACGGCGAGCGCGAGGAGCGGCGCGAGGCACTCGCGAGTGCGCGAGCTGCGGCGCAGTCTGCGCAGCTGGGCGCCCGCGATCTTCTCGTACGTATCGAGGGCCGCCGTTCGACGGCGCAATCGATGCAGGTCGGGCTCAAGCGGATGGCCGAACAGCAGCAGCAGTTGCAGGGCCGCGCGGCAGATCTTGAGCAGGACCTCGCCACCGGCGATGCGCCGATCCTCGAGCTCGAGAACATCCTGTCGGGCTTTCTCGCGCGCCGGCTCGAAGTGGAGGGCGAACTGCAGGTGTCGCGCCGCTCCCTCGAGGAAGCCGACCTTGAATTGCGCGGGCTCGATGAAAAGCGCCTGTCGTGCGAGCAGCGTGTGTCGCAGGCTCGCGAGGAAATGGAGCAGGCGAAGCTGCTGGCCCAGGAAACCCGCGTGCGTCGCGAATCGCTCGCCGAGCAGTTTGCGGCCACGCAGTTCGTGCTGGTGGACGTACTGGCCGCGCTCGCAGTCGATGCGGCCGTGCCGGCCTGGGAAGATCAGCTCGCCACGGTGCGCGCGGATATCGAGAAGCTCGGCCAGGTCAATCTCGCTGCCATCGACGAGCTCAAGGAGAACACGGAGCGCAAGGAGTACCTGGACCGCCAGTACAACGATCTGACGTCTGCACTCGATACGCTCGAGCAGGCGATGCGCAAGATCGAGAAGGAAACGCGTTCGCGGTTCGAAGATACCTTCAATCGAATCAATGCCGGCATGCAGGAGAAGTTCCCCCGGCTGTTCGGCGGCGGTCACGCCTACCTCGAACTCGTCGGCGAAGATGCGCTAGAGGCTGGCGTCGCGGTGATGGCGCGCCCGCCCGGCAAGCGCAACAGCACGATTTCGCAGCTCTCCGGCGGCGAGAAGGCCCTTACGGCCGTAGCGCTCGTGTTCTCGATCTTCGATCTGAATCCCGCGCCGTTCTGTCTGCTGGACGAGGTCGATGCGCCGCTCGACGAGAACAACGTCGGCCGCTTCTGCGACATCGTCCGCGAGATGTCGCAGCGCGTGCAGTTCATCTTCATCACGCACAACAAGTCGACGATGGAACTCGCGTCACAGCTGCTCGGTGTGACGATGAACGAGCCGGGTGTGTCGCGCCTCGTGGCCGTGGACGTGGACGAGGCGCTGCGCCTCGCAGCGAGCTGATCGGATGCCGGAGTTGCGCTGGTCGCTGCTCGCGCTTGGCGTATTGTTCATCGTCGGACTCGTGTTGTGGGAGCGCCGCAAGCGCGGTGCGCCCGCAAATCGGTCGACCGACGCGCCTATGGATGCGCCGGCCGATTCGTCGGCCGATCAACAGTCTGAGTTGCCCGCTGTCTCGCAGCGGGTCGACCGCGGCGAACGCGTCGAACGGGAGCCGCTGCGCAAGCCGAAGCTGGTCGAGATCGTCGACCCCTCGGTGGAGGGGCTCGATGATGTCGAGCCTGGCCTCGGGACTCTGCCGCGGATTTCCGATGCCGCGGACCCGGCCATGGGTCAGATCGACGCGAGCCGGATTTCCACTGACGATGCCGCGGAGCGTGCCGCTCGCTGGCTGGCAGAGACACAGCCGTCGCTCGGTGACACGCCCCTGCAGGGTCTGGGGTCGACTGCGGTCTCGCGACCGGCGCTGAAGGTCGACTGGCCGGCGGACAACGCCCGTCGAATCGTGGCGGTGCGGGTCGTGCCGCGTGCGGGCGAGAAATTCACCGGCGGCGCCGTCCGTCAGGCATTGCTCGGCGAGGGATTCGAACTCGGGGACTTCGATATCTTCCATCTGCCGCTCGACGACGGGCGGGTGGTCGTCAGTGCCGCAAATCTGACCAAGCCGGGGACGTTTCGCCTCGCGACGATGGACGCTGAGATGTTTTCCGGGCTGAACGTATTCGCGGTGCTGCCCGGGCCTCTTCCCGCCAGCGACGCCTACGATCGGCTGCTGACGGCGGCCGATCTCGTCGCGCAGCGCCTGCGCGGTGAGCTTCGGGATCATCAGGGACAACCGCTGGTCGAGTCGCGCATGCTCGAGTTGCGGCGTGAGCTTGCAGCATGGCAGCCGAGATCCGGAGCCGGCGTGTGAGTTCGGCGTGGGTCCTGCGCGCTGCGGAACTTCGCGCGGCGATCGAACACCACAATCATCGATACCACGTTCTCGACGATCCGGAAATCTCGGACGCTGAGTTCGATCGCCTGCTGCGCGAACTTGAAAGCCTCGAGCGCGAGCATCCCGAACTCGTCACACCGAGTTCGCCCACGCAACGCGTCGGCAGCGTTGCGGCGTCCGCGTTTTCCCAAGCCACGCATCGGATCCCGATGCTGTCGCTCGAGAACGCCTTTTCTGATGAGGAGGTACTTGCTTTCGATCGACGCGTTCGCGAGCGCCTCGAACGCGAAGGGCGGATCGAGTACGCCGCAGAACCCAAGCTCGATGGCCTTGCCATCAGCGTCATCTACGAGTCCGGCAAGCTGGTGCGTGCAGCGACGCGCGGCGACGGCGTGACCGGGGAAGACGTCACCGCGAATGTCCGCACGATCCGTTCGGTGCCCTTGCAACTCCTCGGGCGCGTGCCTGAGCTGCTCGAGGTGCGCGGCGAGGTCTACATGCCGATTGCCGGTTTCGAGCGCATGAATGCGCGCGCCCTCGAGCGGGGTGAGAAGACGTTCGTCAACCCACGCAATGCCGCTGCCGGTAGCGTGCGCCAGCTCGATCCGCGCATCACGGCGGAGCGTCCGCTGGACCTGTTCTTCTATGCGGTCGGCACGATCGAAGGCGGTACGATCCCTGCGCGGCAGTCGGAGCTGACGGGAGCGCTGCGCGAATGGGGCCTGCGGACCTGCCCGGAGGCCACGCGCGTCACCGGGGCCGAAGGCTGCCTCGACTATTTCAAGGACATCGGCCGACGGCGCGCGGCCCTGCCGTACCAGATCGACGGCGTGGTCTACAAAGTGGATCGGCGCGCTGATCAGGAGGCGCTCGGCTTCGTGTCTCGCGCGCCGCGCTGGGCGCTTGCGCACAAGTTTCCGGCCGAGGAGGCCGAGACGACCATCCTCGACGTGGAGTTCCAGGTCGGTCGTACGGGCGCGCTCACACCGGTCGCCCGGCTGGCGCCGGTTTTCGTCGGCGGCGTGACCGTCAGCAACGCCACCCTGCACAACATGGATGAGCTCGAGCGCAAGGACGTGCGCGTCGGCGACACTGTGGTCGTGCGCCGCGCCGGCGACGTGATCCCCGAAGTCGCGCGCGTCGTCGCGGCGAAGCGCCCCGCAGACGCGCGCGTGGTCATCCTCCCAGCGGCATGCCCGGTGTGCGGCTCGGCGGTGCGTCGCGATACCGATCAGGCGATCGCGCGCTGCACGGGTGGCTACAGCTGCATGGCGCAGCGCCGCGAGCGCATCCTGCATTTCGCGTCGCGCCGCGCCATGGACATCGAGAAGCTCGGCGACAAGCTGGTGGATCAGCTGGTCAGCGCGAATTTGATCAACACGCCCGCAGATGTTTACGGGCTGGATGTCGCAACGCTGGAAGGACTCGATCGGATGGGCCGCAAGTCGGCCGAGAACATCGTCAAGGCGATCGAGCGCAGCAAAGCGACGACCCTGTCCCGCTTCCTGTTCGCCCTCGGGATCCGCGACGTAGGCGAATCGACCGCGGCAGCGCTCGCTCGGCATTTTGGTTCCATCGAAGCGCTGATCAGCGCCGATGCGGCGGCAATCCAGCAGGTACCGGATGTCGGGCCGGTGGTCGCGTCACGCGTGGTGGAGTACTTTGGAGATTCTGCGAATCTCGCGGTGGTGCATCGACTGCGCGAGGCTGGCGTGCATTGGCCAGCCGAGGCGCCAGGAGCCGCTGCTGCGGCTGCAGGAGCGCCGCTGGCGGGGCTGACATTCGTGATCACGGGCACCTTGGCGTCGATGGGTCGCGATGATGCCGGTGACCGGCTGCGCGAACTGGGCGCGAAAGTATCGGGCAGCGTGTCTGCGAAGACGCATTTCGTGATCGCAGGCAGTGAGGCTGGATCGAAGCTGCGCAAAGCCGAGGAGCTTGGGGTCAAGGTGCTGGACGAGGCGGCCTTCCTCGCCATGCTGGAGCGCCGCGAACCGCCCACAGAATAAAGGGGCGGGACCTCGCGATCCCGCCCCCCGTTCTTCAATCGCGGTCTGCTGTGCTCAGAGCTTCTTTTCGACCTTGGCGGTCTTCAACAGCTCGTCGGCGTAGCCCTTGAACTTCTTCGCGAGCACGACCTGCGTCAGCTGATCCTTCACGCCATCGAACGGCGGCGCCTGGACGTCGCGTGAGTCCTCGAGGCGAATCACATGCCAGCCGAACTGGCTCTGCACCGGCGTCGCCGTGGTCTCGCCTTTCTTGAGTCCCATCACGGCATCCGCGAACGGCTTCACCATCGTCTGCGGGGTGAACCAGCCCAGATCGCCGCCACGCTCCTTGGAGCCGTCGATCGAATCACGCTTGGCAAGGTCCTCGAAGCGCGCGCCCTTGTTCAGGGCAGCGATCGCGGCCTTCGCGCCGTCTTCTCGAATGTCGCGGACCAGATCCGCATCGGCGAA
>ERZ795061.5500-NODE-5500-length-10375-cov-6.247481_pt1 | contig 10375 bp, 7 predicted proteins | sample MGYA00375145_ERZ795061 | MGnify/ENA primary metagenome ERZ795061 (study PRJEB30190, sample SAMN05720144) | anaerobic digester metagenome | isolation source: active sludge of municipal wastewater-treating anaerobic digesters | place: USA | collected 2014-12-22 ... | reverse complement strand
ATGCCGAAGGATGATATAGGGCATTGTTACAGGGTGCCGCAGAGCGGAACTTTACATTCTTCCGATTTCTGCCATCCCTGATACATGCGATTGCCCGCCTATTATTTGATTCATTAAAACATTATTTATGTCAGCCAAGACTCCATTTCTTGCCATGGAAACCGCTCCTGCCCGCGCAGAGCTGGAAACATGGGTACAACAAATTGCCACTTATTGCGCTGCAGATAAAGTACACTGGTGCGATGGATCCAAAGAAGAGTATGACCAGCTTTGCCAGTTACTGGTGCAGAAAGGCACATTTATTCCATTGAATCCTGAAAAAAGGCCCAATAGTTTTGCCTGCTTCAGCGACCCCAGCGATGTGGCGCGTGTAGAAGACAAAACTTTTATCTGTAGTTTAAGAAAAGAAGATGCAGGCCCAACCAATAACTGGATGGAGCCGGTAGCGATGAAGAAAATCCTGGAAGGACTGATGCAGGGTTGTATGAAGGGAAGGACCCTGTATGTGATTCCATTCTGCATGGGACCGGTTGGTTCACCGCTCTCCCGTTATGGCGTACAGCTGACCGACTCTGAATATGTATGTGTGAACATGTATATTATGACGAGGATGGGAGAAAAAATTCTTCCTTATCTGAAAAACAAGGGTTACGTGAAATGCCTGCATACGGTTGGGGCGCCTTTAAAAGAAGGTCAGGAAGACAGCAGCTGGCCCTGCAATCCCGATGTAAAATATATTTCCCATTTCCCGGAGGAAAGAGTGATTGTTTCTTACGGTAGCGGTTATGGTGGTAATGCCCTGATGGGTAAAAAATGTTTTGCACTCCGGATCGCTTCAGTAATGGGACGTGAAGAAGGCTGGCTGGCCGAACACATGCTGATCCTCGGTTTGGAATCACCTGAAAAAGAAAAGACTTATGTAGCCGCTGCATTTCCGAGTGCCTGTGGCAAGACCAATTTTGCCATGATGATTCCGCCTAAAGAATTTGAAGGCTGGAAAATCAGTACCGTGGGAGATGATATAGCGTGGATCCATAAAGGGGAAGATGGATGTTTGTATGCCATCAATCCTGAAGCCGGTTATTTTGGTGTAGCACCAGGTACCAATTATAAAACGAACCCCAATGCCATGGAGAGCATCCGGGCGAATACCATATTTACCAATGTGGCCATCACAGCGGATAAAGATGTTTGGTGGGAAGGACTGACCAAAGAAATACCCGAAGGACTGACCGACTGGCATGGAAAACCATGGGATCCGCAGGGAGGAAAACCCGCGGCTCACCCGAATTCCCGCTTTACAGCGCCGGCTATGCAGAATCCTGCTATTGACAGTGACTGGGATAATCCCAAAGGTGTCCCCATTTCAGGATTTATTTTCGGAGGAAGAAGAAGCAGTGGCGTGCCATTGGTGTACCAGTCATTCAACTGGAGCTTCGGCGTTTACCTGGCCACCACCATGGGAAGTGAAATGACGGCTGCAGCTTTTGGAGAAATCGGCAAAGTGCGCCGTGATCCATTTGCCATGCTGCCATTTATGGGATATCATATTGGTGATTACGTGAATCACTGGTTACAGTTTGGCCGTGATCTTCCCAATGCGCCAAGAATATTCGGTGTAAACTGGTTCAGCAAAAATGAAAAAGGAGAATTCATGTGGCCCGGATTCGGACAAAATGTTCGGGTATTGAAATGGATTGTGGAAAGGATTCGTGGCAGGGCTTCTTCTGTGGAAAGTCCGCTGGGCTGGATGCCACGTTATGAAGACATGGACTGGACCGGAATGGAAAATTTCAGCAAAGAGGACTTTGAAAAGATCATGACCGTTGACCGGGAAGCAGGTAAGAAAGAACTGCTTTCTCACGAAGAACTCTTTGAAAGAACTTATGATAAATTGCCGAAAGAAATCTTCTTTATGAGAGAGCTGCTGCTCTCTGCGCTCTGGCGTTCTCCTGAAAAATGGAGGATGGAGGCTGAAAGAGGATAGACCTTTACCGATTGCTTCGAACATCAGTTATTTCCCGCAGTACAATACTGCGGGAAAACTGATGCACTTAAAATTTTAATGATGCCAGGCTGGTTACATGATCTTTTCACCCATACTTCCATTGCACAAACGGTGATCGTTTACGGTCTGGTGATTTCAGCCGGTATCTGGCTGGGCCGGTTAAAAATTGCCGGTGTTTCCCTTGGTATTACCTGGGTACTGTTTGCCGGATTGATTTTTTCCTATTTCGGATTGGAAACAGATAAGAATACTTTGCATTTTCTGAAAGAATTCGGGCTGGTATTATTTGTTTACGCGGTGGGATTGCAGGTGGGTCCCGGTTTCTGGGCATCCTTGAAAAAAAATGCCACCAGTAATAATTTACTGGCCCTGGGAATTGTAAGCACAGGGGTACTTATTACGGTGATTCTTTTTTTAGTCAGCAAAAACAATATTGCTGTCATGGCCGGTGTGATGAGCGGATCCGTGACGAATACACCGGGGCTGGCAGCTGCACAGGCGGCTGTATCTGATCTTCATGTAAGTGTAGCCGATCCATCCCTGATTACTCTCGCTTATGCGGTTACTTATCCGCTGGGGGTTTTCGGAATTATTGGTGCCATCTTATTGCTGAAAAAAATATTCGGGGTAACGATTGAAAAAGAACAGGAGCTGCACCGCAAACTGGGGGTGTTAAGAGCCAACCGGCCGGTATCTGTACACCTGAAACTGGAAAACAAATTACTGATTGGTCAGCCGCTCCGCCGCTTATTTGAAATGCTGAAAGAACCGGTAGTGGTATCAAGAATGTATCATCAGCATGAAATCATTACCCCTACCCCTGATTTGATTCTGGCAGAAAATGATGTATTGCTGATCGTGGCTTCCCGTCATGAGATCGATGATCTGCGTTTACTGGTTGGGCCGCCAAGTGAGCTGGATTTAAAAGCAGCGAAAGACAGTAGTCTTTTATCCAGACAGATCCTGGTAACCCGCGCAGAAGTCACCCATCGCCGGCTGGGAGATCAACCTGAATTACACCAGCATGATTTTACTTTTACCCGTTTAAACAGGGCCGGTATTGAAATGGTACCACATGGTGATATGTTTCTGCAATTGGGTGATACCGTAAAAGTGGTGGGCACACAGGAAGGAATTCAAATGGCCACTAAAGCCCTGGGTAATTCGCTGAAAAAACTGGAAGTGCCGGACCTGGCTCCCATCTTCATGGGAATTGTACTGGGGGTGATTCTGGGCAGTATCCCTTTTCATTTTCCCAATGTACCAGTGGCGGTGAAACTGGGAATGGCAGGAGGACCTTTAATTATAGCATTAACCCTGAGCCGTTTTGGGAATCTCTTTTACCTGAATAATTATACCACCAACAGTGCCAACCTGATGATTCGCGAACTGGGAATCAGTTTGTTCCTGGCCAGTGTGGGTTTGGGAAGTGGTCATAACCTGCCGGTTGCTTTTGCAGATGGAAGGGGATGGACCTGGATCGGGATGGGAATCCTCATCACTGTTGTGCCCTTGTTATTATTCGGGATCATTGCACGAAAATATTTTCGCAAGACTTTTTTTGAAATCTGCGGATTACTGGCCGGCTCTTCTACAGATCCTCCGGCACTGGCTTTTGCGAGCAAGCTGACGAACAGTGATATTCCATCGGTTACTTATGCCACAGTATATCCTTTTACGATGATCCTGCGGATTGTGGCGGCACAGATACTGATTCTGCTATTGATGTAGCGGGGATTTACCGGGTCAGGGCTTCTTTTAATGCGGCTACTGTTTTCTTATCATTACCTACAAAAATCTGTTTGCCGATGATGGTCACCGGTCTTTTCAGAAAGGTATATTCTTCGAGTATGTACTTGCGGTAATCTTTTTCTTCCAGTTTTTTATCTTTCAGGCCCAGTGCCTTGTATTTGAGTGCCCGGCGACTGAAGAGGGCCTCATAACTACCGGCCATTTTTTTCATTTCATCCAGCTGTGCGGGGGTGATTTTTTCAAATTTGATATCCTGCATGGTTAATCCGGCTTGATCTGCTCCGGTATCTTTTATAATAGCCTGGCAGGTGGTGCAATTGCCGAGGTGGTACATTTTGTTCATGGTTGTGGAGGGGTTGAGTAGTTGAGAGGTTTAGGGGTTTAGAAGTTGATGAAGGAACGGTCACAGATTTCCATAGCAGGGCGCAAACCTATTAACTTTTCTACTTGCCGGGAAATAGATTTAATTTGCAGCTTTAATTTATATCTATGGGTAAGGATGAAGTCTTCCGGGACGAGATAGAAAAAGCCAGTGATTTTAAGTTTGGCGCCAATGTAGCCAAGGTTTTTGATGATATGGTCAACCGTTCAGTTCCCTTCTACGGGGAGATCCAGCGGATGATGGCGGAACTATCGGCTAATCATGCAGCGGAAGGAAGCTTTGTATATGACCTGGGTTGTTCCACCGGTACCACCATGATTGGAATGAACACCATGGTGAACCAGCAAATTCGCTTTATCGGGATTGATGATTCCCAGGAAATGCTGGACAAGTGCAAATCCAAACTGATGGAACTGGGTTTTTCCCGCCCTTATGAATTGCGTTGTGCCGACCTGGCCCATGGGGTAAAGATCGAAAATGCTTCCGTGGTGGTGCTTTGTCTTACCCTGCAGTTTGTACGGCCTATTTACAGAGAGAAAGTTTTAAAAGATATCTATGACGGCCTCAATCCGGGCGGTGTATTGATCCTGGTGGAGAAGATTCTGGCGGAGGAAAGCAATTTCAACCGTGATTTTATTGACTACTATTATAATTACAAACGCCGCAACAATTACAGCGAAATGGAAATTTCCCAGAAAAGGGAAGCGCTGGAAAATGTGCTGGTACCTTATAAACTGAGTGAAAATATTTCTTTACTGAGAGATCAGGGTTTCGGTCATTGCGAAGTATTTTTTAAGTGGTACAATTTTGCGGGGATTATTGCTACAAAAAAATAATTTTTAAAAAAATAACAAGAACCAAAGAAACAAGATCCAAATAAGCACCAAATTTCAAAACAAAAACACCACTTCACAGGCCGGTATTTTCTTTTTGCATTTGAAGTTTGATTGGTTCTTGTATCTTGTTTCTTTTCATTTTCATTCAACTAATGGTAAGTATCGGCAATTTCTTCTTCAAGTATCGTAACTGGATCTTTATCCTTTTTTACGGTGCCTTATTTATTCCTTCCTGGCCCCTGTTTTCTCCGGCGCAATTTGGCAGCACTTATTATATATGGCCGGTTGCCCTTGGGTTATTGATCACCTGTCTGGGTCAGCTCATCCGCGGACTCACGATCGGGCTGGCTTATATTGTACGCGGGGGAAAAGAGGGTAAGCCTTATGCAGAGGGATTAGTTACTGAAGGAATTTTCAATCATTGCCGGAATCCTTTGTATGTGGGGAATATCCTCATGCTGCTGGGCGTGGGTATCCTCGCCAATTCACTTTTCTATGTGGCCATCATGATCCCGGTTTTTCTTTTCATTTACCAGGCCATTGTATTAGCGGAGGAAAATTTTCTGCGTGGAAAATTCGGACCTGGCTTTGATGAGTACTGTAAAAAAGTGAACCGTTGGTTTCCGCGGATTGCTGGTTTATCTGCCACCCTTCGCAGTATGCAGTTCAACTGGAAACGCTGGATATTAAAGGAGCATACCACCCAGTTTATCTGGCTTTGCGGCATTGTTTTACTCCTTTTACTGAACTATCCTCAGTTCAGTGATTATGATAATAATTTCAGAAACCTGCTGCTGGGCATCTTCCTGGGATTACTGGTATTGCTGTATATCCTGATCCGATACCTGAAGAAAACCGGGAAATTCAAAGAATAAACCTTTCTTTTTCAACGTATAAGGCCGGATTGGGGTTAAAACCCGTATTGGAGCTTTCCTGAGTTCGTAAACATTCCCCGGGTAGTTTCGTTAATTTTGTATGTCCGCCGGAATTGTAGCCGGCATGGAATAAAATATTGTGCATTATGATCAAGACAGGTAATCCTATTATCAGCATTTATACGGAGATGACTCCGAATCCCGAAACCATGAAGTTTGTGGCCAATAAACTCCTGTATCCGGGCAAGAGCATTGATTTTCCGGATGCAGAAACTGCCAAGCCCTCGCCTTTGGCGGTGGAGCTTTTTGGTTTCCCCTTTATCAGGGCCGTGTTTATTGCCAGCAATTTTGTAACGCTGACCAAGACCGGTGAAACCGACTGGAATGATGTGATTCCTTCTGTGCGTCAGTTCCTGAAAGACTATCTGGAAGAAGGCAAGCCCGTGATCAATGAAGAAGAACTGGCCGCTGTAAAACAAAGCAGCAGCAATGAAGTGGCAGCTGATGATGATGATGTGGTAAAGCGGATCAAGGAATTGCTGGATAATTATGTACGTCCGGCAGTTGAAATGGATGGTGGTGCCATTCAGTTCAGGAGTTATGAGGACGGTGTGGTGAACCTGATGATGCAGGGCTCCTGCAGCGGTTGTCCTTCCTCTATGATTACCCTGAAAGCGGGTATCGAGGGCATGATGAAAAGAATGATTCCCGAAGTGAAGGAAGTAGTGGCAGAAGCAGAATAAAAATAATAAGCTATAAAATTGAAACCCGGATTTTTGAAGTCCGGGTTTTTTATTTGTTGTCTTTACAAAGATGCCGGATCCTGCATGACGCCATTTCAGCCCGGCCGATATTCAATCGAAATTTCGTGGATGTAAGTGACTCGAAAATCAATTCACCCTGTAATCTCCATTATCCCTGAAGGTAATTGCTTTCTCTACTTTTCCTTTTGCATAGTCCATGGTTTTACCCGGCAGCCATTCATAAGTGAAATTGGTGCTGCCCAGCACTTTAGCAGCTAATTTGGTGGCCAGATCCCTTTCATTAAAGCCCGGCTTGCCATAAATCGTATAACCATAGGCTGAGTTTAATGATAATCCGTTATTCGTTTTGCTGAAATCACCATAATAAATCACCATGATACCGATTGGCTTCTGCTGGATATTCGATGAGACTACATTACCGCTGTAATCCAGCAATAACTCCTCTGATTCATTGACAAAGAGTACTTTTTTTGCCTCCTTCTTTCCAATGTATTCATCAATTGCAAATTTTTTGGCCCCTTCAAAAGCGGTGAAAGGAATATAAAATTTTGTAGACACTAAACTGCCATCCAGATTCATAAAAGTATTCACTGATCTTTTGATATTTCTATACGCGGAATCATGCATGCTGTTAACCGTACACTTTACCGGAAATATTCTGACTCTTTTCAATTTTTGATCGGCCCCGTTTTCAAAAACGGCCACACTGCCATACTGCGCAAAGAGACATGCCTGCAAACAAACAAATACAATAACTAAACCTGTTTTTTTCATTTTCTTATTTTTTAAAATATAGTTTTTTTCTACTTACAAGGTATTACTCCACCAGTACAAATGCCGCCCAGTAATAAGGACTGTATTTTTTCCGCATTTCAGTCTGGGCCTGTGCAAAGGCTTCGTTGATGGTTTTGCCTTTCAACCAGTAACTGTAAAAAGCTGTCATCAGCTCGGCGGTTTCATTATCGGGCACCTGCCATAAACTCACAATCATTTTTTTTACTCCGGCCATTTTAAAAGCGCGTTGTAAACCGAAAACACCTTCGTTTCCTTTTACATCACCGAGGGCAGTTTCGCAGGCGCTGAGAACAACCAATTCGGTATTGGAAAGATTTAACTGGGAAATTTCGTAAGCGGTTGCAATACCATCTTCCATACCCTCAATGGGTGTTTTGCCACTCCAGGCACGGTTTCCACCAGCTAATATCAATCCGCTTCTTAACAAAGGATCTGCAGCAAGTGTATAAGTATCCTTATTGTTGAGTGTACTCTGGTTCTCTTCCTTCTTTGGCTCAGACAGGAAGAATCCATGTGTGGCAATATGCAATACCTGAGGGGAATGGCCGCTCAGGCTTTTCAGGTTTTCTTCACTTGCCATCGTTTTTGTAAAAAGGCTTGCGCTCAGCTCCTGTTTTTCAAACAACTGCTTCACTTTTTCCAATTCCATGGCAGTACCAGGCAGATCAATCCAACTACCACCTCTTGTACCTCTGTCCTGGGGTGTATATAGGTCAGATGCTGTCTGGCCCGGGCGTTTCAACTTAACCATGGCGTTACTGTCAAGTGAAAAAGACGGATCGCCGAACAATGCTATACTTCTTACTTTTTTATTTTCTGCTTCCGTTTTACTGAGGGCTACCTGTCTTGTACTGGTATACTGCTGCAGAATATATATATCCATGAGCAGTCTGCTACTATCAACCGGAATAGCATGAAAAGCGATATTGTATAGTTTTCCGGCAGGCGAGTAGCTTATTTTTTTCACCCCTTTCAGGTAGGGTTCGAGTGGTGCCCAGATCAGTTTGTATAATTGGCTGCCCAATGCGGTTGCATTGGTATTATTTCTGATTTCTGTACCCCGGTAAAACCGATTCACCATACTGGTAGCTGTACTGCCGGCACTGTCAAACAGTTTTTGCAATTGCATTCTTTCACACAAGGGTACAAACACCGGCTGCTGATTTCGCCGCAGCACATAGGCAGCATACATTGCGCTATCAGCTGATTTACGGAAAACAGCAAAGTGAACAAACTCAATGATCGCCTCATCTGCTGACAGTGATTGCTGTAATGTGCTGAGAGAAACACGGGTCGTTTCCTGTTGTTTCAATAATCCGGATGACCTGCCTGTTATTTCCTTTTGAATCTGATCAGCCCTTTCTTCTGTTGCTTCAAGCCCGGCCTGTCGCAGCTGTTTGGGTTTAGCATACTCTTTCGACAACATTTGCCTTACCGACAACCAGTCACGGTATAATCTTTTCAAAACGGTATCTGAACTATTCAGTACAGCTGCTGTAATGCGTCTGTTTTCTGATAAAATCAGAGATTTCAGGAGCAGGGTCTGGTTAAATGTTTCTTTAATAAATTCAGCGGATACATTCTTTTCCCTGAGAAGAAGGCTGTTGGATAAATGCTGGATACTGACTTTATTACTAATATATTTTTCTTTTTCACTATCGGAAAGCACTTCGAAGTTTTTCAACATACTGGTCAGACTGATCCGGTTCATCAGGGAAATGACTTCTTCAGCTTCTTTAAAATTGCCGGATTCAAAAAATAATCTGGACAGTATCACCAGTGTAGATACTATTCCCGGGTTATCCTCACCCATTTTTCGTTTTGCCTGCGTCAACATTTTCTTACCCCATTCCACGGCCATTGGGTACTGTTGGGTAATCCGGTAGTATTCGCATATGAATAGCATAAAACGGCTGTCTATTACATTGCTGTCCTTATAAAAACTTGTGGATTCCCGGAGTGTCTGTTTAATCGTTGCTTCTCCCTTTTGAGGAAATCCCCAGTTCACGGCATTTACCGCCTGCTGTACACCGGCAATCAGGTATTGGTTATAAATCGGCTGACCCGGCAGGTTAGTGTATGTCCGGGTATCTTCATACATGCTGTCTGCCCGGCTGTATTGTTTAGTGGATTCAAAGTGATTGGCCAGGTTATTCGACAAAATGGCTCTGATTTTATTTCCATCAGCAATTTTTTTGCCTACTTCCACCGCTTTTATCAAATAATATTCATCCTGTGTTTTCTCAGATCGTAAATCATAAGATCCGGCCAGTTTATGGTAAATATCAGCCAGCTGGTCATATACTGTACTATCGGACTGCTCGAAGATAGCTGCAGCCGATTTCAGCAATTCTGTCGACTTTTTATACAAGCCGGAGTTATAGTACATGGTACCAACATTTCTTAAAAGTTTGGCATACTCCACATTGTTCTCTTTCCAGATTTTTTTAGCGACCCTTAGTGCTTCCTGATAATACCTCTCTGCTTTATCCATTCTTTCCGTTAAGCTAAAAAAATATCCTGCTACACGTCTGCTTTGTAAATACTCTTCATTGTCACCTTTAAAACATTGTTGTGTTAAACTATCATACTTTTCTGCCAGCATGGATGCATTCGCATAATCACCCTTGTCAACATATATACCGGCCAGTGATGAAATCTTTAGCGCCCAGACTGAGTCTTTCAATACCTGCTTTTTTTCCTGCAAGGCCAGGATATCCGCTAAAATGTTTTCCCGCTCTATCTTTTTGTCCTGATCGATGTATACAGAATCGAGTGTGAGTAATCTGGCCATCAGCAGTTCCGGAGCACCCAGTTTCCTGCAGGTTTCAATACATTTATCAAAGCTGGTCTCCCCTTTTTGTTTTTCCCCTCCCTGTAAATAAGCCATGGCAGCCAGATACATTATTTGCTCATAGGCTGCCGATTCAGCACCTGCTTCTTTTTTATATGCCTCTAATAGT
>ERZ795061.5495-NODE-5495-length-10379-cov-4.671251_pt1 | contig 10379 bp, 8 predicted proteins | sample MGYA00375145_ERZ795061 | MGnify/ENA primary metagenome ERZ795061 (study PRJEB30190, sample SAMN05720144) | anaerobic digester metagenome | isolation source: active sludge of municipal wastewater-treating anaerobic digesters | place: USA | collected 2014-12-22 ... | reverse complement strand
ATAACTAATAACTAATAACTAATAACTAATAACTAATAACTAATAACTAATAACTAATAACTGGCAGTCTGGAAAGTAATCTCCGGACTGCCAGTTATTCGTTAGTAGTTATTAGTAATTTATTAAAACTAGACTTCTCTTACGTTTAATAAAACCGCCGGAACATCTTTATAAGAAATCCGCATCGCTTTGATCTCAATATCTGCAGGTTCGCCGGTGATTTTGTAATACGTGCTGATGTGCTCTGTGATTTCGCCATTGAATAATTTTTTAAAATCGGCCATCAATTTACTTTTATCAGCTTCAGGAATAAGTTCTGAAATATTTTTTCCTATCAATTGCTTTTTGGAAATTCCCTGAAGTTCGCAGGCTTTTTTATTTACATTTAAAATTGTTCCGTAATTATCTTCAATAAAAATTGCATCAGGAACATTTTCAAAAAACGAATTGAACAAATTTTCAGATGCAACAAGTTTTTCCTCAGTCTTCCTGGTGCTTGTTTTATCAATAATAATTCCGGTAAGACGTTCTACTTCATGATCTTTACTTAAAAATGGATAAGAGTAAATCTGGTGTGTTCTGAGCGCTCCGTGAACATAAACCCGATACTCATAGGATGTAGATTTTCCTGAAATAACCTGAGCATTATAAAAATCCAGAAAGCCTTGTCTATCGTCGGGATGCATAATCGCAGCCTGAACTTCAAGAGAAAGAGGAGGGTAGATCTCCTTCAGGCCGAACATCCGTTTTGTTTCTTTTGACCAACTGGTCGTTCTATCTTTTACATTGTGTTCCCATAGACCGATATTTGCAATTTCAAAAGCATTCGACATTAATCTTTTCTGGCTTTTTAATTCACGTTCTCTTGTGTAAATATCTGTCAGATCCAAAATAGTTCCACTCATCTTGATTACTTTATGCTGAGAGTCGTAAATAGGATATGCAGAAACTAATACGGCCTTTGTAATACCTGATCTTAATTGTATCCGGTATTCAATATTCATGTAATGCCCGTTCTGAACACTTTCAATCGATCTTTTGAAATTATCTCTGTCATCAGGATGTATGATGTCATTGATTTCCGTTCTGGACATCGGGCCTTTTGATTTTTCCTGATCAAATATCTTATAAATAGCATCAGACCAAAGTGCTTCACGATCATTTCGAAAGTCGCGAATCCAAAAACCGATCTTTGAATTGTTCTCGACTGCATCAATGATCGTTTGTTTTTCTAACAATTCATCGTATGCTTTTTTGAGTTTAGAAATATTAGTGATCGTACCAATGGCGATCTTTTCTGATTCGTTTTCTATAAAAGAAACACATATTTTAGTCCAGATAATACGGCCGTCTTTATCTGAAAAACGAATTTTTGTTTCTATACTGTTTTCCAGAATAAGGAAATTCTCAAACTTTGCAATAAAATTATTCAGATCCTCTTTATAGATAAAGTCAATCCAATCCCGGTCTTTAATTTTCCCGGGTGAAGTGCGTAGTAATTTTGGAATAAAATCATTTGCATAAATGCAATTCCCGGCTTTATCAAGTTTAAAGATACCCACCGGTGCATTTTCAGACAAAGTCCGGAAGATCTGTTCACTTTGTTTCAATTCCTCTTCGGCTTTTTTAAATGCAGTAACATCTCTGCCTAAAATAGAAACCCCTACGATCTCATCATTTGCAAAAATCGGATACAGAGTAATTTGTGCGTGAAATTTTCCGTTTTCGGTATCGAATATGTCTTCAACAGTGAATTTTTCACCACCTAAAGATCTATTGTACCGTTCAATCCACATTTCATATCTCTCAGGAATAGTAGCAAATTCTTTCAAAGGCATGTTGACCCTTACATTTATTCCTCTCAGTTTATTAAACATCTTCGAGGCAACTTCATTGAATTCTACGATTCTGTAATTTCTGTCAACTGACCAAAGTGCTTCATCGATTGAAGCTACCAGGCTCTCATAATTACCTTTAGTTTTTGAAAGTTCAGTTTTTACTTTTTCTTTTTCAGTTACATTTATTCCGATTATCAATATTGAGCTTACTGTCTGATTTGAATCGAATAATGGCAGAAGTTTGCAATCTAACCAGAGGTCATTGTTTTTAGCTCGTTTTATCTGTAATGAAATATTTCTTTTATGTCCTCTGCATGCATTTGCGTGAACTTCTTTAAATTCTTTTAGTTTGGAAGGATCAATAAAGTCAAGGATCTTTATCTTTTTTGAGATCAATTTGGAATCAGAGATTTCAAGTAATTCCTGAGCTGCATTATTTATATTTATAAATTCATGGTTGAATCCAATTTCGAAAATCGATTCCGGATTATTGTTAAAAAAGGTTTGAAGTTTTGCTTCATTTTCCTTGTTTAATTCCTCACTTTCCTTTTTTTCCTTAATTGTATTTTTTATACCAATGCTTTTAGTGATAACAGCAGGCAAGGAGAGAAGATTATATTTGGTCAGATATTCATCTACACCATATTTCAAATAGTCTTTTGCAAGTTCTTCCGGAATAGTTCCGGTGATCAGGATAAAAGGAATAAGATGACCTTGCTCTTTCAGGAAAGCCAATGCTTCATGAACACTGTACTTTGTCAGATTGGTGCCGGCTAAGATAATATCAGGCTTAAAGCGATTTATATACTTAATAAAATCGCTTTCTGTTTTTGCAGACTTGGATTCAAAATCAATATTTGAATCCTTTAAGATACTCTCAAAAAGTTTGATCTCAGATTGATTCTCCTCCAGAATCAACACTTTTAATGGGTTCGACAACGACATTTTTCTTTGAATTATTTAAAAAAATTGAACTGATAATCTGTGTGTGAAATTCCATTTAAATGTGTGTGTAATTGTGTATGTTAAAAGTATGATTTTAGGCAGGAAATCATTTTTATAATTCACGTTTTTATTAACAGGATTTTTCTAATAATTATTAATAAAAATGGGTATCTTTCAATGAATAATGGGGTGTCTTAAAAATTCTTTATTTCTGTCAAACAGGTATCTGTAAGTGATCAATACACGACTTTTGTAAGTCCCAAGATTCTCAGCAATAGCAACCATTTTCGGGTTAAAGTCGCCAATCCACTGCATTTCGTAATCATGATAAATATTTTCCTTTCGCATCATGGTCGCACCTTCCAGGATCATATAAGCATCGACACCTTTGCCCTGATGTTCAGGAACTAGTCCAAACACGAGACCATACATTTTTTTGATACGTCTGCGCTTCAATTCAATGATGAACTGAAGTTTCTGCAGCAATCCGAATTTACCATTAAATTTTTTAAAGATCTGATTGATATCCGGTAAATTGACCCACATTCCAACCGGTTCATTCTTATAATAGACATACCAGATCAGTTTTTCATCAATAACCGGTTTCATGGAATTAAACAGGCGAAGTACTTGATTTTTGTCCAGTTCTTTCCCGCCGCCATGTTTGGCCCAGGCTTTATTATAAATGGTGCGAAAATCTTCTGCGAATTTCTCAAGTTGTGATTTCTTAAAATATTTAGAAGAGTAATTCGGATCAGCAGTTATTTGTGCATGCCGGATATGAAATTTATCCTGTAGTTTATCATGAACTTTCAAAGAAAAGCACCATTGTTCAAAGTAAGTCTTGAAACCATAGTTTTCAAAAAGTTGCTTATAATACGGTTTATTGAAATTCATTTTATAAGGAACAGGATCAAAACCTTGTACGATCAGGCCCCACCAGCTATCACGTTCACCGAAGTTAATGGGTCCATCCATTGCTTCCTGCTTATTGGCTATTAACCATTGCTTGGCAGTATCAAAAAGCAGGTTTGCTGCATTCTGATCATTCGGACATTCAAAAAAACCGATACCACCTGTCGGCTGAGATTCTTTTTTGGAAGTACGTTCATTATAAAAGGCCGCAATTCTTCCAATAGTTCTTCCCTGATCATTCTTGAGAAGAAACCGGGTACAATTACCATGTCTGAAAAATTTGTTTTTCTTTCTATCGAAAACAACTTCTATATCTTTATCCAGCGGCCGGATCCAATTCGGATCGTCACTATAAATGTTCACAGGAAGAAGTAAGAACTCCCGGGCATCATTTTCTGACTGAACTTCTGTTACTTTCATTACAACGCTTTTAAATTAGTTGATAAATGTCGCATTGAACCCTTTAAACCCATTTTGCAATTTTACTCTTACAAACATCCGAATAAAAAAACCACCGAATGAACTATCCGGTGGTTTTTTTTAATTTCAGTTGAAGTATTACTTTCCGCTGATACTAATTTTCTTTTGTAATTCAAGCACACTGGCTTTGAACTTCTTATCTGTTTCGATGAGGTTATTCACTGTACGACAAGCGTGCAGTACGGTTGCGTGGTCTTTCCCACCACAATGAGCACCAATTGAACTTAAGGAAGACTTCGTCATACTTTTAGCGAAGTACATTGCTATCTGACGAGCCTGAACTACCTGACGCTTACGTGTTTTAGATTTCAGCATTTCGATAGGAAGGTCGAAGTAATCACAAACGATCTTCTGGATGTAATCGATAGAAACTTCATGAGTTGTATTCTTCACGAATTTATCTATCATTTGCTTAGCAAGTTCGAGCGTAACTGCTTTCTTATTTAAAGAAGCCTGAGCAAGAATTGAGATCAAAGCGCCTTCAAGTTCACGAACATTGGAAGTGATGCTATAAGCGATATATTCAACAATCTCTTTAGGAAGCTCAATACCATCGATATACATCTTCTTATTTAAAATAGCGATTCGTGTTTCGAGATCAGGCATCTGAAGGTCAGCAGCTAAGCCCCATTTGAATCGGCTAAGTAAACGTTGTTCCATTCCCTGAAGATCCACCGGAGCTTTATCAGAGGTTAGAATTAATTGTTTACCTGTTTGATGTAAGTGGTTGAAGATGTGGAAAAATACATCCTGTGTTTTTTCTTTTCCTGCGAAGAACTGGATATCATCAATGATCAATACATCGATCATCTGATAAAAGTGAACGAAATCATTTTGTTCATTGTTTCTTACAGCATCGATGAACTGATGTGTAAATTTCTCTGAAGAAACATAGAGAACAGTTTTTCCCGGATGAGAATTTTTGATCTCAATACCAATAGAATGCGCAAGGTGAGTTTTTCCCATTCCGACACCGCCATAGATCAGCAGGGGATTGAAAGAAGTTCCACCGGGCTTATTCGACACTGCATAGCCGGCAGAACGTGCCAGACGATTGCAATCACCTTCGATAAAATTTTCGAATGTGTAATTCGGATTGAGTTGTGATTCAACATTTACCTTCTTTAACCCGGGTATAATGAATGGATTACGAATGGTATTTGCAGTAGAATTCAACGGAACATTAACGGGAGAGTTTTTCAGATCCGAATGAGAGCGGGTTGGGATTTTTACGGTGTAAGATTTTGAATCAGCAGTTGCGTTTTCCATTACAATGCTGTATTCAAGTCTGCCGTCTGTACCAAGTTGTTGACGAATAGTTTTTCTCAAAAGAGTAATGTAGTGTTCTTCAAGCCATTCATAAAAGAATTGACTTGGAACTTCAATGGTTAGAACTTTCGCATCAAGTTTTATAGGCTTGATAGGTTCGAACCAGGTTTTGAAACTCTGAGGACTAACATTGTCTTTGATGATCTGCAGGCATTTTGTCCAAATACTCTCGCAAGTTTTCTCAATAGTGGTTTTCAAGAAAAGGATTTTGTTGGTTAACTAATTAATTATTTTCAGGTGTTATTCGTCGTTGTAATTGCATTCAGAAAATTCAAATTTTACTCTTCTGATTTCTGATACAAATATTCTGTAAAAAAATATAAAAAAAAAATTAAAGGCCTATTGTATTTTCACTAATTTTTACAGTAGACAACATTAAATCTTTTTTTCTTTTTTTTGAATCAAAGTAGTAATCAATTCGTCCGAGTTTGATTCCTGCCCAACCGACTTGTGCAATTAAAACTTCTTTGCCGTCTTTATTGATGATTAGTGTTGGTTCATCGAGGAAAGTGTGTGTGTGGCCACCGATGATAAGATCAATATTAGAACTTTCTTTTGCAAGAACAGAATCGGAAACTTTTTTATCGTTATACTTATAACCGAGATGAGAGAGACAAATTACTAAATCACATTTCTCCTCATTTTTCAGCAAGGTAGAAATTCTATTTGCATTAACAAGCGGATCGTTATATAAAATATTTCCTGTAAGTTTTGGATCGACTAAACCTCTCAGTTCAATTCCAATGCCAAAGACACCGATCTGTAAATTTCCGCGACGAAATATTTTATATTCATTAACTTTATTTTCAAGTAACGTATCGTTGAAAGAATAATTTGCATTGAGAAAAGGAAAATTCATATTGGGCATTTGTTTCACAAGTCCATCAATACCATTGTCGAAATCATGATTACCTAAAGTAGAAGCATCATATCCCATTTCACTCATTAACTTAAATTCGAGTTCTCCTCCATATAAATTGAAATAAGGTGTTCCTTGAAAAATATCTCCTGCATCCAGCAACAAAACATTTTTTTCAGTCGACCTGATTTTTTTTATCAATGCTGCTCTGCGGGCAACTCCGCCCATATTGGGGTATTTGGGGTCATTGGGAGGAAATGGGTCAATTCGGGAATGTACATCATTAGTATGAAGGATTGTGAGCCTGGTCATATCTTCTTTCGCAAAAAGATCTATTGGCAATGAACTTAATCCTGCCAATGCTATTCCACCAAAAATTCCTTTTATAAATTCCCTTCTATCGGCCATAAGTGATTCGTCCGTCTAAATCAACATTAATTTTTTTTCCTGCTTTTGTCTGCGAAATAAGATATTCGATCAATGCATCTCTTACTTTCAGATTTACGGCATCCCAGTTTTTATCTGTGACAAAAGGAAAAGCATCTCCGCCATTTGCCAGATAATCAGACGTGAGTACTCTGTATATTTTAGTTGTATCCAATGCAACATTATTAATGAAAACATTTGTTGCAACACTATCCTGTATTCGCAGTTGTATTCCTGAAACAGGTGCTCCGCCCTTTGTAGCGATGAAGTTAACCAATTTTTTGACATCTCCGCCATTCATAGATAAAATAACCAATGTATTTTCAAATGGCATTAATTCAAAAACATCACCTCTTGTAATATTACCTGATGGCAATGGACGACGAAGTCCGCCGGTATTGAATACTGCAAAATCAGCTTGCATATTTTTTTCTTTTACAGAAGACATACATGCATCCGATAAAAAATTTCCTAACTTACTTTCAGGTAATCCGCGTTCCAGAGAAGTAGTGCTGACAGCAAGAACTTCATTCATGGCTGACTGCATTTTCTCTCTGTACGGAGCTATTTCACTGTAAATTGAAGAATCAATTTCTGTGTTGGTTGAGTCTGAAAACTTATACTGACCGGATTCTTTTTTTGAGATCTGAAATGATGTTTTGCAGGAAAGCAGAGCAGTAGTTAAGAAAAACAAAATTCGCAGCCGTGATTTCATCAGATAAATTTAAAGGGTAGCAATGATATAAAATTTATTGCAAATTGTATCTTCACACAAAAAATATTTTGTTATGATCACAAATGAAATTCAGGTAAGGGTCCGCTATGCAGAAACAGATCAAATGGGTTATGTATATTACGGAAACTACGCCACTTATTTCGAAGTTGCCCGCGTTGAACTTTTACGATCGATTGGATTTACCTATAAAAAACTGGAAGAGGAGGGAATAATGCTGCCCGTTTTTGAGTTCTCAATAAAATATTTCAAACCTGCTTTCTATGACGATCTGCTGACGATCAAGACTACTCTCGAATACAATGATGGGGCAAGAATCAGATTTCATTATGAAATATTTAACGAATCAGGATCACTTTTAAATAAAGCGGAAACTACTTTGGTATTTATCGATAGAACGACGAATCGACCAACGATTATGCCTGCAAAGATGAAATCAGTTTTGAGTTGATTTCGCAATCCGAAATTTTTTAAATTAAAGTGTTTCAATCAAATATTTGTACATCTTAACCATACTTTCAATGTCAACCTTATTTACTTTTTCATCAGGAGAATGCACATTTTCTTCGGCTGCACCAATGAAACACCAATCAATCGGGTAGGGCTGTTTCTGGATTTCGGTTCCGTCGCTGCCACCGGCATTTTCTACTTCCAGCTGGAATGGAATATTACTTTTCTTTGCAAGTTCAATTATCTCGCGTACAAATTTCTGACGTGGAATTCCACTGTCACGCATGGAGATTACAACTCCTTTTCCCGGACGAACACCTTCTGTGATCCATGTGATGTCTGAGATCAAAGCTTTTCTGATCTGATAGTTATCCCATAGAAATTTTGCAAGAAAAGCAACACTGCCACCACCATGCTCTTCCCAGCATGAGAATACAATTGCACCATCTGTAATAGTTTCACAAAGTTGCAAAGCATTCCACACACCCAGCCGGTTATCCATATAACAACATTGAACACTTTCTTCATCCTCCCGCCATTTGTGTTTGAATGAAAGATCAGTTCCTCTTTCGATCTCCCGGTAATATTGATAAGTCAGCTCACCTTCTTCACTTTTTCTAAGTGTACATTCAATTTCACCTTCATCATCTTTACCTGTCAGCAAATAACCATCTTCCGTTTTCGGTCCGCCAACTTTTACGATCTGATTTCCATAACGAACTGTAAATCCAATGTTATCAATATGAGCATATACAGCAGTACGCGGTTTTCCAAAGACTAATACAATGCAATTCTGAAAATCATCGCCTGAAAAAATTTCCGGCCTGACCTTCCATGTTTTTGAATTTTCATTGATATAATTCAACAGAAATGAATGTATATTGTCCTCATTCCCTGATGGTGAATGAATTGCGCAAAGTGTATTCAGTAATTCCAATTGTTTGAGTTTATACATATATATAATGTAAAATATTAAGAGTTTAGAGTGAAGATTTTGATAAGATCTTTTCCGAGATGAAATTTGTCTTTTAAATTCCCTGTGAATGATGCAGATTTTGTACCGCTAATTAATTCAAGTGGAGCAGTGATGGTCCGGATTTCATCCCAAAGTGACATATCAATATATTGTTGATGAATTTTACTTCCACCTTCAACAAGAATAGATAATATTTTTTTATCAAATGCAATTTGATTGATCTGATTTAGAATTTCTATGTTAAAATCAATTTTAATGAATTCAAGATTTTCAAGTACTTGATTTTTTTTATCATTGAAGATCAAAGTTTGCGCTTCATTATTAAATATAGAATTTGTCAAGGGCAATTTACATTCTTTATCAATGACCATCCTAACCGGATTTTTTCCGGAATAATTTCTTACTGTGAGTGCAGGATTGTCGATTGAAGCAGTTCTAGTTCCAACAAGAATAGCACTTTCTTCACTTCGCCATTGATGAACAAGTTTGTTACTTAATTCATTGCTGATTTTCCGGTTTTCCGGGTCCGGGTTTTCAGGTGCAATAAATCCGTCAGTCGATTGAGCAAATTTCAGAATGATGTAGGGTCGTTTCTTTTCATAAAAAGTAAAGAAACGTTTATTGACCACGCGACCTTCCAATTCTAAAACAGATGTCGCAACATCTATTCCTGCATCCATCATTTTCCGAATTCCATTTCCTGCAACTTCCGGAAATGGATCCTGATTACTGATCACAACTTTTTTAAAACGATGTTTAATGATCAGATCACAGCAAGGAGGCGTTTTCCCGTAATGTGAACATGGTTCAAGGTTTACATAAATTGTGGATTTCGAAAGCAAATTTTCAAAGCCATTTTCTATGGCATTACTAATTGCATTCACCTCTGCATGCGCCTGGCCATATTTCTGATGAAATCCTTCACCGATAATTGCATCTTCATAAACGATTACTGCACCTACCATCGGATTAGGAGCTACATTACCTATTCCATTGAGTGCAAGTTGAAAACAACGATGTAAATATTTTTTTTCCGTCATAAAAGGCAGCAGCAAGGTAAAGAATTTTCGTGTTTAACAATCAATTGGAAAATGAATACCTTTACTCCGGTTTCAAGATTGTACTTCGAGAATCGTAATTCCATCAACTTTGATCAAAGTCGTCGAAACTCGAATTACGATCTATTACCTCCTTATACTTCAATTAAAAAATATGTCAAAATCAATAACATCCCTGGAGCCGAAAGAGCTCTGGACTAATTTCTCAGAAATAAATGCTGTTCCTCGTCCATCGAAAAAAGAAGAACGTATTATCGAATTCATGATGCAGTTTGGAAATAAGTTGGGATTAGAAACTACAAAAGATGATGTAGGTAATGTGATCATCAAAAAACCGGCATCTAAAGGAATGGAAAACCGGCAGACAATT
>ERZ795061.5490-NODE-5490-length-10382-cov-8.917207_pt1 | contig 10382 bp, 9 predicted proteins | sample MGYA00375145_ERZ795061 | MGnify/ENA primary metagenome ERZ795061 (study PRJEB30190, sample SAMN05720144) | anaerobic digester metagenome | isolation source: active sludge of municipal wastewater-treating anaerobic digesters | place: USA | collected 2014-12-22 ... | reverse complement strand
GCCGCCCGTCGTTGGTCGCCTGGATGATGCCATTGATGGCCTGCAGAGCTGCCGGGTTGGCCGCGGTCTTCGCCGGCAGGATCACGGCATTCTCGCCGTTCGACACGTTGATTTCTGCTCCGGCTACCTTGACCGGGATCTTGTCGTCCCGAGGTCCGCCCGGGCCGGCGAATTTCACCATGCCGCCAGCAGCGTAGTTGAGATAGCTGTCATTCGCAAACGGGCTCTGTCCTGACTTTATGCGCCTCTCTGCATGTTCTGTCGCCTTCTTTGCAATGCCGGATGTCGGCCTCCCTCCGTTTGTCAAATGGTCTACTTCCTGCTTTACAAGCGTCGGGACAATGGACGGGATATTGGTTTCCTTGCCGAAAACAGGCACTCCAATGGAGTTCTCTGTCATCACATCGCCTTGCGGAGTGCGCAATTCACCAAGGTATCCTTTGCCCTTTTTCGTCCCGTCGCCCCTGGCTCCATATTGCGGCGCGGCTGTCCCGTCGTCGGGCATCCAGACCCTGCCTCCATCTGAGTAGTCAGCCGCCTCGGCATTCTTGACTTTGCGGTTCCTGATGGCGTCGGCGATGCCGGTTACACCCGGGTACGTGCCGACAGGAGCGCCAGAATCGACCGGCGCGGGCCTTGCGCGCTCTTGCGGGTATTCTGGTGGCGGCAATGGGATTCTGACCTGCTGCGGCGCGGCTGCCGGCCTCGGCATCGGGCGCTGGGCAATCGCGATGCGCTGCGGATGGTTGCCGGGCTCTGGCATCAGCGGGCGGTCGCTGAATGTGTTGCCGTCACGGAACACCCTGCCGCCTGATGCAAATCCTTGTTTGCGGCTCTGGCGGCGAAAGGGCTCCTGGTTTGGTTCTGGCATCGACGCAGGGGCAGCAAGCGACTGAACGGACGGAACCGCGCCAATACCGGCGCGTGGGGGACGATTGACCTGCACCTGTTGAGTCGGCGTCAGTTGGGCGTTGAGCGACTGCGTGATGTCGTTGCGCTGGTTGATAGCCGAGGCCTCAGCCGCCGTGCCCGATCCGCCTAGTTTGTAGCGCTCGGTGTTCGACAGGTTGGCCATTGCCTTGCCCATATCGATCTGGCCTGACAGCGGCCCGCGCGCATCGGCTGGCGATCCGGTTTCCTGCACCTGTCGAGGCGTGCCGTCTTCGTTGACGAAGCCGCCTTGTCTCGGGCCGGTGCTGTAGTCTGGCCTGCCGATGGTTCCAAGCGACTGAGGCGTACTTCCTGGAGCGTTGATTGCCTGCCCGCCCGCCTGAATGGCGGTGGCGCCCAATCCGGACCCAAGAGGGGCGCGAGAAGGGAATGGGTTGGACAGGGATACCGGCAGATCAATGCCGGGAATCCCGCCTGCTGCGTATCCTGGTCGCACATTGCCGCGGACCTGAGCGAGCTGCTCTTGCATGGTCAGTGGCTTCTTCACGATTCCGCCATTGGCGCACTTCTTTTTCATGTCGCGTCGCTCATTTCTTCGTTTTGCCTTCGTGTTTTACCATGCTTGGCGCATGTCTTGATCTGTTACGTCCCGTTGACGCTGTACGAACTGCTGGCGCCGGCCCGGATGTTGTTCGTCAGGGCAGTGGCGATGGTGGCCAGGGCCTGCGCCTGAGCGAGAAACGCCTTGATGTTGTACTCGATCTGCGACAGCTCGGATTGCTGATTGGCCTTGTCGGCGTCGAGCGCCAGGTTCGCGTCGGCAGTCGTTGCCTTCAGACTCAGTTCAGCGGCATTGATGCGCGCGCCATAGAATCCGCCTGCCGCGTTGATCATTGTCGCCTCGGCCTGGTGCGCCGATGCCGTGATCTTGCTTCCCTCGCCGTACCCTTGAGCAACCGTCGCCAGGACAAAATCTTTCGTCGCGCTCAGTGCCGCTGCCCGGTTCGAGATAACCGCCGCGACAGCATCCTTGATCTTCTGGTAGGCAAGCTCGAAGTCCTTGATGGCTACCTGCCGGATGATCGTCGTCTCGGCGTCCAGAGCGCCTTGCGCAATGCGCAGCGTTGCCCCTGCGAGCGCGCCAGGTGGCAGCGGATGGCGCATGGCCGCATACCTCGTGGTCGCCTCTGCCGTTGCCCGTGACGCGCTTGCCACTATCTCGACGCGCCCATCCGCGATGATCTGAGCGCGAACAGCGGCCGGAATGGAGCCGCTCGTGGCGTTGTTCATGGCGTCAAGCAGATACGCCTCGGCTGCGTCGTAGTTGTCCTGCTCGTTCGGGAATCTGGCCGCCATGAACGCTGAAAACTCCGCCGTCAGATCTCCGATGACCGCCGCCGATTGTGCCGAGAAGTCGCCATAGACCTGCGCCGGGCTCGTGTCGGCGAGCGTCATTGCCGGCTCGGTTGGCGCAACGACAGAGATTGCTCCGGCAGCAATGGGGGCGGCCGAGTGCGTCGCCAGCCAGCCGGTCATGTCGTCTGTCAGGTTGTCGACCTTCTCGTTGAAGTTGTAGAGCTGTTCCATCGCCTTGTTCCACGCCGCGTTTATCACGTCGACGTTCAGCGCCAGGGCACTTTCTGCGCCCGGGGTGTATGCGCCGGGAAGGTATGAAACGATGGTTTCCGGAACGTAAGGCATGGTCTATGTCCTGTGAAGTGAAATCGGCGCAACCGCCGCAAAGTCGGCGCCAAGCGTATCGGTCCAATTGACGGCGATGCCATCCCGGACTGCAACCCGATACAGGTTCGTGAATAGCGAATCCATCACGTCGGAGAATCGAACCGGGAAGTCGACAGGGTATCGCACGCCAGACACGCCAAACGCATTCGAGAAAACGACGGAATAGAGCATTTCAAGGAGGTTGCACGGAATGAAGTAGACCTCTTGCTCCGACTCGTTCAGCCCGTTGACCGTCCCGATGCTGTCGTAGGTCATCAGCCGGAGAACGAAGTTGAACAGATGAGCCGGCGCAGCCCCGTTCATTTCCTCGGACAGTTCGACGTAATGCGCCCCTTTGAACGAGCCCTGTTCCTGGTACAGAGGGGCGAAAATGGCGCGAATCTTTGGGGAGGGCACAACGAAGACGCCTGGGGCTATCTCCACCTCTGGCGGGAGGCCTGTGCTGCCATAGGTGTATTGCTCCAACACCTGGACCGTGTTGCTGTATCTGGTGATGATCCGCAAGGAAACGGTCAGCGTTGCGTCGCCATCGGCACCGGAGTATTCGCCCTCGATAGAGACATAGACCCCGTTCGTCTCGTCAAACAGGATGTGGTCGACTGTCACCCAACTGAGTGATTCGCTGCTCAAGCTGACATCTGGTGACTTCGATCCAGAGTAGGCATAGCCCCCGTCGTAATACCCATCAGAATTCAGGCAGTCGTAAAGAACCTGCGGGACTATTTGGACTGCCTTGGCGTCAAACATCGCCGTTATGTCGTCCTGAGCTCCTGGCAGTTGATCTGGAGGCGGGGTCGGGTTCTGTTTGTAGATGTCATAGATAGGAACTTGGTCGGTCGATGGAATGTAAGCTCCTAGTAGATAGATTCTTGAGTAAATACCCATCCCACTAGTTGCGCCAACCAGTCCGTATGGGTCGGCAATCAGCCCGTCGAAGGTCGTTGTGTTCGGAGTGGCAATCCATTTTTCGCCAGATGAAGAGGATCTGGAAAATGTTACGCTCACCAGCGTTGCCGCATCTATCGAAACAACGAATTCCCCTGACTGGTCCATGTGCGACCTGACTGCCGGAGAGCTTGTGCCAATGTCGCCACCGGCAATGCCAACCCCGTTAACTCCGCGCGTGCCTGCAATGGCCGTCTCGTTTTCCCAGAACAGCGTGTCCGCGCTTGCGCTCAACGACTGCCAGCCGGTTGTCTCGGCATGGGCTGCGACCGGGATGTATTGCACCTGAAGACGCAGCGTCTCGTTCCTGGTGTCCCATATCTTCCGGTTCTCGCCGGTATAGGAAACCAGTTGGCCGGCGAACGTTTCTTGCTGTGATTCTGTCCCGCCGTACTCGCTCCTGACGAACGAGGAATGAACGTCGCCCATCAGCGGCTCTACGATCTTTCCTGACCACCCCCACCGGATGCCGCGCAGTGCCAAGTCCGTCTGGAATATCTCGCCCGTCCCTGTCACACCGATCGGAGTTGGCGGCAACAGTTCGGCAGTCGTCATCACGCCCGAACTGCTCGAGGATGCGAACGTTGGCTCCGGCATGACGATGGCCGCAGAGCCCGGCGTGTTGGCCAGATATGGGAAGCCGGTTGTCATAGCAATGTGCGCCGATGAAAACAGCCATTCCGTGCTGTCATCGTCCCACCCTGCGGCCGTCGACGGGTAGAAAAGCTGGCCGAGTTGCGCCGTATCGTCATTGAAAAACAGCCGCTGGCCAATGGTCATGCGCTGGCCTACCGATATTCCAGGATCAAGCTCAATCCTGGGGACCGGTTTGTAATCGTCGTCGGTCACGGCTGCGGCTCCAGCAGTTCGGTCACACCAGCGCCACCCCATGCCGTAACCCTGTCTCTGCCGACCGCGAAAACCCGCTTCTCTGTGACGTTCGCCTCTTCCGTGCCGTACTGATTCGACGCGTCGTTGCGATTGATGAAATACGGGATTGCCGAATAGCCGTGATCGGCAGTCACGCCAATGGACGGCATGGCCAGGTTATTGACCTTCACCGTCTGGCCATCGAACAGGATCACGTCGTTCCAGTGGGTCGTGTCCGACGCCGGGACGTTCCAGGTTGTTGCGAAATCGAGGACGGTGTAGGTATTGACGGCTGGAAGATAGGGCGTCACCAGCACGTCGAGCGTGTACGGGTCGAACAGGACGGCGCGCCCGTTTGGAATCTTGGCGACGAACCCGCGCGGCAGGACAGATTCAGACTCAATAGGATCTCGCTCGAATACCGGCCATCCGCCTCTTGTGCGCAGTCTCGAGATGGCGCCGTCGCCGTCCTGCCATTCGACTGTCCGTATGCCGCCAAGGCCACCGATACCGACCGACGCCATGCCGCGCTCCTGCGGCTTTCCAAGGTCCGCGTCACGCTGCGGCAGGGAAAACTGGTTGCCAGATGCCGGCCAGTTGTCGTCTTCCCGGGCCATCAGATTTTCCGCGTGGAAACGGCGAGCAAGACCTTGACGGCCGAGACCTCAATCGAGCATCCGTCCTCGTTGCGGATGACCACCGAGAACCACGCCTGCCGTTTGTTCATCAGCCCTTTCATTCCGTCGTGCCGCTGAACGTCGATGGTGTCTTCGGTGTAGCTTCGTGCCGGGTAGCTGTAGATCGTTCCGTCTGGCAAGTGGATGTCTATCACCAGTTTGTCAGACGACTTCCCGGAAACGTAGACGCACTCTGGCGAGCATATCTGCATGTCCGCCATGCCGATGTTTCCAACGTCGAGCGCAGCAACGATAGGAACTGTCTCGTCATCATTCCCTTCGAGCAGCCTCATCCCCGTGGTGTCGATGCCGTAATAATCGCCGTCGATCTGCGCCGTTCCGGTGAAGAACCAATTGCTGTACCTGCTGGTCGCGCCGTTGGCGAGGTTCATGCAGACGGTCGTCTGATCGTCGTCGTACCGGATGCGCGACACGGTGAAGTCTGGCGACACTTCCTTGGTGTATCGCGCCGTTCCGTCGAGCGAGCAGACAAGATGCGTTTCACCGTTGATGGACCGCACCCAGGTGTGACCGCTGGCCGCTGTCGGCGCAGAGAACCCCTTGTCTCGCTGCGGCAGGGTTACGCCTCCGTCTGGCGCGCCAATCACGAATCCGTCTTCGCTGAACCATCCGACAGCGCGGGCGTCGGGGTGGCGGAATGCCGTTCCCATCACTGCGCCGAACGGCAGCACTTCGGATACGGCCGCCTCGGCAATGTCGTTTCCGGCGTAGAAGTAGCTTTTCTCCGTCGTGCAGACAAAAACACCGCCTTCGCATGGCGCAACCACGGTGATTGCCCCGGTCAGTGTCAAACGGTTCTCGATCGGGTCGCACAGGCCAAAGTTGTAGGGCTTCGAGTAATACAGATCGCCGTCGTTTGCCGAGAGCAGCCGCCCGTTGTGGAAAGCCACGAGGTCGCCGGCCGGCAGAGGAACGAGGAAGGCGCGGTCATCGAGCGAGATGCCGGCAGCCTGCGTTGTGATGTTGACGCTGACAGCATTCGCCAGCACGTCGCTGTAGTGCTGCAGCACGGCGCCATCTGCGGCTGTGCAGTAGGTGCGGAAGTAATCCACCCCGGCCTTTGCGGCTGGCAGCGTGACCACCAGCGAGCCGGCGACAGCAAGGTCAATCTCGTAGATGGCGCACGCCGCGCTTTCCTCACCGCTGGTCATCACATGGGTCAGGGCGACACGATACTTGCCGGCGAACAGCGTTCCAGCGCCGGATACAATCAGCGGAATGTCGTCTGGCGTCGGAACAGCCCACGGCGAATCGGTATTGCCGGCGTTGCATCGGCCTGATTCCGTTCCGTTGCTCCACCACACTTCTCCGGCCAGACCGGCATAGCTGATCCGGTCGGAAGAAAGCCCGGTGCGCAGCATGGTGATGCTCAGCGGGTTGACGCCTGTGATCACGCCAAGCTCTCCGGCCTGGCAGATCAGCGTCTTGTCCCCAACGGTTGCCAGACTGTGCCCGACAAGCATCGCTTGCGTCTGGGAGTAGCCCAACCGTCTGACAGCGAAACCCTGGTCAGTGAAATCGACGTTTAGCGCATCGATGCACGCCCATCCTGGATCGTTCCTCGATCCGGTTGGCAGCGCGTATGCCCTGGTCGTGTTGTTGATCCCTTTGGACCATGGCCCTAGATTGACTGGTTTAGGCACTTGCGACCGCCTGTATGGTTGGTTTCACAAGAAGCCAGCCGCTGCACCTTGCTGACGAAGATGCGCCGGCAGACGCTGCTGCCGAGATTGACGGCAGGATGTGGAAGTCGGCAGACCATGTGTAATCGCTGGCCGTTTTTGCCATGACGATCGGCTGCACAACGAGCGCGCCTGACGCAATGACTCCCGGCGTAGCAGACGCTGATACTGACAGAACGACGCGGAGATCGCCGGCAGCTTCGTATGCGGGCCGGTATGCGACGGCTGCGACAGACGGGACAACCGGCAGCGCGCTCGACGCGTCATGAACGAATGCGGCAACGGACGAGATTGACGGGACAACGGACAGCGCTGCGTCTGCACTCTTGCCTGCGGCCGCAACTCCATCGACAACCAGTTTGACCTGCAGCGCTCCGGCAGCAAAGCGCGCAGTGCTGACGACAGCATCGGCGGAAAGCTTGACAACGAGAGCGCCGGTTGCGTACTGATGATTGGCATACGCCTCGACAGACGGCGAGATCGAAACGTTGCCGTAGGCGTACAGCTGGATTGCATCAGCCGCATGAACCGGCTCGACGGACAGCGACGACCGCGCCAGAACTGCGGGCGGGAAGACGAAGTCAACCTTGTCACCGTCTGGCGGAAGAACAACAACGCCGGTGAGGGTGAAATCGACTGCATCGCCATCTGGCGGGGTGTAAGCCACTGCACGTTACTTACGGCATGGTGATCGTAAAGGACGAGAAGGCGATCGGCCCGCCAGCGGTAATCGACGTGCTGGCCATCTGCACATACCCGCCGCCGCCAGTAACCGTCACATCAAGGTCCATCACCACCGTTCCCGCGCTGTCGGCGATGCGAACCCACGCCGCTGTTCCTGTGGCGTCCGCGCTCACGTCATTGTCGATGGCTGAGAACGTCAGCGTGCCGCCAGACTCGACGCCGGCAGGGTCCGCGCAGGCGCATGTGCCGAGAAGCGTTTGCGTGGTGATTCCATCGGACGTCAACGCCGGCATGGGCGCGTTGTAGAACTTGATCGTGCCGTCTCCGGCGCCGCCGTTGATGGCGTTGTTGATCGCCGTGACGACGGCCGTCGATACTGCTCGCGAATAGTGTGCTGTTGCCATCTGATGCTCCAGTTATCCGACCGGGATGATCCGGTCGTAGATTTGTGCGTTTTCTGCAGAACTTCCTTCGGGGCGGGTTTTCAGAAACGCGGATGTCGGCGTCGCTTGCGCAGCCCGTCGCGGCCCAACAGACAGCCGGCAAGGCCCGAGGTAGCCCTTGAAATACCGCGTGGAGTTGTCGCCGCCGAAATAGATGTAGGGCTGATAGATTCCGCCGAGGTAATAGGCTGTCGCGGCTGCGCTGGTGCCCCATACTGTGCCGTTGATGATCATCTGGAAGATGCCGGCGCTTCTGCGCAGCTGCAGCTTGTGCCAGGTGCTGTTGGCAACCGTGGTTGCCACGACCGACCACAGATCAACCCATGCCCCGCTGTTGTAGAACTGCGCGTGGATTTTTGCCGGGTTGTCCGTGCCGGTGCAGATCACTCTCAGGCATCCCTGCGTTCCCGATGTGCCGACCTGGAACAGAACCGCGTCGGTGCCGCCGTGCCCGCCGTCAAGCGGGTAGAACATCATCTCGACAGAGAGATCCTGCAGGCTTAGAACGTAGTCGTAGTTTGCTACGCCAGACACATGAGTCGCTGACTCTGAGTAAATTGACGACTGGCCAGGCCAAGGGTTGATCAAGTCGGATATTTGCCCGCTACCAACGCTTGCCGGGGTTGTGATTGCATGGTTTCTGGTGTCGTGAATCCTGCCCCGGTCCCTGGCGACCGGAATGAACAGATCGAAGATAGCCTCATCGTCTGGCGGGTCAAAAACATCATCAGAGACAACCGCTTTATGCTCAGCGAACGACTTGACTTTGACGAAGTATTCCCCGGTTGAAGCGCTTGATATTGCCCCGCCAACCATATCCCCGGTCAGTTCCTCATAGACGACAACGGTCCTTTTTGCCGGAGCCGCCGTCTCATCAAATACCGTCCCTGATATTTTCGGGACCGGGTACGGCAACGACGGCGGGGTGAATGTCGCATCAATCCCGCGCCCGTTGCGCGTTACCCGGAGCGGGCCAATGAACCCGGTTGGTGATCTGAAGTCGCCAGAAATATCGGTGTATCTGCCGCCGATGCGCAGCAGGCTGTTCGAGCTTGTCGTCGCGTCCGTGTAGGTGGAGCCCTCTTGGACTCCGTTGATGAACAGGCGCAGCTTGTATGCCGACCCATCCCACACGCGCGCCAGGGTGATCCAGTTCCACGCAGTGGACATCGCTGTCGTGGACGTCATTCTGGTTGCGCCGTGCAGATACACCTGAATCTTTTTCGGGTCCGCCGCCGTTGAGCCGGTGACTGACAGTTCAAGGTCAAACCCGGCCGAAGTGCGGCTATCGATCAGGATTGCGCTGTTGGCTGTTCCAGTGACCGTATCCCCAAGCCAGTAGAAAGGGAATTCGATGGAGAACTCGCCGAACAGAATGCGCAGGTCGTAGTTCGCCGGGGAAATTGCGCTCAGGTAGCTATTGTTGCCATTCAGGTACAGGCTCGACGAACACCCGGCAGGCGCTTGCGTGGTGCTCAGGACTGCCGAGCCGGAGATCTCAATGGTGTGCCGCTTCTCATCCACGATGCCCATAGAGCCGTGGGCGCCGTCAAATGGCAGCAGCAGAACGCAGTCGTTCCAATAGCTGTCGATCGCCATCAATAATCCCGATACGCAGCCGCCACGAACGCCCCAACGGCGCACGCAGCGAAGATCAGAACACGGATGGTCGCCTCTACTTCAGACACGCTCTTGATCCCTCTCGTAGGCGCCGATGTCCGCGTTGTGAGGAGCGTCGACGTGCCTCACATGCCCTTTGAAGTAGGCTGTGAACCACGGCAGAAACTCCTTTCGCTCGCGCTTGATCGGCACGTACTGCTCAGTCATTGCGCCAGCCCTCGGAAGAACCTTGATCCATACCACATGAGGAACAGGAAGCCATTTTGCGAACCGGACGCCATCAGACGGCCTGACCGCGAGATAGCCTCCATACCGATGCCAGCGCCACATCGAGTAGAGCCAGCAGTTTTGCCGCTTCGCGCTCGGCAGAGTCCAGTGCGACGCATAGGAAATGCCGAGCGCCACCGTCATGAGAGTCATCGCCGTGCCGCCGACAGCAAGCCCGAGGCTCGCCAGCAGGAAGTGGGCAACGGCTCTCACTGGCGAGATTCACGGCGCCGGAACTTCGTCCGGGACGAGCGCGTCGACAATCGCCACCTGATCGGACAGGGCGACAAGTGCGGCCTCAACGTCGGCGGGGACTGGAGTAGCAGCAAGTGCGTCAGTCAGATCCTGAACCTTCGTGATAAGCGAGCGGGTTTCAGTGCCGATCTTGGTCACCTGCGCAGTCAGCGCTTCGATTTTCGGGGCGAGTTCGGTAACAGCAGTCATGATGGTTTCCAATCGTGAAAAAATGGCAGGCAACCCGCTGCCGGGGTGAAAGTGGTAGTGAAGGTGCTTGGGTTTCATGCCTTATGAGTTCGCGT
>ERZ795061.5487-NODE-5487-length-10384-cov-7.004066_pt1 | contig 10384 bp, 9 predicted proteins | sample MGYA00375145_ERZ795061 | MGnify/ENA primary metagenome ERZ795061 (study PRJEB30190, sample SAMN05720144) | anaerobic digester metagenome | isolation source: active sludge of municipal wastewater-treating anaerobic digesters | place: USA | collected 2014-12-22 ... | reverse complement strand
GGCGGTTTTACCTCGCGGTTACAAGCGGGTTTTACTAAGCCCCTTGTTGTAATGCAGTTTGCACTCTCTGCCTTTCTCATCATCAGTTCGTTGATGATGTACCGGCAAATGAGTTTTATCACCACCAAAAATTTAGGATACAATAAAGAACAGGTACTGGTGATCCCCACGCAAACCGGCTGGAATGCGGAAGCAAACAAAGTCGTTGAGCAATTTCGTACTCGTGCGCTGGCCGATCCTTCTATCCTGTCAGTATCAGGTACGAGCAGTTCTTTTAACCAAGGGTACTCGCGTTATGGATTTAAAATCAAAGACGAGCAAAAGTCTGCTTACGTCTATGCCGCAGATGCATTTTATATTCCTACGCTAGACATTGAAATAGTACAAGGCCGTAATTTTGATCCGGCCATTGCTGCCGATAGTAATGCGGTAATTGTAAATGAGGCGCTTGTGAAGGACATGAAATGGACTGATCCGCTGAATGAATATTATAACTGGCGCGAAGATACCGTTGGTATGGGTGCTAAAGTAATAGGTGTGGTAAAGGACTATCACTTTTTATCGCTGGAACAGAACTTTGAGCCCATGTTTCTTTCCATAGATAATAAAAACGTAGGTCACCTGACTACCATGCTCGTGCGTTTGGGTTCGAATGATCTTTCTGGAGGCCTTGAGAAGGTAAAGGGCATCTGGAAAGAACTCTATCCGGACAAGCCATTTGACTATAGTTTTCTGGATGAAGATGTTGCCCGCCAATACAAGAGTTATCAGCGCTGGATGAGTATTATGGCACTTGCTACTGGCTTTGCAATTCTGATTTCATGTTTGGGCTTGTTCGGTTTGGCCGGAATCAATGCCGTAAACCGTACCAAAGAAATTGGTATTCGCAAAGTAATGGGGGCGGACCTAAAGACAATTTTCATATTGCTCAACAAACAGTTTGTGTGGCTTGCCCTCGTGGCATTTTGTATTGCTTCGCCACTTTCGTGGTGGTTTATTACTAAATGGTATTTAAAGGACTTTACATTTAAGGTGGCACTTACCTGGGAATTATTCGCGATAAGTATGGGTGCCGGATTACTGTTGGCATTGGCTACTGTTAGTTACCACGCTATTAAAGCAGCCTTGATCAATCCGGCTGAGACATTGAAATATGAATAAAGCAACCTGAGTATTTTCTTCGCCAGCCGGCTCAACATGTTGGGCCGGCTTTTTTTTCGAATATGAAATACTGTAATATCGCAGAAGTTTTGAATCTACTTTATGGGGTGAGAATCAATTGAGATGAAAGCTGCTACGGTACATGATATAAAAAAGGAATTAGAAGGACTTGAGCCAGAGAGCACGCAGGCATTATGCCTTCGTCTCGCGAGCTTCAAAAAGGATAATAAAGAATTGCTCACCTACTTGTTATTCGAAGCCCATGATGAAGCCGGGTATGTGGAGAGTGTGAAACGGGAAATCACAGAACAGTTTCAGGAAATCCCAAACCTTACGGTCTACTATGTGAAGAAAAGTCTTCGTAGAATTCTGAGGCTGGTAAATAAGCAGATTAAATATTCAGGATTGCCGGTAACAGAATTGATATTGCGAATTCATTTTTGCCAACAAGTAAAGGCGAGTGCGATTCCCATTGATAAAAGTCCGGTTTTGGTAAACTTGTACCAGCAGCAACTCAAGAAAATAGATCAGGCGCTGGCTAAGCTTCCGGAGGATCTGCAGTATGATTATCAATCTGAAATTGAAAACCTCGCGATATAAGTATGGCCGAAACTCAACCAAACAATCCGCTGCATGGAAAAACCCTGGAAATGATTCTGCTGCATTTAGTGGATCGTTATGGGTGGGAGGAACTGGGCGAACGCATTACGATCAATTGTTTTAGCTATGATCCGAGCATCAAATCAAGTTTAACCTTTTTACGGAAAACCCCATGGGCCCGCAAAAAAGTAGAAGATCTGTATCTGGATTCGCTTAAGTAAACAATCTTCAAACGTTTATCACCGTCCCAGAATCATGGCAGTCGATAATAAGAACAGCAAAACAAGAATAACATAGGACAAAATAAGAATAGGTAAGAAGTACGTCCGCCAGGAAAATTTGCTAAACCTTTTCTGCACCTGAACAAATCGAATGGTAGCCATCAGTAAAGCAAAGAAACCAGAAACAAAGAGTATTATAGCGATCCTCCGGGGTGTAAGAATATCAAGAATGGGATGGGAGCTCGATTCATGAAGTTTTGACTCCAATAGTTTATAAATGGCAAATCCAAAAATCAAAATGTGGGTTGCAGCTTTGGTCCAGGCAATGAGTGTCCGTTCATAAGCAAGCAATAGTTTTTCAATCATTAGATCCTCCTTTTCGGCCTTTTTCTTCTTCTTTTCTTCTTTGGCCGGTTCTATTGCGGGTGTGTTTAATGTCTCTTCCATTACCTCTATTTTAAAAGCAAAATACGGATTTATTGGATTTCCTTGACGAAGTTGTTAGTTGGTTTTTCCTGATGACATACTGTTGTCACTACGAGTTAGTTTCTTTACCCTCAATCATCTAAACTTGAGTTATGAAGGAACCCTTATTTATTAAGAACACGATTGCGATCCAGGCACCCACTGAAAGAGTTTGGGATGCCTTGGTTAATCCGAAGCAGACTCAAAAGTACATGTTCGGGTGTGAAACTGTATCAGATTGGAAACGAGACAGTGATTTGTTGTGGAGGGGAGAATATGAAGGGAAAGAAATGATTTTTGTAAAGGGTACCATTGTAAAGATTGAACCAGGCCGGTATTTGGCCTATACAACGATCGACCCTAACTCTACAATTGACGACACCTCAGAAAACTACCTGACGGTGACCTATGAGTTGAAGCCACAAGGCGGGCAGACAATTTTAACTGTTACCCAGGGTGATTATTCAACGGTTGCTGAAGGCGAAAGAAGGTATGCTGAATCTTATAATGATGGACTGGGTTGGCAGCCCATATTGGAGGCGATCAAAAAAATAGTGGAAGAGAAATAGCTTCTTGTGGCAGTAACAAACCCAATCAATAAGCAACTTCTACAACAATCTTTAATAAATCGCCTTCCTTAAATACTGTTTCTTCGGAAATGCCATTAATGGCAGCTGTTAGCTTGGTGTTAATCAGATTGTGGTTTCTATCACTTACAGCCTTAATCGTTTCTCCATGACTGGTTTCCACTACCCGGATAACTCTTTTTGTAACAGATCTTCTTTCACTTTCAGTTATAGAACTGAAACTTTCCAGTTGCGAAGTCATCGTTGCCTCGAAGCCCGGTGAAGCTCCGCCTACAATCCGGTAAATCAATCCCCCATATTCAATCCAGGCCGCAGTGAAGGTTATTTTCTTGTTGTTGCCATGTTGAACAAAGGAAACCCGACTTGAAGTAAGTCCATTTATTTTGTCAGACTTCACATCTACTGTTACTCCGGTTTTCTCTTTAAAGGCTTCGGCAAACGAAGTGGCACCTTCAGCCGCAGTCTTAGCTTTAGCTTCAACTTCCAGCATTATCATGGCTGATTGTGTAGTGTCGGCTGCAACTATATTGGAAGGTGTGTTCTCGCGAGCCCATGTTGCAGGTATTTGAATTTTAAATTTAAGCTCCGGATGGATAAACCAATCTCCTTTAAACACTCCCTGGTTAGGATTTGCACCGACTAAAACACCATCCAGCGCTTTCAGAAAATCTTTATTGTCTTTGAAGACTTTATTTGGTGTAGATGCTTTAACCTGTGCAGCCTCTTTAGCTATGCGATCAACACGACTGGGTGTATAGGGGTGATCATTGAAATAACTTGGTTTTTCTTTTTCTCCGGTAAAAACTTCAATTGATTTTTCGAGTGTAGTCAACATATCGCCTAGTGCCTCGGGCTGATATCCACTTTTAGCAGATAGTTTTACACCAAGGTCATCCGCTTCGTATTCATCTTTGCGACTATGCGATGCCATTAGTGCCTCACCACCCTTGCTCAAAGGAGAAAATATCTTCGAAACTCCATTACCCCCTAAAGCACCGGTAAGTGCTTCGGGTACTTGTAGAATAGTGGGTAGAATAGCTTTCTTCTTTTGCTTGATAGAATGCCGGTTATAGGAATGTATAACTTCATGCCCCATCACGCCAGCTAATTCATCTTCGCTATTGGCAAGCGCTAAAATTCCGCGTGTAAAAAATACATATCCACCCGGTAAAGCAAATGCATTGGGTTCACCAAGGTCCACAATATAGAATTCAAATGGAAATGGCTGGGTTGCCAGGTTGCTCACAAGCTGCTTGCCTATTTTTGAAACGATTCTTGTTTTTGCGGAGTCCGGATAAATGCCCATGGTAGCCTCTACCGTTGCCTTTCCTTCGGCCCCCATCTTTTTGTCAACGGAATAATCCTGGGAAAGGGCAACAAAAGAAGTTGTTGTAAGAAACAGGAAGGCAAATAGTTTCATCGCGTGGTCTGATTTTCTGCAAGATAAAAAAACAAGACCCGATTAATCAAGAACATTAAACAAGTCATGGTTTAAGGGTAGAAGTCTTTTATCAGCCTTTTCAAAGTCGCGATATCTGCCCGCTTTTCCTGTTGTAATTTTTTGATCAGGTCGGTCTGAGGTGGCACCGCTCTTTTCATTTTTTCAATAACAATGGATTTGTCATGCCAGGCACCAATTAATGAATCACTCAGACTGAAAAAAGGATCAATAGATTTGCTTTTAGTAGTAATACTTAGAAGATAATAGATTTCCTTGATCAACTTTCGAATAGTATGAAGATTATGAACACTAATGCCAGAGGATAAGGCGATCTTTAGCTCTTTGCTTTTCTTACTTAGATAGCGTTGGTAGGTATTTGATTTTATTTTTTCTATTTCCTTTAGAAGTATTTTTTCTTGTTTCCTGACCCTTTTCAGGTGAGCAGGAATTTCTTCAGTGAATTGTTGAATTGGACTTGAAGAACTAGGAGCTGCCAATTCGGTAACGCCCGTAAATTTCACAACAAGAGTATGCAGCACCTGGGGCTCCCTAATTTTTTCACAGGCTCTGAAAATAGTGCGAAACGGAATAAAAGCTGAGTGTTCTTTAAAACCCCTATTATTGTAATGAATCAGCCGCAGCAAGGTTTTTATTTTCTTGATCTCTAGTCGCACCCGATGGAGGATCTCCAGATCATTTGATTTCGGAAATGAATACAATAGAACCTTGATGCGTTTTGGCCTCTTTTTAGCATATCTGGTAAGGGCTTTCATTTCTAAAATAACCGGCAGGTGAAGATAAGGACAACTTTTTATCCTGCGATTATTTAAAGTTCACATCATAACATGATTTATATCATTGTTAATTAAGGCAAGGTGGTGGAATTTGGTAGGGTAAAACATGAAAGTCCTGTGAAAACCGCAAGTATATATTCCCTCGAAGAAGTGACACAAGAAAAAGTATCACACCAGTTAGCAGCAATCGTAGACGAGATGGAGGAAGTGGAGAATCAATTTTCCCGGCAAGTATCGCACCTTCATGATAACTTCAAATTGAGTGGTTCAAATCTGATCCATTACCTTGTTTTGAGAAGTAAGGAAATCCGGGAGGCGCAGGAGTATTTGCACCACATTGGGTTATCATCGTTAACTAATTCAGAAAGCCATACATTAAGCCAGGTGTTAAACGTACTGGGTTGGCTCAATCATACGCATGATAAACTAACCACACCGGTTTGTGATTTTGAAACGGCTTCCAAGCTACGGCTGATCCATGCCGAGCAATTGCTTGGTGTTTTCCCGATACAAGACCGGCCTCATATCATGGTCACATTTTCGGCTGAATTGATGCAAGATCGAATGTTAGTTGAAGAGATGCTTAACGAAGGTATGTCCGTAGCGCGTATTAACTGTGCACATGATGATCCGGAAGTGTGGTTGAATATGATTCAGGTCCTTAAAAAAGCTATAGCCAAAACTGGTAAAAATTGCAAAGTGTATATGGATTTGGGCGGACCTAAAATCAGGATCCGATCCATTGAAGCCCGGAAAAAGAAGGAGTGCCAGGAACTTCCTGTTTCAGAGGGAAAGGAACTGATGTTATGTGCAGTACCAAATGCGGAAGTAGAAGTGAAGCGCAGAAAAAGGAGAGATCGTGATATATTATATGTAGAGCCTAACGAGATTATCACCATGGTGAACCCCGGTGAGCACATCTATTTTGATGATGGAAAATTTGAAGCAAAAGTAGTCGAAAAGGCGAACGACTACGTACTCGTTAAAGTAGTAAGAATCTCAACCAAGAAACCGTTCTTAAAACCTCAGAAGGGAATTAATCTCCCGGATTCTGATTTGTTAATTCCGGCCCTGACGGAAGAAGATAAAAGCAATATCCCATTTATCTGTCAGCATGCAGACCTTGTTGGATATTCTTTTGTTAGCAATCCTGAAGATGTTGAATTGTTACGTGAGGAAATCAACAAATATGCGATTCATCACAAGCCAGCAATCATTCTCAAAATTGAACGGCTCTCTGCAGTTCAAAATCTGCCAGCCCTTATTATGAACGGGATGAAAGACGAGGCGTTTGGGGTAATGATAGCCCGTGGCGACCTGGCAGTGGAAATTGGATTTGAGCGTCTCAGCGAGATTCAGGAAGAGATCTTATGGATTTGTGAAGCAGCGCACGTGCCCGTGATCTGGGCAACCCAGGTGTTAGAGACACTTAATAAAACCGGATATGCCACACGTTCAGAAATTACCGATGCCGCCATGGGTGTGAAGTCGGAATGTGTGATGCTTAATAAAGGTCGTTATATTGTTAAAACCATTAAAACACTGGATGATATTCTTACCCGCCAGTTGGGTCATGTAAATAAGAAGAGATACATCATGCGACCGCTCGGAATCGCCAGAACCTTTATTCAAAATCAGTCGCGTTAGTATTATCAAATAATGTATCTTCGTCCTCATGAGATTCTCTTTTCTAAAGTATTTGAGGTTGTATGTGATAGTTCTGGCAAGCACAGGATTAATCTCAGCGGTAAATGCTCAAACATTCACATCCTCCAACCTGCCCATCATTGTCATTAACACCAATGGTCAGGCAATTGTAGACGATCCAAAAATTGTTGCCACCATGGGCATCATTGACAATGGGGTAGGAGTTCGAAACAATCTTACAGATGCCTTTAATAACTACAACGGTAAAATTGGAATTGAAATCCGGGGTTCTTCATCACAGATGTTTCCCAAGAAGCAATATGGATTTGAATTAATCGATGATCTGGGCGATGGAGTTAATGCATCCTTATTGGGCCTGCCGGCCGAGGAGGATTGGGTGCTCTTTGCACCGTATAATGATAAGAGTCTGATGCGCGATGCGCTCGCCTATAAACTGGGTCGTGATCTTGGTCGTTATGCTCCGCGAACGCGTTATTGCGAGGTAGTGATTAACGATACTTATCAGGGAATTTATGTTCTGATTGAAAAAATCAAGCGCGATAAAAACCGGGTTGATATTAATTCTCTCAATGTGGATGAGAACAGCGGTGTAAATCTTACGGGCGGATATATCATTAAAATTGATAAAGATACCGGCACCGGAGGCGATGGATGGACTTCTTCCTTTACTCCACCAGGTCGCAATGGTACCCAAACTATTTTCTTCCAGTACGAATATCCAAAAGCTGATGATATAACAAGTCAGCAAAAAGCCTATGTGCAACAGTTCATGACGGATTTTGAATTTACTCTCAAGGGCACCGGTTTCGCAGATCCGGTTAACGGATATGCGCGCTTTATAGATACTGAATCGTTTATAGATTATTACATAGCGAATGAAGTAAGTAAAAATGTGGATGCCTATCGGTTAAGTACTTTTATGTATAAGGAGAAAGACTCGGATGGCGGCAAATTAAACATGGGGCCAATCTGGGACTTTAATCTAGGGTTTGGCAATGCAAATTATTGTACCCAGGGAAATCCTGAAGGTTGGGTTACAAAGTTTAATACGATTTGTCCTCAGGATTATTGGCTCATTCCATTCTGGTGGGATCAACTGATGCTGGATCCTGCCTATAGAACTAAGCTGGCAGCACGATGGGCTTCTTTGCGGGCGAATCAGTTTAAGACGGATAGAATAATTACTTACATAGATTCTGTTTATACCGTATTAAATGCTGAAGCACAACAACGGAATTTTGAACGCTGGCCGGTGCTGGGCCAATACGTTTGGCCTAATTATTATGTAGGCCCCACCTTTCAGGCGGAAGTGAATTGGATGAAAGACTGGATAACCAATCGACTCAACTGGATGGATTTGAATATGCCGAGCGTAATTACAAGCACATCTGAAAGTAATCCTGAACTTTCAGTATCTGCGTTTCCAAATCCTTTTAGCAAAGAAATTACCATTGACTACCAACTCGAATCGGCAGGAACGTTCGGTATAACTTTATTCGACTTACTGGGTCGACCCGTTCTTACTGCCAGCGAAAATCGGGTTCAAGCTGGAACTTACCAATTGATATTGCAATCGCACAACTTGCCGGCCGGTGCATATTATTATAAGGCAAGCTCAGCAAGTGGTTCAGCCTCTGGCAAGGTTATTAAATGCGAGTGAACGTCTCTAATTAACCACGCATCCTGTATTTCCCTTTATTAGTACTGAGTCAGCTATGATTATTCAATTATTGTGAGCAATTTAATAGCTCAATAATCATCTGACCATGTATAATCGCAGAGATTTTATCAGGCAATCCGCCCTTGCAGGAGCAGGCATATTGCTTTCACCTTCCGTTTTTAGTATTGGCCGATCGCAGAGTGAAAAGGTTATTATTGGTGTAGTAGGCACCAACAGCCGTGGCAATTACCTGGCGCGCATGTTTGCCCAGCTACCCAATGTTGAGGTAGGCTACATCTGCGATGTGGATGTCAATGTGTTGAACAAGACTGTTGCTGAAATTGAAAAGCTTACTGGCAAGAAACCGAAGGGCGAAAAAGATGTTCGCAAGTTGCTGGAAGTAAAAGACCTTGATGCAGTTGTTATTGCGGCACCCGATCATTGGCATGCACCGGCTACCCTGATGGCATTAAAAGCAGGTAAGCATGTGTATGTTGAAAAGCCTTGCTCACACAATCCTGCCGAAGGTGAGATGTTGGCAGCGGCAGCATCCAAATACAATAAGCTTGTGCAAATGGGCAATCAGCGCAGATCCTTTCCGAAAATGATAGAAGCAGTACAGGCTTTGCGGGAAGGAATTATTGGCCGAGTTTATTTTGCCAAAGGGTGGTATGCAAATGCCCGCAAACCAATCGGTGTTGGAAAAGTAACTCCAGTCCCTGCTCATCTTGATTATGAACTGTGGCAAGGTCCGGCTCCGCGCAAACCCTACAAAGACAATCTGATTCACTACAACTGGCATTGGTTCTGGAACTGGGGCACGGGTGAAGCCCTGAACAATGGTACCCATGAAATTGACCTGATGCGGTGGGGATTAGGTGTTGAATATCCCACGAAAGTGGTTTCAGGTGGGGGCCGCTTTGCCTATAAAGATGATTGGGAAACACCTGACACACAAACAATCACCTACGAGTTTCCGAATAACACGGCCATAAGTTGGGAAGGAAGAAGTTGTAATGACTACGATGAAGTAAAAAGTGGCCGGGGCGTAATCTTCTATGGCGAGAAAGGCACTATGGTAATACCGGGAGGTGATGATTATAAGGTGTATGAACTCGGAAGCAAACTGATCAAAGAAGTCAAGACCGACATTCAGCAAGCTGATGCTACCAATACCATGGGCATGGGTGAGAAGCTTGATAGTTTACACCTTCAGAATTTTGTTGATTCCATAAGAGGTAAAGCAAAATTGAATTCGCCAATTGTAGAAGGTCATAAATCAACATTGCTGCCCCAACTGGGAAACATTGCGTATCGTTCAGGTAGTACGATTTATTGCGATTCCTATGGCCACATCAAAGACAATGAAGTTGCCAACGCGTTATGGAGTCGCGAGTATGAAAAAGGGTGGGAAATGAAATTGTAACAATTATTGGTATGAGATTCATTAGCATAGTTCTTTGTTGTCTGATTCTTCAACCCCTGTGGGCTGATACACCTGCAAAAGAAAAATGGACGAAGCTTTTTAATGGCAAAGACCTTACGGGTTGGAAGCAAGCCAACGGCAAAGCGAAGTATGAAGTACAGGATGGGATGATTGTAGGTACGTGTGTAAAGGATTCTCCTAACTCATTCCTGGCATCAGATAATGAATATAGCGACTTCATACTTGAAGTTCAGGTTAAAATTGATGCCGATATTAATTCCGGTATCCAGTTCCGCAGTTTGCAAAAACCGGAAAGATCGGAAGAGCACACGTCTGAACTCCAGTCACTCTCTTCCATCTC
>ERZ795061.5483-NODE-5483-length-10386-cov-11.590940_pt1 | contig 10386 bp, 15 predicted proteins | sample MGYA00375145_ERZ795061 | MGnify/ENA primary metagenome ERZ795061 (study PRJEB30190, sample SAMN05720144) | anaerobic digester metagenome | isolation source: active sludge of municipal wastewater-treating anaerobic digesters | place: USA | collected 2014-12-22 ... | reverse complement strand
GGAAGGACAAGGCGACCGGCGAGAAGAAGGAACTGACCGAATGGCACCGCATTTCGTTTTTCGGCAAGCTGGCCGAAATCTGCGGCCAGTATCTGAAGAAAGGCTCGCAAGTCTATGTCGAGGGCAGTATCCGTACCCGCAAATGGACGGACAAGGACGGCCAAGAGCGCTACACAACTGAGATTCGCGGCGACGAAATGAAGATGCTCGGCAGCAAGTCCGATGGCGGCCAGCGCAACCAGGACAGCGAACCGACCGATTACGCGCCGGCCCCGGCCAAGAACAAGCCGAAGCCCTCGTTCGACGATCTCGGCGACGACATCCCGTTCTAGCCAGCACCTAGAATGCTTGCCTAATCCTAATCAATCTATTATCATAAATTATGCAAATCAACATCAAACAACTCTCCCCGCTTGCCAAGATGCCGACCTATGCCACCGATGGCTCCGGATGGTTCGATCTGTACTCGATCAACACACTGCCGCGTCTGGTACAGGAGGGCCATCCCGTCGTATTCGATACCGGCCTGGCCTTCGAAATTCCCCCAGGCTACGGCATGTTCATCCTGTCGCGCAGCGGCCACGGCTTCAATTTCGACACTCGCCTGGCCAATTGCGTCGGCTGCATCGATTCCGACTACCGCGGCGAAATCAAGGTAAAGCTGACCTGTGATGTCGAGCGCGACGAAGGCATGCCAATGTCGGTCATGCCCGGCGACCGCATCGCCCAAGCCTGCATCCTGCCGATCCCGCGCGTCTCGTTCGAGTTCGTCGATGAGCTTGGCGAGACAGCCCGTGGCAAAGGCGGATTCGGCAGCACTGGACGCTGATCATGGACGCGAACACCCTCCACTGCTACCGGGCGAACTACAACCTTGAACAATGGGAATCCGCCTGGTATCACGGGTTCCCAATGGACGCCGCCTGCTTGGCGATTGCTGAACTGTGCAATGAGGTTGAACGGCTAGAAGGCGCCGGCCTGACGATCACAAACATGCGCCAGCAGATCGCGCATTTGAACGACGAGATAGCCGGTCTTCGCTCTGACAAATCCATGCTTCAGGCGAAACTCGACGAGGCGGCGAAAGATGCCGATCGGTGGCGCACCATCGAATTACTCATGTTCCTTGGAAATGTCGAACTAAACCAAGGCGAAGATGGCGGCTACGCGATACTGCTTTTCCCTGCTGAAAATATCGTTGATCAAGGGTGGGAAGGAAACTCACCAGAGGAAGTTGTTGACGCCGTCAAATGCTACGGTCAGGCCGAAAAACAGGCCAAAACCGAAGTGCCGGCCATCGTCTTCTATCCGGCTGGATCGCTCGGCGAGGAAGTCGAAGAGGTTGCCAAGGCATTCGGCGTCGATGCCAATACCCTTGAGCCGATGGTGAAGTAATGACCAAGCACGCCAAGACCCTGCTCGAAGAACTTCCGGACCTTCTCGGCGAGGACAGCCCGGCGCTGTCCGTCGACGACATCGCTGAACGACTCGACCGCAATCGCGGCGCTGTTGGCAACCTGATCCGAGAGCTTCACGCCAAGCCCGAGAAAGCCGTTTATATCGCCGCCTGGCGCCGAGCAAAGGGCCGCCATGCCGCCCTATGGAAATGGGGCTCACTGGACGACGCGCCCGAGCTTCCAAACCTGACCAATGCCGAGGCGTGCAAGCGCTACCGAAACACCGAAAACGGACAGCGCGTCCATGCACGGGGTTCTCGCCGCTGGTATCGAAAGAACAACGGCGCCGCGCTTCGGCTGATTGATCGCAAGCACAAGAAAGCCATCGCCGCCTACGAGCGCGACGGTGTTGCTGCGATAGATCAGTTGCTGGCGGCGATCATGGGGGCAAACAAATGAATTATTCAAGAGAACAGCGCCGCAAACTTGCGCGCGACAACGCCAAGTTGCCGACCGTTCTTCAGCCCGTTCCAATAGCGGAATGGCCGGCGTACCAGGCAGGCGCCTCGAAGATTCCCTATGCCGTATTGCGAAGCCGTTTCTTTCTCGTCCAGTGCTACCAAGAACACGATGGAATTTCGCGCCTTTCCATAGCTCGCTCTGAAGTCGATACATCATCTGGGCGCTGGAAGGACGGTATCACTTGGGAAGAATTGCAGGACATAAAGCGGCAGGCTGGGCTCGGCGACTACATGGCCGTCGAGATTTACCCGAAAGACAGGGACATCGTGAACGTCGCCAACATGCGGCACCTGTGGGTACTGCGCGACCCGCTTTCTTTCGGCTGGAGGAAATCATGAACCGCTTCTCCAACAATGCCGGCGCCTTCCATATCGATCCGGTTCCCTCGCAGCCACAAATGGCTCATTGCCACGGGTTCTTTGTCCGCCACGACATGCGCCGCAATGGCCATGGAAGCGTTCTCAAAGAGCAGCAGATGCGCATCCTGAAGGAACTTGGCTACGATTTCGCAACCTGCACGGTCGACGCCGGCAATGCGGCCCAAATCACCATCCTGCAGCAATCCGGATGGCGCATGCTGGCCGAGTTCGCCAACAGCAAATCCGGTGGCAAGACACAGCTATGGGGGTGGGACGTTCAATGAAAGTCCTGATCCTGACAGAAGCCGCCGAATTCCTGCGCATGAAGCCTTACACCCTGCGCGAATTGGTCAGTAAGCGAGAAGTGCCAGGGGCCAAGGTTGGCGGCGAGTGGCGATTCACCGACGAATCACTGCAGGCGTACATGCGCAAGCTGGTGGCCGGCGAATCGCAGGTAATCGAGCCACCGGTTATTCCGAATCAGAAGCCGCCAGCGCGGCGAAAGCCGAGACAGCCGCCGCGGCTGATGTCTTCCAACGCTGGCAGTAACGGGCCGAGCGGCGTAGCCGCGAAGGTCCGCGTTGATTGAAATGTTGGGCCTCGGCGCCCATGAAAGGATTGAAATGGAAACGCTCATCCGCGCACAGCGCGAACTCTGGAACGACACGATTGCGATTCACATGGCTGAGCGCAAGCCGTTCGGCTTGTTTGTTGCACAGACCGCGACCTTCACCGAACAGCCAGAAGGAAGCTTTCACGAGCCATTCCTACGGTTGCAACTCGCCGATGCGCAGCGGCTCATGAACGAGTTGTGGGATTGCGGACTTCGCCCGAGCGAGGGCACTGGGAGTGCTGGCAGCCTAAAGGAAACAGAGAAGCACCTGACCGATATGCAGCGGATCGCGTTCATGCTGCTTGAGAGGCCAAACGCACTGAGATAAGCCGCCGAAGGTCGGCTTGAGCGAATTGTTAGGCGTCTTGTTGAACGGAGAGGAAACGATGGAATACACAGCAAAGCTACCGACCGAGGTTGGCCTATACCGGCACCGCTGGGACTTTCGCGGCCAAATGCGCGAACAAGTGCTGTTTGTTGGCTACACCAACGCGCGAGCGCCGAGACTGCAAGGCAGCGAGCCGAACGCCTACATGCCGCGCAAGCTGAAGTGCTGCAAGCCTGACGAACACTTGCACGCAGACCGCCTGACCCCGAAAGAATGGGGCGGATGGTGGGCGCGCATTGAGACGCCTAACGCAAAAATCACGGGCGGCTGAAAGCCGTCCCGTGGATTGCCGGGTTAGCCCGGCGCTTACTACGGAGAAAACAGATATGCCAACACTGCGATTTGAGGGTTACAGCGACGATACCTTTGGCGAGGTGGAGCACACCAAGGACGACTACGACAACTGCGCTAGCGGGAAGCCGATTGAATATCTGGTGGCGCACCGGGAAAGCGGAATGGGGTTGGTTGTGACAGGCCAGCACTGCCCAGGCAATAGCGGTAGCTGGTTGATCGGCGTGGCGAACTGGGATCCGGATGCAGCCGATACCGACTTCCCGCGCTGGCCGATGCGCATCGAGGCGCAGGACTACCGCAACGGCTTCCAGCCTTCGCTGGTGATCGAAGCGCCGGACGGCGTGACTGTGACGTGCTTGCAACGGAGCGGCCATGACGAGGGCTAACGTGTGAATTAACCGGCGCCCGTGCGGTGCCGGCTGGTGCTGGATGCTTGAGGGCGTCCGGTTGAATGATGGGTTAGGCCTGGTGGCCGGAGGAAAAGAACTTGGACAAGTTTGTTGCTTGGATCAACACAGCGGCGGCAGCTTTCATGTTGATTGCGGCCTATGGCGGCGCGAGCTGGGAAGCGGCATGGTTTGCGGCCACAACCGCATGGTTTTCGTGGATGGTCGTCCTTCGGGCCTAACGCCGAAGTTCAGCGGCGCCGGTAGGCGTCGCGCTGCAACGCAGAGTTGGGCGTCACTCGCCCAGAAAGGAAACCATGCTGGCATTTTTCAAGCGACTATTCTGCCGCCACACGCACGGCAGGCTGGTGAGCATTGCGTTCGACGGAACGGCCGTGTACGAGTGCGCCGCCTGCGGCAAACACATCAGCAGGGGGCTGTAAGCCAGCGCAAAGGCTCGGGGCTCCGTACCCCGCGCCATGAGGCCTAACGTTAAGTAGACGGAGCGTGCAAGGTATGGCCTACAGAAAACGAACCCGCTGCAGTGCCAAGTTGGCCGCCGTCAGAGCATCGGCTGCGCGCCTTCGGATGGCATCGCCGGCGCCGGACTACATCCCTCAGATGCCAGAACTGCGGCGCACGATCATCATCATCGACCACGATTTCGGCACGGTCGAGCATCGTATCGATCTGTTCCGGACGGGGCGCATCGATTGTTATCGGGTGGTGGCAGATGGGGTGGAGTGGAAGAAACGGGCCGGGTGGTCGACGGTGCTGGCCGGGATTCGCAAATCATTCATCCGCGTTGGCGCGTTACCATAGGCGCTCGGCCAAGCTGCTGGCGCGCAGGTTTGCATAGCGTTGAAGCGATTTCAGATCCTTGTGGCCGGTGATTTTGGCTATCTGCAAGTCGGTTAACGTGGTGCGTTCGTAGATCCTGCTGGTCGCCTCATGGCGCAGATCATGAAAATGCAGATCCTCGCACTTGGCCAGCTTGGCAATCGTGCGCCAGCGCCCGGATATTTTTCCTGACGTGCGGCGCAAGGCCGCCTTGTCGAGAGAGCCATCCCATAGCTCAGGAAATAGCGGGCCGGTGCTGCCCTTTGCCATGTATGGCTCAAGGATTTCAACGGCTACGCTCGAAAGCGGAACCTGCCGCTTGCTGCCGTTCTTGGTGCGGTCTAAAAACACAGTTCGCCGGGGTAAGTCGATTTGCTCCTTCTCCACGGTGTACATTTCCCGCATTCGCATGGCAGTTTCAAGGGCCAGCGTGGTAAGCAGCGTCATTGGCGCTTGGCTTTTCGGGTTCAATCCGCGCTCGACGCCAATCAGATTAGATTGCAATGTAATCAATCACTTACAAACGAACCGCAAATGATTAACCGCGCAACGGAGCGAATAATAAACATTCGCCCCGTTTTGTGCAACCAATACCTTTCACGGTTCAAATATTCAAACGCTAGAAGGCGAGTCCGGTAGTGGCATCCAGTGCGTATGCCAGCCATCGCTACATCCGCCCGGATACCATAGTTTCATAGACTCGTCCCAATGCCGAACATCGACGCCTCCAGAGTGGTGAAACAGAAGCACTTTCGATCCGTCTCGCGGCACGGTTTCAATTGGTTGCCATTCCATTTTCGTCCTTTTTTCCAGCTAACAGTAGCAAAGCCTTCTAACACTCCGGTCGATGTCGCTGCAATGGACGCCAGCCATAAAGCCGGCTGTCGTCCCTGAGCTACAGGTTATTTCTGAATGGATAGTAGTTCATTCACCGCCCAAAGAACATTGGTCACAGTGCTTTCGTTCGGCGGGCTGTCGTTTTCCATCGCCGCCATGAGGACGACAATGACCGAGTGTGCCATATTTGCCCGGCTCTCGATCAGGTCGGCGCGGGCGCGTTCTGCTTGGGATCTCATGCTGCACCGCCAATCGGCGTAACGCCGAGCATCTGCGCCAGCTTTGCCAGCCCCTTCGGCGTCACGACAACCTGCTCTGTGACGCGCTCGCTGCCATCGGGCAGGATCGTTGTCACGGTGCGTACGTTCAGATAGCCGGCGTTGATCTTGTCGGTGTAGGCGGAATTGCGCGAACTGCCTTGGCGCTTGAATATCCACGTTCCCAAGCTGCGCAGCCAGGCGATGAACTTGTTCGGCGGCTGCTGCAGCAACTTGCCGGCGGTCTGCAGGCAGACTTCGCCATCGGCCAGCGCCATGCGGTCCAGTGCTTCGGCCTTCGGCGCAAGCACTTCAACCTTATGCTCAAGCTCTACCGTCTTTGCTTCGATAAGTTGGCGGGCTTCAACTTGATCGGCCCATGCGCGGGCGGCAACGGCCGGGTTTGTGAAATCAGGAAGCTGCGGACGATGCGCTGTTTCCTCAAGTTCGGTCATCTTGTCGAAGACCTTGGCCTGCAATTCGTAGCTGTAGCTCATGGCCATCAGGCAGGCTTCGCGCTTCGGGAATTTGTAGCAGGGGCGTTCCTTGTTTTGAACGTCGCGATAGGTGAAGGAAAAATTTCCTGCACCTATTTCGCCCAGAACTTGCGGTACTTTCTTCAAGAAATCAGAGTGGGCAAGAATTGGTGCATCTTCTCCGCGCTGGCTATTGATGAACTCGACCAGATCAAGGCTGGTCATGGTGACACTTGGGTTTGATGGAACGAGGTTCATGGTAAGACTCCAGTAGAGGTTTGACCTCCGCCCCCCGCTTCCAAACGGGGTGGGCGGAACCGTGCAGGTTGGAAGACCGGGTACTGGAACCGGCGAGCCTTACGGCTCCCTACACGGCCCGCTCCATTGAGAACTTGCCATGCAACGGACGAAAAAATACCGCTATTCGCGGCGTGTCCGCCAGTACGTTCCGGGCTTCCAAACCCGTTCGCTGTTGGTGCAGCGACACACGTAGTCTAACCTTCGATTAAGAAAGGTCAACAATTTTTTCTCCGAATCAAAAGTGTAGGCGATCGATTGCCTAATGGCAAGCAAGCATTTTGGCGCAGGAAAAAGCGGGGCGATTTACCGCTTGTCGAACTGGTCAAATGTATCCGGATTCCAGATCAAATCTATTGGCGGCTCGTCGTATAGCCTTCGGCAAGCTAGGTAGATGCCATTCCCGGCAAGTTGGCTGCGTGTTTCTCCCGCCTTCTTCATGGCACACTCAGCACCGCTCTTGTACCCAAGAAATCCACGGCCATCACCTTGCGGAACGCTATTGATCCCGCCCGGATACTCGCTCATGCAGAGCTTGATCGCGGCATTGGCCGCCGCCTCGTTCTGCAAGCCCGGAAGGTTCTTCAGCAAGCAAGTGGCGTAGTTTCCGGCCAATGCCGAAACCGGAAGCAGCAGCAATACGATGGCAATCGCTTTGTTCATGCCGTGAGTATATCAATTGCGTCGCCGCCGGCAATCGTTATACTTACCGGATGGATATAGGAACCGGAATCGTCATCTTCTTCGGCGCAATTGCTGCGTGGATGTGCTTTACCACGCCGCGATTCCGTGAAGTTGTTTGGGGGTATGCCCTGCTGCTCGCCATCATTGGCGCAATCATTTCACTGATCACCGGACAGGGGCCGGGATCTGATCATACTGGCGGCCACATACCGTAGCCCGGAGCAAGGCGCTTTGCCGCATTCTCCTTCATCTTGTTGATCCGCTCGATACGAACTCGCTTTTCCCCGGAATCAAGGTCGCTGCGCTCAATGCTGTGAATGCGCTCATTGAACTGAGTTTCGATCTTCTTGACGCGCTCAACCTGGCGATAGCGGAGCAGTTCGTCCGCATGGTCGGCTGAATACTCCTTGGCATCATCTATCTTTCCGTCTTTGAGCAGACGGCGATAGGTGGCATGCGCCTGTTCCAGCTCCTTGGCCTGGTCATAGATCATTGTCACATAGCGCGACGACCCGGTTCCTTCTTCGCGGGCAATGCCCTGCGTGGCAAATTTCCAGTAGTCCATCGCCGGCTGCGTCGGTTCATTGGATACGACACGAGTCGCCATATCGGCCCCGCCTACCACGAATGCCCCAAGCCACCCGAAATACGCCCTGGTCAGGTGGTCGTACTGAACCGGCGATAGCGCCCCAAGCGTTGCGCTCGACAAACCACGCGCCACCAGCGACGTACCGCTGTTGTAACGCATGGTCGGATCAAGGCGCTGCATCCCCATGCTCTCAATCGGGCGGCCGGTGAAGCTGTCCTTGTTGGCGTACAGGTCGAGCATCGGCTTGAACACCTGCGGAATCGGGTTCATCGACAGGTTATTCGAAACCAGCGAGCCAACCACCTTACGGAAGCGCTCTCCGGTCATCTCGTCGTTCAGCATGTACTCCATCGAGCGTTCGGCCAGCGTGCCGACTGCGCCGACTTCAAACGGCTTCGGAATGCGGTACTCGATGCCGCCAAATTTGAACCACCAGAAGTTGTCACGATCCCAATCCTCACGGCGCTTCCAGTCGTCGTCATCCTCGTAGCCGAGCATCAGCGCAATCGAAGCCAACGCAACGGCGCCGGTCACGATAGCGAGTTTGCGCGGATTGTCCTTGGCCGAGCGGCCGAGTTTGTACATGCCCTGCAAGCGGGCGTTCATAAATGGCACGATTTGCGTCAGGAAGCGGATCGTGTTGAACGAACCCTGCATACTGAAGTCCATCAGATCCCGCGCCGCCAATGCCGCATCTGCGTGGCTGACACCGTTCTTGATCATCTGGTCATAAAGCGATGCCCGGTTGATTTCCTCCGACACGTTGCCGAGTTCGTTATACGCGTTAATGGCCGGCTCTATATGCTTGTCGTAGAAGGCTCGCCACTTAGATTCGCTGTCGAGGATTGACGAATCCTTGACGCCAGTCTTGATCAACTGGCGAATGCGGTCAGATTCCTTGCCCTCCAGCATCGTGCCAAAACGGATCAGGCCGCCCGATGACAGCGCAGAAACATACGCTTGTGAGAACTTACGCTTTTCCTGCGCCATGCCGACCAGCGACTTGGCAAAGTTCTTGGTTGCCGTCTTCCCGTCCGTGATGGCGTAACCTTCTCCAATGTTTCCTGCTGGGTTGTAGCCCAGATCAGACGTGCCAATCGCCTGAATCGAATCGCGGATCAAGTTGCGCACCTTGAAGGCTGGCGATGCGGTGACGCCGATGGTCAGCCAGTGCTTGAACTTGGTCATGACATCCATGATGCCATTGCGCATCCCGGCGTATTCCAGACTGGTGATGGCGGTCATCACGAACGGATCGGTGACGACGTATTCGATCTTCTGGCCGTTGTCCATGAACCAGACGGTCTTCTTCTCGCCAGGCTCGGCCTTGTGGGCGGCGCCGACCTGTTCAGCGGCGACCAGCGAAGCCTTGGCGGCCCGATTCTTGGCTGACGCTTCGATCAAGTGCGACCAGTTGAGCAGCGTATTCGACAGCAGATCAGAATTCAGCTTGTCGGTGCCGCCCTTCAGTTTCTTGAACGCCTGCTGGCGGACTAGCGACTTACCCATCTTGGCACCGATGAATTCGCCGTCCTCTTCCGATACGCGGTAGAACGGAACGTAGAATTCGGACTCCCAGAACTTCCGGCTAGCGCCATCGATCAGGCCGGATTGCTCGGCCATGTCCAGGGTGTTTTTCTGGAATTCGTTGAACACCCGCTGCGCATCGGAGAACATCACCGCCCTGCTCCGCGTCGTCTTGCCTTTGCCTGGCCCGGTCTGGATGGTGTAATCGAATGTCGTCTCACCACTGGCCAGCGACTTGCCGGCCGCAATATCTTCCGGCGTGAAAAGGTTCTCGCGTTCGTTCTTGGCAAGACCTTCGGCCCGGTTGGCGGCGACCCACCACAGGAAATCATCCAGTTCGCCATGCAGCGGAACGCCTAGTTTTTCAATGAATCCGCCGCTCTGGTCGCCGTCATAGACGCCATCCTTGAGCGACAGCTTGCCGTGGTGCAGCAGCGTTTCAAAGGCGCCGGCCGTGCCTTTCGATAGACGGGCCAGCATGTATGCTTGGCCGTTGTCGTTGAGGTCACGCAAGCCGCGGAACTGATCCACGATACCGACCGCCATCTTCTTCCAGAAATCGTTCTGCAGGTATTCCTTGGTGCGCTCCATCAAGTTCTTAGGGGCAACGTCTCGGCCAACATTCTTGAAGAACTGGCGCTGGCGCTGATCGTACTGGCGGCCAGAGTCACCGACGATCCTCCCAATGTCACCGCCTTCGTCGGCGACGTTGTAGCGGATGTCCTGATTATTCGGGTCGAAGTCGCCGTTGTTTCCGATAGCGGATTTTATCTGCTCAGGATAGAAGGCAACGATCTCCCCGCTGCGCATGTCGACAACACCATCGTAACCTCGCCGGATTAGTTCTTCGCGTGCATTTTCCTCACCCTTCCAAGATGCCACTTGCGCTGCTTCTGACCCGCTTGCCGGGTTCTTGATGG